>FTCU01000269.1_pt1 | contig 14388 bp, 22 predicted proteins | sample 1639521 | NCBI WGS metagenome assembly FTCU01 (sample SAMEA3914864, study PRJEB12502) | metagenome | biome: forest; material: soil | place: USA | collected 2012-03-12 | depth 0.3 m
CCCCCCACCCTCCCCCACAAAATCAATCTCCTCCCACTACAACACGCCACCCGACTTCTCCTCCCCGCGCTCGCCACCCCCCCTCCTCACCGCACACAACACCCCGCAATACTTTGAACCCACCACCTCCACCACCACCAACCCCGCCTCCGAAAACACAACCACTAGCAGCACCAGCATAGACGACCTCTCCTCCCTCTCCTCTGCCGCTGCACACGGCTACGAGGGGATGCTGCTCGGTTTCGGGGTCCCCGGCGATCCTGAAGGCGGGTTCGCCGTCGGCTTGGAAGGGATGGGCATGGGCATGGGGCACTATAGCGGGCTTGGCGGCGGGATGATGAAGTTTGAGAAGGGGTTTGATGTGGGTGTGGGTGAAGAGATAGAGGGGTTTGATGGGGTGAGTATGTTTGGGAATGGAGGGGATGTTTTTTTTGGGACGGCTTAGGGGGTTGTTGGCCTTGTGGGGTGCGTCAACTGGCGGTTGGTGTTGGTAGGGAAGTGGGGGTTTTTTGTTTTGATGGTTGTGGTTTTTTGGGTTGGGTGGTTGGCGAGGGGTTATAGGGGCTAGATGGACGGGGTTTGAGATACATGTTTGGCTTTTGGGGGGGGCGGATTTTTTCTGTTTCTTTTCTTTGGCTCTTCTTCCTGTCTCTGTTGCCTCTGGGTTGTTTCATCCACCATTCCCGGGCTCTTTGTTCTGACGGGTTGGGATGGAAAATGTGTACTCGTATAAGGGTGTGTGCCATTAGCGGTGGGCTTCGTTTCACGGTGTTGGCTCGGAGGAATGGCTGCAGGATCATGACAGCTGGGGATTACTTCGAAGTTGGCTTCTTGGTGGATTTTTTTGATGTTACTTTCACTTGAAGCGGGCGATAATCAACAATTTGGAGGGTTGGCGTCTAGGGAGTCCTCGGTGCCGACTCGTGGTTTTTATCTACAGTTATTCTTAGCGAGATCATGGCTTGGATATGGATGCTGAGTCTTTGGCTCAGGGCAAAAACCTAACTTTATGCTGCTTGTTTTGCTATAATGTTAACGTTATTGTCTTTATGATTGGATTCCAAACGAGGTGTGCGAAACATGGTATTTCTCCTCCTGATAATGCTCAAGGTCCATAATTACATGTAGCTCTCCTCAAATACAATGTTCACCAGCTCCGCCACCCGTCCACTTAGTAAAGCTGCTCTGTGTCTCGTAATCATGATTCAAAACAACATCAAGAGTCTGTACTGGCCTGTATGGCTCTGTTCCCCTCAAAATCTCCCATTGGTCTGGCGCGCCGAATCGGCGGTGCCAAGGCGGTCAAAAATGATTCCCGGTCACAGCGGGCTCTGTCGCTCAACCCTCACCTCTTTCAAACACTTACCGCCGCTTCTCATCTGGCTCAGGCTCGCGGCGACGAGAGCCCGGCCACTCACGATCAAACCTATCTACTGACCTAAGCCCCGAATATTTCCTTTCGAGGGCTCTGCCGTGCTCCAAGATACCTTGACGGCAATTCTCTTCGTGAAACGCTGAATACGCCAAAATGCCTGAAGAATTGGAGGCTTTGCCGCCTGTGGGACTAGAGACTTTGCCCCCAGAACTGTTCATCCAAGTGATTCAAAAGGTCCGTCTGCCTATCATTAAGTTCAAGAGCTCCTCTTTTCGGATCAAGTCGTTCTTTGTTTGTTACAAGACATGCTAAACACCTAAATCCGGCAGCTGCCCAAGACGGATCTGAAAGCGCTCTCCCTGGCTTCGAAAAGGTGGTATCCAATCGTTGTTCAAGAGCTTTGCAAGTCGTTCACCCTTGAGCCCATTTGTGAACGCCGTCTGCATGGCATCGACGCCGTGGCCCTGCCGCAGGAACGCCTCCAACTTGCCCGTCAGCTTCACTTCGTCGCCGAGTTTCGAGAAGCAATCACGAACCGATGCTCCCATCACCTGGATCACCAGGATTCAGACACATCTGATGATTTGAGTGAGTCCGAGTCTGGAGGCGGCATCGAAAATGAGGGGCACAGCCGTGTTTCAAAGTCGCGCTTCGAGCGTCTCGCTCGCATTGTGAAGTCGGTCCTCGGAAGATTGCAGGATGGCCAGCTAGATGGCTTTAGGTAAGATCCTGTCTCAGTACTACGACTACAAGCCGAAAACCCTCGCTAATACCAAGATGGGGAATAGCTGGAACTTCGGCACTTGCGTGCCTTCTGAAGTTCTTGGCCCTAGTGGAATAATCTCGGTCAACAATCCCCTGCTGCGATCCCTTAGCCTCATAACAGACTTCAGCTGCTCCGGTGAGAAGGAAGAGTGCAAGGTGGATTTGTCGTCCTTGGACCACCTCCAGAATCTATGCTGGAGAGCCCCCAGCGCGTACCACGTCAAGACCCTGTTCGATGCGATTGAGAGAAATTCGGAACGACTGCAGAAGCTGGAGCTGGATTTCGTGGACTGGCCCACGCTTCGTCAGAGCTTGGGGCTCTTGGGGGGCAACCGGGATGATGGGCCACAGAGTGCATTTGCCTCCTTTCCAGTTGTCTTTGGGCTAACGAGACAACCTCCGCAGCTCATCTTCCAGGCGATCCGCGAATTGTCTTTCACACAAGTGCCCCTCGTGGCGGAGATGGCACACGCCATCAACCTTGACACGCTCAGGTCTCTCACAATGCGGAGATGTCCGGCCTGGGACCTCTTTCTTGCCCACGTCACAGAACGTGTCACAGAGTCCGGCCTTCCCATACAGTTGAAGACGCTTGAGATCTATGCGACCGACGATGTAACCTGTGGATGGGGTTACAGCACCATAGGGAATTTTCTGGACGCTTTTGACGGTCTTGAACAACTCTTTGTCGCTCACCCAGGGCCCAGGAAACCCCGCAGATTCTGGAACCATGTCACCCGTCACCAAGCTACCTTGACGAAGTTTGTACACCATCAGAGGTCGCGGGATTTTGACGATGGGTCTCCTCACATTACGAAGGGTCACGATCTCTCGAACATTGGTATGAACACTCGGGACTGGCGCCTGAGGGAAGAGGATCCTTCCCAAAACCCGCTCGCCACACTTGATCTCGACTTCCTCGGCCTGTGCTGTGCGCCAGAGCGACTGGTAGGAAACGGAGAACTATTAGGCCGTAGTGTCAATGCTGATCATAATTCCAAGTAGAAACCTATCCTGCTGCCCTTCACATCAAAGGCTTCTTTGAAGGTGCTCCACATCCGCCAGTCTACCTCAGACCTCGAGCATCGCCCATCTTGGGCTCTCACGTACTACACAAATGCAAATGGGATTTATCTCGGCCTCCGATCTGAACTCCGCCGGTTTGCTGAGTGGATCTTTGGGCCGCAGGGAGTTGTATCGCTCCATCTTGTGGCGTTCGGAGATTTCGCCTACGATGGCCGCAAGCCGGGGAACAACCTCGCTCTCTGCAGAAACACGACCGGCGGGGGAGACAGTAACTTCTATATTGTTCACGAGGACGATCACTTTTCAGAGGTTTTCAATGACTATTCCGACGTCCTAGGAGTCTGCCCGATGCAACCCTTCTTAGAGGTTGCTTAAGTTTGGGATGGGGAGCCTGGAGACTTGGCAGTGTTGCCATCAAAAAGACCAGGGGTGAAAGACGCCAACCCTGCGCACACCCTGCAAAGCTAACATGACTACCCAGTCGATAAATGCCGTCGGATATATCATGTTTCGTCCGAGAGTTGGACGAACTAGACGGCGGAGCAAAGTCAGCAACAATATTCAGCACCAAAGATCCATTTATTGTCGGGGATAGGACGATTCCTGTTTTGGTGGATACGGTACCAGGGAAGCTGGAGATGGTGTGATTCTCCTGTTATAGAAAGACTGCTGTGTTCATAAGCGAGGTGTGGAAGGCAGGGTACCTATGCTCGCTCGGGTGTCGGACGGGTTTGGCAGAAGCAACGGATAATGTACCTAAGGAACGAAGCGGACTTCGGCATCGCACTCATCACAACTGGTGGGGTTTCCTGCCTCACTCTTGGCTCAGTAACCCCTCAGGTAGCGTTGCAATGTCCGATCGAGAGCGATAAGCCAAGAATCATGATCCCGAGAGTTGAACCGTCGACGATACGGAGTGGGTTTAATATCGGAACTATGATTGAAATGCTGGCTGTCATAGGATGACCATGTGCGAGCACGCCTTCCGGGGACCCGGTGTGCCTTGGGTGCTTCCCTGCTGCCACGGTCGGTTCGTTTCCAAGTTTAGGTACCTACCTAGTCAATCGGATTTGTACGGATAAAGGCTGCGCTGAGCGGGCATGCAGGGAAGCAGATACGGTCAAATCTGAGGAGTTGGCCCGCTGATGAGAACACTTCTCTTGGTGCAGGGCGATGATCGAGGCGGCGCAGCAACAGACTAGACCGTAGAGTCACTGGGTTCTTCGTGCGAAACCGTCGTGTTTCTCAAACCACCAACATATTGATCGGGCCATACCTAAATACTCACTCATGGTTAGGTGTCGCAGCACACAGAGAATGAGAGATGGGGAGGCACACCAATCCGGCAAAATAGAACGCCTGTAGGCTAGTGCCCACAAAGCACAAGTCTGGTGACTCTGATCTATTGAGGTAGTACTGGAAGCATATATATAAAGTCAGTCATTACGACCTTGTGCGAAGACGCCCAAGTTCCAGTCTACATCTCTCGGAGCCCGTCTCAAGTGCCACCGGCTTAACCCACCCACCTGTGCATACTCGTCCTCCTGCCGCCATGAAGCTCTCCGCCGCGGCTTTGTTCGTTTCCTGCGTCCTGGCTTCGGCCAGCGCCGTGAGCCCGGATTTCGATCCACGGGCACTCCACCCCCTGAACGCCCGTGGCTCCTGTCACGCATCGTCCGATCAGGTGTCCCGCCAGGTCTACGGGTCGTTCACGGGCGTCGCCAAGCTGAAATGGTTCATCAGCGGCGATGCCCTTTCCAACAAGGTGTGCCAGACGCTCGTCGGTAGCAGTGATCACCCCTGCACACGTTATGCCCCGACCCTGGAGTCTGTCATCGCTGGCGTTATCCAGCTCCAAATGTTCAAAGGCGCGCCCACGCAGGGGGCAGTTTCGAGCGGGCTTGGGCGCCGGGCCGAGAGAGATCCAGCGGGCATTCTCGCCGACCACATCCTCGCCCGGGGCTTTGTGTGGGATCAGCTCGAATCCCCGGGGTTTTGGCGGCGTGAGAGCGCCTCTAGCGAAGTCGATCAACACTTTGTCATCCGCGGCCTGTCGCATCCTGACCGCTCGACGACACCCGCAGACGTGTACTTTACCTCTTACGCAGACGGGACAGGCACCATCCGGACCGTCCATTCTGCCGGCCACACCGACCTCAGCAAGAGAATCGACGCCCCCGGGTTCAAGATCATCTGGCGGACCGAGTCCCACACGGACGCTGCCGACAATGCGATCAGCAACAATCGCGACGTTGTCGAGCTTGCCAGCAGGGTTGCGCACGATATTACTACTAATTGGGCCGGCGACTCCGACTATTATGGGCTGGATCAGTGGATTGGCACGGTTGGGATCAGCTACATTGTCACGGGGATCATGGGGACGTCGCTGCGCATCATTCCTGAAGTGAATTCGTTTGGCGTCGAGTATGAGGATGTGGCTGTCTGCGGCTCTTTGGGGACCCCCTGACGACTCGGCTCGAGATGGGAGCTGGGGAAGTGTGATTGTGTCTTGTATCTCGGCTCTGTATTAACCTCGGAGAGAACTAGCTCAACTGAATTTATTTCTTTGGTGCATTGGACTATCATGGACACAAGGGATGGACCTTGGAGACTGGACACGCACTTCCAAGGGGCATGGCATATCGGTGTGTATGTGCGTGTGGACACCAACGAGGGAGCTGTCAAGCTCAGGCCAATCCAGCCGGCAACTGACATGTGTCTTGACTTTTGGGTCCCGAACACGTCGAAAGCGACGCTTTGGTTGCCCTGCATCCCCGGATTTGCAGCTGCGTTGGCCTTCGGGTTCGGTGTTCTTTAAAAACAGAATGTCGTCAGCCCGCATGTTCAGGGCCAAAACTGGAATCGATACGACGCGGCTGTTCAAGTCGTTGATACCCGCCGACCCTCGAACCGCGCGCCTCTCTGACAGCGCGAGACAAGGCGGGGCGTGGAATACCTCAGTTAAGCCAAGTAAGGACTGAAGGATGATAGCCAAAGCGACGGCCAGCTCTGAACAGGCACTGAATGCTGCGAGCTGCTTCAAACGAACACCACTTGCGCGCTGGGCGGCAGCGAAAGGAGGGTTCAACGGACCCTCGGCGCATGTGAAGTTGCATGCGACGGAAGCTCCCGGTGCTCTTGGTCCCTGTTTGAGCCCTTGAGGCAGTGCAGACGCACCACCATGCAGCCGCCCCGCGCTGGAGCCCGCCAAAGACAACCGTTGGAGACGGGAGAGCCGGAGCAGCTGTTGGTGCTTCGTATTCTGTATTTATTATTTCCTTCACCACCGTCCGTTGGCTCCGACGTGTTTGTCGACCGACAGCCGACAGCGACGCAGCAGAGGCGACGGCTAAAATGGGCACCACCATCGCGCTCTGCTTTGCAAATCTGATCATCCCGCCCGAGGCCAGAAGAGGGAACTCGGGGCACACAACCGGTTCCCCCACTCTGAGGCCTCACCCCGTGTTTGTTGTTTCATCTTTTTGGTCGGATCCCGGTCGACGGCAGACACACCGAGGACAGCAGAGGATAGCAGATGCAGACTCAGCAGAGTGTCGATCGCCGTGCAACTCGGCTCACTCCCCTCCCCGGTTTTTGCAGCGCTCTCCTGGCGGCTGGCGACTGGTGCAGGCGTTTATCCGGGGCGGGCGGACAAACCGTTTGGATGTTTGGTGGCCGGGCGCGACGCTGCGGCAGCAGAGACGGGTGGCGTGCGCATAAATGGGCGGTTGAAGAGGGGATCGGCTGTACCTTGGAAAACCCGCAGGATGGGTGCGGGTAGTGCGCGTTAAGCAATCAGCTGTACGTTCGGTTCAATCCTAACAGAAAGTGCTCACCGATAACGAACGCCTTCTTCCGCAACCTGGGCATTCCGTCCCAACGATCGACGGGTGCCCCTGAAATTTGATCGGGGCTGGCGCGTTCACTGCGGCCAATCAAATGCTGCCAAACGCTGCGTCGGGGACGGGACGCCGCAGGATTGGCCCGTCCGCCGGTGAGGAGGGCCCATCGCGTCAAGCCGAATGCGGACTGGCGCCAGGGGCGGACTGCTTGTGCCCTGCTCGTGCTTTTGAGTGTGTGCCAGGAACGGCCGAAAAGGGCAGGGGTTCTGGTGCAGGACTGCCCCGGCGTCATCCCGAGGCCCCAGCGCAATTTCGTTCTCGCTTCCCCTGTGGCTCGTGGGTGGTCGCTGGTGGGACGGGACCGCCGGGCGAGGTCTTTGTGGGTTCCCTGCCGTTCTGCCGCCGTCTCCCTCCTGGCCTGATCTCGACCTTGCAACAAAACCACTTTCGCTCCCTCCAGTCGCTCTTTTGAACCCGTTTTACACAGTACGTGCCCGCCTCGCTCCACCACCTGTCCCAACCCGAGGATAGGATCGGAGCTGTCTCTCCCTTTCCAAAGCTGCATCGCTGCCCTCGAAGCACGCTGCTGGAGCCAGGAAATGTGCTCTCACCTCTAGCGCTCGGCCGCTGAAAGGGAATCGCAACAGACACACCACGCACCTCCGCACCTGACACTCGTTCAACGACCTTCAATCATTTCACCAAGGGACCCCGACCCTTTCGCTCATTACATCACCTCTTGCCTTTGACTTCGACACCTGCTTGGAGGTTCTGTGGACCAGGACCGACGACAACACCGAGAAAGTCGCCATCGACCGACTGCTTTCCGAAAAAGCCGCCCGACGAGACCCATCGGACACGTCGGAATCAGATCCGCGGGATATTGATACATCCAACAGGACTCCGGTCACCCATCCAAAATGAAGTCAACAATCCTGCTCGTAGCAGCGCTCGTCGCTACCAGCGACGCGTTGCCGGATATCATTCCCACGAGACTGCTGCACAGGGCCAACAACGTGGTCGCTCGCTACGTCAAGGGCACACAATTACCGGTTGCGCCCGTGACCCTCAACTCGGTGACGTCGCAAGGCTGCTTCAAGTCATCAGGAAGCCTCGTATACGACTCGATTCCGGGCTGGAACAGCATCGGCGAGTGCGGCGGCAAGATCTGCCCGGGGAAGGGATATGCCGTGGGCGCCTCGACGGGCGGGAACCAGTGCTGGTGCGGCAACGAATACCCCCCCAAGGCCGACAAAGTCGACGACAAGAACTGCGATGTAGGCTGCACGGGCTACGGCCAAGAAGCATGTGAGTCTTTCTGAGCTTTCATGATCCCCGCCCGCAGCAGCAACTGACCCAGTCGAATTAGGCGGCGGCATCGATTTCTGGAGCGTGTACAACACGGGCACGACCTTGTCCGTCAAGTACGAGGGTGATGACAGCAGCAGCAGCAGCAGTACCGCTTCCAAGACAGCATCGGCAACCTCGAGTGTCACGAAACCCGCACAGACCGTTGTCGTGACCGCGGCTCCCACCGAGACGGGGTCGAGCGGCGGCGGTGGCAGCAACACGGCCGGCATTGTGGCCGGCGTTGTGGTGGGCATCGTCGTCATCGCGTCCGCCGTCGGTGGTGGCTACCTCTACATGCGCCGCAAGCGGAACAAGGAGATCGAGGAGGAGCACCGCCGCAATGCTGCCGTCAACGCCTTCGTCGGCAAGCCGCCCGGCAGCAGCGCCGGGTCCATGACAGACTCCCGCATGGACCCCGTCATGGCGCACCGGAGGATGAGCGACGGCAGCATCGCCGACAACCAAGACTACTCCCGGAGGATCCTTCGCGTATGTGCCTTTCTCATTGCTTTTGCTGTGTTTCTTTTACTGACGATAACCAGGTCACCAATGCATGATTGCACACCACCAAGTGACGACGACAAACGAACTTCGCCCTGTATTTCACTTTGACATCAGCAGCATAATCGGCGTTTTGGGGAAGGATGGGGGATGGATATCACAACACACACACACACACAACTTGGTGGTGGGATCGATCAAACCGCGCGAACGAACGAGAGCGAGAGAGCCTTGGGGGTTGTCTTCTTTTTCCGTCCTGTATGGTTGGCGTGGGTGGTTTCTACGTCCGGGGCCACAGTTTTCGCGGAGGAGGGAACCTTTTTTGTGTGGCCGGGCCGGGCTTTTCCGCCTCGATGCCTCGATGCCTCGATGCCTGTTCCTTTCTCTCCTTCAAACTACAACTTTTTAGACCAGGTAGCCCGGGGCCCGACGCCATTCCTTTCGTGTCTTGTCTCGGCCTTTGGAGCTTCCCTCGGGACCAGTGAGTCGCGCACACACACACACACAAATATCAATGGGGACCGCAATTCCTTTTCTGACGGGGCTGAGTTTCTGGAGTTTTCCGTGTGGGGGTTCGGTGATGATTTTGGTGACTTCTTTTCTCTCTCAACAAGTGTATCGGCAAAAAACGGGAGAGGCGGCTCTGGGAGGAGGTGGTTGTTCAGGCCATGGTGGGCTGTTGGGGTTTGGTCGGGCTGGACGTTTCGGAGCTGGCTTTGAACCGCTCGACTTTGTACTTCATTTCTCCTGGCAGGTTACGGTTTTTGGGAATCGTGGTTGAGATGTACAGCAAACAAGCCATGTTTGAGAATTCTGTTCTCGTGCATTGTTCCGTTCTCGCCGCCCAGCTCCGTGTTGTTGTCGTCCACCTCCTTTTGCTGGGCGACTGATCCGCGATGTGAGAGACCCAGGCTCGCCAGGTCAGCAGCGGCAGATCAGTGCACATAACCCGGATCGTCCCAAACCGCCTTTCCTGCAATGCATGAGTTTGTTTTCGCTTCGGTCTCCCGCAAGTGGAAAAATGGAATGGGGGAAATGCGGTTTTGGCGATCTTTGATGCCTAGCGCCCCCCTGGCCGGGCTTGTTTTCCTGGTACACTCCAACCCCTAAAAACTCGCTAGCTCGAGACCTAGAGACCGGGGTCTAGGACAAAATCTCGAACTTAAACGACAAAACAGCATATTTTGATGCAAAAAAAAGTGTATTAACTGAGAAGACCTCTCTAAGTACTTTTGAATACTCTATTTTTTATGCTTTAAACGGTTGTTTTGCTGTTAAGAGAGAGAGATTTCAATTTTGAGCTACGACCCCTGTCAAAAGTGACGCGCTAACAAGTTTTTAGGCATTGAACTGTAAATTCGGGCTGCGAGACGGCTGACTGGGGCTGTGGCGCTGTGCTGTCCTGCCGGTGTTGATCTGTGCTGCTTTGGGCTCCTCGGCTCGTTTACCTTTTCTTCGGCTGGGCTTGTTTCATGAGCTTCTGGCCCTCCGCTCTCTCCCGTGCTTACTGTGGCGGACAGCTGTGGATGGTTTGGAACGCTGTCATGCTGTGATAGGTGCTGATCTGGCGGGCGCTGGGGTCTCGGTTTCAGCGTTCGGCACCCATGGCAGCGCTGAAAGGAGCACGAGAGGAGCTCCGAGCGAGGGACAGTCGGAAGCTTTTCAAGATACTTCGTATCACCTGACCCTTGAACCTGACGGACGAATTCGAGCTTTATTTCTTGCAACCATATTTATTTCGGTTTGATGAACGAAGCTTGTTGTGGTGAAATGTCTCCGCCTCGTAACTCTCAAAGTCGAGCATCAGGATCAACACGGACTACCTGGTACCTGTAGGCTAAGACACTGTATAGAATTTAGAGATGTGCGGAATAACGGATGCGATGAATCCAGCCACCGCTGTCACTGCTCATCAAGTGTTTTCAACTTCTCAACACAGTTTAGGTTTATCCATAGAGTTTCAGGACTGGTGATGGCGGGTGCAGTGGCCGACGTTAGCCGAGCCCAGGACGTCATCCCGCATCGAGAAAGCCGAGAATGCGAACGTTAGCGGCAACAACTCAACAAGCTTCACCAGACAACGTCCCCGCCTCCCTCCGCCGTGTCGCCGATTCCAGTGTCTACAGCCAGACAATCGCTCTTCGAGATGCCGCCGAGATTCGCCTTAATACTCAATGGGCCGGCCGCCCTGCGCACCGCGCGATTGGCCTCGGCGTCGCGGGCTGCGTTGAGCTCTCGAAGCTCAACGTATTCACCCCGCTCGCAGTCCTCGCAATACTCGACCGAGGCCGACAAGGCCGCTGCCGGCCCCCTGGTGCGCATCACCGACCTGCCCGCTCCCAACTCGGGCCACATCCGCATCCTCGAGCTCAACCGGCCCGCCGCCCGCAACGCCATCTCCCGCGCACTCCTCTCCGCTCTCCGCGACGAGATCGACGCCGTGCACGCCCAATACGACCCGGCAACGGGCGACGAGATCCCTTCTCCGTCGTGGAACAAGCGCTTTGGTGGCGAGGCAGGCGCCGACGAAAAGGGCCCAACACGCGCCCTAATCCTTGCCTCGGCCGTCGACACTTCCTTTTGCGCCGGCGCCGACCTGAAAGAGCGCAAGACGTTTACCCAGGACGAGTAAGCCCTTAATGTTTTCCAAAATCCCAAAATCATTACCTCCTCAGCTGACACCCTCCTCCCCAGCACAACCGCCTTCTTGCAATACCTCCGCAGCACCCTCACCGCCCTCTCCACCGTCCCAATCCCCACCATCTCCGCCATCTCCTCCCTCGCCCTCGGCGGCGGCCTCGAGCTGGCCCTGGCCACCCACTTCCGCGTCCTGACCTCCAACGCCATCGTCGGCCTGCCCGAGACTCGCCTCGGCATCATCCCCGGCGCCGGCGGCACCTTCCGCCTGCCCGCGCTCATCGGCATCCCGCGCGCCCGCGACCTCATTCTCACGGGCCGCCGCGTGTCCGCGCCCGAGGCCTACTTTATGGGCATTGCCGACCGCTTGGTTGAGGTTGCGCCTGAGAGCGAGGAGCAGGCGCGGGAGTGGGAGGCCATGGAGTCGCGGGAGAGGGAGGGGCTTGTGTTGGGGCTGGCGAGGCGGGCTGCGCTAAGTGAGGCGGTCAGGTTGGCTGGGGAGATTTGTGAAGGGGGGCCTGTGGCCGTGAGGGCGGGGATTCGCGCCGTGGAGGAGCCGCGCGAGGAGGTCGAGGGGAGCATGTATGAGCGCGTGGTGGGGACGGAGGATCGGAATGAGGCGTTGAGGGCGTTTGCGGAGAAGAGGAAGCCTGTTTTCAAGGGGAGGTGAGAGATCAGGTTGTCGTAGAGTTTAGAAAGCGAAGTGGATGCATAGACAGGCGCATAAGGTAGCTAAACACGCAGAGAGCTCGCAAGCTGAGGAGCTGCCGAGACCCACCTGAAGCTCCCGAGAGCTTCCATGCCAGCACTAAACAACAACCAATCTTGACCAACCTGGACTGAGCTGGAATAATGCACCTGGTATTCTGTATTCCAGCACTCCTAACCTCGGATATGCCTATTCGTCCCTGATCGGCTGTATCCCCGCCCTGGAACGTCATTGGGCTGCGCGCCACCAAGAAGGTGGTCGTCACCAAGACCCTCGGAGAATCGCCGCGCGATGACATCATCACAGCCATGTCACTTTCATGATGCTTTTAAGCCGGCCACGAAGGGTTGAAAAACACGTCCCCCATTTCCCACAAGCCAAGCAAATTCACCTCTACATTCCAATTCACTGCATCTCAACTCTAGCAAACTCAAAATACAAAAACATCTTCACATACCAAACATGTCGGCACTTGCATCTCGAACCGCCCTCGCCTCGCGGCGGCTGGCAGCCACCCCCCTTACCTCGCTCTCTCGCGTCGCCTTTTCCACGACCACCTCCAACCACAGAACCGTCGTCGACCAGGCCGTCGACAGCCTCAAAACTGTCGACCGCAAGGTCGCCGACAAGCTTGTAGATGGCATCAACATTGGCAGTACGTCCTGTGTCCCGTGATACCCGTCACCCGCACCACTTACACCACTTACACCACACCCACACACCAAACCCACAACCCACAACCCACACCCACACAAACATTCACCACCCACACATGCTAACCACAACCACCCCCCCAAACAGCCGCCTACGCCAACAAAATAAAAGAAGCCACCTCCGACGTCTCCTCAGGCAAAGTAACAGGCCAAGCCGCCACCCTCCGCGAGAAACACGCCGCCCAGGCCGCCGGCGCGCCGCTGTCCGACAACACCAGCGCGCCCGTGTCCAACTACCCCAGCACCTCCAACACCATCAACACAGGCAACGCGGCCAACACGGCCAGCTACGCCGACGCGTACGCCACCCCGCCCACCACGCCCGGCGACGTCGCGTCCTCGGTCAAGAGCACCGCGAACCAGGTCGCGGGGAAGGCGCAGGGCAAGGCGAGCGAGGTTGCGGGGGAGGCCAAGGGTACCGCGAGCCAGGTCGCGGGGGAGGCCAAGGGCGCCGCGAAGGAGGCTTATGGGGAGGCCAAGGGCACGGCGAGCGAGGTGAGCGGGAAGGCGAAGAAGTGGACTAGGGAGATTGAGGACATTTCCGAGGACGTTGCTAAGCAGGCGAGGGGGGAGGCGGCCAAGGTTGCCGGGGATGTCAAGGGGAAGGCGTCTGAGGTGGCGGGTGAGGTGAAAGGGAAGGCGGAGGAGGTTAAGGGGAAGGTGAAGGGGACGCTTTCTTAGAGGGCTGGCGATGCATGGATATGGAGTTGTGATTTTAGGATAGGGAAATTGGATTGCTTAATTCCCACAGCGCAGGAGTTGCAATGTTTGACTGTCGTCGTCGAGATGCCTTGAAGCTCACTACCCGAAATGTACCAACACAACGACCCCCCGACCTCGTAGACCCCACCCGCCTCGTCCAAGGACATCCTCAGCGGGCAGGCCGAAGCCGGGCAGAACATTTGGTCAAGAATGCATAGCGTGCTGCCGCAGCAGCCGCTCGAGTGGTGCCGGCAGACCCGCCCCGCCGCGTTTGGCAGTCGAGACGGGCCGTGTTCAATGTACCGCTCGGAATACAGAGCTGGATCAAGGATGGATCTCGCCTTGTGCTCCACCAAGCCGTGCGGAAGAAGGGTTCGGGATGGGAGGGGGTGACAGTGAAAAGAGGGGAGTAGTGGGAAAGGAGACGAGGGCAGAAGGAAGGGACGCAACAGAGGCACGCCCCTGGCCGTGGCAAACACGCTTCATTTTCATCTCGTGCCGTAATCGTGAACATTAGTAGCCCATCCCATCGGGTATCCTACAGCATGGCCATGCCATCCCTCAACAGGTGCAACAGCCGCCTGATCAAAACTCGTCCTGGACGCGGCGCACCTTTCTCCGCTCCATGGCCTGCCTCATCAACCCGCCAGGCCGCTTATGCCCAGGCAGAGCTGCAACGCCGGGATCGTCCCCGCCTTCTTTCCGACCCTTCCGGTTCTCCGCCGTGGACCGCTAGTCCTCCTCGAAAAACACCCTCTTCGCGCCCCG
>FTCU01000692.1_pt1 | contig 14364 bp, 12 predicted proteins | sample 1639521 | NCBI WGS metagenome assembly FTCU01 (sample SAMEA3914864, study PRJEB12502) | metagenome | biome: forest; material: soil | place: USA | collected 2012-03-12 | depth 0.3 m
AATTGTATTTTTTGGACCCCCTTTTGGGCTTTTCCCTGTCCGGGTAGCATTTCCGGACAGGCCAGCAATTGGAGCCAACCGGGGCCCGGGGCCCTGGATTTCGGGTGCGCGAGCGACGAGCGTTGAACCAGGTTGTGTTTTTGGGCCGGCGAGTGGCTTGCTGGCTTGGGCAGTGGGCTTGCGGGCTTGCAGCATGCAGCCTGGCGTAGCGCGGCAGGGGAACGCCGACTGAGGGTTGGTCGTTGGCTGTTTGCCGTGGGTGGCCCTTGAGGGAATTCGGCCTCCGCTGTGCTCACTGCCCGCAGTCACAGCCCACTGTCTGCACTCTGCAGCGTCGCACTCATCCCTTCCGATTTGCACCGCATACAGTACTGTACAGTGCAGGCCGCCGCCGTGCCCACCGTTTCCATCCCGCTTAATCATCCAATTTCAGGCTCTCGTTTTCCCCCGTTCCCACCCTCGACTCGAGCCACCCCGAACTTACGGTACACAGTACTCTGAGCGCGACCCAAGTGGATTCCCAACACGTCCACGGCTCGAGCACGGGTCCTGGATGAAATCGAATGAAATCTGATGTGTGTTGCCAACCTGCCGAGCAGGGACAAGCCCAGTCGCCGGCTGCTGCGCGTGCTGCTTCCGTCATTCGCTTGGCGCTGATCATCGGCCTGGACCGCCGCTTGTGTGGCTTCTTTCGTTAGTTTGCCAGGGGTCCGACGGGTGACAGTGACGGCGGCAGCGACAGGTCGACGCCGGACGGTGATTTCGAGGGCTCGGAGGTTGACACCCCTGGGCGGGCAGCCCGCAGTAAATAATAAATGCCTTGCTTCCGAACTAGTGGCAGCATATTGCAGCTATAATTAGCCCTCCAGCTCGCCTGCTCTGCCGTCGACTTTGGCACCGCGCCCTCGGTCCCAGCCCGCCAAAACACGCCGGGGGGCTGCCGGCCCTTGTTGACGTCCCTGCATTTCGATGCTGCTTTGTGGGTTCCATCACACAACGCCGTTGCAGCGCAAAGAAAGAGCAAGAGAAAAAAAGAAAAAAACTGCAGATTCCTTCCAGCCAGAACCAGGACCGAGCAGGCAGATCGGAAACCCCTTTCCGGCTGCAGGGGCACCGCCTGGCCATGGCAAATGACACCCCGGAGAGATGCCCTTGGGAGGACGTGGCCCTGGCCGAGCCTGGCAGCGGCCTCTTCGATGGTCTTGCCGGGGGCCAATGGCGGATTCTTGGCGGGCCCAAAAGCCCACTAGCTCCGCCGAGCCTCTGGGGGCAATTCCCGCCGGAGTGGATGGCTGCGGGATTGGATGTGGAATTGACAGCCGGCATCTGTGCTCTGTTTTCTTTTCGGAGATCACGCCTGTTTGCGCCAAGACGATCTGTCATGGCTTGGACCAGCGTTATGGGTCATCCCGAAGCTCCCCGATTCTCTGGCAAATAGCCTGTCCCTGCCTCATCATTGATGACATTTGTTTTGAAAAAGTGTTGTGGGCTGCGAGTAGCGAGTCCATGTAACCTTGTCCCAACAGTTCCGACCAACCTCGTCCATGAAAGGCAGGTCGCATTCTGTCACACTGCAGAGGGGCTTTGGCGATGGCTGTGATGGGAGACAGCTGATCGCGTTGGATTTCTCACTCTTTTTGACGAAAGAGAGGAAGAAGCGCAGGTTTGCTTCCTCGAAGATAGGTGAGGTACTCGTACAAAAAGGGGTATCCGTACAAAAAGGTCTTCGTCCACAAGCTCCTATGTGGCATCCCAGCTCCAATCTTCCTTGGATGCCGCCTGCCCAGGTTTCAGGGCCTTCAGGACATTGGACTCCAGCCATAGTCACTCTCAATCTCAAACACCAGTTCCGGAGCAGCCTCCCTAGAAACACTAATGTGAGCCATTCTGTTCCCGTTGAGACTACGTCTGGGGTTGGTAAGAACCAGGAAGCAATGGTGCTGTCTGGGGTGATGCCGTAGCCCCCGGGACAACTGAAAAGGGCCATGTGGCTGGGTGTTGAAGAGGCTCAGAGTTTGACGTACCAGTGATTCACAAACATTTCTTCGGCCTCCGAGTCCCATCGATGCTCGTCCCAGAAGACGTACCCCCAGTTCCTGACCGTCTTGGGCACGTGCTCCCCGTAGAGGTTGGCGTAGATGCCACCCCACAAGAGTACCCAGCCGAGAGGCGGCCCGCGCAGCGGCACCTCGTCTCCAGGAAACTCCATGACGACTTGCGATGCTTCCGCATCGTCTCGCTCGTAGGGCACGAAGATGTCCCGCCGCTCAAACTGCGTATACGAGCTGAGAAGTGTCTGAATCGAAGCATCCAGACTGTGGTTGACGGAGAGATACTCTTGTACCGCGCTGAGCTGGGTCGCCTCATTGCCAATGAAATGAAGCCAGACCACCAGTTTGAGACCGTAACGCACAACACTGTCCATGTAATCTGTTTCAATTTGAGTGGGTTAGCGTTCGAGAGGTTTCCAATATTATCAGAGATGGAGAAAGGGAAAGGGTTAGATCCTACCCTGGTACCCATGGTCGAGATTGAGGATCCCTTGGGATCTGACCTTGTCGAAGATCCCATCGTACCAATGGCGAACGAACAGGTCGACACATCCGATTGCCTCGATATCCCAAGGGTCAAACGATTTGAAGAAGATATGACTGATCTGGTAGTCGCCGAACTGCTGGTAAAGCTCCCCGCGATGATTGTGCCCGAAAAGATTGTGGTAGGTCTCGTTTCGGTAAATCGCTCTGAACAAACGGACGTTTTCGCTCCTGCTCAAGGTCGTGCCCTGGCCTCCCGATGCCGCGGCTGCTTGAGCGAGGTTTGACAGAGCCCAAGTGGTGTACATCTGGGCGAAGGGCCGAGCGACGAGCAAGTGATATCTCGCCATCATCTGAAGGGGGCGCAGATCGACAACTGCCGGGATCGGGACCAAGAGGCAAGCGCGGTAGCCATCGAGGAAGTCTTCGACGTCGTCATTGGTTGCAAAGGGCTTCAAGCCCCGAGAACTGTGGCACGCGTAAACGTCGACATAGAAACCATCCAGCTCCGCTTCGAGGCACGCGCGAAGAATCCTTGCGCGGTTGTTTCGATACTGCGCGTGCATGACTGGGCTGGCTTTCACCAGTGACCGCAGTGCCGAGAGGTCCGGAATGTCGAAGAGAATCCGCTCCCGGAGCTCGGCGGGCAGATTCTCTAGGGTCAAAGCCGGATTTCGCGCAGGGATTTCCATGACGGATCTTGTTTGGACGGAAGAAGGTAAAGAGTCTTGCACAATTTTGGCGGGGGACTCGCAAGTGAATTTTGCAGGTCGTAGAGAGCCGGTCGTTGAAAAGACTGGGAGGAATGTGGTATTTTGGGTTTGGTCGGAGGACTTCTGGAGTGGATGGGTCGAGTCAACAAATCACTAGAATAATCAGATTAATTGCACCTTCCAGTGAATCCAGTCACAGTGCGAGTGAAGTATTCAACTCTACCTACCTACCTGGCTTCAGATCGTTCGAGGATTGGATGCCCCGAATTAAAGCACCCTTGCGGCCTCCATGTCCTCCCGCGAGTCCTTCACCGTTGTCAAACTTGGGGTCAAGTCGCTTGACGATTTGTTGGTTTCCTTGAACGTGTTCGAGGCTGAAGACACCCTGATACAGGTCGAGTCTGACGCGCTGATCTTCGAGACGTTGCAAAAATCAGGCGCCTTGCTCGCTAATCACAAAGAGAGGCTGAATATTGTGAGAGAAAGAGGTCTATACCTATACAGAAATTACCTAGGTCAACATTGGCGCCATTGAGAACGAGATGTCTCGACTTCGATGAGGTGAGATACAGCTCGATCAAGGGATGTTTCGGAGTAGTAAGAGGTTAAGTCCCTTGGCAACCCAGATATATCACACTCGGGAGCTTCTGCTGGTCCACGAAGATCTTAAATAAAAACACTTAGACAGCGTCTTCCAATGATCAAGTCTCCAGCCACTCAATAGTCTATTCAACAACAGCGGAGTCACCACACAAACCCCCCAACACCGTCACCACACAACCCACATCAACAACACTCAACAAACCACACCAACAACACACCAAACAACAGCCACCAAACAACAGCCACCAACCAACCCACCATCAAACACAACCTCACTCCCCAAAATCCTCCTCTACCCTCTCCCTCAACCACTCCCCAACAACCTCCTCCCCCACCCCTCCCAATCCCAACCCCTTCCCTCCCCCCTCCATTTCCAAATCCGGCCCCTCCACCTCAAAGCTCTGCACCCTCTTCTGAATCTCCTGTGCCCGCGCATACTCCCTCTCCGCCAGCGACTCGCGGTCCTCATCCCCAAGCAGGTCCTCGCTCTCCCACTCCCACGGCGCGCGGCCGCCTGCCGACGGGGACTTCAGCTCGTGCATGTCTAGGCTGCGCATCATGAGGCCTATGAGGTCAGTGGCTTGGGTGGTGAAGTTGTTGCGGGTTGTTGTTGTTGTTGTTGTTGTTGTTGTTGTTGTTGTGGGATTTCCTTTTTTGGTGGTGGTGGTGGTGGTGGTGGTGGGGGAGTAGTTGTGGGGGCGGTCGTGGAGGAAGAGGGAGAAGGGGATGCGCAGGGTGGAGTCGCGCGGGGGGAAGGCTAGGTAGCCTTTGCGGGGGAGCTTGAGTTGTTTTGCCATGGTGGTGGCGCGGGCGAGGAGGTCGTCGGCGGATTCTTCTTCTGATGATGATGATGAGGAGGGGGCGGTGGTGGTGGTGGTGGTGGTGTCTGAGGGGGAGGAGCTGGCGAGCTTGTCGACTGCGGCTGTGAACTCGGCGGAGAGGGAGGTGGTGCCGAAGAGCGGGGTGGTGAAGTCGTCTGGGACGTGCAGGTTGGCCGAGTGGAAGAAGAAGCAGGGCGAGGCGAAGGGGTCGAATAAGTTGGAGGGCTCGGCGAAGAGGTCTGGTGCGTAGTCCTTGAGCTCGGCAAAGATGCCCTCCTCCTCGACCGGGACAGGGCTGTGCTCGGTGACGAGGGGGTTGAGCAGGCCATTCCCCCTCCGAGGGGCAGATTTGGGTTTGAGGTTGTGGATGGGGTGGTCTGGCAGGAACATGGTCCAGTTGTAGATGCCGTTGTGGGCGATCAGGCCGCGGATGGTCAACGACTGCGCGGGCGTCGGAATGCGGCACTCGGTCAGGGCCAGGCTGGCGGCGAGGCTTGCGCCGAGATACGAGCCGTAGACGTAGGCGGGCCGGGGCTCGGTGGTGAGATCGGTGGTGGACCCGAGGTTGTCCGTGATCCAGGCGTACCCAAAGCTGACATCGTGGAGGGGCGTGGGCCAGTGGTGAGGGATCTCGGGCGGTTCATCCTTCTCGGCGGCCTGCCACCGGTAGTTGATGACGGCGGTTGGGTAGTCCCGGAAGCATGCCGGCAGCGGCGTGATCGGATCCGACGCGAGCTGGGCAAATGGCGGTATGACGATCACCAAGGGGGAGGCGGCGTCGTGCTTAGTTATGTTGTGGAGGCTGCCAAGGGGTTAGACCTGGGAAGAGAGATGAGGAAGAGGGACGCTGAGTGAGCGCACCTCACGGTAATGTCACCCGACGAGGCGCACGGCACCCGGACATGTTCGACGGAGGAGCGGGTGCTGAGCAATCTCAGGCACAACCCCTGAGGCCGGATGATGCGGCACGCCTGTGCAAGTCGTGGGGCTCTGGTGAGGCAGAGCCATGTTGACATTCTCTTCGCCCCCGGAGACTCGGCCGAGAGAGAGAGAGCGGGCAGAGAAAAGCCGATTCCGGGTCGAAAGATTGCAGCGTGGCGTCAAATCGGATAGGGGAATGTTGCCTCATCACATTTCGGCCTCCATCAGAATATTCCGGGCGCACCCCCCAACCTGCTGTTTGCTTTTGAAGATAGGTAATGTTGGTGTGGTGTCGAGGTGAAAGCGGTTCTTATCCCCCAAGTCCGAGTCTTTGCAGCGCCTGCATGGCTTAGCTCAGTTGGCTGCAGCCCGGGCGTGGGTGGGCTGCAGGGTCCAGCCAATTACAGGGCCTCGCCTGTGATAACGCAGCGTGGCGTGCAACGTGATCGCTCCGATCGATTGATTTCCTGGCCAAGGCATTGGATGCACTTCATTGTCTGGGATTCGGCTTCTTTGACGCCGGACGTCATCGCAAAAAGACACGAGCCTCAAAAAGCACGCCCCCACCCCTCGGGCCATGTGATGGTGCATTTCCACCTCGTCCCATCTTTTTATCTTTTCTCTTTCCTGCATGCATGTAGAGACGAACACCTGCGCCCGCTCATCCAAACACCCACTGCCGCCATGAAGACGAAAAAGGTCTTGACCCCGTAGCCACGGCCGCTGCTGCAGCGAAGAGCAACAGAGGACAAAGCATAAGTCGACGACGGGACGACGACACCCGTCCATCACCACCACCATCACCACACCTCCACACCTCCACACCTCCACCATGAACGAGGCCAGCGAGGAGATCCAAGAACACCATGTGCCCAAGGCGGCAACGGGCGACTGGGCCCACCTGGACCCAAGCCGTTGGTGGTTCGCATCCGCCGGCTTCCCCATGATCGCTGCCACCCTGGGCCCCATCGCCTCGGCATTCAGCGTGCTCGCCCTCGTCAAGCCATGGCGCCAGGCCTACCCGCCCGGCACCGACGTCGAGACGGCCCCCTTCATCGACGACCCGGCCTGGCTCACCGCCATCAATGCCGTCCAGCTAGTCATCGCCCTCATCGCCAACATGGCCCTGTTCCTGAACATGACCCGCCGGCTCAGCTTTGCCATCGCCCAGCCCGTCACCATCGCCGGCTGGTACATCTCGGCCTTTGCCCTCATCGCCCTCACTTCCACAGGCGCCGGCCCTCTCGTGATCGAGCCGTCCGACGAGTTCATCTGGTCCCAGGCCTTTTTCTACGGCATCTACTCGGCCGTTCTGTACTTCCTCGTCTCCTCTCTCATGGTCGTCACTTACGCCGGCGCCCAGGCCGGCCGCTACCCCAAGGACTTCATGCTCACCGCGAGCCAGCGGACCCTGATGCTGCAGACCATCATGTTCGTCCTCTACTTGCTTCTCGGCGCCCTGGTGTTTTCCAAGATTGAGGACTGGGACTACCACGATGCAGTATACTGGGCGGCCGTCACCCTGTTCACCGTCGGCTTCGGTGACATGAACCCCGAGACCACCCTCGGCCAAGCGCTGCTCATGCCCTACGCCCTGGTCGGCATCATCAGCCTCGGTCTGGTCATCGGCTCCATCCGCAGCCTGGTCCTCGACCGCGGTAAGACACGGCTTGACGCGCGCATGGTGGAGAAGAAACGCCGCCGGACCATCCGCCGCATGACGCGCCAGGGCAAAGACGACATCCTCGTGCCCATCAAGGACGACCCGCCCCCCCTGTCATCCGTCCCCACCCAGTCCTCGGCCCTCACCGAGTTCGACCGGAGAGAGCAAGAGTTCAAACTGATGCGCAAGATCCAAGACACGGCTGCCCGGCGCCGTCGCTGGTTTGCCATGGGCATCTCGACAAGCACCTGGCTGGTGCTGTGGCTGGTCGGCGCCAAGATCTTCCAACTGTGCGAGGCGCGGTATCAGGGCTGGAACTACTTCGATGGCTTCTACTTCGCTTTTGTCAGCTTGACCACCATTGGCTACGGGAATCTCGTACCCGTCTCCAACCCCGGCCGGTCCTTTTGGGTCTTTTGGGCGCTCTTGGCCCTGCCAACCATGACCGTCTTGATCTCCAACGCAGGCGAGACCATCGTTAAGAGCATCCGGGACGCCACCGACCGGGTAGCCACCGTCACAATCCTGCCGAGCGAGGCAGGTTTCAAGAAAGACCTCAAGAAGTTGCTGCGCATGTTGTCCTTTGGCGTCCTGTTCGACAAGGAGGAGGTCGAGCAAGACCCGCCCGGATTTCTCGGTTACCCCGAGCACCTGCGGAACATGATCACCGAAGAAACTAAGGACGACGACACTAATCAAGCAACAATGCGCCGAGCCGACGCCGACATTGAAGCCGAAGGCGCCAGCAACGCCTCGCCGCAATACCTCACCGACCGCGCCCTCTCGGACGAACCCCACTCCCTTCACCCCGACGCCGCAACCTCCCCTCCCAGCACCCCTTCCGCCACCACCACCCCGGACAAAACCTCCTTCTCAATGCCCTCCCCCACAACCACCTCCCCTCCCCAAAACAACAACAAAATAACCTTCTCCCCCTCCCCACACCCCCAACACCCCCGGACCCCGTCCCACCAAACCAGCCACCGCCCCTCCAACAACCGCGGCACTTCCGTCCCGCGCAACCACCTGCCACACGCCCTCCCCACCTCCAAACTAGACTACCACGTCTTGCTGATCGACGAGATCCGCCGCGTGACACAGCACCTCAAGCACCACCCGCCGCGCAAATACACCTTCCACGAGTGGGCGTGGTATCTGCGGCTGATTGGTGAGGACGAGGGAGATGCGGGGCGGCATGGACGCGCGGCGTTGCATAGCCATGCTCATCGGTTGAAGGGGAAGAATAAGAGGCGGGGGAGGAATAGTTTGCGCGAGGAGGGTGGTGATGGCGAGGTGGATGGGGGGGATGGGAAGGGGAAGGCTGTTGGGGAGGGGGGAGGTGGCGGGAGTGGGGAGTTTGGGGCCGTGGTGGAGGATGAGAATGCCGGTGGGGAGCAGCAGCAGCAACAAACACAGACACAAGAACAGCAGCAGCAGCAACCGCAGGGCGATGGCAACAAGGAGGAGCAGGAGGGAGAGGATAAAGAGAAAATGGAGAAAGAGGAAGAGAAAGAGGCGGAGGAAGAGGACGAGCCGCCGACCTGGAGCTGGGTGGGCAGTAAGTCGCCGCTGATGGGCTCGCAGGAGGAGGCGGATTGGATCCTGGAGCGGCTGATTGCGCGGCTCGAGGACGAGTTGAAAGCTGTCAGGGAGGGGTATCATCATGATCATGACTAGGCTGGCGTTCAGGGGTGGAATGGAAGGGTTATTGATTTTGGCGGCTGGACTGCGTTCTTTGCATGCTGGACTGGACTGGGCTGGACTGGACTGGATTGGATACCCGGGTGTTGTGGCTTTATGTGGGGGTGTAGCATATGATATGGAGTAGCATTAGTTTGTATCGTTAGTCGACTGGCATTGTCAAGTTCTGATGGTGCTGCGGACCCGATGAGAGAAGGACGTGTAAAACCACCTGTCACGCACAGCACGGTCACGGGCAAGTGGTCATTGAGCAGAATGCTGACGGTTGTATCATTGCATCATAGCTTTGCCAGATGCGAGCGTGTATCTGGCCAACTGGAACTGAAGCCCAAGATCCTGCTTGTATGCCCATCTGGTCCCTTTCCCCCCTCCCATATCACCCGGCCGTCCCAAGCTGCTTCAATATAAGTGCCAGATCTCGTGCCCCAAAACCGAGTCATGATACGTAAAGAAAAGCGGAAGACTAGCACCGTTCATCAGAGTGCCGACGCCGTGGTGTTGGCAGTCGTCTCCACAACGCCAAAGAAGTGCGTGGTGAGCTGGTCGTACGACGAAACCACCAACCCAACAACTTCCCCAAACGCCAGCAGCCCGATATTCCGGAAAATAGACGGCGGGAGCCCATACGATCCCATGACCAGCGACGCGGTAGGAAACACTACGAACGGCCACCAGCTCTTGGTCGTCGCGCTCATGAAGAAGGACTGGCTCATCGACGATGCCATCGCGGCCGTTTCTTCGAGCGCGTCGAGGATGTCGCTGGTCATGTTGTTGGCTTGCTTGAGCAGGTTGGACTGGTCCGCGACCTGGGTCGACAGGGCTTCGGCTGCCGTTGCGAGCCGGCCCATGCCTTGCTCGAGGTTGTCTTGGCGTTGGGCGAGCACGGCGGCTTGTTGGCTTGTCAGTTGCTGGGGAGGGTTAGCTGGCTGGGTGACGTGGGAATGGGGGATAAGAGGGCTCACGATTTGCTGCTGGAGAGAGCCGGAGGAGGCGATTGCGGTAGAGACCACGGCCACCAAGGCGTCCATGTCCTCGTTGACCCGCCGAGATACCTGCTTGACTGACTGCTGGTGCGCGAAGGCGAGCTGAGAATTGCTCTCGAGGATGTTGCCGAGCAAGACGTTCAGAAGGTGCTGCAGATTTTCGGCGTGTTGGTGTCCTTGGCGGTAGGATTCGGAAGTCTTCTTCATTGCGCGGTCCATATCTTGTGAGAGGTACCGCTCTACCCTCGCCAGCCCTTCGCTCAGCCGCCCGATCTGGGGCGTCAGCTGCTCGAGCCGCTCGACCGACTGCCGGGCGCGATTGTCCAGGTCATCCATGCGCTTCTGCAGCTCGGCCTCGACGCCGTCGGTGAGCTGAGCGATGACTCGGGTGAGCCGCTGGTAGAGTAGGATGTTCTGGGCTACGAAATGTCAGTTGCGGTCCAGCGCCGAGGAATAAAAATGCACCCACCCTTTTCGTTGTCGACTCGCGCCGCTTCGCAGAACCGCAACGCCTTGTGGCGATAGCTCACCCAGGTACTCCAGGCGGCGTCCGACGCGGCCAGCGCGGAAAGACAGCGGCCAATCTCGCCGGGGCTCACATGAAGCTGGGGTTCGTGCCGGATCGCGATTTGGCTGAGCGACGGTTCCCGAAACTTTGCGCATTCTTTTGGGATCGAGAAGCTGCCGCGCTCGAGGTCGCAAATGGCCAGGCTGGCGGCGTACGAGTCCACAAAGTCGCGAACCTGGCGGCCGCTGTCAGTGAGAATGGTCGCTTCGTCCTTGCCGTCGACGAGTTGGCAGTTGTTGACGAGCAGACGAGCGGCTACGCGATGGCAGAGGGGCTGCGACTCGAGCTCTTGGAGCTCGCTCAGTGCCACGGTGTAGATGTTAGGCAGCGGGTGGTTATCGAGTCGCTCTGAGAGCTTATCCGAGTTCGAGAATGCTGCCAAAGGTTAGTTGCCGTCCACACCTCGAAGCCGCAGGCCAACTTACCGACGGCAGGCCGCCTCTCGTTTCTCCAGGAGAGAGCGCTGATGCATGGCACCAAAATGGCCAGAAGGAGTAGGGCCTGCATGTTGACTGTCGCGTGCTGGCGTGCTGAGCGACTGGCGAGACTCAGAGTTATCTCGATGGAATCATGGATAGAATGCGGTGTTGATTTATCGAGTGTCGGTTGCTGTCGAAGGGAAAGAAAAGAGAAGAGAGACAAGAAGAAGCCTCATCTTGGAAGACCATTCCGGCCTGAACTGCCGGGGACTGGCGAACAGAATGGGAAAGCGCATCCCAGGCCCGGAGGAAGGGAGCCTGAAAGTCAAGGTTGGGCGGAAACAGGTTTCGTGATCTTTCCCGGTTGAGTCGTGAGTTGCTTGCTGTGTAAAAATCGGGGCTATTTAGCTGGGGTATAGGACACACTGAAAATGGTTCACACTGTAAAGCATGAACTCTTGAAATCGACCTTTGACATGCTGCTCAAAGCTCAGAACGCGATTATCTTCACACCTCACACTTCACACGCCTCCCTTTAAGAGTCAAGAACTCGGCAGCGCTCGCGGTATCCATTTTCAGATCGCCTCCTCGTGCTCTAAAATCACAAAGTCGCAGACATACCTCGAACCCACCCGTGCGCGTCTGGAAAGTTGCCAAGAGGTGGCTCAGGGGTGGCAACGGTACTGTTTCCTCCGGCGAGCTTACGAGATGCTCTACCGCCATTGCAGGTGAACAGCGGCGGGCCGGAAATGGTGACAGCGCCTCTCTTCATCCGCGCTGGGGCTGACCATTGACTCGGACTATCAATATGTCATTAGAGGTGATCCGAGACATCATGAATGAGTCAAGCGCGAACTCCGTCCCGCCCGCGACAACTGCGACGGCCAACACGCATTGTGCTATCCAACCATGGTCCGCCTCACGGCCCAATATGAACGAAGCAGGCCCACAACATCGGTTCCTCCAGAATATCTTCAGTGATAAGAATGGAAACAGTGGCATGCCACACCGCCACGGCGATCCAGTCGCTTGTCAGCGGTCTACCGGCCTGGACGGTGTGTTTGGCAAGCATCCTGTAAAAGTAGGCCGCGAAGACCGGGCATATGTCCTCAGACGCCTGCCACAGTGTACCGACGACGTTGGCAAACCCGGCTGCCTGGAACGCGTAGCCGATAGAGAGATTCTCGTCCAGCAAGGCCCTGACGCGGGACTCGGCCGTTGAACAGGCCGAGAGGAAGGCGAGCATGCCCACGCCCCGTTGCTCATCCCGCGCGTCGTCCTTGATCCGCTGCACCGTCAGCCGCGCCTCCTCCACCTGCGGGCTGCCGTCGCCACCAGCACTGGCACTAGCACTTCCGCCCCGTTGGAAGACCAGATAGCTGGCCGAGGGGTCCCGGGGGTCCGAGATGCCGTGGCAGGCAACGTGCAGAAACGATGTACCGGACATGGCGTCAAGGACGGCTTCGGGGCTCGGGCGCTCGAGCCGTTCCCAGGTAATGCCTTCCGACTCTCTTTCGACGTTGGCAATTTCTTGGTCCGCCGAGCTCAGATAGAGCTGGGCCCGTTGTCGTGGTGCTGTCGCTGCCGTGGGCCGCTGCATACTGATGAGGAGCCCGTTGGTCGACTGCGGCTTGTCGCCGTCGCCGTGGCGGGTAGCAATGCCGCGCGCGAACTGCAGCATGCGAAAACTGGCGATGTAGGACGACACAACGCCACGGTGGATGAGGCTGTCGGCCGCGAGTCCGCCGTACACGCCGGCGGCGTGGATGGGCAGCCGCGAGTAGAGACCGGCGGGCAGCCACAGGACGCGGCGCGTGAGGGCCCAGGACTGCTGGTCGTCCTCATCTGCGGGACGAGCAGCACTGTTGAACCCGAGGGCGTCCGCCACGGCCTGGCCGACGTGATACCAGAGATTGTCAACAGCTCGAGAAGCATGTTGTTCTCCTCGACCAGGTTCTCCGCCGTGGGCAGCGGGTTGATGAGACGCTCGAGGACTCTGGTCGCCATTGGCTCAACCAGGCGCGTGAAGCCGGTGGTGTTGGGCGGATCGGGCAGCGGCATGGCCCAGATTCTCGCCGGCGTCACCAGGATGGCGTGGCTCCCGTGTTTGCTCCAGTTCAGGACTACGACGGGCGCAGAGTCGCGGCAGAGAGACTGCATCTCGGCCGCCGAGAGGGTATGCAAGAACCTGTCGAAGCCATGGACGCTCTGAATGTCTTGCAACACCCGATCCATCTCCTCCTCGAGGCTTTTGATTGCGAGAATTGAGCGGCGATCAGTCAAAATGAAGCCGCCACTCCCGCCCAAGGCAACTTTCTCGTCGGACGCCCGCAATAGGCGATTCCGGATTTGGCAGTACTTCTTAAAGAGGTTCGGCTTGTCCCTGCCCAGGGCATCAAGGTCCGAGAGCGCCCTATGGCTTGAGGCCACCATGATGCCTCGGCCCCTCTCTAGATCCTCTAGCCCCTCGGCAACTCTCCCACACGCGATGGCAGCGGAGCACGACTCCGACGCCAGACCGCCGAGCATCGAGATGATGTGTTGCTGGTCACCGGGCGGCATGTGGACGGGACAGAGCTTGGGGATGAAGCCCAGTGCGTCGTGCAGCAGAACCCAGGCTTCCTCCCAGCGGCTATCTTTGCCTAGTAGCTCGACCGCTCGGCGAGCCGCGTTTATCTTGACAAGCGGCGGCCCCTCGGCCTGACGGAAGACGTCCGTCAGGTAAGAAAGGGCCATCGCGTAGTCAGCGTCGCTGCCTGTCTTCTCGTATCTCGTCTTGTAGATAGACCCGGCCTTGGCCCCTAGCACCGCGCGCCGACCAGGAAGATTGGGAGTCACGGCCAGTGCGCGGTTGATGTGTTTGACCGCATCCTGTAAGATATCCGTCTCCGCTTTGACCGAGTACATGCGCTCCAGCTGGTTGGCGAGATTATAATGCGCCTGTGCCGAATCGTGGATCAGCGGCAAGGCCTCCTGAGATGTGGACACAGCCTGCTTCAAGTAGTCTTGATCTCCCGTCGCCAGGTACAGAGCGTCCAGCACGCTAGCTTGCTGGCTGAGCGCAGAACCTCGTTCGTAGGTAGCAGGCGGGGATAGCTCTACCGACGTCTTGCAGAAGCCGAGGGCCTTTTCGGCGTCGGCCCTGTGACGTGATCGCTCTAGTCGGCGAGTGTACTGGATGGCCATCTCATGCGCGAAAACCATATTCAACTTCTGCCACTCGCCCTCGCGGTACCCTTCCAGGGTCGCCAGACCTTTGTGTCCGGTCGTAATGGCGGCGTCGAGGTCCTGCAGCTGGTTCGTTGCGGTAACGTATCTTATCAGCGAGCGAGACATATTAGCGAGCGAGACACTTTCTACCACTCTATAACAACCATCCTCAATTGCAATACAACAACCCTAGCAACCAACTATAATTACATCAGAAACAGCCGAATC
>FTCU01001154.1_pt1 | contig 14364 bp, 15 predicted proteins | sample 1639521 | NCBI WGS metagenome assembly FTCU01 (sample SAMEA3914864, study PRJEB12502) | metagenome | biome: forest; material: soil | place: USA | collected 2012-03-12 | depth 0.3 m
CCATGTCGCCGAGCACCTGGCTGGTCGGGCCCGTGAGCCCCTTCTCGCCGGGCTTGCTCACCGAGCGGCCCCAGCCGCGCTGGTCGAGGCCGTGCACTGCGATGCCGCGCGCCGCGAGCACGGGGAAGAAGTTGGAGTAGCGGTTGACGTGGTCGCTGAAGCCATGGATGAAGATGAGCTTGGCCTTGGCAGGGCCCTCGGGCTGGATCGCCATGTCAGCTAGATTACACAAGCCAGAGGCGTCGGCGACGTACCAGCCAACACTTGGTGTAGAGCTTGTGGCCGTTGACCTCAAAGGTGCCTTCTTGCTCGACAGCCATGTTTGCGGATTTCTGGCCGAACTGTGGTGGATGTAAATAACCTTGGCTTGTTTCTTGTAACTGTTGGATCGGGCCTCGGCAGACAAAGAACTCGGAACCTCCGGATTCTTGAGGTCACCTTCTCAGCGTGAAGGGGTTCAAATAAATCAAGACAAGGGAGGTTGGCTCCAACTCTATCAAGTTTCCTCTCGGCGGTGACCAAGGAACAAGTCTGGACCTGAAATGGAGGCTGGTGCTGTGTCAGGAGGATGGAAGCGGCGTGGCGTCAGCCCTCGGAAGCGATGTGGGGCTACTTATACCACGGCTGGGCAGTGTCTTCCCGAGACTCGTTCACGTGCCAAGGACGGCGTTCAAAGACCACGGTCCCTTTTTGCACGGTGGCCCAGCATCGTATCGCGTGCAATCCAATCAACAGGGCCCGGGGCGTTTTGGTCTGTCATTTGAGCTCAATGAATACTGGTGCCGAGGCACAGCACACCCAACCACCGTCAGCGCCGAACCCCCGTTTACAGCCAAACCAACACATCACATCCATTGAACACAGCCAGCCTCCCCCGTTTTCCTGGTACATCAACATTGAAAAACATTAGTCAACATGTCCCAAACCCACGGCAAACCCGATAGCCATCAAAGAGCAATGATACCCGTTAGCCATGTCATCCCAATCATCCCGTCGTGACATCGACATCAGGGGCCAAGCCATCCCCTGTCGGTGTATGACGCCGTAACTCCATCCACCCTAATAAGACAGCCTCGAAGAAACCACACAGAAAACACCAAGTTATATGTCCCCCAACTCGTCCTGCAACTCTGTGCCGGCAAACAAGTCTTGCGTCGTCGCGGGGGTGAGACTGAACTTGTCGCCCGGCAACTCCTCGTCCGGAGTCCTGATCCCGATCCCGCTATCGTCGTGCGTCGTCTGTTGGCTGTTGGCTGCGGGAGCCGAAGGAAACGGCGCCCGATCCGGTTGGGGCTCAGGCATGCGCGACATGCTGAAATCATCGCTGCCGCTGCTGTACCGAGACCCTTGGTGACCCAGCTCTCGGTTTGCCGACTGCCGTTTGGCAAGCGCAAAGGGACTTTGGCTCGACTTCTGCTGCATGAACCCGCCCTGCTCCGCCATGAACTGGATCATCTCGTCGACCCAGCACTTTGTCACCCACCACGATCCAAAACTCTTTCCTTGTCCGATCGTGAGGTCCCTCATAAGCGCCGTGCTCAGTCGTTGGACACACCAGACCAAGTCCGTATCCGAGGCATAGGGAAACCGACTCGGAAGAGAACGCAGCAGGTTGACCCAATGATCCAGGACGTTGGATGAATCGGAATCGTCATTATTCCCCTCTCTGGGCGACCTGCCGCTCCGCATGGCGATTTCGCCCTGTACCGTCAAGCACTCCATCTCCCATGGGACGTTGACCGGGTTGAGCAAATCCCGCATCTCATTGAGAAGAAGATTCACAACGTCGTCCATGCCACGCGACGGGATGCTTTCGGCAAGCTTTCTGACGTTGATCATGGAGATCCATTCCATGTACATCAGATCGCGATTGGCGGGGTTCGACAGCATGTTCGCGGCCGCGTGGGCGGTGAGGTTCACCCGCAATGCCCTGTCCAGCAACCCCGCAAAGATTGTGGCCGGCGCCTCCTTCGCTCGTATCACATGGAGAGGCTGTCCTTGAAATGAGTCCCGAATGTGGGGTACGAGCCGTTCCGAGATGTTGCGAAGCGTGTCGAGGACGGGCTTTGGGACGACTTGGAGAGTCAGGCCCGACACGATGCGCATCATCCGTTGGTAAAGAATAAAATCGCACTCCTCGATCCAGGGCGCAATGGCCGGGTTGGCAAACAATTTCTGTACTGGCATGGTAAGGGTACCCTGGAACGAGGTGAAGAGGTGGAAAAACGCTTTCTCCTTGCAGTACCGGATACACTCAACCAGAGATGTGCAATACGACCGATAAAGGGCCACGAGAGACTTTGCCGCGTCCGGATCTGTCCCGTTGGGAAGGTAGGGCTCGATTTGGGGAAGATGGATTGGGTCGGACTGCTTGAAGGTCTCGCCGGTTTCCGCCGAAAAGCGAAGTTGCTGGGGCGTCTTGCCCATTGTTGATTGCAACTGGTCGAAGCTAGCCACCTGCGGTTGATTGTAGAGGCTGTGTCGAAACTCGTGCGCGCGGATGGCTTGGGGCCCCGAATGGTGCGTGGCGGGAGGCGCAGAGAATGGTGTTCTCTCCGGTCGCATCGCCGCGGACATCAGGGTCGGGAGAGTGCTGGAAGATGTTAGAATGCGATCGCAATCGGCACAGAAACGGATCCTTACTTGAAGTTTTGCGACAACGAAGGATTCTCGCCAAGAGGTACCGCAGAATGGCCAGGACTGTCCCGAACGTCCGGCTGCTCCTCCTTCAACTGGAAATTCACATAATGATACTTGGACTCTCCCCGAACGCCCAGTCGCCGGGTCTTCAGGCCGGGGAATAGTACCCGCACCAGCTTGCCAAAACTCGCGGGGTTGAGCACGGTGATCCTCTCGGTAGCGCATCGGGAGGCATAGTTGGCATAGACGCGGCCTCGGGGCACAGACCCTTTGCCCGTGGAGCATACCAAGTTTATCCTACGATCTCGTCAGTCCTGGAGCAGCATAACAGGCGGGTATTCTGCACGGCCTACCAGAGCATGGCAAAGACCTGGCGCGCCCGCTCAGAGTTCGGACCGCGATCATTGCCGAGCAACTCGTGGGCAACCTCCTCAAGAGTGCGATGCTTGTTGCAGTGAAACAGTTGTCGCATCTCAATCTCGTTGTTGGCATTCGAACGCACGCCAGACTTGGCGGCCGCTGGCAGTCCATGGAACGAGTCGCCCTCGTCATTAACATCCCGATCCAGAAGCTGGCTGTCGTCTGCAAAGCTCGTGTTTCCAGCGAACGACTCGGCCGACAGAGACTGCCGGCTCATGCTATGGCTGTGGTGGTGGAAGGAGACATTTTGTATGGGCGCGTTGACGGGAGGTTCCGTCCCGAAATCGCGACTCGCCTGCAGTTGTGACGCCAGCAGAAGGTCCTCGGGGGTCATCTGCGAGGATCCGTTGGCGAGCTCTCGCTGGTGGCTCGTGTTGCTTGGAAGCCATTGTGTCGAGTACACGTCTGCGGACTCGGCAAAGCTGTGCTCCACGTTGGCCTGCGTTGTCGCGCTGTGAATCGAGGCGGTCGAGCCGCGGGACCGGGGGCGCTTCCTGGGCTTGCTGTGCGCTAAAGCATCTGCACAACAATGAGCATTTGCAAAACTTGACTCAACGCATGGGAGGCCAGCCGAGCACAGTCGCGACACGAGGGAGGGGTCTCGGAGATGGTGGGGATGGTGCAGCCTCCTTACCGTGGGTCGAGTCCATCGCCACTTTGGCAAGGCTAAGGACAAACAGTTGCCTCCAACAAAAACACAGATGACGACGACGAGCGCTTGCGACAATATAAGGCTGCCCGCGCTGCAAGGGGGAAAGAAGGAGAAAAATTCACTGATCAATAGGTATACGACACCACCAGTGATCCGATATGGTGCATGCGTAAGCGCGTCGTGGTGCGAGGCGTCGTGCGCTGGACGTGGTCAATTCCGCACTTCCTGTGGAGGAGGGAGAGGAAGAAATCAACAAACATGGGAGGCGGTACCGGGGCAATGCGGCCCCGCTCCAGACCAGGGGTCCCACCTCGCCCCGGCTTCGCGAGTCGATTGGCTCGCTTCCTGGATTCCCGCAAAGACAGAGCCTGGGTCATAAGTAAAGATTCATTGTTGAAGACAAGACAAAAACACGCGGTTTGCCCTCGTGCGCCCCTCGGTGTTCTTGTTGCGCGGTCCGGTTGCGGGCATGGCGCAGAGGCTTTGACATTGCATTCTTCTTTGCGCGCATCTGCCGCGGCCCCGGGCCGCCGCCCCATACGGATGGATGCTGCATGCGACTCGACAGTCCTTTGCGACAGTTGTTCTGCAATGCCACCACCAACACAACAGTCAAAAATGCAAACGTGCCCTCTGCCCCCTGGGAATCAATTGTACGTTGGTAGCTACCTAGGTACCAAACTACTACCACTGTTGGCGATATCAGTTTTGTGTCCAACCCGTTTCGGATCCTTGATCTTCCCGCGCCCAGCCTCTTCAACGGACGGCATGGACCCTCCCCCAGGTCAACGGGCGTTACACCAAAACGCAGGCCAACCCGCAATGCCTCACTGCCCATCTCCTTGGCTCGACGTGTGATCCAACCCAAAAAAGACGCCGGTCACGAAATATCCGGCAAAAGTACAAGCTGATCCGATCCAGGCTCGAACTGGAGACCTTCAGTGTGTTAGACTGACGTGATAACCAACTACACCATCGGACCTTTGCTTGGCATTGGCTTCGTTGTTTCCAATTCTGTCTTCTCTTGCCCCAAACGACAAGCTTCCATGTGGCGATCCCGAGGACGCTAAGCACGTGACTTAGCCCCTTTCCTCTTGTGTGCCGATGCGCTAAAATCCAGGGAAAGCTGCCGGGGCTCGAGCTTGTGACTGGGGCCACTTCGCACACGTAGCAGTCGTCATTGCTTCACACCTCACTCCTGCATCTTCCTTCCCCTGCCACCCGCACCGAGCTCGCCGTATCCCTTTCTGCTCCCACCATTTCCATCGTTTCCGACCGCGCTTCCTCGAGCTCCCAGCACAACATTTTGCCTGCTCTATATATCACCACGCCGCAGTAAGTTCTTCCAGGCCTGATTCTCGGTTTCCTTATCGGCTTGCCTAGCGTATCCGCTAGCGCGAGGAGCCCAATCGACGCCCCGCCGTAGCTGCCGGAAGCTTTCCAGCGCACCCACAATCTTCCTCTGCTTCTTCTTCTGCTTTCCAAGGTAGAGATCGCTTCTGACAGCCTGAGCCCCCAGATCCCCTCGTAGCTTCGACTCCAGCCCTTCGACGCAACCATGTCTTCCCCTCAGGACCGTGTCCAGCACTACGTCGCGCAGCTCGACAAAGAGGTGCGTTCCCAACCAACTGCCGGATCCGACTTGGGCTTTATCCTGACTGAACGGTGTCGCAGCTTGCCAAATACCCCGCTCTCAACAACCTCGAGAAGCAGACGTCGGTCCCCAAGGCGTATGCCGTGCTTGGCCTCGGTGCCCTGTACTTCTTCCTCATCGTCTTGAACCTCGGCGGCTCTCTCTTGACCAACCTCGCCGGCTTTGTCATCCCCGGATACTACTCGCTCAACGCGCTGTTTACCGCGAGCAAGGCGGATGACACGCAGTGGCTGACCGTAAGTGGCCGCACAAATTCTTGATCGCGACCGGGGAAACGAATGCTAACCGCTCACAGTACTGGGTCGTGTTTGCTTTCTTCACGTAGGACCCATTTGCGACTTGCGAGTGCAAGATGGTGAACTAACTAACCGCATGGCAGCGTCATTGAGAACCTGATCAGCGTCGTCTACTGGGTTCCTTTCTACTACACCTTCAAGTTCATCTTTCTCCTCTGGCTGTCGCTCCCGGTCTTCCGGTCAGTTCTCCCTTGTTTTTTTTTTTTTTGCGTTTTCACTTGCCTTGCGGAGATTAACAGCGATTTAGTGGTGCCGACATCATCTTCCGTTCCTTCATGGTCCCCACTCTCGGCCGCTACTTCCAGAACTCTGGCTCCACTGCCAGCGGCCTCCGCGCGAAGGCTGATGCCGTCCACACCGAGTAACTGACCCCCGGGTCCTCGAGTACTCGATTTTCGGGCCGCCTCCGATGCAAGGGACAAAGGACATGTCGTCAGGCCTGGCTCGGAAAGACAGTGGTTAGGCATGATGCGATTATACGTGGAATGCCGGTCTCGGTTTCCCTTCTGAAGTGGGACATGAATGACGGCATGACCACTCAAGCCACCGACACCAGAAGGGGTCGCTCAAACAAGCGCGAAGATGTGTTGTTTTCTTATGGGTCACGGGGATGTTTACTGGGTGCGGATTTCCTTCAGCTTTCTCGGACGGGTGGATTTCCTTGGAGCAAGTAGAGACGTGGTTTCGTATCTGATGAGGGGATGTACGTATGGCACTGGGCTTGGGGGAGGCAACCTCTCTTCTACCTAACGCAGGGCCTTCTTTTCTTACTGAGTAGTCGCTGCATGCATGCTTGTTCCCTGCGTCTGTGCCTGCGTCTGTGGCTGAGACTCCGGCGCTGGACGACTGCGTCGACATACTTGTAGTAAGCGTGCATAGAACCATCCCCGAGGTGCAGGCGAGGGGTGCACTTGTTTCATGTGAAAGCGGCCCTGGCGCTCCTCGCCAAATCTTGGCTTTGCAGGGCGATTGCCCCACTGCAAGGGGCAGAACAGCCACGGCCCACCGGCGCTGGCCACCGGACCCTGGCTGATCCGGAACACGGCTGCTTCAGCTGGCCCAGCGCTTCCGGGTTGCATGCCACCAGGAGACAGTTGGGGCTTCCGAATTGCGACAACTCCAGTGACCAAGACCGCCTACCTTTGTGCTTTCTGGGCCACCACGAGAATACTTTCACCACCCAGCGACTCCTGGGAGCCAGAACGCGGATTCGCAAAGACCATGGTGCAATAGCCGACCCGGCGGGCCTCTCCAGCGGTCAGCGACAGGGGGGTCAGTGGCTGAGCGGTCGATCGACAGGAACACGACCACAAGCCCATACGAGGTGCGGATATCCGCAGAGGACCGACCGACAACCGGACTTGCGCCAGCCGCCGACGATTTGTTTGTCAGGGCATCGACGGCTTCAACGAAATACCCCTTCGGGGGCAAATCCTTACGATGATGCATCTCAGCCCGCTGCAGTCGCGGCTGGTGGCTTCTCTGGTCGCCTCTTGCCTGCTGATTCTGCTCTACCTCGCGCTGTTCCCGCCAAACTTCGCTCTTGCTGCCGAGTTGAAACCAGCCGTACCCATCCTCTTCGATGACCTCGAGTTCCCGACAGACGCCGCTGCGGCGCGCAGCCTGCTCGACCCCACATACGAACCCGAGTTCTCGCCATTCGACAGGAGCATCATCGGGCGCGCGCCGGCGGGGGTGACGGCCCTGACCAACAATGAGGCCATGCCCATGAATGTGGACGAAGGGACGACACAGCGGTTTGTGTTTGCCCTGCCTGTGGTGACTGGGCGAGAGGTAGATGAGGGCCGGTTGGAGCTGAGGAGTGACCGGGAAGCATCCCGGGAACAAGAAGCTGGCGCTGGCGCTGGCGCCGCCGAATACCAAGAGGAGGAGCAAACTCTGGCGAAGAGGCAATCCAAACGGAGAGTTTACATCTCGTCCAACACTTGTCAACAACCGCAGCCCATTGATGCGTCGAAAACGACCATGGATCCTCCCCAGCTCACCCTTTTCGTCTCAACATCGGCAGACAACCAGGCTCCCGGCCCGCTCGCAGACCCCAAATCCCAGGCCATGGTAGTTTTCAACGAGGGCGCCGCCGTGTACAATCTGACTACGGACCGGGAAGTTTATATTGGTATCCACGCGCCGAACGTGTCTGAGGTCTTCTCGGGCACGTACAATTTCAGAGTCGCGGCCTCGATCGACCAGTACTACTACAGCTTCAACGACCAAGACGATGCCGATTTGCTCTGGGTCGACAGCGACTCGCAAGGTGCTCTGTTGATCACGCACGACTTGACGGATAGTACGGACCCGGCCGTCGATCAGCAGATTATGAGCACGCCGCCATATGTGCTGTTCGCGCACAACAAGAAGGATCGCGCCATCAACGGTCTCAAGTATTCATTTTGCGGCTTGCAGAACTATGCTCAGATTGCGGGGATTCAAGATGGGAGACAGGCAAACATGGTTCGGGCGAGTATGACGACGAGAGGGCAAGGAAACCTCCCAAAGCAGCAATTCTTTTTCAGTGGCCTCAACTCAAGCGCAGAGTATATCGGCATCTTGGCAACCAACAACGCCGGCCTGAGCAAGAGACAAACCACATCCACCCTGGGGACGACGGTGTTCAAGGCCACAAACTTCACCACCAAGTCCGGTAAGCCATCCCTCTTCCCGATCCTCACCACTCGTTCCCGGCCCCCTACTCACCTCACCACCCCCTAGACCACGGCAACTGCGCCCTCATCGTTGACCTCGACTTCTGCGACCAAATCGCTTACGCGGTCCCGAGCAACCCGAGCTTCGGCAACTCGACCAAGCTCGCGACCTTCTATGACAACTACGCGGCATCGGTCTACGCCAACTTCAACAAATCGCTCTCGCAGATTGCGTGCGAGGCGCCGTCCAGCCAGCGCTACTCGCTCACGCGCAGCTGCGACGACTGCGCCTCCGCCTACAAGGACTGGCTGTGCTCCGTCACGATCCCGCGCTGCGAGGACTTTTCCAACACCGCGTCCTACCTCCAGCCTCGCGCCGTCAGCCAGCCCTTCCCAGACGGCACCGTGCTCGACGCCCATGCGCTTGACAGCGCGGGTGTCAGGAACACCACCGCATTCAACTCGAGTCGGAACCCGCTCATTGACGAGTTCATCCGTCCCGGACCGTACAAGGAGTTGTTGCCGTGTGACGATCTGTGTTATAAGCTTGTCCAGAACTGCCCCGCCGCCCTGGGGTTCGGGTGTCCCCTGCCGAATGCGATTGGGTTTGATGGGAATTATGCGAAGCATGACCCGTCCAAGGGGTTGACGTGCAATTTCCCCGGGTCAGCGCACGTGCCGGCCGGAAGTGGGAGGACGGCAGTGAATTGGGGGGCGTTAGTTGGCGTGGCAGTTGTCGGGTTATTGGTTATGTGATGCTGGACGGGCGGTTTATGATTATGGGATGGACCGGTGGTGGTTTTAGCTGGGTATGGCGTTGGGGTCTTTTGGGACGGCTTGATATCGCCGGTTGTGGCTGTTATAGACCAAAACATATGTGTCTGTTATCTGGATTTGCTCCGATACAACGGCGTCGGATGAAAGGTGGATGGCAATGGGTTGGAGGCTCTGTACTCTAGTTAGACCTAATATGGATTGAACGTGTGCCAGAAGATGACCAACCGAATGCTCAAAGGGTATAGTGATTGGTCATTTACAGAGATGTATCGTACAAGTTTGCCGTCTCCTGCGTCCTTCTCTCGCTGTGTCAAGCCAAACTGTTTGGGAACAACAGATGTTCGTCATCAGGTCCACGTGAACTCCTCCCACATCGCCATCTTCTCTCCTCCATGGCCATCCATCTCCTTGCACAGCCACACCAAATCCCAACTCAAAATTCCAACCCCAACACCCCGTGCCTTCGCCATAGCCAGTTACCCACTGGCCAAACCGAGCTATTTCCAAGGCCACCACGAACTCCCCTTCCCTTCTTTGCCCTCCTTCCCACTCCCATCCGCTCCATCCTTGGAAGCGGAAGCGGAAGCGGCGGCAGCTTCTTCTTCCGCCGCCTTCGCAGCTTGCAGGGCTCGGACCTGTGACTCGAGCAAGGTAATTTCCGCTGGCACCCAGTCAGCGGCTCGGAGCCAGAGCTCGCAAGAGTAGACAGATGGGCGGGAATATATGGTGGTGGCCATGGAAAATCGAAAATCGAAGTAGCAAGTCCAGTATTCACTCACCCTTCCGCTCTCCGCTGATCTCGTCAGCCTCCAGCTTGGTCCAGCCAAAGTAGGCCAGCTGGTAGACGAAGACGGCGACCAGGGCGCATTTGGCGACGGGGCGCGTGAACTTTCTGTAGAATTCACCCTGGTACGGATCAGTTGGCATGGAAGTGTTGGCGTGGGGTTTGGGTGAGCTGTACGGTTGGTGATGGTTGTCGTTGTTGAGAGTAGAGTCTGAGTTGGGTGCGGGGAAGGGAGAGGGCGGACGGGGTTGACCGTGAAGCTGGTGCTGTCGCCCTGGCAAGGGCAGTTCGTAGGAGTGCCATGTTGTAAGGCGTTGTCTCCTGGCTGCTCGGTGGGTTTGCTGATGTTGACGGAAACCTCAGATGATCAACCAAACTTGCATGTGTTTGAGTGACGGCAAGCTGCAATGCCAAGCTCGGCCATTTGCGAACGCAGTCAGGCCCGCGATTGGTTCCTCTGAACCCGCTCGAGCCCCGTGGCACCCCTGTTTTCGGGCGCTTGCCGCTTGCCGGAACCAGGCGGGGACCCCACCGCGGGCGACCTTGCGCTACAGCTGCATGGGTCGACGCCAGATGGCCAGAAGCGATCAGCCGCGAGCTTGCAATCTGTCCCATTTCTGGAATTCGATTAAGTTCCAGCTCCCGCCTCGCCCCGGTTTCTCCTGGCCACCGGCAATCCTCCGAATAAATAACAGTTGATCAAATTCTCTTCTTTTCATTCCTCGGGTCACACGAACACCATCACTCGTCTCGCGTCTACCTCTTCAACACTCTCCAACATCGAACCGTCTCCCCCTGCAGCACATCTTTCTTGGCCTCCCCTGGTCGTCCGTCCTCCCGACACAACAGGCACTCCCACACATCATCGCAATGGTACGTGCGCAATGCTACCAACTCCCAGACCGCCATTGACTAACCGCGCCGGCCGCAGGCGCAAACACCCCAGCAAAGGAGGGCCAACCTCAAGTTCGCCAAGGACAACGAGTCGCGCATGGGCAAGTCGGAGGATCAGATCAAGAAGCGAGCCAAGGACCTGCCCAAGTCGCCCATCTCTCCCATCTGGCTTGGTACGTTCTGCCTTTCTCCTTTCTGAAATAACGAGGCTATGTTTGGAGGACGACCGGACGACCGGCTGACACGGGGAATCTCGCAGTCCTTCTCGGTTTTGTCGTCTTCGGCGGTCTCATCTTCGAGGTCATCTCTCGCATCTTCCTCCGATGATTCGTGAAATATCTACACGGGAGGATTAAGGAGGGAAGGATATACACAAAAGTATTGTCCACGGCCCGGTTGCGCGTGCCAGCAACGAATGCTCGCCACGTGCACACGCCGGCGGGGACACGTCCCCTTTGAAGGCCCGACCCAGGGAAGCACCAGCGGGCCGAGCCCGCACACGCTCTCACACTTGTATTACATATTTATTTGGCCTTGTTGGGGAAGAGTCAGGGATCTGCTTTTTACTAGCGTATACCATTTTGCCGGCAGATTGCAAATGGCCCCCTTTCGGGGTTGAACTAGTTGAACCATTATCGCTGGTGCTGTGTTGTTCAGTGGAGTCTAGCAAATAATTAACACATTTGAAATCAACATGAGCCTTTGATAGTGAATGCCACTCAAGCACCCAGTCCCTTTCGCTGGCCACCAGTGCCAAACTTCATGTGGATGCCTGCGTCGAACTGCTGCTCAAGCTCCTGCGAGACCTTCCCGATGTCGAAGCGCTTGCGGGCGCCCTCCGTCGCCCCGCCCGCGCTTGTGGCCGCAGCACCTTGCTTCTTTCCGCCCAGCAGCCTCATGAACTTGTCCTGGCGTGAGAGGCCACCTCCAAGACCGTCCACGTTCCACCGCTCCGAGAGGTCGGCGGCCGGGGCAGCGGCGGGCGCCGGAATCGGGGCTTGCTCCTTGGGAGTCTCCTCTGACACTCCCAAACCCTTGTCTTTCGTAGACTTCTCCTTCTTCTCGGCCTTGTCCTTCTTGCCCTTCTTCTTCTTTTCCTCCTTGCCTTCCTTCTTCTCCTTCTTGGCCTTCTCCTTCTTCAAAACCGAGACCGTTTCCGATTCGGGAACCGCGGCGCTCGCGTCGGCCATTTCCACATCCCCGTCTTGGTCCTCTCGCTCGCGCTTTTTCTTGTCCTTCTTCTTCTCCTTCTTCTTGGACTTGCCCTCCTCGTAGATCGACTCAGCAGTGTCCTCGGCCTTCTTCTCCTTCTTGCCCTTCTTGATTTCGGCGCTGACCTCCTCCGCCTCCCCAGGGGTGCCCTTCTCCTTCTTTTCCTTCTTCGTCGTTTTGTCCTTTGGCTCCTCCGGCTTCGCATCCACGCTCTTCTTCTTTTTCTTCGGACGCTCAACTTCCTCCTTCTCCACATTCACATCCTCGACCTCGGCCGGCGCATCCTCGGCCTCATGCTTGCGCTTGCCAGCTTTTTTCTTATCCTTCTTGTCCTTCTTGGTCGTGCTGGGTTGCTCTTCGGCCCCAGGAGCCGCGGAGATGTCTGCCTCTGCCAGTGCGGTAGAGTCGACCTTGGACTTTTTTGACTTCTTTTTCTTGTCCTTGACGGTTGTGTCTGCGGCGACTGCCGTGTCGAGAATAGCAGCTGCTTCTTTGTGCTGCTTGGCCTTCTTGGACTTCTCGCCCATCTTGTCGGTAGAATGGATTGGTGGTATTTAGAAGAGTGGTTTCTGGAATGGATTGTAGCTGATGTATCAAGTTTGTGGTTTTCGAGCCGAGCTTTGCCAGTTTAAATGCGGAGTGGGTTTGAGGTCCCGGATGAAAATAATGAGGTGAGCCGTCAAGGTTCACAATAAAAAACAATTTGAACCAAGCTTTTTGGCGAAAGGGAACTCAACCCTAACCCTTGCCATAGACAGAACTCCAGATTCGAAAGGTGACAGCATCACAGAATACATCACGCATGAGGCCTGACAAGGGCTATGCCGCTGCTATCAATTTCATATAGCTTGGGTATCAAATACTGGGTAACCACGCACTCGGCCCTCCCCACCCTGGCCGCTCCCCAGCACCACAGCACCACGAGACCAGCACCCTATCTACGACGACGCTATCTGGTCGGACTGAGGGGCCGATTGAACCCGCCGACGCGGTTCATGTACTGCCGGTACTCGGTCTTCGACTCCTTTCGGGTCGCCCCGGTGTTGTTACCCAGCACCTTCTTCCCCTTGGTCGAGCCAAACCCGCCGAACCCCATCATTGCGGCCATGTCGTCCATCCCCCCCTCCTCCTCCACCTCGAGCTCCTCCTCTTCCGGCTCGTCCTCATCCATGGGCTCGGGATCAAACCGCTCCCTGGACTGGTACCGATCTTGGTCATCCTGGACCTGGCGCTGGTGTTGCTCCTGGCTGTGTTGTGGTTCGGGATCGCGGTTTCCGTCGCGGTTGGTGACTTTGAACGACACGGGAGCCGCAGGGGCGGGCGCGCTCGTGCTACTAGGCTTTGAGCGGGTAGGTAGTTGCGGGTGTTCGTCTGTGTCCCTTTCGGCAGCTCGTTTGGGGCTGGTGGGGGGGCGATCTCGATCTTGGGCATCTCGGGGTTTGTCGCGGCCCGGCTTGTCTGGCAGGGCATGGACATTAGCGAGTGTTTGATGAGGCAGGGAAAATAATAAGGGGAAATACCTCGGTCCGACCGCTCTCCTCTCGCGCTCCTGTCTCCGCGTTCCCGTTGGGGCTCGGCGCGGTCATCCTCCCGTCGCCGGTAGCCCCTGTCTCTGTGCCCGTCTCTGTCTGCATCGCGCCGGTCGTGGCCCCGATCGCGGCCCGGGGATCGGGAGCGGCGGCGGTCTCCTCTGTCCCTTGATCGCGAGCGATACCGTCGGTGGTCCCGGTCTCGCTCTCTGTCCCGGCCGTGGTCGCGCGCACCGTTGTGGCGCCTGGGGTTGTCGTCGCGGTCTCGGCCCCCGTCCCGATCGCGCCGCCTATCGTTGTCGTCGTAAGATCTATCACCCCCGCGGCGGGAGTACCCATCTCGTCGGTCGGCCATGGCTGCGTTGCGGTGGGAGGATGCGTGGGGAGGAATGGAAATCTGGAAGAATGGCCAGGCCACGCGCTTGTTGGATCCAAATGACGTCTGCACCTGAAATTTCGAGATCAGATGCGGCTGAGACAAGGCGCTCAGGCGGCTGGGGGCCCCTGTATTTTGTGGGGTTACAGCGACTTGGTGGGGGTCACGCAACTGATTTACAGGGAGTGAAAGCCACCTTCCTCAAGATCTCCAGCCAAAAGATTTAAGCATGAACAACGAAAGAGTCGCCGGCTTCTTTTCAAAGACGACGTTGGGAATTGCTGGATTACATTCTAGCAAAACAACCTCAAGAGCTTCAGTAGGAATCACAACCTGGAAGTCCATCCAGAGTGCTCAACGCGCATCCGTTAAGAGAACATCAATGTCTAGCTCCAAATTCATGAACCAAACAAACCAAACCAAGAAGTTTGATATCGACCCTCCCGAGATAACCACACCTAAATCTC
>FTCU01001785.1_pt1 | contig 14342 bp, 16 predicted proteins | sample 1639521 | NCBI WGS metagenome assembly FTCU01 (sample SAMEA3914864, study PRJEB12502) | metagenome | biome: forest; material: soil | place: USA | collected 2012-03-12 | depth 0.3 m
CAATACCCCCCAGACATTCATCTCCAGCCCCCTCGCCTTCCACCACCTCCCCCGCCCAGCCTTCTCCTCTTTGATGTCGCAGCTCTTCCCAGTCTACTTTGCCATGCAATCCGCGCTCCCCGTCCTGCTGGCCCTGACCTACCCGGGCAGCGCCCACCCTTTCGGCACCGGCGGCGGACTGGCCGGCGTGCTGGCGCGCGGAAACAGGTGGAGTGTGTTTGTGCCGCTGTTGGGGGGGTTTGTGTGTGCGGTGCTGAATTGGGGGGTTGTTGGGCCGCTGACGACGGGGGTGATGGAGGAGAGGAGGGGGCAGGGTATGTTTTTTTTCTCTCTTTCTCTTTCTTTATCTCTTGGTTTGGGTTGTGGGTGGTGTTGGGAGGTTCCTGCTGGCTGACAGCGGTGTGGTGACAGAAAAGAAAGACGGCAAGAAATCCTACGACGTGCCGCCGCACTCGCAGGAGATGGTCGCGCTCAACAAGCGCTTCGGCATGCTGCACGGCGTGTCGTCGCTGCTGAACCTCGGGACGCTGGTCGCCACGGTCGTGTACGGGATCACGCTGTCGTCACGGCTGGTGTGAGTCTCTACGGGGGAAGCTGGGTGTTCTGTATGTGCCTGGTATTTGTTCCCGTCCTATGTGCAAAGTTCGTTTGTTACACACAAGTGTGAAGCGAGAAAATTACAAATCCGTGATAGGCAAGCAGCCAGGTGGGATCAAGATCCGGAGTCAGATCGTCGGTCTCTTTGACCCCCATTCAGCGCGAACAAGAAAAAAAGCCTTTTCCTCCCAAATGTTCGGTTCTGTTGATCCCGAATTTTGTCTGTCCCCAACGAAGCCCGGTGTCGCAAAGCCTCGGCGCCGAGAAAGAAGCGCGAGGGTGTGAAAAAAAAAAAAAAAAAAGGTTGCCGCAGAGAGAAGACAGGAAGAACCGTGGACGCCCCCAAAAGCAAAGCATTCAATCCCCGCCCGATCGCTCCATCCCCGTCGCCATGCGCTTCCGACCGATCAACCGGGTCCCAGTCCAATCTCAATCCCCGATCCCCGTCCTCCCCGAGACCAGACGAACCGAACAGACCAGAACCAGATCAGCCCAAATCCCACAGTTCAGACTTTACATCTTCCCACCCCCATCCAACCTCTCCTTAGCAGCCACAAGATCCCGCTTGACCTGCTCGAACCGCCGCGCCCGCTCCGCAGCCTCCACCTCCCACGTCCCCGCCTCGCGCAGGTTCTTGACGTAGTGGCTGAGCGACCACACGCCGGGCTTGCGCGCGAGCAGCTCCTCGAGGCCCGGCTCGTGCGCCGGCACGGGGTACTCGCGCGAGAGCGGGTCGTGGGCCACGACGAAGGTCGCCGAGCGGCGCGGGCCGGTGGGGCGCGCGTCTGCGGCCACGGCCGTGGTCGGGTTGTTGTTGGTGTTGGTGTTGGTGGTGGTGCCGCCGGGCTGGGCGGTGGTGGACTCTGCCGTGGAGGTGGTGGAGAGCAGGGAGAGGGTGCTGCTGTCGGGGTTGGGGGCGGTGGCTGGGAAGTAGCTGTCTGCGGCTGCGCCGGTGACTGGGGAGGCGGTTGCCGTGGAGGTCGGGGAGGGGACCTCGCCCGTTGCGGTCGCTGCCGCGGTGATTGCGGTTGTGGGCGGCATTGGAAGTTTGGTATCGTCGGCTGATGGTGTTGTGTTTTCGGTGGAGCGGAAGAGGGCGGATGAGAAGAGGGAGGATGGGGTGCGGCGATGGGAGAATGCGCGGCGGTGGGAGGAGGTGCGCGGGGTGGGAGAGGGCGAGAAGAGAGAGGAGAGGGATTCCCAGAGGGACGCCATTGTGTACTAGGGTTTTCCGGTTTGGCTGCTGCGCCGGGGTGGCCTTGGTGTGGAAACGGGCGTGACGGGAAGGCACCGGGACATGGACGGGCTCACTTGAGATTCAGACTCGGACCTGAGCCCTAATTAAGTGTCTTTTGGTCCTGACCGCTGGGGTCCGCTGGGGTCCGGGATCCCGGGGTGTTCCCCGCTACCGGGCAGGCGCTGGGTGCTTGCTGGGTGCTTGCTAAGTTGTTGCCGGCACCGGTGGGGCCCCCACGCACCCGCCGTTGGTCGCGTGTGTTCAGGTTGGTCGTGGTTGGATGCAAGCGCGGGGTGCGCAGCGCAGCGCAGGGCCTCAGAGGAACGGTGAGTCTGAGCGCCACCGTGGGGGTGTGATACGACGGTTGCGATCCGAAACAGGCAAGACAGGAGCAAACAACACGAGCGAGACGCTGCAAGTTGGCTGTCTCTTTCACACAATGTGACAGGATCTATGTCAATGTGTCGATACTGTGTAGTAGTTGTCTGGACTCGGCCCTGGTGGGTTCGGGACAGCGCTTGTGGTGGGTTCGACGTCGGCAATCGGAGACGTGCCGTCTGGCTTTGGCGATCGGACTGGCGTATGCACTTTGTATGCGGTGTGCCGGAATGCAGGTCGACGGCAGCTGACTTGCAGACTTGCAGCGCGGTATCGGAGGGGTGAGAACCGGGAACTCAGCACACGAGCAGGTCGTCTTCTGACTCAAAGAGAATGAATGGCTCATACAAATCCTCCGCGGGGTGGAGGGCAACCCACGCGGCGGGTTGTGATATATATACCTAATAGCTTCACTCCGACTCCTCCGACGCCTCCGGCAGTGGAACCTTCTTCGCGGCGCCCCCATCCATCATCATCTCCCATATTGACCACATGGTCACAAGCCAAGTCGCGGGAAGCTCTGCCGAACCCGTCGGCCAGGGTGAAGCAGATCGCCGTCATTACCGCAGTGGGTTCTGGGATGAGGCTGACGGCTATTGAGATGGCCGGCCGTGGCTGTCTGGGGCCCAGCTCCGTGGCAGCTCGAGACAGCTGCCGTGGCGCAAAAGGGGAGACGCCCGGACAGCTGGGATCGCTGGACTGCGTGTGAGCTCGACACCCACGTTTCATCGCGAGCGTCCTGCAGTGGAGTCGCGAAACCCCACGCTTGAAACCGGCGTCGGTGGCTTTCAATCTTGCACGCCGCAGCAATTTCGAGACTGGTCAGGTGAGCATTCGGGAAGGTTCTTAGCGGGCGAGCTCCCCTGTCGCGGCTGACGGCGTTACCAGGTGCGCGGGATGCTGCCAATTTGGCGCCGTGGTCATGTGCTGCTTGTTTGTTTGCCATGGCAAATTCGTCATGTTGGAGGTCTTGAGATTCGGATACCAGTTGTGAATTACACATGCGTTGCACATATCCTCTACTAAACAGGTATCGCCAGCTTCTAGCATCGGATGCGCTCTCAGTGTTCAGATATAGAATATTCTGTATTTCCTACGTATTACGTACGTGCTCCTTTTGCCCCCAAATTCATGTCATTCAACCCTAGCAATTGATAGTTCCAGCAGTGGATCTCAAGCAGTGGACTTTGAGATCCACAGCCATGACGATGCTGGGATGCATGTCCGCTGTGGGGACTCGGGGAGTTGAGTGTCACCCTGTCTTGGCTGACATCCCGCGCCCGTTCCCTCTCCACAGTCCACACCCGTGACCACTCCCACCAAAACACTCGGTACCCAACATGGTTGGCCACCCTTCGCCACGCCCAACCCCATCGTCGGGCGACGTCAAGATGATCAACACAGAACCCCCAAAAGGCTCCTACTCGTGCCTGACCTCCCAGGATCGTGCCTGCACCGGCAATCCTGCCCCCCGTCTCTTGCTTCACTTCTGTTTCTGCTGCTTCTCCTTCTCCTGCTGCCTCTTGGCGAGCTCGCTGGTCCGGATCACCCTGGGCGCCCTCGGCGGGGGTGTCTTGTAGGCCGTCAAGCTCGACGGGGCAAACATGCCCACGAGGCGCTGGTACTCGGGGTACTCGGCGTACTTGCCCGCCGTGATGAGCTCGGTCAGCCAGGTCGAGCCCTGGAAGAGCATGATGAGGAACGCGGGGCCCGCGCCGGCCCAGTTGTACAGCGTCTTGGAGGCGTAGCAGCTCCATTGGTAGAGGACAAACCAGATGGACTGCTCGGCCGCGAAGTTGGGGTGCCGGCTGTAGGCCCAGAGGCCAGTGCTGATGAACCCGCGGTCTAGCTCGGCTTGTGTGAAGCCGCGGGAGACCTTGCCCGTGGCTTTGTACTGCTGCTTTGCAGACTGGTAGGCTGTGGGTTGGAGGGGTTAGCTGGACTGAGACTTGTCGTTGAGAGAACAGGTGCAGGCACACGTACTCCACTGCTGCGCGTCGGCAATGTACTCGGTGAGAACAAGCCCGAGCTCAACGCCCAGGTATGCCAGGTCAGAGGTGGTGACGTTGGGCTCGATGGTGGACGCCAGAAGGATAGTGTATACTGGCGCGGCGATCATGAAGAGCAAGATGCTCTGGATGAACGAGATGAATGTCCAGTTGAGGACGTGGAACACGATCTTGGGGACTTGTTGACGGACGATTTCCCTGGCAAGTGTCAGTCCTTGGTCCACATAGAGAAAATACTCAGAATCTGTATTCGTACCATCTGTAGTCCTCGTGTCCTATGCCGTAGCCCCCCTTTCTCCAGTAGTTGAATGTGAGACGAGCCTAAGATGGTAGTCCCATGGGTCAGCCCCGCCGTCCTCACTCCCATCTTCATGAGTCCCACTCACGCTCCATATGGCGCTAAACAGCAGGGCGACATCAATGCGCTGGGAGGGCAGGCCCGTCAAGCGCGCCCACGCATCGAAGTGGCCGATGTACAGCGTCGGCAAGAGGCTCCAGCAGCGGTCGACCTGCGAGTAGTTGCCGTTGATCTCGGCCACGACCAGGAACACGGCGCCGAGGAGCAGCGAGATGGCAAAGCCCGAGACGAGAGGGTTCGTCTCGGTGTAGAGCTTCAGCAGGCTCTCACGGCCCGCAAAGACATCGAGCAGCTTCTCGGGGAGGGCATAGAGCTGCGGGAGGTAGGGCGCCACCGTCTTGGAGTAGTCGGCGCACTCCTCGAGCGTGCGCACGAAGGGCACCGCCATCATTAGCGGCGAGAATGTAGAAGATTTACGTGAGAGTAATGGCCTTGGTGGTTCAAAACCACTTGAAAATGCTCTGGATTTTGTTGCTTGTGTCGGCAGAGGACTGGTGTTCTCCGCATGTGGTGACGGCGTCACAGCTCCTTCAAACAGGACGGAGCTGGATGCTGATCATCAGGGCACACAGCTCCGTCTTGGCCTAACCGAAACGGAGTGCGAGGCCTGTGTGTTCCTTGTTAGTGCTGCCCCGCAGCCCAGCCATCCGCGATCGCGACGCGGAGCTGCAGCTCATGCCAATCGCCCATCTTGTTAGTTGCATAAATCCCCGTTGCCTGTGGACTCGCCAATCTTGCCGTCCAGCACCCCGTTTGGTGCTGGAGCTCGTCACCGTAATTATTCCGTACGGTATTTCCGGGTTTCAGGCACACCGAGCTGACCGCGACGCGGTATCAAATTCACAAAACGCGTTTGTGCAGCCTGGCTGAGGATGGAGACGGCGAATGCCATCAAATGCCATCTTAAGTCGCTCTACTGCAACAAACTCACTGGAAGTCGAGGTGAAATGAGATGACTCTGAGTCACCTCAGTTGTAGATTCGGGAAACAACAAGCAAGGCCCTCGGCTGCCTATTGAAGGGGCATTTTCCTCCCCAACCTTTCACTCCATCGCCGCTTCGTCTTGTTTGTGACTTGAGGGCCTGTCGCCCCGTCGCCGGTGGGATTTCGAGGATGCCGTTGCATTTCGAAGCAAAAAGGCGGGTTTTCATTGCAGTCCCGAGCTTGGCTGGAAGAAATAAATAACGAGGCAAGACGGACGCCGGGACTCGAGTTCACGGCTTTCAATAACTCCGACTTCGACCTCAAGTTGTTCCTTCAGCTCGCATTATCCTCCCACTTTGCCTGCTTAACTCAACTCGGCAGCGCAGTCATGACGCGGGTTCTCTGTGTGGCTGAAAAGCCCTCCATCTCAAAAGCCGTCGCGGGCCACCTCTCGGGCGGCCAGTACCAGACTGTGTGCTGTTTCTCTGGTCCGCTCGCTCATTCAACGCATCACTGACGCCTTCTAGACAAACACACGAGATGCCTACATCAAAAACTACACGTTCGACTATGACTTTGGCCCGCCATGGGGACACAGCTCCGTGACCATGACCGCCGTCAAGGGGCATCTGACAGCCGTCGAGTTTCCCGCCGACTTCAAGCAATGGGAGTATCCGCCACCGGACCGGCTGTTTGACGCTCCCGTGCTGACGGTGGTTCCAAATGTACGCGATATCGACGGTCTTCGAATCATGTGCTGTACAGCTGACCCTGAGTAGGATAACAAGTCCATCGCCAAGAACATCGAAGACCAGGCGAGACGAGCCACTGCGCTTGTCATATGGACCGATTGCGATCGCGAAGGCGAGCACATCGGCGGTGAAATAAGAGATGCTGCGAGGAAGGGCAACGGCCAGATTCAAATCAAGCGGGCTCGGTTCAGCAATATCGAGAGAGCGTAAGACTCCTTCACTGTCGTCCATGGCCGTGCTAACATACCCAGCCACATTCTATCCGCCGCGCGGCGGCTGGTGGCTCTCGACGAGAAGCAAGTGAACGCAGTCAATGCCCGTATCGAACTCGACCTGAGAATCGGGTTCGCCTTCACCCGCTTCTTGACCTTGAGCCTTCGCCCCCTTGGCGGGCCTCTCTCCAAGCTCACGCTGAGTTATGGTAAGCATGGTCTTTTTTTCAGTGACGAAACCTCCTAACTCGCATAGGGTCCTGCCAATTTCCGACGCTCGGCTTCGTCGTGGACCGGTACTTCCGCGTCAAAAACTTTGTCCCGGAGCCATTCTGGGGCATCAAGGTCATGCACGAGCGGGACGACATCAAGGTCAACTTCAACTGGGCCCGACACAGGCTATTCGACCGCATGTCGGTTGTCATCTTTTACGAAAGATGCCTCGTGGCCAGGACCGCAAAGGTCACCAAGGTTCAGGAGAAACCGACGAAGAGATGGAAACCCCTCCCACTTACCACGGTCGAGCTGCAGAAGATGGCCACCCGCTTCCTCCGCATGACCGGCCAGCAGGCCATGACGGTGGCCGAGAAGCTATACAACAAGGGCTTCATCAGCTACCCCCGTACCGAAACTGACCGCTTCGACAAGGGGATGGACCTCCGGGCGCTCGTGAGGAAGCAAACCCAAGACACCAGATGGGGCCCGTTCGCGCAGAACCTGGTCGACGGCGCCTTCCAGCAACCCCGCCAGGGCAGCCACGACGACAAAGCCCACCCGCCGATCCACCCCATCACATACGCGGCGCCGACGGCCCTCGACGACAGCGAGAAGCGGGTCTACGAGCTGGTCACGCGGCGGTTCCTCGCCTGCTGCTCCGAGGACGCCAAGGGCGTGGCGTCGGACGTCGAGATCCTCTACGGCGACGAGTCGTTCAACGCGCACGGCGTCATTGTCCTCGAGCGCAACTTCCTCGACGTGTACCCGTACGAGAACTGGACGGGCACCACCATGCTGCCCAAGTTCACCGTCGGAGAGCGCTTCGAGCCCACCGAGGCCATGATGACGGAGGGCAAGACCAGCCCGCCGGGATACCTCACGGAAGCGGACCTCATCGCGCTCATGGACGCCAACGGCATCGGCACGGACGCGACCATGGCCGAACACATCGAGAAGATCCAAGAGCGGCAGTACGCCCGGACCGTGGAGCGCGGCGGGCAGGGCGCCAACGCGGCCGACGCCGACGATCACGAAGCGGAGCCTCCCGCGGCGCGCGGCGGACGTGGACGGGGCAGGGGAGGGCGCGGCGGCCGCGGGGGCGCACGGGGCGGGCGTGGGGGGGCGGCGGGCCGGGGCGGCGGCGGCGGGCGCGGCGGCGTGCGCGAGTTTGTCCCGACCAGCCTGGGGGTCGCCCTCATCGAGGGCTTCGACCGCATGCACTTCGACACGAGCCTCGGCAAGCCGTTCCTGCGCAAGGAGATGGAGCTCAAGATGAAGGCCATCTGCGAGGGCCGCACCACCAAGCAGGTCGTCATGCACGAGAGCGTCGGCATGTACCGGCAGGTCTATGAGCAGTCGCGCGCCGAGCTCAATATCCTCAAGGCTGTGAGTTGAGTTGCGTGCAGTGTGTGCATACGTACAGGGCTGCTGCCCTGCTTCAACGCTTCTTACTGACTTGACTACTGGATGGACAGGCCTGCAGACAGTACATCTTCCAGAACGGGGAATGACGAACCAATCCGCAGAGTTGACACCTATGAGCGGCAACCCGCATGCAGTTGTGGCTTCGAGGACTGGAGTATAGTAATAAAGCGGGGAACGTGGCACCTTGGTGGCCGCCCGCCCACCCGCCTTGGTCAAGACTCAACCGAGGCCGAAGCGGTGCCTCCCGTTGGCCGGGGCCGAGATGAATTGCAAATTCCAGTTTTCGTTTAGCGGAGGAACGAGAGATCGACGATCTCGCATGTGGCCGGTCGGAGCGGGATTTATGAGCTGGCAGGCAGCGCACTAGCTACGGGAGGAGCTCGAGATGGAGCTTGAGTTGAGGTCTGGCTTGGGGGTACAGCACTGTACACCCAGCCAGTAAGGTACATATTACCAAGTTAAAGCTACATGAGAATTGCGTTCCGAGAACCGGAAGCAGTGGGATGCAGTGGGACGCGCGACTTGCATCCCGGGTGAAACCCCAACTTCCAGCAGCACCACCACCAACCCACACCCACCGAAGAAGAGCCTGAATTACCCAATCCCGCGCACACGGTCTCCCGTTGGTTGTGCTTCCCTTCTCCAACCACTCAATTGGGACCGTGATGCAGGCGTGTGGACAGCGAGGTACTCGGGACAGCAAGCAGCCAAGCTTGGTGCCACACCCCTTCGGGCGGCGACGGGTTGAGGGGTTTCGAAGTGGGAGGCAGAGGAGGGGAGGAGGGGCAATGCATCCGGGATAACCTCTTGATCTTTCTCCTTCTTGCCTTGCTCCTCAACTGATGGAACCCTGTCTCTGGGTCTGGGAAGGCATTGTCGTCCGTCCCATTGTGGAGAGCAGACAGTTGTTTTGGGGTGGTCCACTGATCCACTGGTCCACCTTGTTGGTTGCAAACAGTGGTGGAAGTCGGAGTCCGGGCCCTGATCTATTTCTTCCCCGTCCGAAGCGCTAGTTAAGGGTTTAGTTTTAGCGGCGGCGGTGGTGGTCGATCTGTCTGGGGTTGCTTGTTGTTTCGGGAGATGGCACATGGGGCCCGGCTGGCCATTGAGCTTGCGAGAGGGAGAGCTTTCCTGGTCACAACATTTGGATGGAGGGACACCCCTTTCACGGAATCGAGTTGTGCGCCCCCCCTTTACTGTCTAGGGGCGGCGACGGCTACGAGTCGGGGTTGAGCCCTGATGTCCAGCTCGCTCAGGGGCGGATGACACGGAGATCGAATGGAATGTTCGATCTTGTGGGCTTCATAGTATGTGCTAAGCAGGTATCATTCGCAAGTGGGAGGGAGGGGGTCAGCTGGTCCCTCGAGCCAAGCCCAACCCAATCGGAGGCGCCATCTTGGGCCACAGTCCCAGTGTGAGAGGAGCACTCGGGAGGGGGGACGCGACGGCTTTGCGGGAATATTCGGTCGTTAGGTCGTGGGTTTGTTGCACTGCCGGCGAGATTTCCCCAGAGCTAACATAAATACAGGAAAGTTGTGTGGGAATTTTAATCTGGGCCGGGCCCTGACAGGAGAGGGAGCGGGGTGGTGTGTGTTGTGGGAGTGTGTGAGAGAGAGGGAGAGATACGCACGATCCCACGGGGTTACTGTGTATCTACAGTACACGGTACAATGATGATGAGCGAGATAGGAATCGAGATGCAGTTTATTGTTGCAGAACCCCGTGGGTGGCTTATCTCTGGCACATGACAAGGGGCCGGCCTCCAGTTGGTGGTTGGCTCGGGTTGGCTGCTGGGAGTCGGGGGGGAGCCGAGAAGGGACGGCGAGACACAAGGCGCGAATCTGAACTGTCAGTGGCCGGCGACACAGCTCCAGACATGCGCAACGCAGCGCCCAAGTCAGGACCCAGGACCGCGCAACCCCGAGCAGCCGTGGCAGAGCCGGCCCTCGTCATCGTGCCGAGAGGGTACCCGTGTTGGTGGACGGAGTACATCGAGGGACCTGGACAGGCGCGCACTGTGTCGCCGGGGAGCAACTCCACAATCTATCGTCATTTCTGGGGTTCGCACAGCAAGCTGGCTGTCGCTGGACTCGCTGGTGCTCCCACTGGCCCAGAAGGGGATAGAATAGGAATGGGAATGCCGGCTGTCGCTGTCCCGGTCGAGCCCGGCCCAAGCCCTAATGCTAATCTTTGTGGGCAATTTATTACTTTGTAATCAAAAGCGATGGCTGTCTTGATACGAAGGGAAAAGCGAAGGAGAAAGATGGCCGCCAGTCAGCATTTGCCATTTGCCGTTTGCCGTTTGCCATTTGCAAAAGTGGCGAGGGAAGTGAGCTGAAACCCAACTCGCACGGCGAGGCCGACTTCGCCCGGATTGCCTGGTGGGAGGGATGGATGCAAGAAGCCAGCGCCGCGACTGGCTGCAGTGGCTGGTTGTGTGCCTCAGTGTGCATCGCTCTGGCTGCTGCTTTGTGCTGCTGCACTGCTGCTGCACTGCTGCTCCTTTCTGCTCGCTCTTTTGTGGCAGGGGTGTGCGCCCACAGCAGAGACAATGAATGGGGGAGGCCCACGCTTGTCCTCTTTGGGGCAGGGTTCTGCAAGCATGGGCCAGTGGAGCCCACTGGAGGGTCAGAGGCGCCCAGTGCCAACTGCAAAGCTGCACAGCCCTCGCGGGCGCCCAGGCGAGGTACCTGGGCGTACTTCCCTGGCCGCAGTACAAACCTCCCCATCCGGGTGCGCGCGCTGGCCCAGGCACCACCCAGTCACCACACACCACCCCCGGGCTGCACGCATGGGCTGGCATATTACTGCGTGCCCTGGCCTGCCATTCCTGGCCCTCTTCCCTTCTGCTTCTCCAAAGCAACAACAAGACACCAAACCACCACTTGACTTTACACCAAGAGAGTCATCTCTTGTCACAGAAGATCATCGCAGCAGCTCTGCCATTTTGCCAAACACCGCTTTTGCCCGACAAGCCCTGCTTCGGCCAAAAGCTGATCATCGAAAGCTGCCCATTTGCTTCGGACATTAGTGAGTGTGACTCAGGCTTCCCGTCCCGCCGTCCCGTCTGCGGGCGACCGATCTGCCCGGCAACGCCAGGGAAAAAAAGAAAACATCGAAACATGGCTCCCGCGAGATGCGCCAGCAGCAGCCCGCGCCCGTCCGCGCGCCGCACCGTGCATGCCCCGAGAGGAGAAGGCGCTGACCCACGGTTGCGCCGCATTGCAGATTCGTCTCGAAGCAAGTCGACACCGAGAACCGTCAACATGGCAACTATGGCATCTGCTGTCCGCGATATCGCCATGACCTCCGGCCGAGACAACTTAACTGCTGTAGCGGCCCGGAGCGTCCCTGTGACAACCCACCCGACCAACCTCCCGACGCCCCCGAACTCCATATCGCCCTCGCTGCCGCCCCACGGGCTCAAGGCCCAGCTGCAGCGCGCCCGCCTCGACTCGATCGACTCGGACCTGGAGCTGCTGGACGCCGGCGCCGAACACCCGGCCGGCCTGGGATCGCCCCCCTACGACTCGGCCGGCGCCATCACCGCCGCCATGCTGGCCAAGTTCCACCTGCCCGAGATCCTGCTGAACCACGGCCCGCTCCCGATCCGCCACCTGATGGGCTACCTCACCACCTCGGTCCCGGGCTTCGCCGGAATCGCTCCCGGGAAGGCGCGCAGGTTGGTGGTCGGCGCTCTGGAGGGCAAGGGGAGCGGCAACGAGGGCGGAGGGCTCGACGGCGACGTCGAGTTTATGAAGGTGGGCTGGGGCCGCTGGGATGCGAAGCGCCGCGGTCAGCCCGCGCGCGAGTCGGCGTCGCGCCACGCATCGCCCGGCGCCCACCCCAACAGCATACCCATCATCAAGGCGCCCGCGTGGAGCGCGGACCGCGCGCGCCTCGGCGGCGCCAACCTCGCGTCGAGCCTGGGCGCCTACTCGGCCGCCTTCTCCCACGACGACCGCTTCATGGACATGGACATGATGGACCACGAAGCCGACAAGATGTCGCTCGACGGCTCCGGCTCGGCCTCGTGCTCCGAGGCGCCCGACGACGACGAGATGCGGCACAACGACGACCCCGAGGACGCCACCGACGACGAGGATTGGGCTGCCGTGGGCGCGGCCGCCCTCCGCGCCTCGTCGCACCAGGCCCAGTCCCACCAACAACAACACTTTCCTTTTGGCTCGGTATATACTCCGGGCGGCGTGACCGGCAGCGGGATTCGCTCCTTCTCGGGAGGCATGGCGCGCCCGCCGCAGTTCAACCCGCCGTCCAACTTCAACTTTCCCACATCGGCCTTGGGAGCCGTGGCCTCTGACGCACAGGAGCGCGAGGCCGTGGAGGCTCTCCTTCGCCTCGGCTCTATGTAATACCAAAACAACAACACCACCACCAACCAACCAAACTCTGCATGGCATGGGCTCGGCGTTTTTCAACAAAGGGGTTGGGATATCATCAATTCTTCTTCGTTATCATCATTATTGGCAACAAAACAAGCCATCGCAGGGCGTCGGGCTACTTGGGTTATGGGATTCTGGGTTTTAGGGAAATCGGACATCCCCTGGTTTATGGTTTGGGTCTGGAAGGGTCCAGCCCCTGGCGCAACTCTTTGATGGGACGACACGGACATGATGGGATGGGAATACTGGGTGGAGGCGGCGCCCTCTATCCTTGGCGCGGCATGATACCCACTTCGACCTGCGGACACACACACACACCGTTTGCGTTTGTTCGACCACGAGCCGTCACGGCTGCATACACCACCACGCACAGCAGCCTCGACGGGTCGGCCGTCTCAACCCATCAGTCTACTCTTGTCCTGGAAAGGACCACCGTCAAATTCCCTTCTGCGAGCATCGCCGGTCGACGGACGGGGGCGGTGCGTGTTCCGACTTGCCGTCGCATTCATCTGCTGCATTTCTGCCTAACGGGTTATGAACCGAAAACCGTTTATTTTTTTATCACCCCCCCTTTTTTGATATATATATACCACTTTTGTAATAATGAGCAAAGGAAACGAGGGCTGGTCTGAAGTTGACCAGTCCACCTAGGAGGAAGGACACACACAAAAAAGGACACCCACCAACCCAGACACAAAAAAACGCGGATCTTGAGACACTTGGAACCTTGTCCTCGCGCGCTCGGTCTAAAATGGGATAGGGATAGGGGTGGTGATGGGAACAAGGGATGGGAAATCGTGGCATTGGGACGGACGGGCAAGCTGCTGGCCTATGGCTTGCTTCTGTTCGGGAAGGGATTTTTTTGTATTCCTGAATACTGTTTAGGAGTTTGGAACTTGGAACTCACTCCTCTGCTTTTTTTTACTTTTTTTTGCTGCTGTTGGTTGTTTGTTTATATACCCCCCTACACCTTTTTCTTTTTTTTTTCATTTTTTTTTTTCAATTCTTCACTCAACTCCAGTCTTTCTCTTTTTGCGCGTTTGGCAAAAAAACTGCGGCCTACTTACTACTATACCGCTGCTGGCTGGGTATGGCAGTGCGATGGGTATTTGGGTGTGGGGGTTTGTTGGCCTGGGTAGGGGATGGGTCTTGGGATGGGATTGCATTGGAGGAGAGGGGGGGGGGGTTTCTCAGGATATCGTTTGGAGAGGTGGAGGGGGTGAGGGATTGGTCTGGTTGTTATCGGATCGGACCGAGACTTCCCTTGCGCTTCTTGTCTGTCCTGATGGATGGGAAGAGAAGGGTTGGGTGGGTGGGGGAGGGTCGGGTATATATCCCGTCGTTTCTCATCGAAGGGGCGCAAAAGCACCTTGATGGGAAATGGTTGGGGCTTTGGGTCCCTTTTTCTCTGTTTCTCTTGGCCGCCTGCTCTTCTCCTCTCCGAGAGAGTGAGAGGGCTTGGCTGAGGGGATGGGGTGGGGCAGGGAGGGGAGAATGATAATAATAAAAAAACGTAAACCGGGCAATGATTGGGCTTCTGTTTGGTGACTTTTGCTTTGGTGTGGTGAGGAGAACGGAGGGATGGCTCCAAAAAGGGGTTCATCTCATGAGGCACTGTTTTGGGACCTCTAGGCATCTCCTCGGGGCCAGCAACAGGAACAGAACTTGGCCTGCCTTCAACAGCCCTTCAAGCGCGGGTCTCTCTGTCAATCGAGCGAGCAACCACGGCGTTTCTCACGGGCCAGGTACGTCCAAAGGATGGTATATCTCTCAATAACTCGCCCTACAACTGCTATAAACTCCCATCCACCCCATCCACCCCATCCACCCC
>FTCU01002397.1_pt1 | contig 14336 bp, 7 predicted proteins | sample 1639521 | NCBI WGS metagenome assembly FTCU01 (sample SAMEA3914864, study PRJEB12502) | metagenome | biome: forest; material: soil | place: USA | collected 2012-03-12 | depth 0.3 m
AACTGGGAATTAGCTCTTAGTGCTACCACTGAATCTTGGTCCAACCCTTACCAGTGCGCAGCTCGCTTGTCTGCGCAGCTCGCTTATCAAGTACGTTAACTCTGCCACAGTGAAATGAATCCCGTGATCGGGATCTCGGTCGCCCGGATCAGCCCCTCTCGCTGGATCCTCGGGTCCTTGATGGTCTGCGAAAAGGTCGACAGCCAAGAGTCCAAACCACAGAATGTTGTTGCCCACTGGAAAGATGGCGACAACATTTTCTGCCTCCGAAAGAGGTGGCCTGATGACCCAGAGTTGTCGACTGGCGATTCCGAGGCCGACCAGGTCCACGCCGCCGGAGTATCAGCCGCTACCTGGTGTCTCGGACAGGACACCTTCGTCAAGGTGCACTCCTGGATCGAAGGCGTCGAGATGGAAGCCGAGAAAATCCAGTTCGTGGCGGAGAAGGCCCCGGAAGTGCCCGTCCCGGAGGTTGTCTACACCTGGGTCGATCACGAGCTCAATAGAAGCTTCCTTATCATGAAGCGAGTCGAGGGAGAAATCCTCGACAAGGCATGGCCGAAGCTCTCCCCACTCCAGCGCGCACAAATTGCCGACGACGTTGCGCGGCACTGCGTGGCTCTGGCCGCCAACAAATCGACTCGCTACGAAACGGTCACTGGACTCCCCGTTAGCAATGAGCGGTGGCTGATGGACGACACGCCCGAATCCCACCTCACGTGGCACCCGAGATTCCTCGGCCCTTTCTCGCAAGACGCCTTGCAGGCGTATCTAACCGAGATCTCGACCGAACCCCCGCCCGACATCAACCCCGAGTTTCACTTTTACCACGCCGACCTCGGGCCGACCAACATCCTGGTTTCGGAAGGCCGCCTCTCTGGCATCATCGACTGGGAATCTGCGGCGTATTATCCCCGTTTTTGGCTGGCTACCAAGCCTCTGATTACATGGGCCTTTTCACTGGACTGCGAGAAAGGAGAGGAGCGGAACTTGTGGCGTAACCTGCTGGTGCAAAGCCTCGCGAAGGGCGGGTTCAAACCCATGGACGAAGCATACCGCCGTTGGCATGACTCACGGTGTAGGTAAGTAATGGTGGCGAAGGCCAAAGGGGCGTAAATAAGTGGCAGGCTGTGTCCAGTGATGAGACTAAAGTTAATTGTGACGAGGCGATGTTGGAGTTAAGTTGGGAAACAGATTGGAAACAGATTTGGAAACAGATTTGGAAACGGTATAACTGAAATTGAGGTCCTCCGTTCTTGGCCTGCGTCAAAAAAGCCAAAACTCTCCAAACAGCAATAAACTGCCCAGTTTAGAACCATTTTCACCTCCTTAGATTCTGGACTCTTCTGGAACTTTTATGGCAAGCCAGAAGCAGCCCGGAAGATGACGCAGGCGGAGTCTGGCTCGCTGCACGGCTCCACAGCCTGGATTCTGGAACCTGGAACAGCGCCAAGGCTGGAACCCGAACTGGCCCGTGCCCTGCAGCACTGTGGAAGCTGATTCAGCTGATTGCCCCGCCAAGCCCCCCAGCGCACCCGATTCCAGCGCGTCGGTTGGTGATGGCGGGGTCATTGTCACGGTGCACCACGCGGCCAACACCAGGCAGCTCGCAAGGCACGCTTCCGTCTCCGGCATTCTCCCTTTGGTGCACACCCACCCGACCTGGCTTTGTAGGCAACCACCATAACGACAATCCGGCAATGATTACGACCGACACGCAAGCATTTGTGCGGTAATCCTCGCTGTCGCGCACTGTCGTTAACCTCAAGCTTGCCCTGCTTCTTCGTTGTTCTTTGTTTCTCCCCCCGACGGTGCGGCGGTGTCGGCGACCAATGTAAAGATGAACAGCACCGACTTGAGCCTGGGCAGTCGGCCCATGACCTCAAGAGAATTGACGGACAAGGCGAAAAAATTCGACTGGAACCCCCGGGTCGGCTTCAAGTACTGGGCCCGCGCCGCCGAGACCATTCATCACGAGGTAAGCCAGCGTCCCAGCAAGCCGTTTCGTCGCATCCGGGCTCACAATTCTTCCTTGCCAGGGCCAAGTTTATCTGCACGATGGCAACATCCCCCAGGCATACGTCGTGCTTTACCGGTACTCGACCCTCGTCCTCGAATACCTCGGCAAACATCCCGAAGCGAAGGAGCCCGAATCCAAGAGAGCCCTCAAACCGCTCCGGAAACGCATCCCGCGCATCATCGAAATCCTCGAGACCCTGCGACCCGAGATCGACGACACATATGAGCGGTGGTTGGAAATCTCGGGCGAGCAGAGGGATGGCGCTAGGAAGGGCAGTCTCACAGCCTTGTCGCCGTACGAGCGACATGCCGCCAACGACCCAGCGCTGTCGTGGAGCTATGCTTCACCGGCGAGCATTCTCGATGCCAACGACTATCAAGATCTCGCCGTGGACCTGGCAAAAAAAGAGATGAAGAACCGACGCAGGCGGGCTGGCATCTCGGAAGAGGAGGAGCACAGGCGCCGAGGTGCCGGGTACTGGGATGGCTGGAATAAGGAGGCCAGCAAGCCGACCATCGCGCCGCAATACATGGATGACGACGAGCTCCGGCGGCAAATGGAGGCGACCCGACGCCAATTGGACCGGGCCAAGGACTACACCGGGTCCTACGGTGACGACGAAGGGGCTGTCCGGCCATCGACCTACTCCTACCCATCCATCAGCAAGTCCAAGCCGCCGCTGTACGAGCGCCCGCCTTCGAGGGATAAGAGCCGCGTGGAAGGGCCGCGACCGCAGCCTCCTCGGCCGCCCAAAGAACGGCAACGCGACCTGTCCCCCCTCATCCCACCACCTCGACCCGAGAAGGAGCAGCGTCTCGAGTGGCCGTCACCTATCCGGCCGCCGCCTCGGCCAGACAAGGAGCTGCGGTCCGAGGACGCCCCCCCAAAATACAGCCCCGTCCGATCCGAGGCACCAAGCCTCCCCCCCAAGACCCTCTCCGAACCCGTCCAGTCAAAGCGCGTCACCTTCCGCCCAGCCGCGTACCTCGAAAACGGCGACCCTATCCGGCCCGTCTTCCTCCCCAGCACGCTGCGGCGCGAGTTCCTCAAGATCGCGGCCGGCAACACGCGCAAGGGCCTCGAGATGTGCGGCATGCTCTGCGGCACGACGGTCAACAACGCGCTCTTCATCTCGCACCTGGTGATCCCGCAGCAAAAGTGCACGTCAGACACGTGCGAGACGGAGAACGAGTCGGTCATGCTGGACTTCTGCATCGAGAACGACCTCATCGTCATCGGCTGGATCCACACCCACCCCACGCAGACCTGCTTCATGAGCTCGCGCGACCTGCACACCCAGGCCGGGTACCAGGTCATGATGCCCGAGAGCATCGCCATTGTGTGCGCGCCGAGCTCCGAGCCTTCGTAAGCCCCCCCCTCCCCTTCCTGCCCACTTTTTTTGTCTTAGCACTAACGTGTGTGTGTTTGTCTACGTTACAGATGGGGCATCTTCCGCCTGACCAACCCCCCCGGGCTGCCGCACATCCTGTCGTGCCAGCGCACCGAGACCTTCCACCAGCATGCGGTGGACAACCTGTATGTGGAGGCGGGCCAGCCGACGGGTCACGTCTACGAGTCGAGGACCCTCGAGTTTGACGTGTGCGATCTGCGGGAGCTGTAGCGTCGCTTTTGGGTGGGGCGGGTCCTGCACGGGGTGGGGGTTTGGTTGAGGGGTGGCGGTTGGGACTGAATGTTGTTGGGTGTTTTGGGGGCGGATTTGGGGTTTGAGAGAGGTTGTAGAAGTGAGAGGGGTTACTCGACCCGTGGGATGAGGGTGCATAGCGATGGCGTCTTTTGGGTGGGAGGGGATGGAGTGTTTGGGGTTATGTGTAGTCTTTTGCTTTGCCTTGTTTTTTGGTCAGGTTGGTGGATGGGACTGAGTGGGATGATTCTGTCGATTCATCACTGGCTGTTATAGCTTATCTGCAAGAAAGGACGAAGAATAGGTACTCTTGAAGATTGGTCGAAACCTCGAGTTGTGGCTGAGCTGTCTAGACTCAACCTCGTCTTGTACATCGTCTTTCGGGCTTCGTCGCTAGTGCTCTTCCTCTCCTTGATCCTAACTATGCTTTTTCTCCCGACAACGACAAGTTCTTCGACCCCCGACCGCCTGCCAGACCCTCGAAATACTTCCCGGTGACATCCTCCAGAGCGGTGCCTCCGTACGTTTTTCCGATAACCATCCCAACCAGCTCGGCGTGCGTGATAATACCCAGCCGAATAGCGTCGTACATCAGGTCGAAGAGGTCGTGTTGGCTGACGCCACGTCGGATGCGTTCTGTGATGCGCGTCAACGGTTGGACTTACAAGAGGTCAAGGTACGAGTAGGGAACTACTTTTCATGACTGTATCTCTGCCCTTCCGCAGCTTGATCTCGTACCGTCTCAGGGACGACTTGGGATATTCTGTTCGGAGGCTGATCGGATGGCCGAGGCTGGTGATCTTGTAGTCGAGGCCACCCTTTTCACTCTCAAACTGGAAGTATTTGGGTGGTTCTGGACGGGCAGTCAACTCTCCCTGTTCATCAAAAGATCGTGCGGCGGGACAAACCAGTGCTCCCTTCAACATCGACTTTGCTCTTGTTGACAACAACCAGTCCAATATCTGCAGGCTCTACACCCGCCTTTTGCAGCGTGCTTCGGATCGCGTCGTCGTCCTCTTATCTGGCATTAGCCATCTCCTTAACTTTCGCACTAGTCTGGACAAGTCTCTTACTATGTATCATGATCCCGTGCTCGAACCTAGACTGTCCCGAGTAACAGATCAGGAAGAACGAGTCGACAAATCCCACCAGCCGGACCTTGCCGGCCCAGCGCTCGCCGTTGATCAGGATGTCCCAGGGGTGGATATCGCTGGTTTGGTCAACCCCTGTATCGCACTGACTGCTGGACTTAACTGAAACTCACTAATCGCACTCGATACTCTTCTGGTCGACGGATCGGCCGTGTACCTCGAGCACTCGATGGTATGATGCCATGTTTGGATCGATTTGGGGAGTTAGTCTGAGCAGGCACGGCAACCGAGTCGGACAGCAACACCAAAACGGGGTGAGATGCCCGGAGAAGAAGAATTAAACTTCGGCAACAGCTCTGCAACGACAGTTTGGTCAGGCGATTGCGGGGAACGAAGACGGGCGCGTTGTTGGAAGCCGACCACGCCCAAAACTCGCGACAGCATCGCTTCGGAGGGATATTAGATGGAGGCGCGGGATAACAACCTGCGGGAATCCGGCCTCGGTGCAACGTCAACGGCATCGCGCATCAACCTATTCCACATCCAGCACTTGCTGAGCAGCAGCACCGCAAGGTCATTGGGCTGAGGCTTGCCGAAGCCAGCTGAAAGATGTTGGAGGTGGGGTTGCTGCAATGAGTGGTTCAGCAGGAGGATTGCGCAGCTGGATCGTCGTTTGTGATACGCTGTGGACACACTAGCAGAGCACGAAAGCGGTGCCTATTAGGCCTGTACGACGGCACAACCGGCATGGGTTCTGTGGCAGCCCGCTAATGGGATTTCGAGCTTCCGCCGAGTCGTCGACCTGGGAACGGCAAGGGCGGGTTTTTGTATGATTGGCCTCGACACCCTTACAACCCCTCCTCCGAGAGACTGTGAGAAGTATCCCGAGTCAGTTGGTATCCCGCCACGCGTTCCAGCTGCTTGGCCCATCTCCTCGCCGGACCAGGCACACGACGAAAGCTCACTCAACCGAGCCTGGCACACTACATTCATCTCCTCTCCGAAACCACGCCGAAACCACACCAAAACCGCTCCCATGGCGCTCCCCGTGGACACAGCCAAGCTGCAAGCCAGCGCCATGAGCAAAGTCCTAGACATGGTCGACCTGACCCCCGACGTGCTCGCCAAAACCTTCAAAGACTTCGGCGAGAGCCCCGAGAAGCTCCGCGCTCTCCTCAACCTCTGGTTCGTCCCCTGGTTCAAGCCGACCTTCGTCCCAGACCAGAACTACGCCGTCGCCGGGCTGCGCGACGTCGAGTTCCTCGGGACAGCAGACCTACCCCCGGGGCAGCTCCCGTACCGCATGTTTGACATCGAGACGGGCAATCTCGTCGAGTTTCCTGCGATTGGCCCCCGCGGGCAGTACTGCATGCTGTCGCATCGGTGGAAGGGGGTGGAGCTTACCCTCAGCTACATCAAGGAAGCTCGGAAGCGGGAGCTCGAGCGCGCTCGGGAGGCGGCCAAGGATGGCAAGGCTAGGAGCAGGGGCAAGAAGAGTGACGTGGAGTTGGTTCTGGAACAGAGCCGGCTTGACATTGAGGAACAGGAGACGCTGATCCGAGAGCTGTGCGTTGAGGACGAATCAGTTGGCATTTCAGGGGACGTCAACGTCGGCGAGCTCTTGGACCGCCGGCTCAACGTCAGGGCTGCCGGGGACGAGCTCGGAAAGGCCAAGGACAAGGAGGAGCAGGTCAAATCCCGGCTGCGGTTCGCCCAGATCGAGCAAAAGATCTTCAGCCATCTCGTCGACCAGATGCAGGACCAGGTTGACGAAAAGCTGGAGGAGCACCTTGGCAAACCCAATGAGACGGGTAAGCCGCCAGCTCGCCAGCCATCGCAAAGAGGCGTGGGCAATGAAGTGGTCAACGGCGTGCAGACCGAGCTCAAAACCGCCGAAGACAACCTCCGCACCGCCGAAACCGAACGCGAGGCAGTCAAAGCCGACATCGAGTACTTCAAGCATCACCACCACCTCCGCGACGCGCTCGACGGGCTTGTCTCCCGACTGCAGATGTGGAAGTCAGCCATCAAGCTCGACCAAGCCATCCAGCAAGCCGACCGCATCTTCACAACCAAACTCTTCCAGCCGCGAGAGAAGTGCTATCTCTGGACCGACACCTGCTGCATCGACAAGACCAACGGCGGGGAGCTCTCCGACTCGCTGTCGCTCATGGGCGACTGGTACGCTGACGCCGAGTACACGCTGGTGCAGCTCGACACGCCCTTCAAGGAGGAGGATGCCGTCGCGGACTGGCGCCGGTTCGAGGCCGAGAGGAACGGGGGCAAGTGGGGGGACTCGACGCCCAACATTCGAGAGTTTCGGGAGATTGGCGGGACGAAGCCGGAGTGGTCTACGCGTGCGTGGACGCTGCAGGAACTGGTGATGAGTAAGACGACGTTTTATGTCAACTCGGAGTGGACGCCCCTGAGTCGGCCTGTGGAGAGTCTTGGGTATTTCTATTACCTGATTCCGTTTATTTCGCTGTACACGCGAGGCGACACGGGGAACATCTACCGTTCGGCATATGCTGCTGGCCCTGGCTTCTGGAATGTCTCGGCGCTCGAAGGGGTTTTGGATAACCAGGAGGTGTTGGGCGGTTTGAAGCCGCTGCGGGAGAACATCCAGGGGTCTTTGGATGACGGGACGGCCACCAAAGTGGAAGTGGCCCAGAAGATGATTGCTCTCCTCGAGGCGGTCGGCGTTCGCATTCCGAGCAACCTGGCCACGGAGACGGCGACATCAGAGCTGGCGCGAGCAGTGTACCACGCCGCCGCTGACCTGACCAGCGGTCACGCTCAACAAGACAGCAAACGGCGCACCTTTCTGCGGCTCCAGAAGCATCTTCCCAGTCCCGACCTGGCGTCCCTGCCCGACCATCTCAGCGAGCAGGAGAAGGAGGAGGAGATTGCTCAGCACGCCATCAACTTTGTACTCCAGTCCCTGGTCGCCGAAACAGAGGAGTTGATCGTCGCCGACCGAGCGTATGTGGCCAACTTTGGTCAGGTCAAACAGCTTGGAGGGTGGCAGCAAGGGACGAGCCGAACCGGATTCTCCGCGCAGAGCGTGCTGGAGGTGTCCGGGAAGCGGTCGGCCACCGTTGCGACGGACAGATCATACGCCTTGATGGGCGTCCTGGGCGTCCGCTTTCCCACCTTTCCTGCCGAGGGATCCGTCAAAGCGCTGGCACGGCTGCTTGACGAGGTTGTCATAACCCGCAATGATATCTCGGTGTTCAACTGGACGGGCATGGAGATGGGCAGCACGATCCGTGGCCGGTCCATGTACCCCTCTTCGCAGACGGCGTACGGTAACCAAGAGGACAGGGGCAAGCGGTACAACCTGCTGCTGTCCGCGCGGGTGCAGGACAAGATGGAAGACGTGATGGGGACGTACCACAGCGTTATTGACACCTTGCGCAGTGCCATTGACTCGTTGAAAGACAAAGAGCGCAAGAATCTTCCACTGGGCTGGATCGAGCGGATTGTGCAGCTCGTCCGGCTGCACAGCCTGCAAGAGCTCAAGCCCCAGCAGGATGCTTTTGGCAAGATTGTTGGGTACATTGCAGAGCACTGCAGGAAGGAGAGGGAGGCGCTGGCCAGGGAAAAGGAGGCAAAGCTGGCCGAATCTGTGGCGAGCCCAACCACGGCCGACAAGGGGTCCTCGTTCCTCAAGAGGCCCGCGCTGCCGTCGATGTCGTCGTTGCCTTCGATGCCGTCGATGCCTTCCATCCCTTCGATGCCGTCCATGCCCTCGATGCCGTCAATGCCATCCCTGCCGACAACGTCCTTCTCTCTTCCAGGCAGGAAGGCCACGACGCCAGCAAAGGAGGCAGAGACCGCGGAGCCGACGAAAAAGGCATCCAAGTTCTCGGGACTCGGGGTGAGCGTGAAGACGCCGTCCTTTGGATTCGGCAAGAAGGCGGCCGAGTCCCCCACAGTGACCACACCCAAGCAGCCAGCCGTGGCCGACATCCCAGCAACACCGCAGAGCCCGGCGCCGACAGAGACCGTTTCTGAGCCGCCGCCGCCGCCGTACGAAGAAGTTGACCCTCCACCGCCAATGCCAACCTGGCAAGACGTCGACAAAGAAGTGATGGAGTACCTCATAACACCCCCAGCGCAACGAACCAAGACCCTCCCACCCGACCTCCAAGCCATCCAAGTCAAACAACCCACAGCTGACCTCCCCACCGCCCACGCCTCCCACAACCACACCCCCTCACCCCACAACCTCGACACCGTCTCCCCCAATCCAATAATAATCAACAACTCCGGCATCGAAGGCCTCTTCGACATCCAACGCGTCATCATAACCATGGTCGACCCCTCCAAACTCCGCCGGCAAATCGCCAAGGCCCCGAGCCCGCACCACAAGATCTCCGGGTGGTGCTCCATCAGCACGGGCTTCGCACGCGTCATCACGAGCTTCGCCTGCCCGCGGCACGTGCTGGAGCAGGAGCTCGACGTGATCGAGTCGGTCGAGGCGCGGGTGCTGCGCGAGCAGGACAAGGACAAGGGCGAGCGGCGCGGGGACCGGCTGCTCAAGACGCTGTCTGTCGCGCGTGCAGGTGCTGGTGGCGGCGGCAGCGAGGCCACACCCGGGACTGAGGCGTCGCCCAAAGCGGACGACACCACCACCACCAACGAAGGCAACACCACCGAGGAGCGCCTCATCAGCCGCATGATCGCCTTCATCCAAGCCCCCCACCTGCAGCTAATCGCCGGCGAGTGGGTGCTCGCGCGCTTCTCGTCCACGCCCGGCGCGAACTGGTTCCTGATGCACCTCACTTTGGGCCCGACGGCAGGCCAGTTCTACGGCCAGCGCATCGCGGCCGGGGCCATCGACTTCAACGACGCGACGCCGGAGCCGGGGCTGGTGCATGCGTGGCAGACGTATATGGATCGGAAGAAGCGGAAGATGTGTTATATCCTCGGGAATTACCTGCGGAGTCGGGCCGCGGGCGGGGAGGGCGAGGAGAGGTTGAAGAAGGGGGGGGAGTTGGCAAGGTCGGGGTTGGATATTGCTGCGAGGGGGGTGGGGTTGGGTGGTGGTGGAGAGGAGGAGCAGCAGCAGCAGAGTGATGGGGAGGGGGAAGATTCGGATGCGGAGGAGGACGGGGAGGGGAGTGTGCTGGACCGGGTGCTGGGCCAGGGGAAGCTGGCGGCCAGGGCGTTGGGGGAGTACACGGCGCTGGCGGTCGCCGAGAAGCTGTTTGAGATGCGCGCGGACCGGCTGGACAGGACGCTGGCGACAGCGGTGCTGAAGCGCACGCCAAAGGGTTTGAGGACGGCCGTGGAAAATATGAACGACAACAAGAGCTTTCTGCCGGCCATGTTTCACTCGTCGACGCGGGTGCACATGTTTTGATGGGGGGGCGGGGGATTTGTTGAAGATTGGGGAGCGGATTGATGGCTTCTGGGTTGCTGGGTTGCTGGGTTGCTGTTGACGGTTCGATAATTTAATTTACACTGCTGCGCGCAGGCCTCCTCACCTGTTGAACCCGGTGTGATGATGCCGATGGAGATGATGGAAGATGGAGTTGACAGGAGTCGTGTCGCGTACCCGGCGCTAGGGAACCTGGATCAGGCATTCACTCACAGGGCTCCACGGCAGTTCGTCCCAAGCGCACAGCCCTGTGGGGAAAGCCGTCGCCCCACCAACCCCGCCATCAGCCTGCGCCCAGCCGCTGCTCCAGGGATCTCAGCCCCGCGTTTCAGCGCGTTCAACACCAGCGCACAGCTCACAGCACAGGGACGCAGGCTGACTTCCATTCCCTCACATCTCTTCTTCCATCAACAACCGTCACCACCACCATCACCATGTAGGCAACATCCACCCCTCCCACAGCCTAATCTGACCCCGCGCAGGATCGACCCGTCCATCCGCCTCCGCCGGGCCATCCACGCCAACGACGCGCTGCTGGCCCGGCGCATCCTGGCGTCGCACCCGCACCTCCTGCACAACCCCGACCTCTCGCTCTCGGGCAACGCCAACTCCAACCTCCACCTCGCCGCCTCGCTCGGCCACATCGCCATCTGCCGCCTCCTCGTCGACCTCGGCCACGAGGCCGACACCCCGGCCCTCAACGACAGCCACCAGACGGCCCTCTCGCTGGCCGCCGCCGCGGGCCACACCGAGGTCGTGCACTGCCTCTGCGAGAACGACCCGCCCTCCATCCTGCGCCAGGACCTGCGCGGCCGCGACGCCATCATGGAGGCCAGCCTGGCCGGCCACGACACGGTCGTGCAGATCCTGCTGACCTACGCCCCCGACGGCGCCCAGGCCGCCCTCGCCCAGGCCGACGTCGACGGCAACACCGCCCTGCACTTCGCCAGCAGCAACGGCAACCTGCTCGTCCTGCGCACCCTGCTCGCCGCGGGCGCCGACGCCGGTAGGATGAACGCCTGGAGTTGGACCGCCGAGGCTTACAGCGCGACCGTGCAGGCAGAGGTCTACCTCAAGACGTTGGTTGGCGAGGTTGAGAGGAGGAAGCAGGCTAGGCGGGAGGGGGATATCAAGACCGGGGCCGGTGCGGCCGTGAGGTTGGTTGGGAAGGAGGTTGGCGATTGAGGGATGTGAGTGGGTGAGAACATCAACACGGGATGGATTATGGAGGGTGGTCATCCCGACCCGGAGTCGGGTTACGTCACCAGCACTCTCCACTCCACCGAACACGCGATACGGGCGCCGGACTGATCCCTGGAGACAGCATCGGGGGCATTTCCGAGAGCTTGGGCGTCTCAACTCCGTGTCGTATTGTCGGCTACGAGCAGGCGGATCGACAGGACAGCTGGCCAGGTATGAGGTCCAGGACAGAGGAAGCTAGGCAATTGACAAACAATTAACAAGCCTCAGCTTCCATTTCCTGCAGACCAGAAGCGTTTGGGTTACTGTGAGGTCTTGACTAGAAGGAAAGAACGGGCATCGCTGTTTCTGGTATTTAGTTGTCATTCGGGGCCATTCGCTTGCAAAGAACCATTTCCCAAACAACCAACGAGTCACCCAATAAAGGCCCATTCAGCTTTTACACTCTGCCCATGGCTCATGCTTGACCAAGGTTCAGGTTCAAGCCGCCAGAAGGTCAAAGACTCGTGACAAGGAGGGCCCGACACAACATTCGCTCTCAAGTTCTCCATTGTTAGCTGGCATCGACCTGGCGACCAAGGGCACCACATGGTAGGTGACACACGCCAGCTCAGCGCCGGGTCCTTTGGCGACGGCCAAGAACGGGCGACACCTCTCTCATCCGACGCCATGACGATGACACAGTTTGTGGAGTTTGGACTCCGAGATTCGCCCCACGATCCAATCTCAGCCTGCCCAGCTTCTGGAACAGGGCGAGAGTCACGAGCAGTTTGTCAGAGTCCTGAGAGGAGACAAGCATGCACGCTGCGCTCGGTGTTTTGGGAGTTTCAACCTTGTTTGTATGCTGAGAATTTGAGCGCAAACTCCAGGATGTTGCACTCTCCAAGCTGATCATCTTTTAGTGGCAACCAAACATGCCCCCGTCGACGGCCATCTCCTCGACGACACAAGTTCGTCTTTTGAGGCATGCCCGCGTGGTCTGCCGCCATTTCATCCATCCACCACCAAAGGGAGACTTGGGTCCGCCACTCTGTCCTGTACTCCCACAGCCAGCGTCCTGCTCCACCTCGGCCATCCTCATCCCTTACCGCCAACAACACCACAAAGACTTTGCCCGTTACACACTGACGGCTCTCGCACACATGGCCTGACTCACAAGCAACGCAGGTCCTGGGTGGGTCTCTCACCTGGTGATGCCAGCGGTCTTCCATCATGGCTCTGCTCCTTATGTGAATAAATACTCCCCTCCCCTCCCAGGTTCTCCCTCTTCTTGCGGCAGCATCCACGGTACACACGCCCTCCAGACAAGTCAACCCTGCCAACCACATCCTGCAGTCCAACAACCGGCTTCCAAACCCCCTCACAACACAACCGACATGAACTTTCCCCCTAACGTCGGTCAAAACCCCGCCTTCGGCCGCGACCTCGGTCCGCCACCCCCCTTCGCACCATACGCCAGTATCCCGCGGCCCCTGGACCACGGCCCCCCGCCCCCAGGCACCATCATGAGCGTCCCACCCCCCTACTACCCAGTCCCAGGCGGCTACCCCGGCCAGCCACCCTACATGTACTACTGCCACCCAGGCTTCCCTCCCCCGCCGCCCTACTCCGCCCTCGCCCAACCCCCCCACCTCGGCACCGCCATCGCCGCCGACGCCAACGGCCACCTCTACCAGTACATCTCAGGCCTCAACTCCTCCAACCGCTACCCCCAGCCCGCGCCGCCCGTCGACCCGGACTTCCCCGCAGCCAACCTCCTCAACGCCTCAGGCGGCGCCGGCGCCGAGCCGGGATTCAACTACTTCTTCCCGACGCAGCACGCCAAAGTAATCGTGCTCAAATGCCCCATCCCGCCGTGGAAGCTCGCCCCGGGGACGTACACCGACATCCCCTTCAAGGCGAGCCTCATCCCGGCGAATGTGACCATGGCCGAGCTGCTGGTCGGGTTTGGCGCCGACAATCCGGACAAGGACATGAACCAGTTTTGGGAGGTGTATCCGCAGGGCGGGGGCGGGTGGGGGTGGAAGGAGCATTGTAAGGGCGGGGATGAGGTGATGATGGCCAGGACGGTGCGGGATATGGGGTGGGTTGAGAAGAGGGAGGGGAGGATGCAGACTGTTTATTTGTGGATTAGTAAGAGTGGGTAGGGGGTGGATTTGGGTGGGTGCTTGGGGTTTTGCTGAGGTCGAGGCTGCATACAGATGATCGAATGGGAGCTGGGCTTTCTTGTTGCTGTGATACTCATGGTCTTGGTGAATGTGATGTGTGAGAATCTAGAACCGGAGGGACGGAAGAAATGGTGTGCGATTTACCACTTGTCCACGTAGCACCTCCCAAGCCGTGACTGCTGACGACTTACACGGCACCGTCCCTCTCCCTCATGTATTCCTACAGATATATTACATATTCGGAACACATATTAGACACAACAGTAATTAACCACACCCACACCCAACCTCATCAGTCCTCCCCCGTCAAGTCAATAACCTCCAACGGCTCCTCCGCCTTCCACTTCACCCCAGCACCCACCCGCGTCGGCAGCGACGCACGACCAGACACCACCCCCCCATCCACACCCCCCACCACTTCCCTCCGCGCCTGCCACCCCACCTCCATCCTCACAATCCACTCATACTCCCCCTCAAGCAGCACCCTCAACTCCCCCCTCGGAAACCCCGCCAACACCTTCTCCGCCGCAGCCCTCCTCGCCAGCTCCGCCTGCTTATTCGTCTTGGTGACAACCAGCGATCTAACTCTTTTGTCTGTGCAGGTCTCGTCAGCATCAAAGGCTCCGCCGCCTCGACCATGAAGGACTACGACACCCTCAAGACCCGCATGGCCTCGATCTCGCCCTCGTCGACCTCCATGGACGCCTACAGCGCGACCAACTCGCCCGCCGCCTGCCCCGACATCACCAAGAACTGGGCCGTCAAGGGCGACTCCCTCCCGCCGACCCCCGACACCTCGCTCTGCGAGTGCATGTACTCGTCCCTCTCG
>FTCU01002970.1_pt1 | contig 14300 bp, 6 predicted proteins | sample 1639521 | NCBI WGS metagenome assembly FTCU01 (sample SAMEA3914864, study PRJEB12502) | metagenome | biome: forest; material: soil | place: USA | collected 2012-03-12 | depth 0.3 m
CTGCAGTATTTCATTGCGTCAGTCCGCCGCAATGGAGCCTTCTGTCCCCCAGCCCGGCGACGGCGCCGACAGCGTTGATGCGACTCTGGCTGCGCGCACCAAGCCGCGCACCGAGAGCATGTCGCAGAGGTCCGACAACTCGCAGACTGCAGCAGAGTAGGTCTTCCGTCAATGGCCACAGTGGACAGGCCCATCTAACCTTGCCACTAGCTTTATCAGAGACCAGATGCAGCTCGAGGCTGATGCCCGCGAAGCCCTCCCCTACGTACGATGCGGCCGACCTATCATCATCCTGAATCTCTCACCCAGCTGGCTAACATGGCCATTTTCCAGAGTATCGAAAACTGTACCAACCCCCTGGGCCCGCTTCGACAACAGGTCTTCGCCTGCCTGACCTGCAATCCGCCCTCCGACAACCCGTCGGATCCTTCCAATGCCGCCGGCGTCTGCTACGCCTGCTCGGTGCAGTGCCACGGCGAGCATACCCTCGTCGAGATATTCAACAAGCGCAACTTTACCTGCGACTGCGGCACCACGCGATTCCCCGAGTCCAGCCCCTGCAGCTTGCGCCTCAACCCAAAGACAAACACCAAGGGCGGCGTCCACTCGGAGGAGCCCAGCCCCAACAACAAGTACAACCAGAACTTCCGGAACAGATTCTGCGGCTGCGAGTGCGACTACGACCCCTTCCAGCAGAAGGGCACTATGTTCCAATGTCTGGGCCTGGGTACCACTGAGACGGGCGGTTGTGGCGAGGACTGGTACCATTCTGGCTGCGTCGTTGGCCTGGGTCCAAAATGGTATGAGGAACTTGCGGCGGGCAAGGTGAAGCGGGAGACCAAGGATGTCGATACAAGTGGCTCGCTGCCAACCATTGCCGAGGATGGGGACGCCATCGAGCAGGGTGGCGATGCCGCGCCCGAAGACGCCGAGGAGGAGGACGACAACGACCCCCCGCCTCCGCCAGGCTTTCCTGCCGAGGAAGACTTTGACGGCTTTATCTGCTATAAATGCGTCGAGGCGCATCCCTGGATCAAGAAATATGCCGGAACTCCCGGTTTTCTCGCGCCAGTCTACCTCAACCAGAGTGACGCGGCGAATTTACCGGTCCAGGCTGCCAGCAGCGAGCTGAAACCAGAGCCCACCAAGAAGCGCAAAGCCGACGACGACGACGATGACGCCGATTCCCAGACCTCAAAGCGCCCAAAGAACGAACCCGAAGCCACTCCCGCCCCAATCGAGCACACCTCCACTCAGCATCACCCGGTCGAGCACCCGGCCGAGCACCACCTGACCGAGCGCAGCCAAACCTGCACCATGCCCTCCGCCCCGCCACCACCCAAGCCCTTCTCCCTCTTCTTCACCTCCAACTTCCGCGACCACCTCTGCCGCTGCGCGACCTGCTTCCCCCTCCTCGCGCCCCACCCCCAGCTCCTCGAAGAGGAGGAGACGTACGAGCCGCCCGTGTCCGAGTCGGGCGACTCGGAGCAGCTCCCCGCGGCCTCGAGCGGCGGCGGCAGCCTGTACGACCGCGGCGAGTCGGCCCTGCGCGCCGTCGACCGCGTGCGCGCCATCGAGGGCGTCATGGCCTACCAGCACCTCAAGGACAAGCTGATGCCCTTCTTCCAGCAGTTTGCCGAGAGCAAGCAGGCCATCAGTGCCGAGGATGTCAAGGAGTATTTTGCCAAGCTGAGGGGGGATGACGAGGCTATTCGCGAGGCTGGGGAGGGAGCTGCCAATCAGCAGGGGGATTCCAGGAGGGAAGAGAAGGGGTGTTGATTTGTTTGTTCGGCTAGACATGGGGCTTTGAGCAGTTTGGGAAGATTGAGCTGGGTCTCGGGCTTGGGTTTGGAGTTTGGTCGTGGGTGAGGTGGGCGTTCTGGGCTATGTTTGATGATAATGGCTGAGCTGGTCTTTCTGTATCGATTTATTCGGCGGCTTCTCACGGCAAAGTCAAAACACTTGGGACTTTGCAAGCCATGTATTGTACAACATTACATATGAGCTGGATTTCCTTCAGACTTGTGATGTCCTTTCTTGCCTAATACGTGCTTACAGACCCAGCATCCGGAACACTGCTCTGCCCGAAACTTCTTCGGCGGCACCTATACTGGGACTCAGAACCATTGCATCTCAGTGTTGCGAGTGACGGGAGAATCCCAACCAACAGCCCAATGGCTGTCCGTCCATGTCTTAGTCCAAACCCAAATCTCAGTCACAAAGAAATGGACGATGGGGGTATACCAATGTTATTCAACTACCTAAGTACCGAATCAGACAATCTCCCAGCCCCTCTGTGTAGAATCCTCCACGCTTTCCCCATCAGTCACCGCTCCTGTGATGTACCAACTCTCTTCCCCAAACGCCAATCTAAATGCAAAACCCAATTCATGATGTGTGTGTATAGCGTGAACAAGACATGCCATCCAGGGGTGTATAACTATGCTCTTGACGTGAACGACCAAGGAAACCAAAACAATGATGTGAACAACACAACCCGTCACCCGTTGTTGGGCAGGGCCGGCAGTATTAGTCCGAGAGAGGAAAAGAGAGAGAGAGGGGGGAAGAGAAAAATGAGAGAAGCATATCAAGCCGACCAACCAACCCCAAGAACGAAATGCTAAAGATAAACAGCATAATGTCGAACTCCAACCTTCCCCGCAAAAACAAACGATGCCCCATCATGACCCAGTGGCTCATTCATTACCCACCAGCGCTGCCGCTTGCTCAATGTTTCTTATATTTCTGCGTCACAGTCAGCACAGCTCCATCACGGAAAACAAGCAAGGGGTATCGGTAAAACAAGGAGGAAAACATACAGCATCAACCCTCTTCCGATTCAACGGATCCAACGAGTTCGTCGCCCCAAGCAGCGTCTGCCCAATAGCCTTTGTCGCCCCGATCGCCGGGCGCAGGATGATGATAGGCGCCTTCTTGAGCACGGCCGTGGCGGCGCCCTGCGCGCTCTGGCTGTCCATGACCTCAGCGGGGACGGCAATGATGGCGTCGCGCGCGACGGCTAGGTCGCGGGCCAGGCTGGCGTAGGCGCCGCGCACGCCCTGCACGATGCCCAGCGGCTGGTCGGCGTAGAGCGAGATCTTGCGGCGCGTTTCTTCCTCGTATTCCTCCTCGTCCCAGTCGTCGCCGAGCGCCGCCGCGAGCGCCGCCGAGGAGCTGGAACCCTCGCCGGCCGGGTTGGGCACGAGCAGGCCCTCGGCGCCCTGCAGCGCGTACTGCGTGCCAATGGCGAGCTTGGCACCCAGCTTGACAACCTCGGTGCCGGTTGTTTTGGCGAAGGCCGTGGCGCCCTTCTTGAGGCTGCGCACGAGCCGGCCATCCTTGCGGTACTCGCGGATGGGGATCTCGATCAGGTCCCGGAAGCCGCTGCCGGCGTTGACCAGGGAGCGCACCGGCGCCAGGCCCGCGAGCACGCCGGGCAGCTGAGTGCTCGTGACGTCGGAGGTCCAGATGTCGTTCAGCTGCTCGCCGAGCCGGTCGAACCCGGACACGCCGTACAAGATGATCCGGCGGAGAATCAGGCGGGCGTCTTCGAGGATCATGAAGTTCATGAACTCGGTCGTCTTGCCGGATCGCAGCCCGCCGTAGTCGACCCGCTTCGGCTTGAAGTCGAGTTTAACCGGGATGCTGTTGACCACAATCCGTTGAATGAAAGGGATGTCGGTTGGGGCCTCCTGGGCCGGCCCTGTCTCGTCTCTGAAGGTGAAGAACCTGGTAATGAAATCCAAGGCGTCTTGGTCGACGTGCAGCCTCAGGGGTAGCACCGTGGCGCTGATGACCATCTCCGTGGCGGGCATGTCCACGGGTCTCGTCGTGATGAGTTCAAGATGGACCATGCTCGCGCCCATTTCCCGCTCGCCGGCGTCAATGTCGTACATGGCGAACTTCTTCCACGTCGACTCGGGAACGTGGTCAAAGATGTCGAGGTCGCGCACCTGGAGATCAATCGAGCTGACCGTCTCGCCCGAGCCGGGCGGGAACATGACCAAGTCCACGTTCACGCCCTTGAGCTCAAACGTGATCTTGTGGCGCCTGCTCCGGGTCAACTTCAGGCTCTTGGACCTGCGGTGCTGCCCCCCGGCGGTGCGGAGCGTCGTGGTTGTGACGGCCGAAGTGGCGACCGACTCCGTGTCCCCGAAATCTTGCAGGCCATGATTGATGGCCTGGGTCAGCTCCTTGGGGTCGCGATTCGCCGGAATGCCAATGTAGATTGAGTTAAAGAGGCAGTCACCAATGACGGTCTCCTCCTCTTCGAACTCGTCCAAGCCGCGCCGGTCGTTCCGGGCTCGCCGCTCGTAGGCTTGTGCTTCGACCTCCTGAACGGCCTTGGCAATGACCTCGCGGGTACGCGCCCAGTCATAGCCATCAAACAGATGCCAGATGACGTGGACTTCGCGGACGCAGACCTTCAACGGACTCCGTTGGAGCTTGAGAAGATTGTGCTGGTCGTACCTGTTCTCCTTGGAGTTCCAGCGATGCGCCGTGCCACGGACAAGAGAGCCCCGCGCGAAGTAGTCGTCTTTGATGGAAAGATCGTCGCTGCTACTCTCGAGCTCGCTGTTGCTCCTAGCTCCAAGGCCGGGTGTGCTGAGGAGCACGCCGTCGGTGGTGTCCTCGATCTTGGTCCCTGGCGCAAGGATGGAGCTCGACGTGGCATCAAACAGCTGTTCCTGGACGGCGGCTTCCTCGTAATACTGCGAATCAAGGTTAAGCGGACTGTCGTTCGGCCCGCCGTCAAAGTCATATTCGCTGTCGCCATCACCGCCAAGCTCCTGGGCAATTGCAAAATCATTGTCAAAATCGTAGTCCCCTTCCGGCTGACCAAACGCTTCGGCCCTGATGGAGGCCAGCAGGTCTTCGACGGGAACAACAGTGGTGCGGTATTTAATCTCTTTGCTCGGCGGCGTCGGCGGCTTCAGTGCGTTGGCCAGGGCGATCAGAGTCTGCGTCGAGTCCGCGCAGGTTTCAAGAACCAAGAGGTCGTCGCGAACTTCGACCTCGAGTTGCGTCTCGCCTTCTTCATCTTTCGCAGCCGTCACTATGGCCCTCGCTGAAGAGATCTGGCAGATATTGACGTATCCCTTTGAGCACAGTTCGGTGATCTGCGGTGAGGGGATAGCTTGTGGGCGGCGTGTTGAGGCGAACGGAGCCCCGGGTGTGTCGAGGATCGAAACGTCATCTATCAGCAGGACAGCCGCTCTCTTCAGTTGCGTGACGACAGTCAGCTTGTCGCGGGTCCCTGGCGTCATCTCCAGATGGGCGTCAGTGAGGACAACGGTCAGCTTAGACGGCAAGGCGAGTGGATTAAGGCCAATGAGACAGTCCCGAAAGGCAACATCCACTTTGATGGGCTTGGAGGGTTTGACCGGCCCCGAAGAGAGTGGCCCTGAAGGTGTTCTCTTGATGGCAGCATGGGCGTGGTCACCCAGATTAGCGACAGACGCGGCCAGGCCGATTTCAAAGTCCTCGGGCGTAGCATTCTCGGCGAGATTCAAGATGTCCATGATGGTCGGCACCTTGTATTCCAACCCCAGCCCCATCAAGTTGATTTTGAGAACTGGCTCAATATCGTCGATCAGCCTCAACATCAAAACGGGCGGCTTCTGCGAGATGCCAGTCATCGGCGCGGGTGAAGTCACCACCAGCTCCTCAATCTTGTTCCGTATGACCGAGGCTTCGCCGAGAGAGACGGCAACCAGCTCGGGAAGAGAGATGTGGGCCACCTCCAGATCAGCGAGAGATGCTTGAACAGAACCGAACCGGCCGCCAACATCAACACGACAGTCCACGTTCTTAACATGGCACAGAGTCAGAAGACCCGGCCGGTCATCCTCGGGGAGATACTTGGCAACGGTTCCGAGCTTCGCCAATTCATCGGCAAGACCCGGGAGGCAGCTGAGCTCCTGCAACCTGCCTGCGCTGACCCTGACCTGGCCGATGGCCAAGGAAAGCACCGGCCCTTTCCTCCTTTGCCTGAGAAGTGTGTCGACCATGATCTCGTCCTCGTCCTCGTCAAACTTGATTTTAGACGGAGTGATGAGCTCGAGCAACCTCTCGAGGTCCTTTGTCCGAGGCACCGAGAGGTATTCCGCTCTGGTGTCCAAGACCTCGGCCACGATAGGGGCGTCGGCTCTGGAGTTCTTGAGGAACGGCCCCGACAGCCGTATCCTGCTGAAATGGATGCCGATTCCTTCTTCTCTGCTGACGAGCTTGAGGGCGCTGGTATTCAAAATGACGCTGCAGTCCTTTCCAACAACGTCCACCCGGAGGCCGTTGATGCGGAGATCGGCCTTGTTTTCCTTGGCAGCCGTCCGGTCATCGGGGCGGATGGGTTCGTCGAATCGGACGCCCCTTGGCTTCGGAAGCGCCTTGGCCGGAGTCTTACCGCCCTTGGACGCGTTGGACGTGATCGAAGCACCCATATTAAGGAGGCTGCTAAGCCCGCCAAACCAGCTGAACGTCTCGTCAAGCCTCTGGAGATCCAGCTTGACATGAAGGGGCAGCGTGTTGATTTCCACTCGCGAGCTATCGGGCCCCATCGTGGCTTTGATGGAGACGTCCTGCCCGGCAGTGGGGAATGTGTTCGCAACCGACTCGAACATCATGACAGAGCGGTCAAACGAGATGATATCGTCGTTTGCATATCCAAAGCTCAGCTTCTCGATGCTGAGGTTCGCCTCTGTCTGTGGGCCCTCGCTCGACAGCGACCCCCTGAGGTCTACGACTTGAGCCTGGAGCAGGACATCAGCGCCGAAGTCGGTGCTGCGTCTTTCGAACACCCTCTGAGGTAGATCAGCGACTCCTGCGAGTTTCTCCAGGAATAACAGAGACAACTGTTCGACTGTGACTTTGACATCCGGCGCCTTGGGACCGGGCTTCGAAGCTGTTGGGCCGGCGGCCGCCTCGCTCAACCCACCTTGCGTTGCTTCAAGAAGTCGCGAGACTACCATCGCGAGCAGGAATCCAATGGAGGCATCGAAACGAACCTCCACGGGCTTCAGTAATATCTCAATGGATGGGTCGATGGGCGCCTTCTCGGGGACAGGTTCGTCGACTGCCATCAGCTTGGGGCTAGCATCTGCTGACGAATGGATAGAGAAGGCCCCCGGAATATGCGGTGACACGGATTTTGCGAGGTCAGGTGGGTTAATTTGGATTTGCTGGTGGCTGGACGGGATGTAGACGGAAATCGAGCTGAGCGACAATATCTCCTTCACTAAGCGTGTGGGGCCGCGAGGGGTGGGAATATCGTCCTGTGGGGGTTCTGGCTCCTGTTCATGAAGCTCGGCGGCATCCTCCTCGTGATCTTGAGAGATGGGGTCGCCGTGCGTCGGAAGTTCGACTGCTGGCGGTTGCTCAAACGGTGTCTGCCCAATGGCGTCGCCCCTACTGCTTCCTTCAACACCGGTTGGGTATGTTGTGGGCTGTTCGACCCCGGGTGTGTGCTCGTCGAATTCTTCAAACGCATCCCACGCCCCCGGCATGTCATTGCGCAGCCGGAGAGATTCAGTTTGCGAGAAAGCGCTCATGTACATGCTCTCGGCTTCTTCGTGACTGTAAATATGCGACTGTGCCAAATCGTCCGAGACGGCGCCACCTGAACCGCTGTTTGTAGACCCGGAATGGGTAGAGGCTGCGGGAGATGGCTCGTTAGAGAGCGAGAAACCTTCTGGCGGCCGAAGATCTGGCTCCGATAGCACCGCTCGCTCAACGGCTGACCAGGTCGCGGGCGACGACTCCACAACTGTCGACTGTGCATACGCTCCGACGTGTGGTGGAGGGGATCCTCGGTATGTTGACGCCCTGGGAGTGGACAGGGGGGACGCCGGCTCGTCCTGGTCCAGGTAATCCGGCCCCCCTAAGTCGTATGGAATGTTGAAGGCGGCCTCACTATCTTGCAGCGCATATTGACTTTGTGAAAGATCATCGGAACCGGCCATCGAATCAGATCTCACACTCTGGGCGAGCCCTAGTGGGTGGAAGACTGGAGTCTCGGTCGTCGCGACGGGTGAACGCGAGGCCACGGATGAGGGCATCGACGAAGACCGAATCAGCGAGGAAAACACATTTGCTTCGGTGATCAAGGCTGCCCGAATGTTGTCCAGTACAATGTGGCGTTTGCCTTCTTTGGGCACGATCGCCGGGGTTTCCTCGAGTGGTCCCCCTTGCGAAGTCACGCCTTCCACGCTGATGGTGTCCAGCGACAACTGGAATGTGACCAGCTCTGGAGTTGGAGAGGCAAAGTCCACGGGCACTTCGACGTCGGCCTGAAATGTTACACCCCGCACGTGGATCTGGATCCTATCCACGATGCCTTGCAGGAAGCCGGTCAGGAAGGCGGGCAGTGACAGCCCCTGGCCGGTGCCGACTGCTGAGTCGTCATCGCTCTCGGATTCGCTGATGGCCACGGAAGCCCCAAGATCCTGTGTTTCGGCGGCGAGGGCCTGTTCCAACTCCTGCTTCTCGGCGACGGGCTGGGCTTCCAAGAAGGACTGGGCAAGATCGGCAGCTGTCGGGACGACATCGTCGGTGGCCGTTCGTTTCCCCCGCTTTCCCGCTCGTTGCTGGTCTTTGGATGCCACTTTAAGGCGGATGTCCACTCCGTCGACTTCGGCGGTTATGGGACTGGTGTAGAAGTCCATGGGAATCGTAACGCGGAGGACGAGGACCTTGGCCTTTTGGATCGAGAAGGCTGGCGGAAGCCCCAGGAGCTTCTCGAGTTTCTGCGCCGGAACCGTGTCAGCCGTTAGATGCCACCGCACAGCACATGCAGGGAGGTGGGAGCTTGTGGATTCCGTACCTGAAGCACAAGCCCGACATCTCGGAATTCCAGCACTGTGTTCCTCCCAAGTGCAAAGTCAAGATTCTCCAGATCTAGGGCTTGTTCGTCGAGGATCTCGAGGCGAGACAGGGCAAAGCGCAGTAGCTGTTTTGCCATCGACGAGCTGCGGAAGGACTGGAAGAAGGACGCCATGGTGGGCCGTGGGTTCGCGGGTGTCGCTCTGGCAGCCCGAGGGTATGGGATGGAAGTTGGAGAGACGTCGTGGGCGGAAAGGAGCAGGGAGGCGCGCGCGGGGCGCGGGAGGGGAGTTCGCAGGCACTCGAGATGGGGCGTGGAGGCGAGGGTGAGGCTGACGTGTTGGAGGTTGGTCGATCAATCGTCCACCAAGGCTGAGCACGGAAGACGGAGGAAGGCAGTGGAGAATGTCATGTTGAGGAGTGCACCATCTCGCAGATGTCGATGTTGCCGGCTGCTTCCAAGAGAGTCAGGCGGTATCCGATGACGGCAAAGCGGAACAATAAGTCAGGCACAGCACTGTGCCGGGCTGGGCAGCGTTGTTGAAGGCACCAAGCACGGCGAGAAAGAGCACAAGATAAAAGGGAAAGGGGCCTCTGTTGCCGGAACACGGGGCACGGGTGGGACGCAACAACAACAACCCAGGTTGCGGTTGTGTGATGAAGGAGAAAAGGCGTCAACCAGCGACCGAGCGATGTTCTGGATGCATGGCACGGCGCATGGTGCAAGGCCGACACCCGTGACGGGATGTTGAGGACCTGCGGTAACAGTACGGCACCAGCTTGCGCAGCGGGCGTTGGGCAGGGGGGAGCCCAATCAGTTGATCCGGCTTATCGGTAGCGCGAGGCGTGGTGGGGAACGTGGCAGGGTGCTTCCAGGCCCCACCCACCCCGCCTTGGGGGCCTCGGGGGCGTTCTCTGCTGATGTTCCGCCTTAACAGCAACTCCATCATCCATGTAACATTCTCACTGATGCTGAGACGGCCCAACCACCAGAGATCGTTGCTAGGCCACGCCAGGCTACCGCAGCAACAGCCCCTGCGGCCACACGGGCATTTCCCGCATAACGCCAACATTGACTCTGAGTCTCCTCCGCAGCAGCAACCGCTGTGAGCTGGCATTGGACGACCGCTCCCAGCCTCCCCGGATGAGCCTGACTGACTCTCGACGTGGCGGTAAATAAACAGGGATCGGCAGAGTGAAGCATCCAATGTGCGGCGTGCTGCTGCCTTGTCGTCACGCCGACTCGAGTCGCTGTCCGTGAACACTGTGGGCTTAGTCTGCTGTTTTAGCCTTCATTGGCTCGAATCGGCAGCGCCGTGATCCAGGCATCAGATGACCAGTGTCTTTTCCCCAGCTGCAGGTTGGGGAATTGGAGAAGTGAGGGCACTCAAACCTGAAAGAGGTAATACCAGGACCTAAATTGACCAAATCGATAATTACAGGCTGGCCATGCATGCTCCACGCCGGACTCCCGTTCAAACAGCCCCCAGGCACCGCAACCCTAACCCTGACTCTCAACCCCTTTCTCCCTCCCTCCCCTTACACTACAGTACCCCTGTGCAATCCTCCTCGCAACATGCTCGCCGCTCCAGTACGCCCCCGTGACGGTACCCAGCGCGACAAACGGTGCCGTGTGCTCCCCGGCCAGCCACACGCCCTCGGCGGGCACGCCGTCCCGCATGGCCGTGATGTCCGCGTCCCCCTCGGCCAGCCCCGCCTGGAAGTTGGCGTAGCTCCCGCACCCGGCCAGCTCGTCGCCCGACCAGTCCGTCGCCAGGCACGCCGACGGCCGGCAATCGGACTTGGCTGCGTCGTAGGACGGGAGCCGGGAGTAGTAGGGCTCGAAGTAGGCGAAGATGAAGGCGTCCTTGTCCTTTTGGGTGGGCAGGGAGCGCAGGGTGGAGGTGATATGGTGGGATTGCTCGCCGTGCGTGTAGAAGAGGAGGGTGGGGTGGCCGAAGGCACCTAGGGACCCGAGCTCGACGACCTCAGTGTGCCACCGGTTCGGGTTGGAATCGGGTGCGTATGTCGGAGCGAGCCACTGGCAGAACCCTTGGACGGTGTGGCCGCCGTCTGGGGAAGGGGTGAGCCAGAATGCTGTGGGAAAGGCGATGTAAACCTTGGATGAATCAGCTCCTGAGTGGTGGTGCGGGGTGAGAAGTTTGGAGGGAGAAAGACTGACCTTCTCTAGGTTGCCGTATCCTATGTTTTGGATTCCTTTGCATAACCTCTCCGGTAAAGAGGGGGAAAAGGCCTGCAGGTTTTGCTTGAGCCAACCCAGGGGGCAAGTGACCACTATCTCGTCAAACTCGAGGACTTGGCCGCCCGTTGTCTTGACCCGGACCATGTTATCTTGTGATGTGGACTTGCCATGGATCTCGGATATGCGGGTTTGGTATCGTATTTCGGCCCCCTCGATGGCCGGCTGGGCAACCTTGTCCAGGACCTTGTTGTACGTACCCGCGCAAAAGAGGTTCTCTAGCTCCCAGATTAGAATGGCCTAACCCATGAAAACCGCTATGATCAGTTTCTGTAGCTTACCGCCCTCAATGCACTCCTCCAGCCAAAAGAACTTCAAGCTTTGTGCACGAATGGGGCTGCCGATGAAGTTCCCCCACAGTTCGGCCATTTGGAGGAGAACGCGTCTCCGCGTCTCGTGGTCCTCCTCGGTGTCCGGTATCCTCTTCAGTACCTGCTCGTGAAAAAAGTCCAGAAGTGAGCGTTCCGGGTCGATCTCAGCCCCATGCGTGTTTGAGTACTCGAATGCATCCTCAATGATCTTCCACATGAGGGTCGAGTACTTATCGCCGTCCTCGAGCGGGAGGATTTGTCCGTCCTGGTCGTAGACGTACGAGTGGTTTTCCCCGGTGCCGACTGCCGTGTTGGTTTCCCGGACCAAGTCCATAATCGGGTTGTCTGTGGTGCCGTGGATCCAGTTGGCGCCAATATCTACCAGGTGACCGTTGGGTAACCTCTCCTGAAATATCCTACCGCCCAAGCGATTCCTTGCCTCCAGGATGGTGACCCGAAAGCCGTTTCGAAGCAAGACGTCGGCGCACCGGAGTCCAGCAAAGCCGGCACCAACCACGCCAATGTGCGGCCTCCTACTTGGATCCGGCGTCTCGGGCTACAACATTCAGCATGGCTTCTTCGCAGAGGGCAGTTGGGAAACCCTTCCGGGAAAGGAAAGGTCCAAATACCTTCATGACCTTGTCCATGAAACTCATTCTTCTCGGTGATCCGGTGTGCCGCAAGGCGCTGTTCAGGGCAGCGTTCAGGTCTTGATATATTCTTGACGTTTTCTTATGCGTCGCGCTGGCAACCGACATTGAATAAGCATCCATGTTGACGGCAAATGATGAGTCAATGACGAGCCGACGAAGTGGGAGGAAAGAGGAGCAATCAAACAGCCCGTTGGAGTTTAGAACGAGAAAAGAATGGATGGAGCCTGATTGAGGTCAAAAGGAAGGCAGAAACGTGGAAACGGCCTTTCGGGGTTTGAGATGGATGCGAATGCAATGCAAGAGGACGCAGTTGGTACAGCGGCGAGACGCAGCCAGGCATGTACTATGTCGACGCTGCTCACAAGCGATGCGCCATGGGAGAGGGCCTATCTAGATACTGTATAACACGCAGCCCACCGAGGCCTTGTGCAGAGGATGGGCCGGCCCGGCGGCCTTGTCCATTTTTGGGTGCGACATCGCCAACCTGGACGGGCAAGGCCGAGCATGTCTCGACTAACAAGTAGTGCAGGACGAGTGTCTCCCCGCCCGCCCGGCTAGGTCTGTCCACAATCTGTCCAACTGGGGGTATGGTCAGGGGGGCGGGACCGCGGCCATTTATTGTATTGAATCGCCTATTGTTGCGAACACACGGCGGCAGAGTCATGGTGGTGTGGGCTCGAGAAACGGGCCATCAGCCGACAAGAACCTGTGCTACCCCTCCATGAAGCGGCCAACTGGGCCCCAAAGGGCTTCCTTTGGGGCACGACAAACTCCAGCGCCGCTCTGCAGGAAGGACGGAGCCTCATTTGGCAATTCCGGACTTGGAGCATGGGAAAAAGAGATAAAGCCTCGTCTTGCTGCTGCAAGCTGGACTGACGGCATCGCTGCGCCGTGTGCATGCCTCGCTTGGTTCCGTTGCACAAATGGCCGCGAGCGACCAATGACAGCGACCATGCCGAGCATGCCATCTGACCACCACGCCGAGGACGACAACGAGAGACGGACTCACAAAAGGGGACACAACCCGTTGAAAAGGGGCTGCTGGATGTTGTGCATAACCCTGCTGTGACGCATCCAGTATCTTCCCAGTCGACAGGTGGAATACTGCGTAAACTAGTGCTTGATGTTCCTGACGAGCCAGGCGGATCTGGACCCGTCGCTTGACACCACATGGCGGGGTTCCCAGGGAGTCCGATCGAAGACCGATCCGGAGACGCCAAAAGCCTACTCGTAATCCCGGCGGAACGCCGCTTGCTATCGAATTCTCGGAAAAGAACGAGGTTATTAAGACTGATGATTTATATAACTTTGAAGATCACTAATACGAGACGAGAAGCAAGGTTTCTGTGCCAGTGATTAATTATCTGACAGTCCGACACCGAGGTTGAGGCGGGGCATTGACAGCAAATGTGGGGTTGAGTTGAGCCCCTGAAACTGAAGGAATGCAGCATTGCGGCTGGGACTCGGGAGCTTCCGCTGGTGTCAAGGATGGAAGGCACTGCCATGGCAACAACAGCCGCCATTCTGAAGAACATCTCATCTTCATGTTACACCATGGTTGTTGAAACGGGTTCCGAGTCGCTCAACATCGGCTGCCGCCGTTCCCAAACCAGCCAGACGCCGGACAGGGACATACGATGACGACAGTGGCTAAAACATGCCCATCTCGACATCTCCAATCTCCCGATTCTCCAAAACAAACATCCCTCAGAAGCAGTCAAGGAAAATAAAGAAGTAAGACAACGACATAAAGTATTACGTGTCTTGATGTCTCGAGCTGTCAGACAAGGACAACGGAAGTCTTCGTGATCTGTCAGACTCGGAACATTCCATGCTGCCCACCAAGTCCCCGTCACATGCAGAGGACAGGGAGCGGAGACCGGGGTGCTAGGGCTGGGCGCTGAAGCTCTCTGGCCAATCCTGGGCCTTGCATTACTGCTGCCGGCGGCTTCCCCACATTCCACTCCCCAAAGCGCGGAAGCCGAGGCAGACCAGGGGAAGAGCCGAAGCAAGCCCCCGACGCCGCCGACCAGCCGGCAGGAGCCTGTCCTTGTCCAGGTGACGATGTCAGCAATAAAACTGTCGTGTTGCCAGCAGCCAGAATCTCTGCGCGTCTCTCTCCCGTTGATCCCGTCCGCTGTCTTCTTTGTTGTCTTGTGATACCCCCCCAGATACAATCCCCCCCAAAGTCAACATGCCTCTCCAGGTCCCCTCCAAGACCTTTACCCGCGCCGAGGTGGCCAAGCACAACACCGAGGA
>FTCU01002692.1_pt1 | contig 14291 bp, 11 predicted proteins | sample 1639521 | NCBI WGS metagenome assembly FTCU01 (sample SAMEA3914864, study PRJEB12502) | metagenome | biome: forest; material: soil | place: USA | collected 2012-03-12 | depth 0.3 m
AGAGCCAGAAACGGCAGCTGGCTGACGACGGGGCCCCAACCTCGGATTTGGTTGTACTCGAAGGCCACGCTCTCTATGCTGGCGTAGAGAATTGCTGTATCGATATCAGCATGCATCCATTTCTGCCTCAGCGGGCGCCCATGTTGGCGTACCGTAGACAAATGATGTGTAGATGGTCAGGAGCAGGCAGATTGGATACAAAAGCATCTGAAACGGCCGGACGAGGTATGTGCCGAAGAGGTCTCTGAATGTCGGAGCGGTCTCCTCCCACTAATTTCCCCACGCAGCGTCAGCTAAGAAAGTCGGTAAATCGCGGACCAAACCGCGGCTCTCCCAGTCTCAAGCAACACGGTTCACGATCAAAGGCCACACACCTTGGCATGCAATGCAAAGTTCCCCGTGGTTCGCCGCAGTCTCTGAGCCTTGCGTGTCAAGAGCACATCCGCATGGCTTTCGTCCAGAAAGAAGGCGTCCAGGATAAACTGAGCCATCATGACAATGCCCGTCAAGTACTCGGTCCACCGCCACCCACACCCGCTGGCAATGAATGCGCCGCCAATGATGGGACCGAGGGTCGGTGCCGCCGCAAGGGTGATGCCGTAGCACACCATGGGCGTTCCGCGTTGCTGTGGGCTCCAGATGTCGACGATGGAGCCGCCGGTGATGGAGATTGGTGAGCTACCAAAGACGCCGGCGAAGAAGCGTGTGATGAGAATCGTCTGCACGTCTTTGGCCGTCGCGGTGCCGAAGGCAAAGACGGCGCTCACAAAATAGGGCTGTTCGCGGTCAGTCGGGGACACGCGTATCATCAAGAGAAGTGGCTCGGGGGCGCACAAGCAGAGCCGGCCATTTTCGACCATAGACCTCGCACAGCGGCGCCCAAAGCATGCAGCCAAGAGCGAAACCGAAGACGAGCAGACTGGTGCCGGCATTGGCGACGTTGTAGGAGACGGAAAACTCCTCGCTAATTTGTGCTGTGCCGGCCGAGTAGATGGCAGATGCGAAGGTGATCCAGCAAGTCGTCAGTGCCCACAAGGCTGTGTTGTAGACTTTCCTTCTGAGGGGCCAGTTCTGGGGATTTAGCTGGTCGTCATCCCCGTCAAAGGTGACCACATTTGGTCCCAACGCGAGCTCCTTGAAGGTGCCGTTGCCGTTGGCGGCAGCGGAGTCGGTAGATGCATGCTCGCTCATGGTTTCAGTCACGCTTTTGGAGGAGCAGGTGGCATTTAGGGGTAAATTGTTATCAGGGGTATTGTTGTCGAGGATGTCAGGCATAGGGCACATCGTGTCAATGCAGGAAACCACCTTTTATATTATCTAGGTGCTGAGGAAGAGAAACCGTCGTCGAGTTTCCACAAAGATTTGGACCGCGACTTGCCTCGCATCGCGTCGATGGGCGTTGGCCATGCATAGCGTCGGCCGAAGTCGAGTTTCGGCAACGTTCGCTCGCTCATCCTCGCGGAAGTTATGCGAGGTTATCCGAATGCCGATTGTCCCGTCACTGTGCTTGCACGGTGCAAAGGTACATCCCGAAAATACCACCTTTCGCCGCCCCCGGTCCGCCCCTCTGCATGTTACGACCCTGGCTTGTGAATGGGTTACACACGGTGTTGCACAAACATCAGGTCCTGTAGGTGTATGTACCTGAAAGCCTCTTCTCACCTTCGGAACTCAACTCTTTCTGTTGTCAACCCTCAGGCTCTCCTTGACGCCACCACAATAGCGCCATGGCCTCCGCGCCCGACGTGTCATCACCGCACTTTCAAGTGCGGACCTGCAACCTTTGCCGTCAGCGCAGGGTCAAATGCGACCGCCGGCCCCCACGATGCTCCAACTGCGTGAGATCCGAGGCGGACTGCGTCTACCCGCCTGGCCGCGGCAGGGCACCAAAGAGACCGAAGCGCGACGTAGCCCCCCTGGTCTCCGAGCGGCTCTCCCGCCTCGAGAGCATCATTCACCAGCTCAGTGCGGCTGGTGCTGGACACTCGCTATCAGCCGAAGAGACCTCTCGAATTCAGGATACTCAGGCTCAGGGGCCGAGCGGTGATAGTACCCAACCGCTTGGTCAAGACTTTAGCCGTCTCAAAGTCAGCGACTCTAAAAGCTACTACGTGAACAATCCTTTGTGGGTCACGTTGTCGGACGAGGTACTACTCCTTTCTTGTTCCATGTCTAGGTAGTGTACCAGGCGTCGACCTGTCCCTGGTACTGATGCGTGGATACTAGGTCGAGGAACTCCGTGATCTATTATTCGAGCCCGCGAGTGATGATGCTGGCTACGAGCCGACACAGCCATCTGGCATCACGGTTGACGCCATCCCTTTTCATTCCCAGCTAGGCCTGAATGCCGCTATCTTCGGCTACCGAGCCACCATCTCTTCCCTCCAGCCTTTCCATCCCTCGCTGGCTCAGGCTGTCACTCTTTTCGCCGCTTTCACCGACAATGTTGCGCCCCTGATCCGCATCTTCCACATGCCCACGTTGACCCGTATCTACTGGGACGCTGTGGCCTCGCTCGGATCTTTGGACAAGCACATCGAGACTCTTCTCTTCACAATTCACTACTCAGCCCTGATCAGCCTCTCTCCGGACCAGTGTCTCGATATTCTCGGTGAGGCCCGTGAGGTCTGTCTCGAGAGGTACCGGTTCGCCGTTGAACAGGCGCTCGCTCGCGGGAACCTGCTGAACACTCAAAGCATGACAATGCTGCAGGCCGTGGTGCTTTTTCTGTCTGCCTTGCCCAACGAGGACAACTCGCGCGCCACGTGGTCGCTGACATCTCTCGTCTACCACATTGCGCGAACCATGGGCTTGCACCGTGACGGGGCCGCGTTCGGACTCAAGCCTTTCGAAACGGAGCTGCGTCGGCGCTTGTGGTGGCAGATTTGCATCCTCGACAGCCGCTCGTCAGAGTACCACTGCAACGAGCCCATTGCACGGGGCTTTGTCTCTGACACCAAACCACCCCTTCATATCGATGATGCCGACTTGTCGTCTGACATGACGGAGGCTCCAGCCGAGCGATGGGACCGCGCAACGGACATGACTTTGACTCTGGTCCGGTGCGAAGCAATACAGACGAGCTGGAAACTTGGTCTCATCAAAGAGAACTGGAAGCAACCCGGTGGATCTGCCAGCAACGGAGCTCCAACAGCAGCTGATGGTAACAACAGGGATCCCAAAACTCCTAAGAACTATGGCCCGGAACTCTTGATTCAGAAGCTAGAAGCACGCCTGCGCGACAAACACCTGCCCATCTGTGATCCATCCGTGCCGTTTCAACTGCTGTCGTCGTCGGTAGCCCGCACCATCCTCGCTCGCTTCCGGCTCATCACAAAATATTCGGCTGCTTCTCATGGTGCGATGGGTGGAGGCCTTCAGGGAAATAGGGGACGAGGTGGAATCCCATCCGCCGCCTCTAACAACGCCAGCCAGCTAGAGCACAACCTGCGCAACGAGCTCTTCCACATTTCCTCCGAGATATTGGAAGTATCGGGAACCCTGCTCACAAACCCAGTCATCACGCAATGGACATGGTACTCCAAGACACATATCCAATGGGGCGCAATGGCGTTTGTTCTCTCCGAGCTCTGCGCCCGGCCCCATTCTCCCGAGTGCGATCGCGCGTGGGACTCGGTAACAACCGTGTATGACGGATGGAGGGTTGGCAGAAGCAACCAGGACGACGAGGGCCGCCTCGCCCTCTGGAGACCTATCAAACGGCTCATGGCCAAGGCCCGCTACGTGCGAGAATTGCAGAAGACGGATATCAAACGGCCAATACAAGCCACTGACAAGAAGGCTCGGCGGCCCGACTCTGCTGCTCCTGGCGCAGCGGCAGAGTTTCTCACCCATTACCCTCCCTCAGATCACACAGTCAGTCCTTGGGGCGACAGACCAACACCGGAGACCTCGCTGTCTGGAACGTCCTCGACTCCGTATGGCCCCGATGGTTCAGATGCTCTCCAGCGGGTGCTTGGAACGGAGCCGCTGGGGCTGTTCATGGACCTGCTTCCGGACTGGCCCTGGGCAGATGATGATGCTACCGCATTGCTTGCGGCCACGAGTAAGGAGGGGCTCGATTACGTCCTGTAATATAGGGAAATAGTGATAAGGCAGTGCACTCACTGCGACCAATACCCAAAATTGGCTACCCAGGTGCCTCAGAGGATCACTTGGTGTACAGGATACGTACGATTTACCTACCGAGCTAGAAGGGAGTGCAAGAAACACAGCGGGAAGGTATTAGTGTCTGGGGGGTTTTGTGAAGATTCAGTGCTCTACATTGTTGATATTCAAGGCTCCATGTTTGAGAAGGTCACATTTCAGTCTCACTCGCAATTCATTTTGGAGGCATAAGTTGTATTCCATTTTCTAGATTTTCGAAACTCCCAAGCTTCCACAAACCACCACAATCTACAAAGGAAATTCGAGATCGCGTCCACTCACCTCTTGTCAAACTCAACTTACCGAAAGCCAAGTCATTCCTCAGGCCGAAGACAACTGAGCAATCATCCTTGGAGCCGTATGTTTTTGGGTTTTCTGTGTCCTGCGCATCAACTGTTAGCCAAAACCCTCACTGCCACCGGAGGCCCGCAGCCCTGGGGTCGTTCAGCCGGCGTTGATCAACGAGATAGCCACCTACCACGGGGGACTCGCACAGCCGCCAGGTCCGCTCCCAGAACGCCCACTGATCAGCCGGCGGCTGAAACACAGTAAACCGCATATTCAAGGTAGTGATCAGGATACTGCGGCACTGGCCCCAGGGCACGGCATTGACGATGCCCGCGTGCCCAATGACAGACAGCACCAGATCCGCCCTCAGCGGCCGCAATACCGGCGCCAGCTCCAGCTCGCCGTAGTCGTCCTCCACGCCGGCCGCGGGGACCACAACGGCGAGCTCCTTGCACTGCGTGTTGAGGTGCAGCAGCCACTGCACGCCGGCCAGGAGCACGTCCTGCCCGACCACGTGGTTGATCGCCGCCGCCATGCGCTGGATGCCGACCAAGGCGTTGGTGAGGGAGTCTTGGGTCAGGCGGCCCTGGCGGTTCCACTCGGCTTGCTGCGCTATGCTGTGCTGGCGCACGTAAAAGATGTCGTGGGCGAGGTTGACGTAGAAAGCTGGACGGTAATGGGGCACGGAGCGAGAGATCGCGGGCGAGTAGAGATTCTGGCCGTAAAAGTCGGGGCGGGAGCGGAGGTACATGTGCCGGAAGAGGCGGCAGACTTGGGAGAGGGCGTTGAGAGGGGGCGGGCGGAGGGTGATTGTTGTGTTGCGGATCACGTCGTTGTGGAGGAACCAACCGTACTGGTGTTGGAAGGGGGCGCCCGTGATGTCGATCTGGATGAGCTGCGGGATCGAGAGGATGGACTCGAGAATAAGGATGACGATCTCCAGCGGGTAATGCGCCAGACTGCGGAAGTTGGGGTTCGCGACGACGAGAACCGGATACTGATCCATGATGGATGGTGCTGTTGTTAGTATTCTGTGGTGAGTGTTGGTTTGAGCTTGTGCCTGACTATCCAACAGTTACCAGGACTCTCTTTCGAGGAAGCTCCTCTATATATTGTGCGAGTAGCGAGACTACCCACGGCAACCGTCCTGAAATTGGACATTTTGTGCGTAAACAGCGCGGGTTGTGCTGTCAACAGTCGGTAGACACTACCTATGTCAATGAAGCTGTCCTCCAAAGGGCTGCCAGTGCTCAAAGACAGTCCTCGAACAACGAGAATGGTCCTCGAGACTTCCGAGAAGAGCGAAAGGGACTGAACGGCGTTGTCTTTGTTGTTTTTACAATGACATTGTCTGTTCTCTGTACAATGGCCCTGAAACTCGACACCGGCTTTGTAGTCGAGGCTTCAAGCTCGAGGCGTCAAAGTCGAGGCGGCAAAGTCGGAGCTTCAAAGTCGAGGTTGAGAAGATTGGAGACCTAGACCTTCTTCGACTTATCGCAAAGGGCACGGAAATCGGTCTCAGCATCCACCAGGTAAGTGGGAAGACAAAGAAGAATGGAGAGGGGAGACAAGAAGAGCGAGCGGAAAGGGGGGGGAAAGAACGGATAAAGAACGAGAGGAACAACTCAAACACAGAACAGCACCAACATTGTCTCACACCACAAAGAAAACAATAAAACCTCAAACATGTGGATCAGAGTATGAATTGTCTACTCTAAGAAGCTACCAGAGGGTAGTAGTCGACCCTCGGACTCAGATATTCCTACTGTGGGGGTTCCCGTATGCTCCCCGCCCAAGAGTCCGCTCCAACGGGGTGTGTCTTGCCATGTGTGCCAAAAAACGACGCCGCCCTCGTCCGTCTCGGTCCATCCTTGTCCGTCTCTTCCCCGCCCGCTCTCTCCTCTTTACCCCTGCCCGAGGTTGCGGTGCAGACGGCGGTCCCTACCCGGCGAGGCGCCAATGACAGCTGTGCTGGTGAGTTCCGGATTCAACAACAGCTGCTCGCTCATTTGGCGTCACCCTTGACGATGCGGCAGACGAGGTCGGAGCCGTCGACCGAGTCGCCTTCCCGCACCAGGAGCTGCGAGACCACGCCGTTGTGCGGGGCGGAGATGACCATTTCCTGGGGACGTCAGTTAGCAACTTTCCGCAAAAGTGATCAAGAACAGAAAGACATACCATCTTCATGGCGCTCAGCACGGCAAGCGGGTCGCCCTTCTTGACCTCGGTGCCGTCGTGCACGCGCAGCTCGACCAGCACACCGGCCATGGGCGCGCCGACCTGGCTCGAGTCGGTGGGGTCGGCCTTGGGCCGGCTGACGTTCTCGACCGAGGCCTGCTTGTCGTCGACGGTGACCTGGCGCACCTCGCCGTTCATCTCGTAGAACACCTCGCGCTGGCCCGTGTTCTCGGACAGCGGGCCGACGGCGAGCAGCTTGAGAATGAGCACCTTACCCTTCTCAAGCTCGACGTGGAACTCCTCGCCAATCTCGGGCTTGGAGAGGAAGTACTTAGTCGGCAGGACCGAGAGGTCGCCGTACTTGGCCACGAACTTCTTGTACTCCTCAAACACCTTGGGGTACATGACGTGGCTGGCAACGTCGCACTCGGTGGCGACGCCGCCGTACTTGCGGCCGAGCTCCTTCTTGACGCTGGCAAGGTCGATGGGGTCGAGGAAGAGACCGGGGCGCTTGTCCAGCTTGCGGCGGCCGCGGAGGGCGTCGGAGCGGAGCGGCTCCGGGAAGCCGCCGTACGGCTGGCCCATCATGCCCTCGAGGAACTCGAGGACGGAGCCAGGGAAGTCAAGCTCGCTGGCGCGAGCCTTGACGTCCTCGGGCGACAGCTTGTTGGAAACCATGAACTGCGCCAGATCGCCGACGACCTTGGAGGTCGGAGTAACCTTGACGATGTCGCCGAGAAGGTCGTTGGCGTGCTCGTAAGCCTTCTTGGTCTCAAGCCACTGCGAGCCGAGGCCAAGCTGTGAAGCCTGGAACATCATGTTGGTGAGCTGGCCACCCGGAATCTCGTGCTCGTACACCTCGGGGTCGGGGCCCGTGAGATGAGCCTCAAAAGGCGAGTAGAGAAGACGGAGCTGAGACCAGTAGGTGTCGAGGGCGCGAACATGGTGGACATTGAGGCCGGGGTCCATGTCGGTGCCATCCAACGAGGCAAGGATGGCGTTGATGCTGGGCTGCGAGGTCATGCCCGACAGGCTGTCGGTGGCGGCATCGACGGCATCGGCACCAGCCATGGCGCAAGCAACCATCGAGGCAACACCAGTGCCCGCCGAATCGTGAGTGTGGACGTGGATGGGCAACTCGGGGTACTTCTCACGGATGGCGCCGATGAGGAGCTTGGCCGCATGGGGCTTGAGAACACCAGCCATATCCTTGATGCCCAGAACATCAATGTCAAGAGCAACAAGCTTGTCGACAAGCTCCAGGTAGTACTCGAGGTTGTACTTCTTGCCCTTCTGGAGCATGTCGCCAGAGTAGCACACAGTGCCCTCGCAAACACCACCGGCCTTCTGGACGGCCTTGATGCCGACCTCGAGCTGATCGATGTCGTTCAAGGCGTCAAAGACACGGAAGATGTCGACACCGTTCTTCTTAGCCTGGTCGACGAAGTGGTCGATGGCGTTGTCGGGAAGGGAGGCGTACGCGACACCGTTGGCGCCACGGAGCAACATCTGGAAAGGGATGTTGGGGATCAGCTTGCGCATCTTGCGGAGGCGGTCCCACGGGTCCTCGTAGAGGAAGCGCATGGCGACGTCGAAGGTGGCGCCACCCCAGCATTCCAAGCTGTAGAGGTTGTGGAGCGCATGGCTGGTCTCCTTGGCGATGTTCAGCAGGTCGACAGTCCGCACACGGGTAGCGAGCAGCGACTGGTGGGCATCACGCCAGGTGGTGTCCATGAGCAAGCAGCCCTTGTAGTTGCGGACAGCCTTGGCGAAGGCTTTGGGGCCCTGCTCCAAAATGATCTGGCGCCAGCCCAGAGTGCTGGGCAGCGAGGTGTCGAGCTTGTTTCCAGCATCATCAAACAGCGTGGGGACAATGATGTCGCCCTTGAACTTGGGCTCGCCGATCTGGCCCTTGATGCTGCTGCCGTTGACAGCCATGTCGCCGAGGTAAGAAAGCAGCTTCTGGGCACGGTTCTGGCTGCCGACAAGGTCGAAGAGCTCAGGCGTGTTGTCGATGAAAGTGGTCCAGCACTTGCCATCGATAAAGGTCGGGTGAGTGAGAAGCGAGGCGAGGAAGGGAATGTCTACCTATGTCAGCGAGAACGCGATGACGAACGACATAGATCGGTGCTTACTGGTCTTGACACCGCGAATACGGAACTCGATCAGGGCGCGCAACACCTTGCGCCGGGCAATCTCGAAGGTCGAACCGTGGCAAGTAGCCTTGACAAGCATGCTGTCCTAAATTTGCCCCAATATGTCAGCTTCATCATCGAAAACAGCCCATCTTCCCAGTCTCCTTTGCCCTCTCTTTTTCTCCCCGCCTTTTCTTCTTCTTTTTGGACTTACATAGTAAGGGGTGATGACGGCGCCAGCGAAACCGTTGCCGCCATCGAGACGGACACCGTTGCCGCCCGCGGAGCGGTAGACCTCGATCTTGCCAGTGTCGGGCTGGAAGTTCTTCGCCGGATCCTCACTACCCGCTGTTAGTCAACATTTCTGAGTGAATTGAGTGAGAAAGGGAAAACGCACGTTGTGATACGGCACTGAACGGCGAAACCACGAGTGGCTAGAAGGCGATATTAGTCATTTAAAAGACTGAAAGGGGTATGGATTGTGGTGTCTTTGACGTACTGATGCGGTCCTGAGTAAGACCCAGCTGCTCCAGGGTGGCGCCGGCAGCGATCTGGATCTGGGCGGCCACGATATCGATGCCCGTGATCTCCTCGGTGATGGTGTGCTCGACCTGGATACGGGGGTTGATCTCAATGAAGTAGTAGTCGTTTCCTTCCACGAGGAACTCGGCCGTTCCAGCGTTGCCTGCGACACTGTTAGCTGTGGCTCTTTCTTGGGATACACTTCAAGAAAAAAGGGGGCCGAATGAAAACTAAGGGTTAGGGTTGGATGTGGCGTCAACAGCTCTGGCGAGAAGACTTGGTGAAATTTCTCCCAAGAAGAGACAAGCGTCCGAAAAAAACTTACGGTAATTGACCGACTTCGCAAGACGAACCGCATCGTTCAGGATGGCGTCGCGGAGCTCGGTCGGGAGGTCCTTGGCCGGGGCAATCTCGACCACCTTTTGGTGTCTCCGCTGGACAGAGCAGTCACGCTCGTACAGGTGGACAATGTTGCCGTGGTTGTCACCGAGGAGCTGGACCTCGATGTGCTTGGGCTTGCTGAGGAAGCGCTCGACGAAGACGGTGCCGTTGCCGAAGGCGCTCTTGGCCTCCGAGGTGGCTCTCTCGAACGACTCCTGGAGCTCGGACTCCTCGCGGACGACACGCATGCCGCGGCCACCACCGCCATAAGCGGCCTTAATGATGACCGGGAAGCCATACTTGTCGGTGAACTCCTTGACCTCCTCGAACGTCTCGACAGCGCCCTCGGTGCCGGGGACGACCGGGACGTTGGCGGCGATGGCGATCTTTCTGGCCGAGACCTTGTCGCCAAGGGCGTCGATCACTTCGGGCGAGGGTCCGATAAACTGAGAAACATCAGCCACGAGGCCTGCAACACACGCTCCCTGCAGAACATCTACTCACAATGAGACCCGCCTTCTCGACGTTGCGAGCAAACACGGCGTTCTCGGACAGAAAGCCGTATCCTGAAATGGTCAGCCTGGAGCTCTTCCTTGGAAAAGATAGCTGGGTGCAGCCTACCGGGATGGATCATCTGAGCGCCATGCTCGACGGCAATCTTGATGATCTCGTCGCCAGCAAGATAGGCACCGACAGGTGTGTATTGCCCGCGCTTGCCAATGACGTACGCCTCGTCGGCCTCTGTTCCCCCTCGTCAGCGCATGCCTCTCACGGGGCGGATGAGCGGCGCATACTCTGCCTGTGCATCGAGAGACGGTCCTCATAGCTACACAATCAGCAACCGAACGGAGAGCGAGAGGCGCCGCGGGTCTCACCTGAAGACGGCGATTGTGTGAAGCGACAGCTCGTGAGCCTGCGCAAGCGGTGTCAGCCATGGCGGAGATAAGGGGCGGGGCGCATCGCGGCGCTGGTCCGGAGGCTGGGTTTTCGGGTATGACTCACGGTTCTGAAGATCTGTAGACAAGCAGAGAAGTGAGCAGGTCATCTCAAGGCCGGGCGCACGCGGAGGACGTCGAAATCACGTACACGAATCGCTAGAGCACACAGGTCAGCAGGGTTGCGGGGCGAGTGCTGGCGGCTGAGAACAACTTACGGATTTCACCACGGTTGGCAACTGCCATGCGCAACTCTCGCGTCAGCATCGGTTTCTCGTTTCTGATCTTGGGGCTGCCGCGGCTGTCTGGGAGAGCGCCAGGGGAGTCTTCTCGACCTCCCCTCCCTCGCCCCCCTCCTCTCGTCTCGTCTCACCAGCGAGCCACGGCAGCCCCAGGAGGCGCACTCACCCAGAATCTTGTTCAGCTGCATGATGGTCGAGTTGGCGCGGATGCGGTGCACCGTCTGGGCCTCCTTGGGGATGTCCCCCTCCTCGAAGACATCCTCATAGTTGCTGATGGGCTGCTGGTCGGCCGCCATGCTGACTCAATTGGGGTGCGATTTGGCGGTCGGAAGCAGTGAGCAAGTCGGGAGAAGCAAAGGAAAGAAGGAGAGAGGAAAAAAAAGAGTTCGAGGGCAGCTAGACGGGGATGGAGGGGGATGGGATGGTGGGGTGTTTGCTGGGCGGCCTGGGTCTTGATGGGTCCCTCTGCCAGGGGGGGGGTATGACGGTGACGGCGGGGTAGACGCGTTGGTGGGGTTGATGTGTGTTGGTGGGCGAAGAACGCTGCAGCTCCGGCTATTCCTTTCTTGAAGAGAAGAAAAAAGCAAATCCTGGTTCCCAACCTGGCAACAGCGAGACGGACGATACTTAGTACACGTGTAGGGAGCAGGCGGTCCGGCACAGACAGACTCTAAAGCAGGAGGAGCAGGAAGGGGGGGGTGGCAAGATTGGGACTTGGGAAGCGCAGGACCGGGGTGGGCGTTGCTTGTTGAGGGGATTTCTGAACTCCAGGAACGGCCCAGGGCCGGAGTCACCGTCACTCAGCAAGCAGTTTATGAGCTTCTTGGCTGTCTCGGGCGAATTTGTGAATTCGAGGAAGCTGAGAGAGCCCATCCCAATGATCCCATCCGCTCTCGGGGCCCAATGCCGCGAGCGAGATGCCCGCGTGATCCACACGAGATGAGGTTTGAGGGGCACGGAGGACGGAGGACGGAGCACAGGCATCGGGATGCCCGCCCATGCTCCTGTCAGAAAGGACCCCTCCGGCGAGATGCAGGCACGCTGAGAAAATCCAGTCGCCAATCCCTTTCCCTGCGCGTGGCATCCGGTCGCGCGGGTGGAGTGGTCAATTCGAGCACGGGCATTGGACAGCCTTGCTTGCATGGGAAGCTTCATCAACAAGCACCTCACAAGCTGCTGCATCAGATTCCACGAACCCCAGCGCCCGCCAATTGGAGGCCGGTGATCGGAGCTGGAGGGGTGGGCTCGGTGGGCTGGGCGAATTGCTGCCGCACATGCATGCGAAAATCCCACCTTGATTTTTGGGTCCGATGTCTGGAGGAGCCTGGAGCCTGGCTCGCCTGGCAATCGGCGGGGGTGGCGGCAGGCATTCGGTAGCTCGGCCGCTGCGTGGGGAGCAGCCGAGTGCCTCGCCATCGCCGGGCTTGCAGGTGCTGACGAGGACCTGGAAGATAGGAAGCTGAGGTACCTCCGTACCTAAGACTCCCACCACAGCAGAGTCCCGCTCTCGGCTCAACTGGCTCAGACTGGCTCAGACTGGCCAACCAAGCGGGGTTGGTTTGTGGTTTGCTCAGTCAGTTTGCTAACTCGGCAGCGAACCCCCAACCCTCCCACGGCGGCAACGAGGGGTGCCGAGGGGGAGGGGGTGGAAGCCGGTGCTATCCTTCGCGCCTGGACCGTCTGGGAATCTCTGCATGATTTTGGCTCACCTCCATCGCCCGAGGCTCAACAGGTGGTCGAGTGCCCATCTTCGGCTCTGCTCGCCATGTAGATACCGCAGTCGCCGACGGCCGGGTGAGCGTCGGGCGCCCTCACGGGTCTCCTGATGGTGGTCAGTTCCGTCGTTTTCGTGTAGCCGAGGATAACTCCGCCTGCAACAGTAGGCGGCGCCTAGAGATCTCCGAGATCTCGGGACCAAGTCCGATACTTTCCATCCAGGCGAGCCAGACCAACCTCGCATCCTGCCGCACACCTGCGTCACTGCGTGTAGCAGCGCGCGTCGAGTGCGGGGACGACGGACGACGCCAGCATTGGCCCGCCAGTCCCCTGCCCGCCGCGCACTATCGTGGAGATGCATCAAACAGTGCTAGCCTAGGCAACGCAACGCATGCGGATCGCCGGTGAACATGGGGATCTCGCCCGTCCGCTGCCAAGAATGCCATTTGCCGTCTCTGCCATTTTCGACGCTCCAAGAGCCGGTCGCCAAGACGGGTCAGACTCGCAACAGCACTTGAGTCGCCGTGCTCGACTCCAGGACTCACCTTGCACACAACACACAACCCTGTTGCACAAAGTCGCCGTTACGTTCATGCGAGCTGCCTGTATCACCCAGACGTGCGCCATTTTCTTCGCAGAAAACATGAGAAAACTTGAACAAGAGCCCTCTCGTGTTTCCTGCAACGCGCTCGGATCCGTCACGAGCCCCCCTCAGTCATGCAGTTCCCTCGCGGACGAAAAGTCAGGATCGAGCTATGCACCAGCTAGCGGACTGGTTACGTACTGAAACGGCTAACCTGCCCAATATGCGTTACATCGAGGCGACCAGATCAGGTGAACCGAAAAGAAAAAAAGTCAACATCAGTCACAACCAAGGCGGGCCTCGAGCGGGCTCGGCGGGGTGGGGCCCAGGGACAGGGACCTGCGCTTCTTTCAACCCCCACGGCGATCAACCGGGGCTCGCTCGGACTGGCCAAGCGCCGGCTCCGGAGCCTCCGTTTTCCAACTGTCGCTGAGAGCGGAGCTGATGCTGATCGGACCTCAGAGGCTCTTGGCATCTCGCTTTCAACCCGTTGTCTCAGTTCAACTGTTGAATGGCCCAGTGAGCAAGTCTCAACAAAGTCGCCAAGCGACCGACGCTGCTGTCCTCGCAAGCATTGCAACCGCCAAGGAGACACTTGCTTCAGGATAATTTGTCCTGTCTCTCAAGGAAACACAGCCAAGAGACAAAACAGGAAAGTCCCCAACTCTGAAGCGGGCATCCGGCAAGGTTCCCAGACAGCAAGTCCAGTCAATAAGGCCGGAGTCTTGGCCTTGAGTCTTTCCGGGTGACAAGTCTTTGCAACTCGAGACAGTCAGGTGTTCTTGGCAGTCAACCACCGCAACGCCCTCCCTCCGCTGTCAAAACCAATACTCTCTCCCGTTTATTCTTCGCCCGAAAACGAAACGACGCCCAAAGAGATCCTGTGAGATCATGCCCTCTATGTCCCGGCCAACCGCCATGCCGTCCGGCAAAACACGGCCAGCACAAGCTCCTTTTGGCTGCACCACCCAAGACAAGCCAAACCAAGGCGCCACGCTTGATCATACACCGCACAGCCCGGCTCGCAACAACACCGACATGCCGTCGTCAGACCCCGCGATGCAGAATCCTACTCTTTAACCTCCCAACTCTCCAACCCTCCAACCCTGCAGACTTTCAAACCCCCCCACCCCCCCCCAACCCC
>FTCU01003251.1_pt1 | contig 14268 bp, 12 predicted proteins | sample 1639521 | NCBI WGS metagenome assembly FTCU01 (sample SAMEA3914864, study PRJEB12502) | metagenome | biome: forest; material: soil | place: USA | collected 2012-03-12 | depth 0.3 m
GTGCGGGTGGGGGTGGTGGTTCGGGGAGCTGTCGTCTGTGGCTGTGTCGGAGGAGGTGTAGGGGGAATGGGGCTTGCGGTGGAAGCGGCGGAAGAAGCGGTGGCGGCGGGAGGGGTGGCGGTCTGGGCCGTCGGGTTGGTCGTTTGGTTGGGACGATGGGCTGTCGGAGTTTTTCCGTTCGGGCCATTCTGGTGGTGGGGAGGCTGTCGGGTCTGGGCCAAAGTTCAGTATGTCCAGGATGTCTTGGTGTCCGGCTGACATGTGCTCCGACACGTTGATCTGCGCGCCGAGGAAGTAGCGGACGCTGCCGTGCTCGATCAGCGGGCACATAAACAGGAAGTTCCAGTACGGCGTCCCGTCGGGCCGGTAGTTGAGCATTAGCTCGGTGGCCTCCCTCCCGGACAGGAGAGCCTGGCTCAGTCGGCACGTCGCGTCGGGGTCGGTGGCATCTCCCTGGAGCAGCCGGCAATTGTTTCCGATAATGTCGCTCCGCTGGTGCCCCGTCATGGCCAGCATGCCCTCGGATGCAAACACGACGGGGTTGTCAGGCCGGAACGGATCGGTGAGGCAAAAGGACTCGCCAAGACCGGGATAGACTCTCTTTGCCTCAGTGGTCGGGGAGCAGCTCGTCGAGAGCGAGGCTGTCAGGCACCGCGAGAGTTGGTACTTGACAAACTCTGGGTAGAGACCGCGGGACAGCCGCTCCTTGGCGGTTGCCTTTGCTTCATGATAGACCCTGTCAAGGGCAGGGAGCGCTGTTCTCGCGCAGAATTTGATGTTGGACCGGAGGGAGTTTGTCGTCTCCTGTGCCAGGCCGAGCGGCTCGGTCGCTGCGGTGCCGGTGAAGTGCGATGAGATGTAGCTCATCGAGGAGGCGACATTCCCGAGCGCACGCGAATATTCTTCCACCTGTGACACAAGCCATCAGCATGAGATTCGTAGTGAGACGTATGCAAAAGACAGGGTGCTCACCTTGAGCAGAAAGTCAATGTCAGGCTCGCCTTGTCTGGTCTCGGCAAACTTACGGAGCCGCTGTCCCGTCGCCGAGTCGGAGAAGGCCAACTCGATGACGGAGGGCTCGAAGAAGTCCGGAAGCACTCTGTCTCTAAACACAAACCCCTTCGGTTCTTCGATGGTGGGTGCTTCCTCGAGGACGAAATCCTCGACGCTACTGGTGGCGTCATAGCTCAGCGCCCTCGAGCGGAAAGGCCGAACCGACAGCGACCCGTCCGACTTGTAGTCGGCGTACTGGCGGTAGACGGCTTGGATTGGGTGCAATGCCATACCCGAGTCGCTTCGCAATCGCCCGTGAGACTTCTTGCGCTTGGGCTGAGGCTGGACGGCGCGGGCCAGCGGAACGGGTTGGACGGGCTGGGCAGGCGGAGCCTGCTTGACGGCGTGAGGCGGCGACAGGGCCGTCATGATAGGGTTGCTCCATTGTCGGTCGAAGCGGCGCGGCACCGCCACGGCGTGATTTGATCTGTTGTCGTTGATGGTGCCGGGTTCGTCGCTCAGGGTGGGCAACGTGTCTGCGGTATCCGACCTGGAGGGCATCATGATGTCACCGCAGGGTGGAGTGAGATGATCCCGAGATTCAGGGACGGGTGATTAGTGCACATAGACACGACCAGTGAGTAAATAGAAATACGATGGCTCGATGGCAACGTGCAGTTCGATTCGAGGTCGATGTTTACGAGTCCGAGAGATCGGGATTTAAGGGGGTCTGATCTGGGTGTCCTAAAGGGAGTTATCGGGAGTCTTGGTTTGGGCGTGTGGCTCGACGCAATGACGGCGGACCCCATTGAGTCCATCCATCCCACCTGGTCCCTACCCGTCGCGAACCCTGAAGCCAGCGTGGCGCGGTCTGAAGAACGAGTGGAGAAGATGGGCGTGGAGGCCAATCCGAGCGGGTATTAGGAACAGATGGTCCGCATCAGACTGTTTGGACGTTGTGGCCATGTGCCGTGCCGCAGGCCCATGCCCTGGCTGGGATGCTGCAGCCCATCCCGGCGCAAACGGAGGCCAGACACCAGGAGAATTGGTTGGGCTCGAAGTAAACAGAGACTAATCACGGAGTACCTAAACGCCCAGTTCGACCGCAGGGCTGGATGATCATGCTGACACCTCGAGCTGCGGCTGGGCAACGAAGAGCCAACGGAGAGCCGCACCGCCACCACGAACGCGGGGAATATGGTGGCCAGAATACGCGTCACTCGCGTGGCAGTGTGCACCGCCGTTGAACCGAGATGAACTGAATCTCGTCGACGGCTGCGGGCAGAAAACCTCATCAACCGAGGTGGGACAGTGGTGCCCGGAGCAAGGGAGCCAACCAGCTCGTCTTGACCGTTGGGAGGATGGAGTTGGCGCCCATTGAACGACGAGCTGCAGGATCCCTCGAGAAGCCTCCAGGGTCCCTCCACGATCGGTCCGATTTTATCGCAGGGTTTCAGGCAGAGACCACGTCCACGGCCACCCGAGCGGACGGCCCATCGTCGAGCAGAGGCAGAGCTTGTGATCTTGGTCCACAACGCGAGTGGCGGTATCTGGCACTGGATCGATCGGGTACCTGCAGGTGGCTGCGGGTGCCTGCAGATGCTTGCGGGCGTTGTGCCACGGGACGATGGCGAGATTTTTGGCGTTTGGACTTTGGGACGCGAGGACGGGTGACGATAAGGGATCGGGAAAAGGGAGGGAATTTCGTAAATCAGTCGGGCCTGGAACTCCAGGTATCGCCCACAGCTCGTGCAACGTTGCGTCAGTCGCCACAGGTCGCCAGAACTCGGAATCAAGTGCGAAATCCCCAGGTGCCCTGAGGCGCCCAAGCACATGCCAAGGTGATGCGACTCGGAAGTCGTTCGATCGGGGGATAACACGGATAGTGGACGGTTGGGGCTTGGGGGGGCGGGGCGGCCAGGGCCTCGTCTTAGCGGCTTCGGGTCAGGCTCCCGGCAGCAGGCCCCTGCAAGTCTGGTCGCGGTGGAGCGTTGGCGTTGAGCTAGTGGCTGCTTGGCTGCGGAGATCCCCGCAGCGGATCCACGGATCTGCATCTGCCAGTGAAACAGCCCTGCGAGCGGGCCCACAGCGACCTCTTTCCGCACTGACCCAAGGGAACCCCAACGGCGGGGACCAAACCAGCCAAACAAACCAAACCTCGCATGGGAAAGTCCGCCACCCTCAGAAGACCTCGCATTCTCAGAATGCCATCGGCTAAATCTTTAGCCTTGCACTTTGGCATTTTCGAAATCCGCATATCTCTGGGCGGTGTTGAATCTTGACGATGAGTAAAATGTGATGGCTGCATCACTCGCGTATGTCCCCAATATTTCGACCATCAACCACCACCAGGTAACGTCTCGGCTCGTGGTTGTGGGCCGCTGTCCCGTCATCGAGCGAGGAGCAAGAGGCTACCGGCATAAGCCCCTTCAACCGCGTCGAGATCGGCCATGTCTTGCACGCATGCGGGCACTGCCCAATGCCCCGTCCACAGGGCGGCATGGTGGGATCGCGGTGTGGCATCATGTCTTGGAACCTGCCAGCAGTCAGAGACATTTATTAATTCTAGCTCGTGTCGATGATACCTCGTGCAACGCTAAAGGCCACGCCGCGACACAGCATCAATCCCGGGTCGGCAGCTGTCCCTGCACATGGTGCTTCCTGCATCATGCGCCCGTGTCCGGTGCAGGCAGGTGCTTAGACGCCGTTGGAATGTTGTTGTTGTTGCCGTCCGAGGCCCGATTTCATAACAGAATAACAGAAGCCGGCCCGGATCCTTCCGGCCAGGAAATTCAGGAAGCCCTCTATCCCGGGCACCAGGCAGGCCGAAATCTGCCACCGTCGCCAGCACCGTGAGTCGTGATCATGGCCCGATTCCTCGTCCCGCTCTGCTGGCTGGCCCAAAGCACCCCTAGCGTGGCCGCCCGGGATGTGTTCGACCCCCTGGCCTACGTCGACCCCTTGATCGGCTCGACCAACGGCGGCAACGTGTTTGCCGGCGCCTCGATGCCCTACGGCATGGCCAAGGCCGTCGCCGACACTAACAGTGGCAGCAGACAGGGAGGCTTCACCCTGGACGGCTCGCCCGTGACGGGCTTCAGCATGATGCACGACAGCGGGACCGGCGGCAGCCCGAGCCTGGGCAACTTCGCCCTGTTCGCCTACACAAACTGCCCCGGCGGGGACGTCAACCGATGTGTCTTTCCCAAGAAAAGCCGCGCTGCGTTTGGGCGCTTCAGCAACAGTGCCGTGTCCGCAAAGCCGGGCACCTTTGGCATCACGCTGGACAGCGGCATCCGAGCCGACATGACTACGACACACCACGCCTCGCTGTTCCTCTTCACCTTCCCGAGCCTCGGCGCCGACGCCGAGCCGGCCCAGCCCCTGATTCTGCAGGATCTCACGGACCTGGCCGACTCGAGGCAGGACAACGCCACCGTGACCGTGGACCCCAAGACGGGCCGCATCACCGGGAGCGCACGCTTCCTACCCAGCTTCGGCACCGGGAGCTACGTGTTGCACTTCTGCACCGACTTCTCGGGCGCCGACATCGTCGACAGCGGCATCTTTGTTAACAGCCGGGCCAGCACGGACGTCCACGACCTGACCATCTCGAGGTCCATCAACGGATATCCGCTTCCCGGGGGTGCCTTTGTGAGGTTCAACTCGGCAGCCGAGCCGATCCTCGCACGCACTGCCACGAGCTTCATCAGCCCCGAGCGAGCCTGCGAGCACGCCGAAAAGGAGATTCCGCACTTCGACTTCCCTGCCGTGTCCGAAGCCGCCACGGACGCGTGGAGGGCAAAGATGAGCCCCATCAGGGTGTCGACCAACGGAGTGGATGGCGCCATGGTGACCAATTTCTACAGCGGAATCTACCGGACCATGATCAGTCCCCAGAACTACACCGGGGAGAACCCGTTGTGGTCCAGCAGCGAGCCGTACTTTGACTCCTTTTATTGGTAGGTAGCCCGTGTTGGCCCACTGTCGCATGAGCTAAGCTAGGCAGCATATGGGATTTGTTCCGTTCACAACTTCCCCTTCTCACTATTACAGACCCAAGCGCGGTAAGCGAGATGGTTCGGTCGTTGATCGACACATACCGCCACTTGGGATGGCTGCCGGACTGTCGGATGAGCCTAAACAAGGGGTTCACCCAAGTGAGTAACATGCCCCAATCCACTTTTCTCACGACTCTGACATCTGCCAGGGTGGATCGAACGCCGACGTTGTGCTGGCCGATGCTTATCTCAAGGGGCTCAGAGAGGGTATCAATGTAAGTCATTCACCCGTAGCACGGCAAAATACAAGCACTGACGCCCACTCAGTGGCAAGACGGCTACGCAGCCGTGGTGAAGGACGCCGAAGTCGAGCCCTACGACTGGTGCTGCGAGGGACGAGGGGGCCTCGACAGCTGGAAGTCTGTCGGCTACATCCCCGTCCAAGACTTCGACTACAAAGGCTTCGGCACCATGACAAGGAGCATCTCCCGGACGCTCGAGTACGCTTACAACGACTTTTGCATCTCCCAGATGGCCGCCACGCTCGGGAAATCCGGCGACAAAGAGAAGTACCTCGAGTCCAGCGGGAACTGGCACAACCTCTTCAAGGCAGACCAGACTTCGGCCTGGTGGAACGGCAGCGACACCGGTTTTGTGGGATTCTTCCAGCCTCGCTACCTCAACGAGACCTGGGGCTACCAAAACCCGCTCAACTGCAGCAACCTGGACGACTTTAGCGTCTGCTCGCTGCAAAACACCGGCCGCGAGACCTTTGAAAGCAGCATCTGGGAATACGGCTTGTCAGTCCTCCCCTTCCCCACCCTCAACCCCTCTAACCTTCTACCCAGCTTCGTCCCCCACGACCAAGCCTCCCTGATAACCCTCTACGGCGGCCCCGCCGCCTTCACCTCCCGCCTCAACTACCTCCACGACCGCTCCATAACCTACATCGGCAACGAGCCCTCCTTCCTAACCGTCTTCCAGTACCACTACGCCGGCCGCCCGTACCTCTCCGCCCTGCGCTCGCACGCCTACATCCCCTCCTCCTTCGCGCCGACCCCCGCCGGCCTGCCCGGCAACGACGACTCCGGCGCAATGGGCTCCTTCCTAGCCTTCGCCATGATGGGCCTGTTCCCCAACCCAGGCCAGGACGTATACCGTATGCCCTCCCTTTTTTCTCTTCGTACCACCCAACCCTGTCCTCCCACTCCCCCCCTCTCTTAAAGTAATCAAGAACAGACATTGACTCACGCAGTAATAACCCCCCCCTACTTCCCCGCCCTCTCAATAACCTCCCACCTCACCAACCGCACCGCCCACATCCTCACAAAAAACTTCGACCCAACCTACAAAACAAACCTAGCCATCCAATCCGCCACACTCAACGGCGTCCCCTACACCCGCAGCTGGCTAGACCACTCCTTCTTCACCGAGGGCAAGGAACTCGTGCTGACCCTCGGGCGCAACGAGAGTTCTTGGGGAACTCGGGTGGAGGATCTCCCGCCTAGTTTAGGCCAGTATCGAGGTTTTGAAGGGGCTGGGACTGGGGCGGGGGTGAACGGGTCGTCGTCATCGTCGTTGTTGAGAGGTAGGGTTTTATCTGATTGGAGGAGGAGGGGGCGGGGATTATAAGGGCGGTTTCCTGTGGGAGGTGGAAGGAGAGGATGGAGGTTGACAGTGTGGTGGTGAAGGTGAGGGGGATTAAGGTGGATGGATGAATGGATGAGTGCGTTGCCTTGGCTGGGTGTGGGCTTTGTGGTAGACATTTCGGTTTGGTAGGTATTTATGAGAGCGTTGTCTTCAAACCGGAGTCGATGACATGACGACAAAACAACGCTGCCTTCAACTCGAACCTGAGCCCATGTCATCGCAGCGCTGTCTTCGGCCTCGAATCTGAGCCGATGGCATGACACCGTTACCTTCAACTGAATCGATGACACGGCGATCAACGGCCACAAGTGTGAAGAGAAGATTGTCGATCGAGCCATTATCAGCAACGACAGATCTATGGGTATCAAAACATAAAACCGGCGAGTCCCAGCCACGGCAGCCCTGCCCCCCATCAACGCCATTCCTGGATGTCCCGTCCCGTCTAAACTGTCCGCACAGTGAAAAGCAATACATGTCTCATGAACAAACAAATCCGTGAAGCAAACTCGGCCAAAGCGCGCTCGCAAGAACACTGCTGGCGCCAGCTCCAAACCATTTCCATCGTGGAACCCGTGATGCGAACGAGTAGCAACGTATCTCTCACCTTTCCATCACCCTCCCAGCTTTCCATCACCCTCCCAGATTTCCTCCGCCCAAGCCCCCCAAAACTCCGCGGCTCCATCAGTGGCCGCCCCCAGACGGAGCATGCATGACATCGCAATGCGGGCAGATGAGATCCTCGATATCGTAATCGTCCTCGTCGGAATCGTACTCGTCGTCGCAGAGCGGCAGGCCCGTGAGCCGGTCAAACTCGGTCCACACGCGCTCCGGTTCGTCCTGGGCAAGCGGCACCCGCTTGAACATGGTCCGGCGGACCTTCCACAGAGACGTCGGGTGCCCTTCCTCCATGGGAGCATGCGGCATCTTGCTGTTCCCAGCGTGGGAGTGACCATGGCCGTGCGCGGCCTGCGAGGCCTGTGAGGCCGGCTTTTTGCCTTTGGCGCGCTGGTACTCATCGGCCAGGGCCTTCCATGAACGCACCACCTTGGGAATCCACAGCGGCTCCCAAGTCTCCCGAGCCTCCATGGAACGGAGCTGCTTGCCCGTGAGGACATAAGTCGAGTCAGACTTTAGGAGGAGTCCATCGTTCCTGACCATCCCGGTAAGCTCGGAGGACATCTCTAGGCCCCATTCGCAGAGCGGAAGGCCCGTCAGCTGGAGCTCGTTCAGAGTGCATCCGAGATCGTGCGAAGCGAGATTGTGAAGAAACGGGCCGCCTCCGGGGTTGAGGAAGCTGTCGGGGAAGTTGACAAAGTCCATTCTCATGCTCTCCAGATTGGGCAGGAGGCGGGGTCGAGGCTGTCCCTTGTTGTGATCGGGGTCGTAGGGCGGGCGCAGCGCATCGAGGAAATCCACCGTCTGGTCCCACGTGTAGCTGCGGAAGCCCTTGCGAGCGAGGTTGTCCTCTTTGATCCGCGGGATGGTCTTGAGATTGATCACCTTGTAGAATGCGTCGTGCGTGGAAGGGTACGGTGCACGGTGCTTCCGGTCTTCGTCGTCGTAGTAGCGGGCGATGATGCGGAGCGTGATGTGCTTGACGGTCTTGCGTCGTTCCAGGCTGAGCTCGGCGAATCTGCGCAGCGCAAGGTGGCTCGTGAAGACGAATGTATTGTTGGCCCAGAGGAAGCGAGAGCCCTCGACCTGGTAGGCCCTGCAAGTCGCCAGGAAACCAATGGCGATCTGGTTGGCGCGGTATTTCTCGGCCGATGTCAGGGCCTCTTTGTTGGACTTGCACAGAGGATCGATGATGGGATGGTCGCTGGTCATGGCGTACTCCAGGATATGGATCTGGAGTTCCACCGGCAGAGTCGGGAGGTGCGAATTCCCCCGGCTGCGTGTTACTGCGCCCTTGGACTTGCGAGTCTGGATTCTCTTAGTTGACGTCCAGGTGCCTCGCGTCGGATCGGCCGGGTCCAGGGTGAGGCGAGGGTCCCAGGAAATGCCGTTCTCACGGAGCAGCTTCTTGAGCCGCAGATTCTCGTCCACAAGCTGCCGGTTCAGGGCTCGGGTAGGCTCGTCGTACCAAGCCTTGGCGAGTTCCTCCTGGTCGCGCTCCTCGTCCGGGAGGATATTCTGGAACATGTTAGACTTGCTCGAAAATCTGCTTGATGTGGTCTGGCAAAAACTCACGGCATCCGGGTCCCACTCCATCTTGGTCGTGTGTCGGGAGAAACGGCCGAGGATGATAAGTGGGCGATGCCGGGGTTGTAGAGAGTCGGTCGCAAACAATTCCCTTGACGGTGCGGGATATTGTTTTTGAGTGGTTTTGTGGACGAGGTGATGTGTTCGGCGCCTGGATCGACTCTGGAGTGAAGGGAAAGAGGTTATGAGATTGAGAAATAATGCCGTTTGCGGCTTGCGGCTTGTTGGCGGGAAAGTGGTCGGCTGCAGGTAATCCGCTTGACGGATGGTGAACGGCGATTGCTGACACACTCAAAGTGGTGGGTTGGGGGAGAAAAAAAGAAGGGAATGCCCGCACTTTGCGATCTCAACGGCTCTGGGAATCCCGAGAGTGAAGAAGAGTGGAAGATGTGGATGAGGGTCGAGGCAGAGAGAGAGAGAATGCCTCCAGAGAAGAAGAGTGAGAGGGAAATAATCGCCTCGGCCGGTCAGGCCGATTTGATACGCCGCGGAAGGAGGGCCCGTCTTTAGGCATCCTGTGGTGTGACCTCTCCTTCCTTGGATGGCCGGTGACTCCCGGCGTGCACGGGGTCATTGACGACGACGGGAAGTTGCTGTCTCTTTGGCAGCCGGCGTGGAATTTCCACAAACCAACGAATTTGTTTGCACCAGGATGTTTTGGCGTTGGTTGTTGGCAATCCAAGTTCACGGATGTCGTTGTTCAATCCTCTTGGCGGTAATGCGGATGCGGGCAACGAGGGATATCGGCAGCAGCAAACCAAGCAAGGCTGCCAGGAAGCTCCAGGTTGGTGCCTACAAAAGCATACGACATGAGCCAGAATAAAAAACAGAAAGGCAAGAAGAGGGCGGAAGGAGGAGAAAGCGAAAACCAGCAAGCACATCAACCGCCTGAAAACCAAGGCTGCGTAATTTCACGTAAATACAGCAAACCTTCCTGAGGAGCACCACCACCTCAAACGCAGAGCGGCTGGGCACCCTTCATCCACACAGCTTCAAACCAGAAACACCTTTTCATATCAACCTTAAGGTAGTCTGAGATTTGTCAAAGTCCAGGCTGCCCCATTGGCTTTCAGCGGGGAATCGCCACAACGGAGCTGCCCCTCGTTGATCGTTGGGCTTGACGTCAGTACATTATTTGCTCCATTGTTTCGACACGCCCAGGCTCGCGGTCAAACGAACCTGATCCAACACCCCGTGACCAATCCAATTAAGCTGTTCGATGATGGCATCCCGTGTAGTCCGTGGAACGTTTACATCATACTTGAGCTGCCACGAGTTCCACAGCATTGGTAAACGAGGAGTATATATTAAGCCCTCCACCACAGATGTGATCCGTACCATCTCCAGACGATAGCTTCACAGTGAAAACAAAACATACTCTTTTTCCAGAAATACAACCAAAGCAACCATGGCCCAACACACCAAGCACGCCGACCCCTACAAGGAAGCCAACCTCGAAACCGAGGTATCCTCGGAGCAAAAGATCCACGACCTCAGCACCTTCATGACCCACTGCAAGTTCGCCATGATGACCACCCGCGACGCCCAGTCCAGCAACCTCGTCTCACGCTGCATGGCGCTGGCCGCCCTCGAAACCTCGGGCATCGACCTCCTCTTCCACACCAACACGGAGTCCGGCAAGGCCCTCGACCTCGCGCGCGACTCGCACATCAACATCGGCTTCCTCAACAGCCACGGCGAGTGGGCGTCCGTCTCGGGCACGGCCAGCGTGGTCACGGACCGGGAGCTGGTCAAGCAGCATTATGGTGCGCACCTCAAGGCGTGGCTGGGAGATTTGGGTGATGGGGTGCATGATGGCGGGCCGGAGGATCCGCGGATTGGGATTATCCGGGTCAAGATGACGACGGCGCACTATGCGATTTCGCATCGGACGGTGCTGGGGCAGATGGCGCAGGTTGCGCAGGGGGTGGTGACGGGGAAGCCGGCGGCGGTGAATAAGTTGAGGGAGTTGAGTGAGGGGGAGGTGAGGGATTGGAGGTTGTCGCATTAGGTGGGTTTCTCTAGAGTCAAGGGGGAGGTTCGTGTGAGATTGGACTTGGGCATGACGCACGAGGGACTGGCGCATGCTTTTGGGTGGTCGTTGTTTTTGAATTGAAATGGACCCCATCTCCAATCGACTACTTATTGCTTCCCCTCGTACTCGGCTTTCCATATCCTGTCCCAGGTCTCCTTGTTGACGGCAAACTCGCGGACAAAATCGTGCTCGAGCTCATGCGTCCTCCTCCCCAGCAGCACCATGCTGTGCAGCGGCTCGCCAAGCTCGCCGTCCGCGTCACAGAGCTCCTTCAGCGTGCCAGCAACAAACTTCTCCGTCTTGCCGCCCACGCGCGCAGCGCCGATGGCCAGGCTGTCCGGCCCGTAGACCCCCTGGCCCTTCTCCTCCTCGATCTCGAGCATCTGCTGCGCGCACGTGCCAACCGTCATGTAGCGCGGCGGCTCGTAGATGCGCCTGCCGCGGGCCATGTTCTCCAGGCTCTGCTCCTTGACCTTGATGTCGAGAAGAAGCAGCGTGTGCAGGCCGATGTCGCGGTTCTCCTTGACGCGGTCGTAGAAGCTGGCCGGGCGCCAGGTCTCGGTGAAGAAGACCATGCTGACGGTCTGGCCAAAGTTGTAGAGCTGCAGCCCCGCGGCGCCGATGCCCGACATGATGGAGGCGTTGGGAACGGTGCGCACCGGGATGCCCAGCTCGCGCGCGCGGAGGACCAGGTCCGTGTGGGTGGTCGCGCCGAAGGGGTCGCCGACGACCAGGAAGGCGACGTCGACGTTGGCGGCGTCGCGCAGGATCTCGTCGCTGTTGGACTCGACCATCTCGCGGTCGGCGACTACGATGGAGCGGCCATAGTAGGATTCCTACTACCATTAGCGTTAGCTGGGACTGCGCCGGGAAGAGGGAGATCGAAAGCGGCTGCACGACGTACCAGGACGGACTGGTCCACGAGCAGGATGCTGGTGTAGGCCTCGAGGTAGACTCGGGAGGCTTTCTTGACGACCTCGAGACCTTTGACGGTAATGTCGGTCTCGTCGGAGAGGCCGAGGCCAACCAAGTACAGCATTTTCTCTGGCGTGAGGTTGGCTCTGAATTTGGCTGACTTGAAGATCGCGAGATGCGCTGGAAGGGTTTGATCACCAAAGTTACCAGTATTACCCCGCCAAAGCTGCCCCGCCAAAATTTCCAGGAGCTTGCAGGGGGTCTTATCGCTGATTAGGTACCGGGCACCTTGCTGTCGGGTTTGTTGCACAGACCAAACATGGAATTGGAGGAGCCGAAGCCAGCAGCTTCAACAAAACAACAACCACCGCCCATCCGCCACAAGGGGCCCGTTACGCACCGTCAACTGCCCGAACGAAACCAGTAGAAGACACCCGAAATACTCCCGAACGAAAATAATAGCAGACACCCCCGAATACCGCCCATCATGTCGAACAAAGGCTCCGCCTACGGGCAAGCAGCCGGCGACACGGACTTCCGCAAAAAGTACGACCTCGACGAGTACGCCGCCAAAGCCAAAGACCGCGAGGCCGCCGAAAAAGAAGAGCGCAAAGCCCGCTGGGAAGCCAAGATGGCCGGCAAGAAATACTACAAGCCCCTCGACGGCAGCGAGACGCTCTCCACAGCGCGCAACGCGACGCAGGACTTCAGCCGGCTGGTCGGCACGTCGACGCTCGTCCCCGCGGGCGCGGGCGTGGGCAAGCGCGGGCGCGGCGCGGGCTTCTACTGCGAGGCGTGCGACCTGACCTTCAAGGACAACCTGCAGTGGATCGAGCACACCAACAGCATGCAGCACCAGCGGGCGATCGGCGCGACGGGCGAGGTGCGCAAGGCCACGGCCGAGGAGGTGCACGCGCGCATCGAGGCGCTGTGGGAGAGGGAGGAGGAGAGGAAGCGGGAGATGGTGGTGTCGCTGCAGGAGCGGTTGGAGGTGCGCAGGGAGGAGGATGAGAGGGAGAGGGAGGAGAAGAGGCGGAAGAGGAGGGAGGTTGAGGAGCGGAAGAGGTTGGGGAGGGAGGCTGCGGCTAAGGTTAAGACTGAGTATGGCGAGGATGTGCGTATTGAGGGTGAGCACGATGAGGACGACATGATGGCCGCCATGGGGTTTACTGGGTTTGGGGCCGCGAAGAAGTGAGCTGTCTGCGTCTTGTTCTGTCTGCTTTGGTTACAGCTGTCGTATTTCCTGTAAGATTACAAAGATACCAAGCACGGGCGGCGTTTGGAGTTTGGGGGAAACTGTCTTGATCAAACATAAGGTACAAAACAAAATATACTACCAATGCAGGCTGCGGCATCTCTCACCGAAGTGCCGGTGCCCGTCTTGTTGCTGCCAGGGATGCGCAGGACGCAGGTAAGCTGGGCTGGGTAGGCTGGCATGTATGTCAGAGTGCTATGTAAGGAGTGTAAAGTGCCTAAGGTTACCGGCACTCGAGTGGCACGGCCGGCGACCCATGTTCCCCGTCGCGGGCCCGACCCAAACGCCGCCGCCCCGCAGCTCCCGCTGGCAGCCCCGCTCTGGCTTCTCCCCGAGTCCCTGTGACCTGGTTCGAGCATCCATTTCTGCCCTCTGCCATCCAGGAAACGGCACTCGAAAACACCGGCCCATTTCATTCGCCCGCCTGCGTAAGGATCGACACAGCCATTGACACCACCCTCTCGGCGTGCAGAAGCCAGAACCCGAATTCAGGCACGGCGCGATCTGATCTCCCTCGACAAATCCCACCCGCCTTACCTCGATCTCGACAAGGCTGAACACCGAGTGGCGTTACACAGAGCACGCGAGGGCGGCTTGGCTACGAAGAACAGGAGGACTCACTACACCACAAACCAACCATGGCCAGCTCATCGACAAGCTCGGCGGCGGCTGCTGCGCTGCTCAAGCGCCAGCTCAAGGCGATGCAGTCGGCCAAGGACCTGCCGGGCATCTCGTGCGGGCTGGTCAACGACAACAACATCTTTGAGTGGGAGGTCATGCTCATGATCAGCGACGACTGCACATACTACGGCGGTAAGCCTTCTCTCGCTTGCTTCTCAACCACATCGGTCTCTATTACGTGACCCCACACGACCTCACGCGACCAGCAGCTAACAGCCACCGTTCCCAGGCGGCAACTTCCGCGCGCACCTCACCTTCCCGCCGTCGTACCCCCTCATGCCGCCCAAGATGGTCTTCCAGGCGCCGATGCCGTTCCACCCCAACATCTACCCCAACGGCGAGCTGTGCATCAGCATCCTGCACCCGCCCGAGGAGGACAAGTACGGCTACGAGGCGGCCAGCGAGCGGTGGAGCCCCGTGCAGACGCCCGAGACGATCCTGCTGAGCGTCATCAGCCTGTTTGAGGACCCCAACGACGAGAGCCCCGCCAACATCGAGGCGGCGCGGCTGCTGCGCGAGGAGCGCGAGGGGAAGAA
>FTCU01000711.1_pt1 | contig 14260 bp, 8 predicted proteins | sample 1639521 | NCBI WGS metagenome assembly FTCU01 (sample SAMEA3914864, study PRJEB12502) | metagenome | biome: forest; material: soil | place: USA | collected 2012-03-12 | depth 0.3 m
ATGCCTGGTTGTGGTGGGTGTTGCTCATCCAGCATGGCGCGAGATGCCGCCAATTCCAGAGGAAGCGCACAGATCCAGGCGATTGTGTAATCTCCATACGCAAGGGGCACGCCGCCATGGGAGCCATGGGAAACGATGTCGAAGTTTTTTGGGCGCTTTGGGTGGCTCGCATCTGAGTCTTGATCATCTTGCTGTGGTCGTTTCGAATTCATTACACCGCGTCGCATCGACAACAACCGGGGAAGCCTGTTGAAGGAATCGAGGACAGGAATGCCGGGCAGGTGGTGGAACAGCCAAAGACTCGAAGCCAGGGTGCGTCAGACTCGAAGCCAGGTTGTGACGAAGACTCAAAAATGTGAAGTTGACAGGGACGTGAATTTAGGCAGGCTCTGAGGTGCCCAACCCGTGTGCCTCATGAAGTTCAAGACCGTGATGCTGAGAGAGAGACGTTGAGCAAGAGATGCGTTCCTCCAGGCCGGTGCGAGAGGAAGCTAAGACGGGGAGGAGCTCAGCTCAACCGGCTGCCTCGTCGCGGCGGACATTGCGGCTCTGGCTGACCCCGCACCGGAATGCATGCATGGTCGTCCAATCATCATCAGTGGCGCTTTTTTCCCCTTCTGGAACTCCAACGTCTGTGATTGCCGAGACACAAGGTCTTGGATTACCGACGATGGCGAAGGGCTACTCTACCTTCACCCGGACTATCAGGACTCATTTGGGATTGTTTCGGGTGGCGTCGTCATTTCCACGAGCCGAGTTTCACATACCCTGCAGTTGGATTTATCAAGAGGGAGAGACGTGCTACAGTGTGTATAAGGAAGCATCTCCTATGATGCTTGCTCATTCTTTTTTCTATCTTTGCGCGTTCCAGGGGTCCTAGGGACCACGTTCAATTTATACCCAGTGCTGCGCCCGAGGAAAAGGTTCTCGTACCTTCTTGATGGGCCATTGTATTAATCAGCACTTGACTTGCTTCCGCTACTGCCAGGTGAGCTTGGGAGTTCGGTCAGAAATATAGGGGGTCGTTCCCGAAAAAGATTAGATGTGGTCGTCCTCGATCATGAGTGCATGCTGGGCCTTTTTGTTGCCCTTGGCCTCAGCCGCAAGCCAACACTGCGCAGACCGTATTGAACGAAGCGCGGAAGGAATCAAGGCCGTTCTCGATAGGGTTATCCTTGATGATCTCCAACCGCAGTTGGTCTGCCACTGCGAATGGCATGCTCTCAGTGTGAAGTGGAAAAGAAAGCGGAAGAGGCGCGTCCTGCGGCATGCTGGCTGCTTGCACCAGCCACCCAGCCACTTCAACTGTGCCACGACCCAAATTAGTCAGCAGAATTCGGCGGCGGCGACCTGTGCGGCTTTGCCCGACACCGACGTGACGACAGCGACCGACAGCCGCATTCCTCCCAGCGCTGCGTAAGGAGGGGTTGTGCCCGATGGCAGTGCTCGATTGGCCGTTGTGCCACACCTGCTGCATAAGCCTGAACGGTTCTGCGGCACTGCCGGGTTCGCCGTTTTCTTAAAACGGACAGCACTAACAGAGGCAAAGAGGCACCCGTTTTTGGACCCCGAACCCCTGTTTTTTTACCCCTCTTCTCCGAAAACATAAGCTTTAAAGGGCTAGATCAGTAGTTGGGTCGGTGACTAGCGAGTCCCCTGGTGTTGTCTGTTCTTTTTTCGAGACTTAAAAGTCTCTCATTCCGACTTCTTGGCGTTCCGCGTGCTTAGCGGGTCTTTCCGGCCCTTGCAGCGGCCCAGCGGCGCAGGAACCCCACTGTGGGGCACGGCACATCGATCCGATCCGTGGTCTTTCATCGGAAACGACCTGCTGACGTAGGAACGGACGGCGCGGCGCCGGCTGACCCGCCGCATGACGGCGGAACCGCCCACCAAAATTGCCTGAGATAATCACACGTTATCGATGACATTAGTTACGTCAATGGCGAAAACGAAGTAATTAATACAAAGCACTAATGTCTCCCAGGCCCTTCATTTAAGCAGAGGTAGTAAAAAAAATCAAGCTCTTCACAAACCGCTGAAAATAAACGAAAGAACGTTACTTGACCAGTGACGTCGATCCGTCCTTGTTCTGAGCCTTGACGTCCGCCCCTTTGTCGATGAGCAGCCGCGCGACCGCCTCGTGGCCATTCCTTGAAGCCCAAATCAGTGCCGTCGATCCGTCCTTGTTCTGAGCCTTGACGTCCGCCCCTTTGTCGATGAGAAGCCGCGCGACCGCCTCGTGGCCGTTCTCTGAGGCCTGCATCAGTGCCGTCCGTCCATCCTTGTCCTGAGCCTTGACGTCCGCCCCTTTGTCGATGAGAAGCCGCGCGACCGCCTCGTGGCCATTCTCTGCAGCCCGGTGGAGTGGCGTATTTCCGCGGCTATCGGTTCCGTCAAGGTCTGCCCCTCCTTGAATTAACAACTCTACAATGCTCAGTCTACCCTCCTGGGCAGCCCACGATAATGGCGTCCGACCTTGGTGATCCTTCAAGTCCTTCTTGTACTTCAAACCTTCAGTGATATCGACGCCATCGGAGACAGTTGATGACAAGCCCAAAAGTGCGGCTATAGCACTTTTATAGCCGTTTGCTAATGCAGCAAAAAGCGGATACTCGTACCTTTCCCCAGGAACACCGGTAGCCGACTCTCTTTTCATCTGTGTGCGAATGAGGTTTCCCATCCCTTTGTCTGCTAGAACATAGAGCGGGGTTGCATAGGAGCTATACCGCCGAGCTTTGAACTTCTCGAGGTAGTTAATCACCCTAATTCCAGCCGAAGCAAAGAATTGGGTCAAAAAACCGTCTTGGGGAACCACAGGCGCCGCAGCATTGGCGTGGTAGAGGACCTGCTGACCGGCATACTCTAGGAACAAGCATTTTTCGGCTATAGCGTTCCGTTTGTCGTCTCCGCCCTCTAGCGCGACGATAATCGCCTGTGCTCTTGGATAATGCAGGTACGTAGTGCAACAACGCTTGAGGATTTCGTGGCTAGGACCCTCCTAGTCGAATCCAAGTCCAGGCTACAAGTCCTGGACGCCCTTTTCTTTTACTAAAAAGTCCTGCACTGATTTATGAATGAACTGCACGGTCGGCTGCTTAGATTTGGTAATCTTAGCAAGCCCCTTCGAGGAACTCGCGACCAGTTTGACGGCATCTATGTGTATATTATCTAGCAGCTCAGGAGCGACTAGACGCTGCTCTAACAAGCCTGCCCACAGCGCATGGCGGAACTCTGCTAGACTTAACGGCCGCTTTGCGAAGAGAATCTAGAGAATACAGAGCTGCAGCGATTCAGTCCTATATTGATCGCGTGCTAGCATGCTCCTAAAGAGTTTGCTTAATTCAGCCAGGATTTCCGAAAGCTTCTTCCTGAGAGCGAGTACGCTGTAGCTACTCTTATTGTTCAGGATCTCTACTACTAACACGATCTACATAAAAACCCTAGCAGCCTTGTCTAGGATTTAGGATTGTAGTTCTTTAAGAAGCGGGCGGTACGTGATCCTGAGACAACTCTTGACGTACTGTACCAAGTCTTCTCTATGTCCTAATTCCTCCTCGAGGGTAAGCAAGATTCCCTGGTGAATATTAATGTACAGGTATAGCCGACTCGAGAAACAGATTCGAAACTGAATGCCTTTATCGGTAGCATTCTCTGCCAATTCCTCGAAGAACTGGACTATGTCCCGGACCTCCTGCTCGTTACATTCGTCGAGGGCGTCGACGAAGCAAGTAAAGCAGCACTAGCCAAGGGCTATAACGGCGCTGCTAAGAAGCTCCTTTAGAGCGTTCAGGTTAGGACAGTCTTGTTGGTTCTGTAGAACGATGTCCGTGTTGTCCAGGACGAATTAAAGATCCAAAAACTCCTGCAGGAGCTGCAGTAACAGAGACCGGTATATCCTGGAGATGGACCTTTCCAAATAGTCGCCTCGTACGTTGAAGAAGAAGGACGCCACGGCTATGCTAGGCTTCTTGAAAACTTTTTTCGTCTCCAGGTACACGAACTTCATTATGGTTGACTTTCCAGCACCTGCCTTGCCTTGCATCTATAAGAAGCTATAATTCTGCAATTGCTTCCTAGGGTCAAGCTAATCCTGGTATTTTAAGTGCCCTAGAAGCTAACGGCAGGTTTTAGTATATGTAGCCCGAATAGTGGTTCTGCAGGCATCGATTTGCAGGAATTCAAGGCATTTTAGCAAGCGTTGCCGCTGTTCCAAAGTATAGTCAACTGCTTGTATCCCTAGTTAGTATAATACTAGAGAGAAGGGAGGGGATAGGGCAATAGTTTGCATTACTAGCGGTATCGGGCTAGCTTGTATTAGTAATGTATATAGGAGTCCGATCGAGAGTCCTAGATAAAGGTAGAAGCCCTTCCAGCAGTTCCCTCGCGTATATAGCTGCAGTTGCAGCTGCATAGTCCTGCCACTCCTTGTTTTTATGGGAATCCAAGTAGTCGCAAATGCCGCGAATCGGCAAGCACTAGAGGTTATCTATTATACCGGCTGCCTCTATCTCAAAGTATAGCGCTGAAAGTCGCTAAGCAATGTTATCCCTTGCTTTCCTGTCCTTCATAACCCTGTTTCCCGAAGCGATAACTCTGTAGTGAATCCTGGGTTCGTCAGAGAAACGTACGTGTTGTGGTTGCAGCTTTTCCAGGTCGCAACAAGACATGTTAGCGCCCCGAGAGGGTATTGTTCATAGGACGCTTGGAAAAGATGATCGGGGTGGCTTGGGTGCAAGATGTTCGGGAGTTGGCTTCGCAGAAGGCTTGTCATTCGACTACTGGAACGGTGCGGCCCATGCTTCGATCGTAGAGCGGACACAGCCGAGTTTAGCAGCCACGCAGGAGTCTTTGCATTGGCCGTTTCTTGGAACAAGCCGCCCGCAGTTACCTTGCCCATATTATACTGCATTACCCTCGTGCCGACAACAACATCGCCCAGGTACAAGTCGGTCTAGCTAGGGGATCCGCCGCCGATGCCGACTATCAAGGTAGCGCGAATGCTTGGAAAACTTCGCTTCAGGTTTGTCGCGACGATTGCGGCATTGTTCGTTCCGTACTGTCCTAGCAAGCATGTTATAACAACGTTGTGCTGGCCAATGCTTCCGAGCACGTAGATGTTGTCGTCGCCAGGTTGGTTGGGTGGCAGTGGGTGTTCCTCGTCCAGCATGGCACGCGATGCCGCTAGTTCTAAGTGAAGTGCACAGATCTAGGCGATTGTGTAGTCTCCATACACAAGTGGAGAGTACGCATCGTGGTTTGGGTAAATGCCGCCATTGGAGGTGGTGTCGAAGGTTCTTGGCCGCTTCGGAAGGCTTGCAGACGGGTCTTCATCTTGGTACGTTCGTTTCGGATTCATGGCAGGGCGTTTGCATTAACGACAACCGGGGAAGTCGGTTGGAAGTAATCGGGGGTGGCAGAGGCTAGAGTGGAGGAACGTCAGACCTGACAGCTTGGAGCAAGAGTGGGAGGTGGTTCGCGATGGCGCAGGCGTGCGGCTGACTACACCGAGGGCGGCAGCCGAGCAGGTAGGTGGCGTCACGTGTGGCATCAGGCTCTCAGGGCGAGCAAAGGACTCGCTGTCGCTTTCGGGAGAGGGGAAAGGGCGAGCTGGGAGTCAGAAAAATACTTACTGAAAGCGACCCAGTGGTCGTCGCCGATCCCGAAGACCCGCTCCCGCATGATGCGGTACTTCGTCCCGTGCTTTCTCCGACCGGTTGTGTTGAATCCACCGCCCGGGGACTTCAGGGGCGCAGGCCGCAGGCGCGGCCAGGGCTGCGCGGGAACCAGGAAAAGGGGGCTGGGAGCCCAGGACTGGGTCACGTGGGTGCGCGCGTGCAGCCCCACGTGGACAGGGCCTTTTCTCAGGGGCGCAGGCGCGCCCTGGGATTGATCAGGACAAGCATCACAACAACAGTCAATTGAACCTGCGCATGCCCTGTAGTTGAGCCCCTGGCACCTACTTCTGACCTCTGTAAGCTCTGCAACCCCGTGATAACCGTGGATAAGTGGCTGTTGGACTTCCAACAGGTTTGCAACCCTGACCGTCCCGGGTTTAACTTCGGCGCGGCCCGTGCGGCCTTGCCCGACGCCGATGTGTCGACGGCGACCGACAGCCGTATTCCCAGCAACAATGCGCGGATCGCGCAGGGCGATCTCAGCTCGCCATTTCCCCTGCTGCCTGAGGGCGGGGTTGCGCCCGATGGCAGGGCTCAATTGGCCGCTGTGCCGCACTTGTCTGAACGGTCCTGCGGCGCGGCCGGCTTCACCGTTCTCTTAAAACGGACAGCACTAACAGAGGAAAAGAGGCGCCCGTTTTGGGACCCCGAAACCCCCTGTTTTTGGACCCCTCTTCCCCGAAAATATAAGCTTTTAAGGGCAGGATTAGTACTCAGGTCGGTGACGACTGGGGAATCCCCTGTGTTGTATGTTTTTGGCCAGTTTTCAAGCTTCATTTTTGCTCCAGATGGTGTGGAGTTGGCGTGTCCGCGCGATGCCCAACCACGGAATGCCTGTGGACGTGCAACCGACACTCTCCCTCCAGCCGACCGTGTTGTCACGGACATGATGCAGAACGCGAGAAACGGGACGTCCCTGGTCAAGAAAGCCAGGCTGGCAGAAACGAGCAAGGCTGGCGGAAAGGAGCAAGGCTCGCAGAATGGAAGCTGGAAAGGATGTCACATCATGCAATTCTTGACACGCTCACACCGAGAAATGTGTTGTTTTTCTGTATTTGTCTCCGTAATAAATGCCGCTATTTAATCTACATGATCCTCGCAGTGCATGTTGCCACCACCCAAGTCCCAAGACGGAACCTCGATGCCACCGTAACAACCGCGCTAGAACAAAGCAATCGAAACCTTCCAAAAAAATGATATCTCCCCTCATCGCGCCACCTGAACAATCATCCCGATTTCCCAAACTCCAAGCCCAAAAAAGAAATAATTCCCAGTCCATAAAGCGCTTAAGCCTCCATGTTGTGTAAGACCAGACCGATCCGCCCCAAGCTTGACACTCCATCGTCGACGTCAGCCGTCGAGTGCCAATTCCTTCGGCCCCGACTCAACATCACTCTTCTCCATTCTCCGCCGCACTCTCTCGCTGGCGGGCTCCGGTCTCTTCACCAGCTGGGCGGCTCGAGGATAGGATGGCGTTCGCTGCCGGGAGGCGCCAGGGTGGGATGGCGCTCGTCGATGCAATCGCACTCGTCGATGCCACCGCTCCTTGGAGTTGAGAAACCGGGCGACCGAGATTGTTCAGAACAAACTGAATTGGGATCGCGGGCACACTTGCGGCGACCCTGGCAGCTGCCTAAGATGCCTGGGTCAGATCCTCCTTGAGGAACCGCACCATGGGCCCCTCCTCCTTGCTCTGCCAGAAGTTGTTCCGGCGGGTGGAGAACGACATCTTCTTCTCCCGCGCCTCCCGGGCCATCTGGTCAGCCAGCGCGTGCGGGTGCACGCTGTGTTCGTGGCCTGGGATCCAATGGAGCTCGAGCTGCACCCGGGCCGGGAAGGTATGGAGCGCTTCGGATTGCGTGGCAATCATGTCGATTGCTGGGCGTGCGAGAGTGGTGATCCATGGGTCGAGATACCGGACTTCGTTCAGATACTCAAGATTGTACTTGTTATCGTTGAAGATCCGAATGACCACGGTCTTGCCGACCAGGACGGGATGACCGGAGAATCTCTCAAGTTCTTGATACGCCGCGAACAGGGCTTCACAGACGGCCAGAAACTCGCCCAGCCGACTGTCGATTAGGTTGTCGACCGGCCAGGCCGCCATCGACACCGGGAGCTGGCCTGCGCCAGCGGTCTGAGTGGGGATCCAAGGGACCATCGTCACAGCGATCCCGCCCTCAGTTGAGTCTTTGGCTTTCGACGTATCACAAAATATGTTCATGTGTACGTTGCGATCTGTGGACCGCTCGCTTGCGGCCCAGAGGGCGTAGCCCTCAGCGCTTTCTTGGTTGGGCTGGACACAGACGGTGCCGTAAAAGCGAGGCGCCATCGTGAATGTTGTTGCGTGTGAAAGGTGATTCTGCGATGACTCTTGCGTTAGCCCGCAAAGTGAAAACAAATATGAGCCTTGAAGGGCGGTGTAATGTTGGTTTGTCGCTTTCTCGTCCGGTTGCAGATTGGGATCGAAAGCTCGGTGTCGCGGGCGGACGCGCTCGAGATTTTCCCAGTGTCGTGAGAATGCTGTTCGCCAAAAACAACAAGCTCACTGGGATTTTATGCCTCCCACGGCAATGGATGGAGGAGTAGAGCTGAGAAGAGAATGGGGCAAAGCTGAGGGCTCGAGTGGGGCTGTCCCGAGGGGGGTGGGCAAGAACCGCACCGTCAAGAGCATCATGCGAAGGCCTTATATATACCCCAGCGACCCTTGGAGGTGGCGGGTTGACTGTTCTCCCTTTGCTGGATTTGGACTGATTATGGGACAGAGTATTCTCAGATCACCCTGCCATATTCGGTGCTCAGGGTCATCGATGGCGCCCTGTTCAGTCGCCCCGCGTACGGACAGGAGCTACTGCGCACTTCTTCAGCGTCCGCCGGGCCTAGCCACAAGTATTGCGACGATAATGGGCGGCGTGGTGTTCCCCGTCCTGCTGCGTGACCTGCTGCTCGGGATTGGATTTGCCTGGAGCTGCCGCGGAGGATCGCACCAAGGCCGACCACATCGTGACCGGGAACGCCAGCTACCAAGATGCGCATGAGAGACCCAAGACCGGGTTTTGGAGAGACATCCGGGACTGGATAGACACCCTTCTAGAGTGTTAGCCCCATCTCTTGCGGCGAGGTGGCAATCGCGTATCAGTGCCGCAGCCCTCGAAGTCACAAATCTGGATGCCCAAACCCCGACAAAAGAAGATGAGTTTGTCGATTGGGCAAACAGATTGACGTTTTGCTCCCTTTCCGGGGAGGGGTGGAATCCGGCGTTAGCACAAACGGAGAGCGGTGGCAGACAATGAATGATACGGTCGGTTTTTGACACGTAGGGGAGCTTGGGACGGGAAAAAAGCCCAAAAAATCCATAAAAACACCTGTTCTCGATACCCTCCTATCTCAACGCCGTTCAAGCCGTTTAACTTGAAGCCAGAGCTGATTCCAGCTTGTGTTGCCTGTTCAGGAAATACCCGGCGTTCCGCCGATGTGGAGCCACCGGCAGACGCCGGAAAATCTCACCAAAAAAGGAAAAAAGAAATGTGGAGAAATTCCATGTCTGTGTTGCATCCGGAGAAGTGGAGCAAAAAATGTCGGAGCTCCCTCCGGAACTCAACCGCAAACAAATCCGGATTCAAGCTTGATCACCCTGCAAGAATAATACAGCGCAAATATAATTAAAGACGATATGGTCCAAAGCCACCAGAATCGCAAGAAAGGCAGCCCCTTGCGCAAAAGCAACCGCGCGTCTAAATCCCAGGTATCCATCCATCCATCCCATTGCTCCTCTTTGCTATCATACAACAGATCCACCAGAAAATCAGGCGAAAATAGGGAGCAAAAAAAATAAAGGAAAAGAAAATCCACAAAAGAATGGTAGCGCATCCCTTGCCCCCGCTAAGCCGCAGCCTTCCCTCCGCCCGCCCCCGCATGCGCCATCTCCTTGACCTTGACCTTCTGATCATGCATATAGTGCCTGAAGCTCCGGCGAATATGCGTCTGCGCCCTCTTACCGCGGAGACTGGTCAACGTGCGGAGCGGCTTCATCGGCTCAAACGGCGCCTCATCCTCGGCGCTGGTCTCGCCCTCCGGCTGCGCCTTCTCCTCGTCCTCCTCGTCCTCGTCCTGCTCTGCCTCGATCTTGGCCTTCTTGAAGAGAGAGAACGGCCAGAAGTTGGGCATGGGCGGCACCAATTTGGAGGCCCAGTGGTCGGGGAATTTGCGGATGAAGGCGCCCCAGGGGAGTGAGATGGCGCCCAGGCCGATGGAGAGGCCCCATTCCTTGCCGTTGAGCGGCGTGATCTTGAAGGCGGCGCCGCCGACGAAGATGATCAGGACTTGTCCGCCGACCATGATCAGGTTGATGATGACGAAGAAGTAGTTCCGGGTGATGCCCTCAAAGATGTTGAGGCGGTTGTCGAGCCGGCGGTTGCTGGGAGAAAGGGGGCGCTGGGTTAGTGACGGGAGAGCGGAGGAAGAGTGGACAGGGGGACAAGGCTTACTTGAGCTCGTTGAAGATTTGCAACCAGACAAAGGTGTTGAAGACGAGGGTGCGGAGACGCTCCTCCTCGTGAGCAGCGATGTCGTGGTTGGCGTTATGCACGTCGTAGCCGAGGAGAGAGGCACCCGCAAAGTTGAGGACCAGAGTGATGGCAAGCTGGCAGATTGCCTGGCCGATGATCATCTTCCACATGCGGAGGCTGATGAGCGAGTCGGTCTTCTTGTCGGGCTTCCGGTCAAGGACTGATGGCGCCGGCGGGTCGGTGGCCAGGGCAAGCGCTGCAAAGGTGTCCATGATCAGGTTCACCCAGAGCAGTTGGACGGCGTTGAGTACGGATTCCTCTTCGTTGCTCGAGACGGCAGAGACGAAAGTCAGAAAGACGGCCGTGATATTGACGGTGAGTTGGAACTGCATCCGTTAGCTTGGAACCGGACTTGCCAACGACAGCAAACCTACCTGCAAGAACTTCTTGACGGAATCGTTGACCGCTCGACCCCAGCTAATGCCCTTGACAATCGACGCAAAGTTGTCGTCCATGAGGATAATCGAAGCAGCCTCCTTCGCGACCTCAGTCCCAGCAATGCCCATTGCGAAGCCTGAACACGGGTTAGCGTGATGTTTGGGTGTGATGGTCCCTCCGTCCCCGAGCTCATTGACTCACCAATATCTGCCATCTTCAATGCCGGGGCATCGTTGGTCCCGTCACCAGTCACAGCCACCGTTTCATGGAGGCTCTTGAGAGTTTTGACAAGAATCCGCTTGTCCTCGGGGCTCGACCGCGCCAGAACTTGCAATCTGGGCACGAGCTGCTTGAGCTCCTTGGTGCTCTTGCGGCGGAACTCAGGGCCTTCCATGGCAAGCCCGCCACTTTCGGGTGTGTAGATACCACATTCCTTGGCGATGGCGCGGCCAGTCAGGATGTTGTCGCCCGTGACCATGCGCACAGTCACGCCAGCACGACGGCAGTCCTTGATGGCATCAATGACGGTGGGGCGGAGAGGGTCCTTGATGCCGAAGATGGCGACGAGCGTCATGTCCTTGTGCACCTTGTCAAACATAGCAGCCGTCAACTCCTCCTCACCAGCAAGCTCCGGGGGCGGCCACAACTCGAAATCGCGGTAAGAGGAGCCAATGGTGCGGAGAGTTTGACCGGCGTACGAAGTGATGGTCTGCAAGAACACGGCGCGATCGTCCGCGGTCATGGGGATGGTTGTCAGGTCGTCGCCGGTCGGGTCGCCAAGGATGGAGGTGCACTTGGAAAGCAGAATCTCGGAGGCGCCCTTAACATAAGCGCGGAATGTACCGTTCGGAAGCTTGACAACCGTGGCCATGTACTTGACGGCCGAATCGAAGGGGACAACTTTGACGATATTTGCGTTGGCGCGTTCCTCTTGTATCGGCCCGGCGCCGAGGTGATCGCGGCAGAGCGTCAGCAAGGCAACCTCGGTCTTGGAACCGATGAAGGTCTTCTCGCCGTCGACGTCACCCTCGAAAGCGGTCGAGTTCACAGCATTGGCCTGGACGAGGAGCTGTTTGGTGGTGGTAGAGAGGTCCTTGACAAATTCGGCAGGCGACACGTTCGGAATGGTGATCTCGACGGGCGTCGCAGCCTTGTCGTCCTCGTCCAGAGGAGCGTCAGTGCCGCCGAAGCTGAGGCTCTTTCCCAGCGTGGTTGCAACCACGGTCATCTTGTTCTGCGTCAAAGTGCCCGTCTTGTCGGAGCACACGGTCGTCGCGTTGCCCATGGTCTCGCAAGCCTTCAACACCCTCACCAAATTGTTGTCCTTCATCATCCGGATAGTCGCAAAAGCAAGGGCCAAGGTGACGGCCAGAGGCAGGCCCTCGGGGACAGCAACCACAACCACGGTGACCGAAGTGATAAAGAGCGAGAGGAAGTTCTGCCCCTTCTGAGACGGGGTAGCCTGGCTGTCGCGGAGCTCAACGCAAAATTTGATGAAGAGCACGACAAACAGCAGCAGCGCAGCGCCGCCGCCGAGCTTGGCAATGAAGTCGGCGATGCGGTTGAGCTTCTTCTGCAAGGGCGTGTCCTCTTGGTCTGTGTGCATCGACATCATGATGCGGCCATAGCTGGAGTTGACGCCGACTGCCGTCACGAGAAAGGTACCGGTGCCCTCGTTGACCTTGCTGCCTGAAATGATGAAGGGATCGAGCTTCTCAACATCGGTAGGCGGCTTGCCTCCCTTGGCAATCGCCTCGAGTATGGCAAACACCTCGTCCGCCGGCGCCTTCTTCAGCAAGTCGGACTCGCCCGTCGCTGAGGACTCATCGCACTTGACACCGTGGCCGGTGATGAAGATGCCGTCGACGGGAACCACATCGCCGGCAAAGAGGTGCATAACGTCACCAACCATGAGGTCGAAGACCGAGATCTCGGCAGATCTGCCCGAACGAATAACCTTGACGGTGCGGTCACCGGCCTTCTTGTTGAGCGTGTTGAACTGGCGCTGCATCTGCCAATCATTGAGTGTGCCAACAGCAACAACGATAACGATGGCGACGATGATGGCCACACCCTCGACCCATTCCACCTGGGGCTCGCCGGGCGCATGCGCAACGCCAAAGGTCTGGTACAAGCCGAGGGCCAGCGACACGACAGCAGCGACGGTCAGCAGGATCAACACCTTGTCGTTGTAGGTGATCCAGGCCAGTTCCAGCAGCGACTTGGCCTTCTTCTCGGGAAGCCGATTGTCGCGGAAGACGCGCTTGCGGTCAGCAAACGGGCCGGTCGTCGCGTGGTGCGGTGGCGGGGTGGTGGTCGCGGGAGGGCCCGCCTTGGGGACGGGTACAGTGTCGCCATTGGTCCCGTATTTGGGGGTGCCCGCGGGGGCGACGTCTTCAAAGGCCACGGCACCGTCGAGGATAGCTTCGTCGGTGCTTAAGCCGGCATTTCGGTCAGTGCGCAGGCCTTTCTCGAGCCCGATCAAGCCGCCGAGGGCGTAAAAGGCGTCGAGGCTCTTGGGGTTGAGCAGTTTGGAGAGCTGCCCGGGAGAGAAGGCGAATTTGTTGTCGGCCACATCGTACATGTCCTCATTGGTCGGGTCCGGGCTTAGCGCGTCGGCCACGTCGAGCCGGAAGCCTTGGTCCTTGCGGGCGCCGCCGCCGGCCGGTGGTGTCGTTGTCTCTGCCGCCGGCGCATCGCTGTCGAGTTGGGGTGTGGTTGCGGCAGTGGAGCTCTCGGGCTAAAAAGACGGCGACAGTTAGAGACGCGCCATTGTGGGGACAAGACACGGAAAACCGGCAGAGCAACGACGACGACGACTCGACGTTACTCGCTTTCTGCACGGCGACGTACCTCGTTTTTGGAAGGGTCGGTGTCTGCCATTGCAGCAGGTGGGGTGATGCAGCAATTGTTCTTGCTGGGTCGACCGGAGGAGAAGAAACAAGGCAAACGCGCCGGTCAGACGCTCCGGGGGTTGGGCAATTAAGCTCTGTGCACACAGGTGCTTGGGCCAGCCGTGCAGTGCCTAATCGATGCAGTGGTCGGTAAACCAGTGTTACCAGTCCGTAGAATTGGGGAGAGAGAGCGGCCGGCGGCCTCAATGGGGGAGACACTCAGACCCCAAGAGCCGCCGAGCTTTCACGAGACATTGGGCCACGCCAACCCTCGAGCAAGGCACACAAAAAAAGCAGGGAATCACCCGCCGCGGAGCAGAATGACGGCGGCCTGGGGGTAATTGGTGCAGCCAAGCTCGGCCAAGGTCGGCCAAGCTCAGCCAAGCTTGGCCCCTAACCCTTGGCAGGTATCAGGTACATTGAAGGTACATGACGGCTGTCTGCCAAGTTGCCAAATCCTTCATCTTTTGGCTAAGATCTTCCATATCTGTCCAATCACAAGACGTTTCGAAACCGGTGGCAAAGTCGCCCAAAGGTAGCGACTGCGGTCCTTTGGCAAAATCAAGCTGTTTTGATGCGGTCTGGGCAAAAGCGAGCGTCGGTTTTTAGCGCAAACCGTGGGATGAGTTGTCAAAGAAACAAGTGGCATGTCTTGCCTTGACCGCAAAAAGAGCTTTTTTTGGTGCTCAATTCCCAACTGTCGCATCTCATCTGACGCGTCGGATTCTTGTCCATGACATGTCAC
>FTCU01002646.1_pt1 | contig 14250 bp, 19 predicted proteins | sample 1639521 | NCBI WGS metagenome assembly FTCU01 (sample SAMEA3914864, study PRJEB12502) | metagenome | biome: forest; material: soil | place: USA | collected 2012-03-12 | depth 0.3 m
AGAGCCCGCTGGCTTGTGCGGCTCTTGGCGGTTGAGGGCGGAAATGACGTTGAAACAGCGTCCCCGTTGGCGTCGAGAAAGTGCGAGCAACAGGTAGGTAGGACGCAGAAAACAACCAGGTATGTAACCGTACGCAGGCTGCACGAGGGGAGAGGAGGGAAAAGGAGCAAGGGGAGCAGTGTACACGCCCGCGGGCGGGGGCTTATAACGCCATGGCAAATACCGAGACGGTGGGAATCTGACGAGGAGGGAGGTCTGCCAGTACCAGGAAGCAAGGTGGCCCTGTTTTTCGCCTCCTGCAAGAGAAAGTTGTTGGACAACCGGGATGAGGACGATGGGCTGCTGGAGACTGAGGGGGCCCCGAGGGTTTTGGGGGACCTCGTCGTGGGGTGTGCCCGTCTCAAGTGGATGTTAGCGCAGGTCGGACGGAAGGGTAGCGTTCATCAGTCGCGTGGCGGCGGACGTCCAACGCAGCGCATCCCCGGTTGCCCGCTTGCTTCACTCGGCCAGGATGCCCAGGATGCCCAGCCCCAGCTTTCGGTGTCTGTATCGAGGGCGGGGCGGTTCCGATGATTTGTGCGGAGTAATTAGGTACTAAATTCGGCAAATACCTCTGCAACAACACGCCCAGCCGCAAGCATGGTCTGCCTGTTGAGGGAAAGTCGCCCAAGAAGCGAGGGCGTCAAGATCTCTTGTGGAGAGGGGACCCACCCCCACTCAGCGCCGAGAGCGCGAGGGAAAAGATATGACCCTCCTGGGCACAGGGGCAGATGATTGGAGGAGGCCGGGAATGCCCGGCGTTTTGGGCAGGCGCGCAACGGACGGGCAACCAAGTCGCAGGTACCTGTACCGAAGTACATCTAGGTAGTCCGTCCAGCGGCCGTCCACAGACAGGAACGTCCATCATGGCTGGCGCCGCCGTTGGTTGTCTTCAGGGTCAGGTGCGTCGTCGACATGCTGACATACCTTACGAGCAGACGAGCCAACGTCGCCGTCTCGCACACACCGCCTGAGGTCAATACCTGATTTAGTCAATTGAGTCTTGTCGACTTCGAAAACGTTCACAGTATTTCTGCACAGTGCATAGGATATTTTCTTGCTTCCCTCTCGCCGACTTGGCCCCTTGGCCTTGGAGTCGGTGGTCCGCCAAGGCACAGGAGGAATGATCAAGACCGGCCAAGACCGGCCAGAAATATGCCGCAATATCCAGGCCGAGTCGGCTCCTGTTGATCCTCCCAGGATGGTTGTCCATCATCGACGGTTGAAGGGCCGACTGCACAGTAAGCCCGCCCGTGTGGCAATCCGGTTCTTGACAGGCTGCCTTGGCCTGTGACGTTCTGTTCTGGCTCTGGTCGGTTCGCCTTTTCAACCCGCTCGTTTTGCTCCGTCGGCAGTCCCCAAGACCCGAACAGGGGTTTGCGCGGAGTTCCTGGCCGCAAACGCCAAAAATCGCACTTCCAGGCTGTCGTCCGTCGGTTTCGTCGTTCTTCTCTCCCCTTCGGTGGTTCTTTGTTCTTGTCATTCATCTTTCGTCGCGCTCACGTCGGGAGAATTCCGTACTCGATGCATCCATCTCGTCCGTACCAGTGACTCTCCCCCGATAATCGCTGCCAGGGATGTCAGGCCCCGCCGTGCTCCACCACATCATCGTTTTCGTGCCGTGGGGCCCCCTCGTTTCCAGTCAACGATCCTAACCCAGGGCGCCTCGCCCGCGCGACTCGAGGCACGAAACCAACCTGAAAAGGCGTGGCGGGATGCCATCATCCCTCTGCGCATCGTGGCCTGCTTTATTTCAAGCAACAAAGCCACTGCGGCTCTGGTGCCTGGCCCTTTGTTGGATAAAATATCCAGAAACGCTCGGTCGATTTCTCGCTGCAAGGCGCGTGCAAGTGCTACACAGTGTGTATTCTCGTGCCGACGGAGCATGCATTCCGGATTCTTGCCGCCCACGTCAACGCTTCCGGCAGGCAAGCCGAACGCAAGCACGCGACAGCCGTTTCGAGAGGTCATCAGCATGCCTGCGCGGTGGCTGTTGGCCAGCAGGCTGCATGAGCTGAACGATGCCTGTTGGCCAACAGCCCGCCCCCGATCCAAGGCGTCCCAGTCCCGTGGACTCAATACGTAACACACCTTCCAGCCCTTGCTCAGCCAATGACATCAAATCTTCCCGCTCACAGGACACAGACCCTCCAGAACGGTCGCGGGCAACCATTCTGGAGATCATTGTCGACTGTTGGAGGCCGGCAAAAACGCCTTCGCACCCAAACCTGGCAGTCAGCCGAAACGGTTGCGTGTCACTTTGGGACGTGCACGTCAAGGGCGCTCAGGGAGTCGTTGCCAAGCTACCCTGGGCTCTGCGTTGGCCTTGTGTTTGCCCTGTCCAAGCATGAGAGTCCTTGCCCGGCCCGTTGCCGGTCGCCGGCCGCGTGCTCCCGGTCCTTTTCGAGTGGCGCTCGGAACGGGGAACGGGGTTACGGGGGAGCGGGACCAACAGGGAAAACAGGCGAGCTGGGGAGCACACGAGCAAATAATCGCGCCCCCACGTCGGCCTCCAATCACGGCCAAGTTGTGGGGGGCCTCGCTTGTGTTGCAGCGCGTCTGCACCAAGCCCTAAACGCCGCCCTGCCGCTCGCAGTAAAGCGCCTGCGGCCTCGAGGTTTTGGCCGCCAACCGCTCAATTGCCTCCCCGTCCGTCTGACCGTGCATTGGCGAGGGACCTAGTTGCCGTTCTGCCCGCGTCCAGCCTGAACAAAGTCTCAAGACCTTCGCGTCGCCGTCTCTGGAGCCGCCCGCCAGGAGCCGCCGGCGCCCTTGCGAGTCGGGACCCAAAACACCCCCTGAAATGCACCTGGTCGGATTCGTGTTTCTAAGGGCACAACGCACCCGCCTCTCAGCTTGGGTAGACTGTCTTGGCATCGCGATCTCCCGTCTGGGCATTCTTGTTGTCCGTCTCGGCCCTGATGGATTCCCCGTTCAGTGAGTGTGCCGCAAAACGCACCCTCGACGGCGCTCGTGACGCGTTTCTAAAAGGAGACGGCAAAAGCAGGCAGTTGGATGCTCTCCACGCCAAGCGAGGCTTATGTTGCGCCTCGTTGCTTGTCTTCCTCCCCACCTCCGCTTTCGTTCTCTCTGCCTGCTCTCTTCCCGCGGGGCTCAGGATGTAACATCAAGAGTTCTCGATCGGAGCCGATGCAGCAGCCAACCACCACCACCACCACCACCACTTTCCCAGCGGGTCGAGGCAATATGGCGCCGCACATCCAATCACAGGGCATCAGTGCGTTCGAGCGGGAGACAGCCGGGCGCTGTGGAACCCCAAAACTTCTCCCTCCCTCCCATCCATCCATCCCCAGGCCCTGGCCGGAACGAGGGCGCCGCCCTGGGATTGGGGCTCAACAAGCGGTGAGTCTTCGGCTCTGAGTGTGCAGGATGATGACCACCGATGCAGGAGCCGGGTGTAGCGCCAACGAAAAGCCACAAACGCCTCGCGCAGCAAATTCTGTCGCGTGTGCATCATCCGCAACGGGGAATTGGAATTCGATGATCCGGATTGGGCAAACAACGCCGGCCGCCGGGCTCAAGTTTTCAAGCCGCCGCCGATGCTGTGTATCGCACGCCGCTTGTGGTGTGACAACAGCAACTCAGCAGACAGAGACGGCAACCGACCCGTCCTCTCCTCTGATACCACCTTGGACGAACTCGTGACGCCCGTCAGCACTAAATCATCCGCACAGCACCTCGTACTGCGTGTCAAAATCCCGCATTGCTGGTCAAGTTGAGGAATGCTCTGGACTGCTCTCACAGTTCGAGAGGTGCCAGCCGTGCCATGTACTCCGTATGCATGGGGACTCAGCATCCCTCCCGGGTTTCCTTGCTCGCAGGCATCAATCCTAACCCTTCCAGCCCGGCCTCGACAACGACCCAGCAGGGTTATTCGACCACGTCAGTGTCCAGCATGCCTGCTGCCGTTACGATTGAGTCTGCTGCATGGGAGAGAAGTGCTGCATATGCAAATGGGCACGTCTGGTCTGGGCGCACAAGGCCGAAGGCCCGGGAACTGAGCTTCCGGCTTCATTGGCCTTGGCTTTCCCAAAAACGCAGCTTCATGCGTCTCACGCAACACGGGCAGGTACCAACCTGCAGGCCAAAACAGGCCAAAACCCCCGACAAAACTCGGCGAAGCAAGCCCTGGCATTTGGCTGGGTCGTGCCGCCCTCATCGCCATTTTTTGCTCTTCAGGGACGGACGCCATGCACATACAGCAAAGCACGGAATACTCAAAAGGTTAATTTGTTTTTTTTCCCTCTCGGTTCGACCCGTGGTGACGGGGAACCCTTCGTGATGGTGTGTGTGGGCAGTGGGGGGTCCGGCCATCGCGCGCATGCAACCCAGCAAGCCACCACGCACGCACGCCGCGATGCCGTCAACAGAAAAAAGTGGCGGGCGGCGGGGCGGGGCCGGGACCCTGGCCGACCGTCGGATAGGATTCCCCTCCTGAGCGCAAGCAGGGCCATCAACCCCGCTTCCAATCGAGATGGGCGATTGGCAATAGCATGTGGTCCTCTTTTTGTGCCAAGGTCGAGAGCGAGCTTCTGTTTTATTATTTCCGGCCGTGCCGAGTTTGCCGGGGGTTGGACCCACTGTTTGGTTGTATGTTGAGTTGTTTCGTTCGACTTGCTCGTTTCGTCTGTGTCTCCGACGGACGAGCAATGTCGCATCGATGATGGCCGATGATGCCAGGCCGGTGTGGAGAGAGAGAACGAGAGAATGATGAGATAGAGGGAGAGCCTGGTGCCCATGGGCTGTCCCAGTTCTCGGTATTTTGCTTGGTTGATTTGCGGCATGTGGGTTCCTCGTGATGGGAAAGGCTGTGCTCATCAGATGCCTTCCGCTTTGCGTTTCCCGGACCCGGCTGATGACAGCCGTGGCGAGCACTGGATGTCGTTGAGAGTCGGCTGTCTCCACGGCTGTTGCCGCATGAGATTGGGGATGACGGATGGCCTGTCTTCCCAGTTACCTCCCCAAGTAGCACCTAGAGGTCACTGGTACATGCCAGCGTTTCGACAACTCGGACATCAGTAAGGCCATCAGTGAGAGGCATTATCGGCCGTCCCCATCCTGTCATCGAGATATCTGGCCACAGGGCAGAACAAGAACAATGCGTCATGTGCTTCACTGCCTCCCATGACTGCATTTGTTGGAAAAAAATCCGATGCTGAACTCCCGATTTCTCGAGTCCCGTCGACACAGCTTGCCACGTGGGGATCCCGTTGGCCACCCGAGTTTGCGCCGGGGCGAGGAGCGTGCCCGGGTAGACCCTGCGTTTGTTATGGAGAAAGGGTTTGCTGCCGGATCTCAGACGGAGATGCCAAGGTGAGGCGAGGAGAGCATGGAAGATACAGTTACGTCTTTGCGGGGACAACCTTGCAACAGAGAGCACACATATTCCGGGATGAATGCTCTTGGATAAATGAGCTAGATTATGCATGACGAGGTCCCTGGGAACAACTCGGCGTTACTAAACGGGTTTCCGAAGCAGCGGCAGGTGTCAAGCTGACATCTCATGGACATGACGTCCTCATGTTTTGATAGCCCTTGTTCAGGTTGTGTTCGTGCAGTCGGCTATTACGGGTTTCTTCTCTGAAGGCAAAATAAAAACAGAAGCCCCAAAAAGAAGTACGAAAAAGGCAGCCGTGAAAGGTAAGTAGGACGCAATGTCTGACAGATCAGTCGTTGCCTGCACACAGGGAGAAACTTGCCCAGTCGACCGAGTGTATGGAGCTCTGTCACATGTAATTAGCACAAAGCTTATGTTACTCTGACAACAGTCAACTAATCAGTTCTTCAGTTAATATGTAGTAATGATGTTTCTCATGTCTCGGATCCCACAGCGTTGGTCGCAACCTGGGTTACTCATCAACAGGGATGGCACTGTGTGGTTGCCCACTGTTTCATTTGCGCTCTGCATCATGTTGTAAAACTGCATTAGAAAAAAAAAACAGACACACCATTAGGGGCACCCGGCTCATTCTATCAAGGGGCCGAGCTGGACTCGCAACTCGATGACAATGTGGATGTGTCCACTTTCCAACGCTGAGGTGCTTTTCAAACAACGTGAGGGGTCGGCGATTCTTGCGTGGAGGAAGCCAACAGCGGCGACTTGAATCAATCTGGGGAGGGATTGACAATAATTCACATGTCTTGTCCTTCGACGACGGACAGAGAGTCTCTTCAACCGACCAACTTTATGTGACCACACAGACCTCACCCGGCCACAACAAGACCACATGTTCATAATTGGTTGATTCTTGAGGAAGAGCAAGTCAAACTGCAGACTCGGATCGGAAACAAGCGCCAGGCCCATGTGTGAGGTTACAGACTATACTGGTCGTCTCTCTTTCCTAAAACAAAACAAAGGTTGCTTAAAGTCTCAGACAGAACGTGATTGTAGTACAAAGTGGGTACGGGGTAGTTGGGCTGACAACTGGCATCTCTTTTTTTTCTATTCTTGGTCCGGGTTGTGTATCTCTGGTAAGTGGTGTCCCTGATGCTTCCTGTCCGTCTGCAAGACAAAGCGTGTTCCTGGATCCTGAACACCTTTCAAGTTGAACAAGTGCAATCGAGCAAGCGTGTCATCATCAGCAGCTGTAGCAGTAGCAGCAGCAGCAGATTCAGGCCGCTCAAACAAGTGGAACAATAGAGTTGTGTCTCATATGATTCTCCAAGGGGTAACTCGTTTCAGTGTTACCGATTGCGCATTCATGGCAATTAGGAAGGTGTTGAGAGGCCAACCGTGGCCATCAGAACGATTTTAAAAGTCAAAAGAACGGAATTGCAAGTCGAGTAAAAGCATCGGTAGGCAGAAACGAAGCGAAAAACTCAACTGGAATGTTCTGCCAACTGCCCTGGCAGCAACACGCGACTTGGGGATCGAAAATCGGGTTTCATTCCACACATCCCAACCCGAAGCAAAAGAAAACAAAACAAACCAAACCACCATCAAATCAACCCATCTCGGTGCTCCAGAAATCGACCGGCACAATGTGCAACTTCACTCAAGTAAGTCCAAGGTTTACAATTATCGTGGCGTTCAACAATAATTATCAGCCGAAGCTTGTTTTGACTGACGCCTTCCTCTCCAGCGCGAGTATTCTTATGGCCACTTCCTGTGGCTCGCGACCAAGCACTGGTATGGCGGACGAGAGCACGAAGAGCCTTCGATTGTCCCCTCACTCTTCATCCTTCCGAAAAGAAACTTGCAAAACCGGACGGAAGCTGACTTCTACGGTTGCCGGGAGGAATACAGCGAAGAATACAAGACCAAACCCATTCGAAAACCGTGCCTGCCAGACATCACGGACTTTGAGGAGAGGTAAAGTCAACCCTCGCAATCCAATCCGTGCAGTTACACAATAATTATTCGGCGCGAAGCCATTTCTTCTGGAGACTGGGGTGTGCTGTTCTGACTGGAGCTGTAATTTGTGCTTTTTAGGGACTTCATTTGCGGCGAGTGCAAGCGGAACCAGAACCCTCCCCCGTGGCCGTTTGGGCCCATGTTTGGGAAGATCATGTTCGGAGCCGTTCGGGACCAGTGCGCGGACCATTGATGGGCGGGCCATCGAGCGGACGCCTCAAAGAGAGGAGAGAGGGGTGGGAGGTGTGGGGACGACAACTTGCATGCATTTATTGATATGCTGTGGTACACGACTTGGACGCAGTAGGTAACTGGTGGTGAGACCTGCAGCTTGTCGGAGCGAATGATTGTGAGTTATGGGACGAACGGGGATCTTGAGAGGGTGGCCCGAGCGGCAAAAGGGTCGTAGACCCTTGAAATTGGTTTTCGTGTCAACCGAGAACGTGAATTTGATGGGTGCCTGCTGCTGCTCCCTGCTGACCGGTCTGGAATCGAGATGCCGAGTCCTGGTCCGGACCGAGGCTTGGCTGCAGCTCTCCGTCGAGCCAGCGCATTATCGGGAGACACGTCGCCAACAGGTCCTGGTCCTGGTCCTGGTCCTGGTTCCGGTCGCACACACAGGGGAACTAGCCGAGTTTGCGAATGGCAAAAGGAAGAGGGCTCTGGCAAGGCACAGGCACAGGCACAAAAAAGCACAAGGGACAGGCACGAGCACGCACAACAGATAAACAACACGAGGCAAGCGACCGGAGCAGGTGTTTGCTTTTGCTGTTAGTTATCGTGGCCGGTGGGGATGCACAGGCGCTAGAAGTAGGAAGCGGAGCGAACGCCGCCGGGAAGGGGCCACTTTCTCAGGGCCGAGAATTGACAAGGCTGCCTTGCTGTGCTGCTTGGTTGACCAGCGTCAGCAAGCAGGCTCCAGGGTCGGTTCGCCCTGGCCTCAGCCTCCCAGACATACACAAGAGAATTGTCCCGCACCCTCTGCATACCTATAATTGACATTGAGACTGATACAACACTTACGACTCATCACGCGAGCCGCGCCGAACCGGTTCTGCGATTAGCCTCCGCCTCCCCGCAACGCAGCTGCATTTCATCAACCGTTCTCCATCCTGCAGCTCGACTTGATTTGCCTCGTGCGTGCGTGCGTGCGTGCGTGCGTCCCGTAACTACAAGTACGAACGAAGCAGCTCTCAACATCGGCCAACCGTGGAGCCCCGAGCTCCCGAAGCTGCAGCCGCCCATCAGCAAATCCGCCGAGGGCAAACGCACCGAGCCGTGTGCCCAAATTTCGGACATGCAGCGTGGCTGAGAGGGGTTTGCCTGTCCCTCCTGCACCTGCTCACCAATACCAACTGACGGCGCTGGCGCCGTGCTGAGACATTCGTTTGGCGACCCCTCCCTCGACCTCCTCGATATCTCCCCATCCGGCATCCTGCATGGGCGGCGTCGAATCACGCCCGGCGACGACGACAACTGGCTGCGGTATCTCGCGTTTCAAGTGTTGACATCTGTCGCCCCGCCGGCGGCCATGACCAATTTCCCCGCCGAGTCCCTCTGGCCCTTGCGACCGGAACTCACCAGCGAATCGACGTCCTCGACCATATCCCCCTTGGCCCTCCCTCGAGGCGTCTTCGGGTACTTCGACCAGGCTGCGCCAAAGACCGCCGGCCCCGCCCAGCTGCTTCCCGTCACTTATGCAGCTTCCCAGAGTGCATCTCCCCATGGAGCACTGCCCCGCAGCCCTCTAAGCAGCCAGGTCTATTCGCCGCTCTCCCCCGGCGTCCGAGGCTCAGCTGTTTGCTCTGCTTCACTCCTCTCGCTCCAGTCGCCCCAGCTTCCTCCCTCTGGCAACGAGGGACTCTCTCAGCTCGCTCATCAGCCCCAATCGAGAAGCCTTCCGCCAACGTCACAGAACAGCATCACATCTTCCACCCGACTAGGAGACCCCGCGATGACCATGGGCCTCACAGTCCAGGGGGCGACCTCCCCCTCCCACGAGTCGGCGCCCTTCGCCAGCCTTGCTGCTGCCGGCCACCCGCGGTCCGTCTCGGCTGATGCCGTGAACGCACACCCGCACACCTCCCAGGCCGTCCAGCGCCTCGTTCAGCAAAATGCCAGGATCAGGGAGGCATGGGAGGCCGAACGCAAGTACCTGGAGGCGAATCGAGAGCGGGCCGAGGAGGTGTACAAGGAAGAGCGCGCCATCATGGAGGAAGAACGCGCCGAGTGGGACGTCGAGAGGGCCGCCCTCTTGCAGGAAATCACTCGGCTCCGGCAGGCTTTGGTCCGCGGCGGAGGCAACCCACAGCCCGCAAAGGGCGGGTTGCCCGTGCCCATGACGGGAACGAGGATTTCGGACCTCAGCTCCCCGAGGTCGCCCAACGGACCGAGCGCGTCCACGCCCGACTTCCTGAGGCCCTCTAACGGGACCGAAACCGAGACCAGCCCGGTTCCCATTGTCGACGTCCAGGAGATCCACCCTGAGCTTGAAGGAATCCCGATCAAGGCCACCAGCGTTCAGAAAGCCACCTTCACCGACACGGGCTCGCAGAAGGGGTCCGCAGCAGACACTCCGCCGAGCTCTACTCCTGCCGATTCCGACGGGGCCAGAAGCCCACGAGGAGAGAGGGAGCAGGCAGCCCAGGACAAGGCAGCTATGCCCGCGGGTAACGCCCCCAACCGGTCCACCTCCACGATGGCAAAGCCTCCCCCCAGAGGGGCCGACTCCCCGTATAGCGACAGCGGCGACAACACCCCGGTCGTGGCATACTTTGATGGCACGTGCATCCAGCGTCTGCCCGTGATCGCCGAAGAAGATTCGGATTATCCATCGCGGAGGCGTGCCTCGGTTACGGGCATCATCACCAAGGACGGCCGCCTGTGCACTTATCCTTTCGACCGCTACCCGCGCCTGAGAGAGAGACACCAGTCTGACCCGGACCTCCTCCTAGCCGATGAGGACCCAGAGCTGACGGGCCCGCTGACGGCTCACGACGATAAATTCTTCCAGAAGCTCACGGACAAGCTGGCCGAGGTCTCCAAGGACGACGAGTCCTCGCTCCCCGCCGTCCTGAAAGACGCGCCGGCTGGCAAGAAGCCTGACGAGCCTGTCGAGAAGCGTAAGGTCTGGCCCAGGCCCCAGACCAAGATGCAGAGGTTGAAGGCCCAGTACCTGGCCACGAAGCGCCAGAGCAAGATCTTGCCCACTGGCGATCCCTTCCCGGTGCCGCCCTTCTTCGACCCCTACGACTCCGGCTCGGACAACAGCAGCAGGGACGACACCCCCCGGGGCGACGAGGGAGACAGGATGTTTCCCATGCGGCTCAAGAGGGGCCTGAACTTTGGCACCCCCTTTGGCGAGTATTACTAGAAGCGGACCTCGACAGGGCCCAGGCCGACAACCAAGTAACTTGCATCTTCATAATTCCTCGAGCGGCCCCTTCAGCAACCCTGCCGGGCCATCCTCTCTGTCTCTCGTTCCCTCTCTCTCTCTCTCTCTCTTGATTTCGTCTTGTCTTTCTTTCCTTCCACACCACACCACACCTGTACTGGACTGGGCTGGCTGGTCATCTTTAATGCGCGCACATGGGAAAAAGGGCATGGAGGCATGGAGGTATGGAGGCAAGGACCACGGAACAAAAACATTTTTTAGATGGATCACTAGGGGAAAATCGGGCTGGCACTGGATGGATGGGCTTGGGTTTCAGGTCGGACAGCGAGGCAGTTTGGTTCTGGCGGATTTCCTTGCTCTTCTTTTCTTCTTTCCCCCTTTGCCCCCTTTCTTCTCCTTCTCTCTTGTCTAATTTTTGGAAGCGAACTCCGGGATGACATCGAGAACACAAACCCCCAACACAACTAACAAACTGTCGACTCTGTTGAAGACAGAGACCCCCACCCCTTCCCCTCGCGTTCATTTTTGTATTTCATTTTATTTTCTAGCGGCCTGGAGGGACAACACATACGACAACAACAAAAGTAGCCCTTTCTACCTTAGGTTTGGGCTTGGCCTTGGGGATTCACACTCCACGACGGCAGGAAATAGTCAGCGACAATTGATTTAGTGTATTTCCAAAACTCCACGGAACTAATCCATCGCGTCTGGTGGTGTGACCTCGACTCCAAACCTGAGCCTGCTTGCTTGCTTGCTTGCTTGCTTGTGCCTTTGAACAATGAACATTCTCCCATCTCAGTCTCAAACACTGGACCTCCCCGCCTCCCTCAAGACATCTTCTTCCCCATCAACTCGGCCAACTCGTCCAGCAGATCCACCGTCTCGGCGGGACTCGCAATCCACGCCGTCGTGCCCACAGACCGCGCCCTAAAGTCGTTGGCGCCAGCGCTCAGGAACTGGTCGCCCACGTGCAGCGTGTTGTCGCCCTTGATGGCGCCGCCGTTGGCCACGCTGCCAAACCACCGCTGGCACACCCCGACGCCCCAGCTCTTGTCGCCAATGTCGACGAACACGTCGCGGCCGCCGTTGAAGGCGCAGAACGGCACCCGCGGCCCGGGCGAGGCCAGCGCGCTCAGCTCCAGGATCTTCTGCACCACCAGCACCGTCTCCTCGAGGCTCTCGCGCGGGATGCGCGCGCCGGGCGGGTGCGGCACGATGCCGACCGCGCGGTCCTTGCGCATCAGCGTCGCGGGGAGGTGCAGCGTCGCGATGCAGTCGCGCAGCGCCGCCTCGGCGACGTCGAGCAGCGCCGTGATGGCGTGCTGGTTCCAGGCGGACATCTCGGGGGTGAGCCATTGTTCGCGCGGCACCGGGGTCAGGAGGTAAGGGGAGGTCGGAGAGAAGGCGAAGACTGGAGAGATGGGGATGTTAGTTTTTTGTTGTTTGGGGAGACCGGGGAAAGTCGAGATTGCTGCTGAGACAGCTGAGAAAAAGGGGGAGACGTACGGTAGTTGGCTTCGCCGCCCATGATGACGATGGATTGTTTTTGGGCGGGAGAGAGGAGCGGGTCGGCGGCGATGGTGTCGAGAAGGCCGTGCAGGCGCTGGTGGTACTTGTCGGCGGTGGTGTAGCCGGCGGCGGTGACGATGCCGATCTTGACGTTCTTGCGTAGGAGGTCGATCAGGCGCGGCACGATGGGGCTGGTCGGCTCGAGGCTCTCGCCGTCGTCGTAGAGGGTCACGTCGCCGTCGAAGGTGGCGAGTTGGAGGGTGCCGTATGTGGTGACGGCCATCATCTGGGCCGAGTTGAGGATTAAGCGGACATCGTTGAAGGAGGGCGAGACGAAGCGGCGAGACGAGATGTAGCGCTTGCGGTCTTGGAACTTGAAGGCGGCCTCGAGGGGCAGGCGGGTGAAGAGGGGTCCGATGGTCGGGACAAGGAGTTTGAGCTTGGAGGGGAAGGGGTTCTCGCTGTCTTTTTGCTGGGCGACTTGGGAGGTTCAGAGGATGTCGGGGCCGTGGAGGAGGGGAAGCTGGGAGGAAGGGAGACTGCTCACTGTGGTCGTCGATCATGACCTCGACGTCGCGGAGGATCTCGCTGTACCTCCTGTGAGCCTCATCGCGGGTTTGGGCGACACTGCTCAGGCTCTGCGTATCAATGGGGCCGTGGGGTTGCGAGTAGAGCACAAAGGGCACGGCCAGCAGCCCCTTGACCCATTCTGTGTCTTGTTAGCAGTGTCCAGGCTTCCGAGAGCCAAGCTAGCAGCGACGGCATTACCAATGAATTGGTCGCGACGGTGAGTCTTGAGGGCATCTGGAGGAGGATTAGTTGTGTCACCGACACGGAGAGGGGAAGGCTGAGGCACGGCGGCGAGGGAAGACATACATTCTACGCGATACCGGGTGGTCATGGTGCAGGATGGGAGGGGACAAAGCACAGAAGGAGCCGAAAGGGGGAGTAGTAGCTGGGCAACAAAAGGCGGCGGATTGAGGTGCTAATAATTCGACGGATTGATGATGACTTCGAGCTGACGAAGACGAATTGACCACAGGAATGCTCAAGGATCGAGGCGCGGACGAATATCTGTCGACGGTACACACGACAATGGCTTGTTCCAAGGGAGAAAAATAAAAAATTGAAAAAGAACAAACAGTATCAACGACAAAACAGTCACCGCTTCAAAAGCACCCAGCGAGCAATCCCCGATCCGGACTGCCACATATGCTTGCTCCCTGTTGTGGTCTTGGTCGAGGGGACGAGGTTATCGCCGTGCCTTTGCAGGAACCGCCAATAAGCGTGCCAGGATGATGTCACAGGGGCAGCTCCAGGCGGCCCAGGCCCGTTAGCCCAATCAAAAAATGGACCCTCACCGCTGAAGCCCCAGGCCTGGCCCCGCCCGGCGGGCGCCGGATGCGTCTTGGCACGCTGAGCGGGGCTCGCAGATCGGCCCTCTCCGGGCGGGGTCCCACCCACTAACAGCCCGTTTGCAGCCCGCTGTAATCCTACGACAAACACCAGCCGAGAAGCAATCTCCAACTCCACGGTAACAATCAACAAGCACGACTAACCGTCTCGGTCCGCGTCAAACACCCTCCAGGACACTCGGTCGCACTATTCACCAGATCCCAACTGTCAGCCATGACCTCTCGTTCGGGTTACAACGGTCCACGACAGACCGGACGAGAGCAACTAAAAAAAAAACCAAGCTGAAAAACAAGCTTGAAAACGAGCTGGAAAACAGGCTGGAAAACAAGCTGGAAAAGGAGCTGGAAAACAAACTGGAAAACAAGCTGCAAAACAAATTGGACTCGACAACGTACCATCCCTGAACATACAGAACCGTCTTGACCTCGCAGCCGCACGGCACCACCATCGTCTCCTGCACGCGGCACGTCGGCACGGGGCAGCGGATGGCCGGACAATCGGCGGGGCTGGTGGTGCG
>FTCU01000276.1_pt1 | contig 14176 bp, 19 predicted proteins | sample 1639521 | NCBI WGS metagenome assembly FTCU01 (sample SAMEA3914864, study PRJEB12502) | metagenome | biome: forest; material: soil | place: USA | collected 2012-03-12 | depth 0.3 m
AAAAAAGGAGAAAAAGAAAAGAGGAAAAAAGAGAAAAGAAAAATAAGAGAGAGAAAGATCTGTGTTTTTTTTTCCTAGCTAGAACTCGACAGCCACACAAAAGCAAAAAGCCTCCCTTTGTTGGCCCCTTGCTGCTGTCTGGCTCTTGTTGCCCTCGAGCTTCCTCTTGATTGGGCAAGTAATAAATCTGATGATTGAGCCGCAGGATTGTCTTCTGTCGTGACTCATGTAACGGTCCCCAAATTCTTGTGCCTCCCTCCCAATTGCTGAACTTCCCTTGCATTGAACAAAGCAAACTCCTTTTCCCCTTTATTGCTCTTTGCCCTGCCTGCACGTCTAGGAAACCAAAACACGTGCAAACATGCGTCGCCTTTTCTCCTGGTTCGGTCTCTTTGGCTGGCTTCGGAAGCGAGCGGGCAAGACACAGCCGACCCCAGATCCCATGCCGCCCGAGAAGTCCGTTCCGAGGACTCCATGCCCAAACACGCCACAGCAGCCAGCTTATCAATCCGATGAGCCCATCCCGAGTGCTTCTGCTGTTGAGAAACCCGTCATCTTACCCAACCGCCCAACCAACTTCAGCGCACCCAAACCGACAACCGCCTCTTTAGAAACCCTGCCCGCCGAACTGCGAAGCCTCATCCTCACGCACCTCGCCAACGACCTCGTCAGCCTCAAAGCCATGACCAAAGCATCCCCCATCTACTACCAACAATACCTCTTCAACCGCGTGCCCCTACTGCGCAAGCCCTCCAGGCAGCACTGGGCAGCTCCGTGGTGGACGCGTACGCCGTGCTCATGTCAGGCGCGCTCTACGACACTCTGCCACCGCCCCAGGAGCTCGGTGTCGCAGCCCTGCGGCAATTCCTTGACGAGTACGCCACCCTGCGCGCCGCGGCGCCGGAATTGATCCTCGAAGAGTTTTGCACGGAAAAGGACCTGCTTGCTATGGCTGCTTTGTACTGTTCGGTTGCGCGGCCGGTGGTGAGAGAGTGCGCTGCCCGGTTTTTGGAGAGGCTGGAGCCTTTGGGTGAGGTGCGTGAGTTGTCACCGACAGAGGAGGGAAGGTTGCTGCGCGCGCTGTATCGGTTCCAGTTGTACTGCAACTTGTTTGGCCCTGGCCTGGAGGGGTATATGTTTCGGACCGCCTGCAAGCTGTGGTTTGAGTACCACTTGGACATGTTCTTTTGCCTCTTCAAGCCGTGGGAGATTGAGGAGGTCTGGTGCATTTATGTCCTTTTTCGGGGTGTTTACACCAACCTCGTGGATACCGTGGCCCCGGACTTGAGCTCCCAGCACCCACGATTCCAGAACTGGCCGCACCCGCACCCGCCTCCGTGCTGGGAGATGGATGACCCACGTAAGGTGTTTTTTCTCAAGAGTTCGTGATCATTAATTGACCGTTTCAAAGGCATCCGCCAGTCGCTGGTGTCAGGCGCGGCCATGAGGGGGATATTGGCTTTCTACGAGATGGTCAAAGCCGAGGACCACGCGGACCTGGTAGACCAGATGGAATACTACCTGATACAAAACTGTGGCCTTATCGAGCTTGCTCTGGCGTGGGAGAACCAAGAGCTTAGGCGCGAGCGCTTCCCGATGGAGGAAGACAGGATGGAGGCGGGGAGGGAGAGACTCTCCTTTTCTGGCGACACCGAGGACGAGCCGCCGCTCGCGTGGATCATGTATTGGAGGGGCCGGTACAGCAATACCTATGCTGGAGCGAGCGTAGATAATAGCTTGCAAGAGTGGGGTTATGTTTTCTGGGACAGGAGGCGGCTGGTGCGGAGCAAAGGTAGGGAGGAGGTGCTACGCCTACGAGAGCATGCATCAGGTGGCCATCGGTGGTCGTGACTTGGCCCCTGACAAGCACGCATTGAGCAACTTAATCAGATATTTTTCTAACCTACTCTGGGTATGCTTGAATTGCTGTATCTCATGACATGCTTGAAAAGTTGTAACAGATCAGATAGGAGTAGCCTGTCAGAATCAGTAGGTAGGTACCTACCTTAGATTCCTTAATTACTATAGTAGAGGAAACGAAGGAAGACGGCAATAAGATCCCAAAGAGCTCTCCTGAATTTGCACCATGCATGTGATTGCTTGACTCTTGACTTTTCTCGCTTGATCCAGCAATTTTCCTTGTCTGCGCCTTCTTTGGCAAGCACCCGACGCAATTTCTATGTGGCACGGCGGACGCAACTGCTGCCCTGTAGACAATGGGGGTCTCGTTGGAAACTCGAGAAAGAACCACCAAGAGATTCATGGACTTTAAGAAGGTATAAATGAGGTCTCGGCCTCAACGATAGGGGGATATCTCAATATTCAGCACCACACCACACGCATCCTTCTACACAACCTCGACTCACTCGAAATCACTCACTGCGCGGCTCGCAGGAGGCAGCAACAAAATGTCCGGCTACGACGACCTGCCCCCTTCTTTTGGGGAGCAGCGGTCATCCCTCACCGCCCCAATGGGAGTAATCGGATACTATGACAGCCGAGAGCGCAAGTCTCGCCTCTACTCTCTCAGCGGAGGTGAGGTCAGCGTGGACAAAGATGTCGTTGACCCCAACCGCCCCGCCATGTTGGCCAAGGGCCTGGCGACCTGTTTCGCGGTGGCCGCCATCGGTCCCCGGGCGACATTGATGGCCCATGTTCCCGGGTATCTCGCCCACTCCCATCTCGCCGACGAGGAGGAAGATGTTAGACGGGTCATGCGACAGGCCTTTCGCAAGATCTGGGACAAGTATCGCGACCACTTTCGTCCTGACTTTTATGTGGTTCTTGTACCTAGGCCGTACACGGACACGACAAGGATGATGGATGTGTTCCGGGATATCTTTCCCAAGTTGCGCCAGAGAGCCCGCCAGCTTCGCATCTGCGGATGCGAGCGACACCCAAATCCGATCCAGGCCAGGCACGGGCAAGCCCTCGTGATGGTCTCGCTGGACAATCACCGCGTCAAGAAGGTCTTCGTCGAGGACATCGAGGTGCTGTGCCAGCATTTCTAAGTGCTTGGAAGGCGCAAGGGGAGTATCGCCGGGCTGTAGGTGGTCGCATTGAGAGGGAGGCAGAAAAGAAAAGAAAGCCAAAAAAAAAGAAAGAAAACACAGACAAAAAAAGACAAAAAAAGAAAATCAAAAAATTAAAAACTTTAAAAGAGATCAATATAGAAAAGCATTAGAAAACGGGTGAGAAAATACAAAAAAGGGGGGAGAAAAAAAGTCCAGACTCCATGCATCTTACACGTGATAATCAATGACTTCCATGGTGCCACCAACATGACCTATTAATGACGGCACGTGTAACTCGGAGCACAACAATTTTCGCTCACGCATTTAACAATTACCTGCAATATCGGTTAACCCAAATCACCATGGGAACACTCCTGGGGCTTGCGGACGAACTCATCGACCAGATTCTGGCCGAGGTAAAATGGGGCTCGCCGACGACCCCGCCACCCGCCGCGTTCGACGTCCTCCAGTTCTACGAACGTCTCGCCCAAGACACGGCGAGCATCCAATCTGTCCGGTTGACCTGCCGCCGCCTCTACTCAAGAACATCGGCCCTGCTTCTGCCAGCCGCGTCTGTCTCGATCAGCGATCCCTCGTCGATCGACCGCCTCGAGCAGATTGCGGGACACGGAGCGTTTGCGCCCCACGTCAAGGCCGTGCGCGTCGCTTTCAATTTCTACGAGGCCGACCTGGCAGCAGACGCCCGGAAGTTGGCTGCGTATCTGCTGCATATCTGGCGGGAGTCGAGCCTGCTGACAGGGCCGATGTGGTCTCGCGTTTTTGACGACTGGGATGCCTTCTGCCACGTCGAGGAAGCGGCCCATGATCCAAAGGACGAGGAGCAGCGGGGGGATTCTGAGAGCATTCAGCTACTATCTAGCCTGCATCTTGAGTACCAGCGGCGCTATGAGGCACAGAAGCCGTGCCTGGCCTTGTCGGGAATCCGACGGATTGCTTCGGCCATGGCACGGATGCCGAGGGCCACTCGACTGGTTCTGGACGACGGCCCCGACGCACCACACGGACCGAACAGCTGTCTTGACACAGAGGCTGCCGCAACCGCCACCGCCACGCCGTTGGCAGAGAGAGAACTCTCGTGGCTGGTCGCCCCGACGAGGTGGACCACTGCCTTCAAACTCGGCCGCAACACGCCGCCCATTGAGGCACTATTCTCCTTCCCCGCGGCCGTCCACAAAGCCGGCGTTGAGCTTACGGGCTTTCGGATCCACCGGCTGGGGATTCCAGGGGAGTTTCCAATTTGGTGGCTAGAAAAGAGCCTCCATCGGACTGGCCCACCCCCGCGCGAGGTCAGCGAGTTGCGCGAGGCATGCCGCGCATTGCGCGTCTTTGAGGTTACGCCGGACTACGGACCAAGGTGCTGCACCACCGCCAGACCTACCGTTTACGACTGGCCGCGCAGGTCCCGCTCGTGGCTGTGGCATTTGCCGGTGGGCCAGCTCTTTGAATGGATGACGACTGCGGCGAACGGCCTGACGCACATCCACGTCGATGTCCAAACGAATGAACTCAGTTATGCCTCGTACGATCTGTCAGAGAAGCTCGTCCGTCCATGGCCCTGGCCCCATCTTCAGGTGTTCCACCAGAAGGACGGCTACCTCAACCGTGACGTCCTGGCTGAGCTGTTGGCGGCGACCCCGGGCACTCTTGCCGAGTTGTACCTAGACGACCTGGACTTGGGCTGGCCGAGGGAGGGTGTCGCTTGGACATACTACTTGGATGAGTTGCGCGCCCAGTGCTGCCGCACCGCCAGCAGCCGCGCCGCCACTGGTCGCTGCCCGCTAACCGTACGACTCCGCCGGCCGCGCGGCGCCGAGTTCTACCCCGGGGTGCTTCCCAAGTCCGAGGTGGAGAACCTCCTGTCGCTTTTCGACTCTGTCGGCGACGACGGTTTCAGCGCTGTCGACCGCTTCCTCAATGGCCTAAGCGACCGCAATCCCATGGCCGAAGCCGCCAGAACTCCGCTTTATTCTTGGACTCGGGAGAGAACGCCCGACGGGTCAGAGTTTGCCGTGTTGGAGTTCAAGTACCGGTAGCAGGGGGTGGATAAGTATTTTCCAGTTGGTTAGTACTGGACGGCAGCGAGACAAAAGACATTTGTATCCATACATATCGGGGGATATGGATCAAAGCCAGGGCCTTCTGCAGCTCTACGCATCTCCGAACAGCCAACCAGCGCCAACCTCAAAGCTGTCCTGTCAGGCACCATGGCCCAGAGTGGCGCAGTGGCTCAGCCCCGTGTGTTCAGCTTCCAAATGCTCTCTCCGAGCGCTGCGTCTGCAGCTTCTCCGCACCCCGACATGATTGCCGACCCCCAACCCGCAAACCACACGAATCCCATTTGTGATCATGTCTTTTGGCTTCTCAGTTGGCGACGTCCTTGCGGTAGGAAAATTAATTGCTGACATCGCGTCGTGCCTCAAGGACGTCGGCGGATCCAAGAGCGAGTATCGCGACCTTGTCCTCGAGCTCGAGTGTCTCCACAAAACTCTCGTCCATCTCGACCGTCTGCCGTCGCGGCAGGGCAGTTCTGCGCCCACCGCAGACTCAATCAAATACGCCGCTCTCAGCTGCAGGAGACCCTTGGAAGAATTCCTGGGGAAGCTGAAGCGGTACGAGGCGTCGTTGGGGCCGCGGGCAACAACAGCCACGGGCTCGACATGGAAGGCCCCCATCGACAAGGTGCGCTTCCGCCTCGGCGGGCGCAACGAGATTCGCAAGATGCAGAACTACCTCAGCGTGCATATCGGCACAATCAATATGTTGCTGGCTGAGCACGGCTTGGAAACCATGAATCTCGCCCACGAGGAGTCAGGGGCCGCGCAGCTGGCGATCCGAGAACGACTCGAGACGACACATGGGGTGCTTGCCCAGGTACGGGACAGTGTCGCCGGCCAAGCAGTTGTCCTGTGCAAGGCCACCGCTTTGCTCGAGCAGTTGTATAGCATGGTGAGCGGCGAGATACGCGCGTCTTGGAAGAGGTTGGAGGACAGGGCAGCAGCTGCGTGGTACGTCGTACGAGAGTCAACTCGTCATACAAAATAAGTCTAACGTCAGCAGCGTTTCCACACAACAAATATACCTCACCATCCTCGAGATCAAGACCGCCGTCCTCAGCCGCCCCGACAGTCGATGGACCTTTTTGCAGGATCCCGTCCTGGTCGAAGACGCCCTGGGCCGCAAGTTCCCAGTCCCGTCTGAATACGACTTTGGCTTGCTGGACCAAATCATCCGACACAAGTTCGACGTTGGGCCGGGGTCGGCCGAAGTCAGGCACGGCAACTACCAGATCCTGGATGCGAAGAACCGGGATTTGGTTCTCTCCTCACAATCCCGCCTCCGGCCGGGAAGCTTGCTCCTCATGGCCATCCTAGTTGCAAAGCCCCCGATCGATTTGTTGACCGACGACGCTTGCCCCATGCCTCGTTGTACCTCTAACAAAACGATGCAAGTAGAAGGGGGAGGCAGAGCCTGGTAGGTTCTAATTCAGGTACTCTCTGAGTACCTACCTAGGTGTTTGTACTTGGGCCATAAGAATTAACTTTGATCTCAACTAGCTGCAGCTGTGGTGTGTGGTTTGCCGAGACCGAGCAGAAACGAAACTCGCTCATTGACCTCTGGAAAGCGCCGCAGCACGACACTCGAGAGACATTGATAGCCCGCAAGAGACGCTGGTCGAACGATGGCGATCAGGAGGAGGTCACACAAGAAAAGAGACGGAAACGATTGCACGACGACGACGAAGCCGAGTTTAAGTATGTCGCTCTTGCAGGCCACAGCCGCCTTTGTCCAAAGTATATCGAAACACATATGGGCGATTTAATCAGCGTTAGCGTGTATGTCACTTCCTTCTTTCCTGCGAACCACCCCAGACAAGACTTGTCTGACAGTACTCATCCACAGACGCAAGTGGCTCATGACTTCAAACCAACCCTGAACTCCTCGATGGTACAGAAGCAACGGCCGACACACCGTTCCCTGGAGCTGGTGCTCCCGGGTTATTGCCTCCGAAGTTGGAGGAGGAGCTGATCAGGAAGAAGCTGGAGGAGAAGCTGGCCTTGGCAAGGGGTGAGGTGGACAAGCTGAGGGCCCAGGCCTAGGAGGATTACGAGAAGCACGTGGAGGACGAGAACGAGCACTTGAGGAGGAAGGAGGACCTTGCCTCGGCAAACGGTGATGTGAAAAATCTGACGGCCCTGATCAAGGAGGAGTACGAGAAGCGCGTGGCGTACGAGAAAGAGCAGGTGAGACAGAGAGAGCAGTTTGAGAACGAGCGGATGTGGCAGGAGGAACTGCTGGACCAAATGGTTCAGGCTCTCCGTCGTTCTTGGGCGGTCCCTCGTCCCCTATGAGTTTGGCTTGGGGGACTGGGGGAGATAAATAGATCCATTTGCTCCTTGAATGACCCTGATATCCCTCAGGTTGAGAATGGCGTCGCATCCACACAGTGTTGTTGTCGCGGGTTGACCTTGGCCAGCCTGCCCCATTTCTGCAGCCTCCCCCAGCTTCCTGGTTCTTCCACTTCTTGTCCACGCACCACCAGAATACATCACAACCTTTCCATCCAGGACGACAGTTGTTGTTTGTTGATGGATTGCATTGCCTAGGTAGATACTCTGCATGCCTGCGATGGCTGAGACTGTGGCCGGAAAGTATGGAATCTCTTCTCCTGTTGTGATGGCCCGAAGAGGGTCGAGCTAAGAGTCGTGCCGCGTCACCGATGCGTTGATAATCCGTGCGGTTCCGTTGAGATCACTGCCACCAGTTCTGTCAGCTTTGTTTTAACGGAGCAGGCGATGCATAGCCCTTACTTTGTCTTAAGTCTCTGCTCAATGCGCCGAACATCCTGCCGGAGTTCTGTCACGTCCTGCTGTAATGTTGTGATCTGGTTGTTGATGGCCTCCAAAGCCTACACCAAACGAGCACCTTGATCTACCGCTGGTAGATTGGCACAACGTGAAGACTGCTGCAACAACAAGTCGAATCCTCCGGAAATGAGTGCAAAGTCGGGTTGCAACGCCATCGTTTACAAGTCGTGTGTGATGGAACCCTGTTCTCGTCGTTTGTTGTTGCGTCGTTTGATGGTGTTGCGATGACGTCTCCGTCCATCCGTCGCTGCAAGACCAACGAGGACAAAAACAACCCGGGAATGCACGCCCCAAGCCCCCGCTCTCGCTCTCTCCTTCCCGGACCGATCTAGCATCATGACTCCTCTTGTCATGATCGTCACACCTCGCTCTGCTCAGTTCCGCTCGCTCTGATCGCGTGTCGTGGGGGAAACTCTGGGACACAGCTAGGCCATTGAACGGCATCGGCCGAGTCCTTACCAAAGACAGCGCGTGGACAGGCCGTCTTTGTATAATTATTCTCTGTTGAGGTCTATCATTCCTTACCAGTATTGGTGCCTGGGCGACGCAGTTCTTCCGCTGGTTTCAGAGATGCCGAAAGCCACTCGCTACTGAACAAACAAGCAACTCGCGCTTATTCTGGTACACAGTACGAATGTACCAAGTAACTTGGCAAAGCCACTGCAGCGCCATTCGGGCCCGCTGCTAGCGCCAACAGCCCTCAGCCCGCCTCTTCACTTTCGGCCCCCACCGTCCAGTCGCAGAAGAGTTAAATCGTCATCAATCGTTTTTCTGAACGCATGCTGATTCTGTGACCCTTTTTCTCACCGGTGGTGGAATTCTCGAGTGGACACCAACACCATGAGAGCGAGCGTCTTCCTTCTCTGCGCCCTCGGGGCCTTCACGCAGCCCTCATCAGCCACCGCAGCCTTCCGAGATTGGTACCCCGAGTACGGCTCCATCTTCCAGAGCATCCTCGAGACGCAGTGCTCGGCCCAGCACGCCGCCTGGGCGTCGGGCTCGCCTCCTCTCCCGGAAGACTACGCGGCCAACGGCACGGCGTCGGCGGGCCAGGCCCTGGTGCAATGCATCCTCTCCAACGCGTCCGAGTTCATCAAGGCCAACATGGCCTCGGCCGCCGTGCTGCTCGGCATCATGCCCTTCGCCCTCTCCGTGCTCGGGTCCAGCAGCGAGGAGAGCGCGCTGCTGTACGTCATCGCTCGGCGGCCCGTCCTGACCACCCTGCTGCTGGCCGGCGCGCCCGTCGTCGTCGCCCTGCGCCCCTTCGAGTACAAGGACCCCGTCGGCATCCTGCGCGCGCGCGAGGGTCGCTTCTACAGCCTCACCATGGGCCCGTCCTGGCTGGTGCTGCTGCTCGAGTACGCGGTGGCGCTCGCGGCCGTCGCCAACGTCGCGCACGCCACGTACGGGCTGAGCGTCGGCGTGACGACCATGATCCTGCCGGACGCGCGCTACCTGCCGGGGCTGTGGGCAGGCTCGGGGGTCCTGGTGCACGCCGTCGGCGCGCTGTGCCTGCGGTCGCGGCTGCGCCGGCTCACGCCCGAGCGCGAGCCCCTGCTGCGCTCCGAGCTGACGCTGTCGGCCCACAAGCACATCACCGTCCAGACCGTCCCCGAGACCAGGCGCTTCCTGGCCCTGTCGTGGCTCACGTCCACGTCGACCACGTTCCACGTTATCTTTGGCACCCTCGCCTTCTCGAGCATGCAGTTCATCTCGGTGCGCGACGCGTTTGGCGTGATTGGGCGGTACACCGCCTCTGTCACTGTCTGCCGGGTGGTGTTGATGTATGAGCTGTCTGGGCTGCGAACCGCCGTCGAGAGCGTCTCGGTCGTGCCGCATCCTGATGATGGCCAGGACCCGGTCGACGGTCTGAAGGCTGGGCCGCGTGTCTTTACGTTTGCGCCGTGATGGTCCTGATTTGGGGATCCCTTTCTTGTGGGGCTCTTATGTTTTGCGGCCGACAGGATGCTGTACGTGAGCACATAGACTGTTGCTCAAGGGAGACGTGGAAAAAGTTATAGAGCTTCAAAGAGAAGGCGGCAAGCAGCACCAAAGAGGAGGAGGTGTGCATGACCTGGGCGTGGAAGATATGTTCATATTGCCGACCGGGGCTAAACGGAACAGGAATAATCTACAAAACCTCAATCTTTCTGCCTTCTTACCCACAATCCTACCTGCACAATCTTCCATCTAATCCAATAAAACACCAGACCGGCCGCCCAGTTGAGAACCCTCCGGGTCCGAGCATGAAAGTAACAGGCAACGGCCAAAGCGGCGAGGTACGTGAAGAGAGGAACCACGATAAAGGAGGTTTTGAAGCCCTCAGGGACGCCGGTGCTGCCGTCGTCTCCCGTCTTGTTCAAGAACGGCAGGGCAAAGAATGTCTGTCGCCTGTGTCAGCAAACAAAATGCAGTCGAATAACAAGTAAGAGGGTCGGGCAAAACCAACAGCCAGGAAGCTTATGGGCGTGTAAATGACGGTGACGACGGTAAAGACGTAGACGGCCCTGTTCAGCTCGATTCCCTTTGTCGCCTCGCGAAGCGATGTTGCGTTGAATAGCTGGAAATCAAGGTTAGACACCAAGGCGCAATCGAGTGAGAGAATCTTACCCCGTCTCGGAGCCCCTTGACCTCGTCTGATTTTCGGTCGATACGGTCTCTCAGAAGCTTAGCCTTGGCTTGGAGCATCTGGCCAACAGCGTCCCAGCCGTCCTCGGCCGCGCGCCAGTCAGCCTCGTCAAAGATTTCTCCAGGCCGGACCTCGCGGGTCCATTGCTTGTGCAGACGATCCCAGTCCTCAACCATCTCTGTGACCCAGACGCGGCCGACCCGGAGCGTTTCTAGGACGGTGAAGTAGAGCCTCGACCGCTGGAACGAATCGTCAAAGAGGTACGTGTCCCATTTTTCGTTGTCCATCGTCTCTCGTAACTGTCTCGCGGTGCGTCAAAACAAACGCGTCAGCCGCCGGGTTCCGGGTCTGTCCCCAGGAGATGACTGTGAAAACACATACGTCAACCGAAACAATGCCATCGAGGGAGTCAAGGGCGCTCTTCCACCCCCTCTCCCAATGCCCAATGGCCAGAGCGGACAGGGCTAAAAACTGCGATACGCCGGTGCACCGCCCGGAGGGAGTGATTCCATTGGCCTCCCATGTCTGTCTGCCGGCTCCGAGGAACTCGTGAGGTCGTTCCGAGACATTGCCACGGCGAAGGTACTCGAGACCGGCGTCCTCGTCTCCGGCGCCGAGGTTGATGCTGCCGCGGTCCTCGAGGACGAGGATGGTGTACGGGGCGTCGCGAGTCAGGTACAGCACCACGCAGGCAGCTATCGCCCTCTCGGCCAGATACCCGTAAGGGTGGCCCAACTTCACGCAAATCCTGCTTATGTCGTGGGACGGGGACAGTCTGGCGTGGCTAGCACCGGCAGGGCTCCAGATGAAGAAACGTACGTGTAGCTGCAGTACTAGGACCTCGGCGGACATGAATCCGAGGTGTCCCGGTGGAATCGACGACCGCCAAGCCCGCGCCAAACCCCTCCCGGGGCCGCCGGTCGAGGCGAAGGTGTCGGCCAGTAGTCCGCGATGAGGCTGCGTTTCGGAGAGGGGGAGCAGGCTGATGAGGAAGGCCAAACGCTCGAGGGGCGCCGCGGTTGTGTGAATGTTACGGAATGGACAAAGCCTAGGCACGTAGAAAGGTTAGGTAATAGGTACCTGACTGTCGCACGGGGAAGACGAGGCGAGTTCCCGATGAGATTACTCCATTCACCCAACTGATTATGTAGGTACTTCTCGGCCTCCTCGAACTCACCAGGTTTTCCCATGAGCGGGCCGCTCCGGCAACAAGGGCTGGCGACCGGTGGCGTCAGAAACACGGAACTGTCCGGCAAGAGCGCAATCAAGGACAGACGGCCTCGCGCCAGTCTCACTCACCTTGCCCATTCCGTTGAGGATTGGGGTAGCGGTTGGATAGCCGTCGGCGTCCAGGTCGTGGGCGGCGCCCTCCAGCCATGGCACACCGTCGGGTTTCCAGTCAAACACGATATCGTCGGCGCCGCCGTTTATCGAGAGGGTACCAAGTGGATCCCGAAAGTGCGTCATCCATTTCTCGGGGCGATCCACGGCTTGCGGATGGCGGAACATGAACGATGTGGACGGGGTGTAAGGGTGCCCTGGTCGGGCTGCATCGCGAAAGACCTGGCGGAGACGGGACGGCGTCGGCGCGGTAGATGCCAGGATGTCAGCTGCAGTAGGCTCGATCGGTGCCGAGTCCCGGCGCGAGGGCGCGCCGTCAGGCTGGATATTGACAGGTCCTGATCCGGGAGGAGGTCGCTGTTGGGTGGATGGCGGCGGCGGTTGGAAGGCGCGCAACAACGGCGCCAGCTCGTCGAGGCTCGTCGCCAGTCTTCCCAGCGCGTCCAGCAGCAGCGTATTAGAGTCGGGGCCCGCAGCGCCTCGCGGCGATGTCTGGGTGGCGTCCTCTGCCATGACGGGCCGCGGGCAGTGAGTGAACTGGTCGTTGGGGATGAGAAGTGATACCGGCTGGGCCGGTATCTTTCCAACCTGACTTGCTGTCAGAAGGAGAGTCGGAGACACAACCTGAAAAGTTGCGGGGTGATGTTTTGGAATTTGGGGGCGAGCTGAAGCCAACCAATCGCTCGGGGCGGTTTGGCGCCGCCCGTCAGATTGGGGCTGAGGCCGGCCTCGATGGCTGTGGCCTGATAATAGCGGCAGCAAAAAAGCCCAACATTATTTTGCAGATGGAAACCTCTGCCCCAAGTACAGCTCAAATAACTACCTCTTAAGACACGCTCAAGATGTCGTGCTCGGACCAGCACGCCGCCGCCGTACGCCTGCGGCCGGCGAGTGTTCAAAGACGTCCGACTAAGCCACGCCAAGAACCACTTCTCAACTCTCGACCGACATCATCCAACACATCGTGAAGGATTAATACTGGTTGGACGTACCAGGACTATTTTGATTACCTGAAAGCTTTAGTGGAGAATCGGGCTAGTATTCGAGCCGATGGCAACAGCGAATCCTCGGTGTCGCATGTTTTTCTTTCTTCTTTTTTGTCCTCGCCTCGTTGCGATATTTGCTGCTTACCCTTATTTCAGGGGTAACACCAGCGCTCAACCACCACATACGACCATACCCGCAAAAGAACTTGGGATCCCGTCCGCTCTCCCCGAAATAAACTTGCGAGGGCAGGTTAATTTGGCGGATAAGCCGAAACGCCGCACAACGGCTCCGACCTTACCGTCAATTGTTAGAGATGGGATGGCCGCATCGCTGCGCCCCTTTTTCGGCGGAGCGGTTGGCATCCGCCAAAGTCTCCCTCCTGGCCACGCCGCAGGTTGGCTCGCCCCAACGCGACCTCGCGACCGACCGCTCATCTTCTGCCACAAAAAAATCGCGTCCGCCTGACGAAGATGTTTGGTAGGCGCCGCGCTGTTGTTCTCGATAAACCAGTCTACTCGCGCGACCGGAGCAAGCGGCAACGAAAAGCGGACGAGAACGATGACTTGTTCTTGGAAACCAAGATCGACAATAGGCGGGAGGTATGCTAGAAAGGGCAAGAAGAGCGGGATAGCGCCTAGCAATCAATGCAGCAGTAAGTGTCATGTAAGATCATGTCCTTTGCTCTCTTTACTTGCTGACAATAGAGCTTAGATTCGTCGAGACATACAAGTAGCAGGACTTCGAGCAGATCTGGATAGGCCTGTGCAAGGACGGCCTAGGCAAAAAAGGGGTTATCTGGTTGTACTTCCGCGATTACGTCGAGTCTTCGCAGACAACCTGCCTAGTCCTCGGAGATAAAGAATTTGAGGTTGTCTAGACGATTACTACTACGAAGACTGTGATCGAGCATTGGAAGAACCTGGTCGCAGAGGTAGATAACACGATTCTCAGGATACTGAGGTGTAAAGATCCCGACAATCGTCGACTAGAAGTTGAGATGGGATCAAGGAGAGTCGACTGACAGGCCCGTCGGGAACATCAGCAATGTGAGAGATTTTGTAGTTCGCATTTGGCTTTTACTTGGCGGTGTGGGGCAAATTTGTAGCCAACCCCCTCTCGGGAGAGAGCGGGTGCCAAAATCGCGGGATAGTCAAAAACCCTGGGACACTTGCCCGCCCGACTTTGTAGTCAATTTGTATGAAACCACGGCCTGCACTATCGTTCTACAATGACAACGCGATGCTGAAACTATTCAGAGTAGTGCAAAATGTCCAGATTGACAGGACAGTCAAAATATATAGAGGTTGACTTGGTTACAT
>FTCU01002049.1_pt1 | contig 14158 bp, 11 predicted proteins | sample 1639521 | NCBI WGS metagenome assembly FTCU01 (sample SAMEA3914864, study PRJEB12502) | metagenome | biome: forest; material: soil | place: USA | collected 2012-03-12 | depth 0.3 m
CTCCCACCCAGCCCGCCTCCTCCTCCTCCTCACAGGCGGCACCGGCCTGCACTCCCCCAACAACCAGCTCCAAGCCGACCTCTTCGCGCGCGCCGGCTACGTGGTCCTCATGCCAGACCTCTTCGCCGGCGACCCGGCGCCCAACAGCACCAACACGGCCGCCGCGGCGACGACGGCCGAGATAGGGGCGTCCGGGGAAGGGGTTGGCTCGTTCCTGGACCTGTTCAAGACCAAGGCTGCCGAGGCGGCCAAGAGCTTCCTGATTGACATGTGGCTTGCGCGGCACACCGAGGTGAGCGTGATGCCGGTGCTGGAGGCGGTGTTGGAGGCCGGGCGGGACGAGTTTGCGGATGCGGTGGCGCACGGCGGGGGGGTGTATGCGGTGGGGTATTGTTTTGGGGCGAGGTATGTGCTGCTGTTGGCGGCGGAGAGGGTAGCCAAGGAAAGGGGTGGGGGGGACGAGGAGGCGAATCGGCCGGAGAGGGTCGCGCCGCAGATCAAGGCTGGTGCGTTGGCGCATGCGACGATGGTGGATCCCAAGGACTTTGAGGGGTTGAGGGCGCCGCTGAGTGTGGTGTGCGTGGAGGAGGATCCGCTGTTTCCGGATGAGGTGCGGATTGCGGGGGAGGAGTATATGAGTGCCCATGGGGTTGAGCACGAGGTGTCGGTGTATCCTGGCGTGCCGCATGGTGAGTTTATTGAGCTGGGTTCGTGGTGAGATGTGAGGGTGTCGGCTGACAGAGACTCGCAGGTTTCGCCGTCGTGGGAGACTATGAGGACGCCAACATCAAGGTTGCGCAGGCCACGGCCTTTGATCAGATGTTGAAATGGATTGAGGAGCATTGATTTGGTCTTTTCTCGGGCGTTGGGTTCGGGACGGGCTGGGTTTACGTGTTGGCAGTCGGGTATCTCTGCTTTTCTTCATGACGCTATTTCAACTCCCGGGTTAATCACCCCTGCGGCCTCACGAGATGGTACAAATGATCTTGCCCATGGTCTTGTTCTCCTCCAGCAGCTTGTGCGCCTGCACAATCTCCTCCCACGGCAGCACCGTATCGATCAACACCTTCAGCTCGCCGCTCTCAAACTTGGGCAGGTACTCCTCCAGCCGATCCCGCAGCCGGCCCTGGTACTCCTCGTCCCGACTCCGCAGCGTGCTCCCCTCGATCCTCACCCTCTTATACAACAGCTTCCGCAGATCCACGTCCTTCACCACCGCCCCGCCCATCAACCCCAGCATACAAATCCGCCCATCCCTCGCCACCACGTCCAGATTCTTCTGGAAATAATCCCCCCCAATAAAATCCACCACCATATCCACCCCCTCCCCCCCAGTCTGCTCCAAAACCTCCTTCACCCAATCCCGCTCCTTATAATTCACCGCCTTCTTCGCCCCCAACTCCCTCTCAATAAACTCACACTTCCCATCCGTCCCAGCCGTCGCAAACACAGCCTTCGCCCCCGCCAGCCGCGACAGCTGGATGCCCGCGATGGACACCCCCGACGCGCCGGCGTGCCACAGCACGCTCTTGCCGGGCGCGTCCATGCCCAGCACAAAGTGCAGCGCCTGCGTGGCGGTGATCCACGTCTCGGGAACGCCGGCGGCCTGCTCGAAGGACAGGTGCGGCGGCTTGTGCAGCAGGGTGCGCGTGGAGACGGCGATGTACTCTGCGTAGGCGCCGCCGTAGGCGAGGCCGAAGACGGCGTCGGAGGGGGAGAAGGTGTTGTTTTTGGGGGGGTCGGGGCCCAGGGAGACGACGGTGCCGCTGAATTCGACGCCCAGGGTGGCGGGGGCTTGGGGCGGCAGGGCGTAGTGGCCTTCGCGCTGGAGGAGGTCCATGCGGTTGAGGCCGAAGGCTTTGATCTTGACGAGGGCCTGGCCGGGGCCGGGCTGCGGGATGGGGGTGGAGGGGTTGATGAAGAGGGCTGAGGCGTCGCCGGTGCCGTTTTTGATGTCTGAGACGGAGGGGGAGGGTGTTAGTTGAGGGTGGGAGGTAGCTAGGGTGGGTAGGGAGAGGGGTGCTTGCCGACTGCCTTCATGACGGAGGCCATTTTGGCGGTGGCTTGTGGTAGCTTGTGGTGGGAATTGGTGTGATGGAGTGGAATCGGACTGGAGCAACTTGAACTGCTTGTGCTTGACGGCATTCAAAAATCCAAATATTCAGGATTTCCAGTGTTGTTGAAGCTTGCCTCGAGTTTGCGAAGGGAAGCTGGCATGGCGGGGTTCTGACAAATACGGAGCTCAGGTAAGCACTCCCGAGGTTCAGAGGTCCCCTCAAGGTCCCCAATGACGTCTTCGGGCCCGGTGGCTGGCCCCACCCAAACTCGGCCGGGGCGGCGGGGCCGAAGCTCCTGATTGCCGATCCGCACTGCCTCCGGATCTTCCGGGCTGCCGTCCCGGAAGCGGCCTGTATTCGACATTTTTTGCATCGGGTGACAGACAGCTGGAAACCGGGAGGCGGTACTCTTCTCATCGGCCACGGATGGGCAGACCCGGGTACCCTCATCCGGCAGGCCTGTCTCCCATCGTAAGCAGCACATGGTGGTTCATCAGCACTTTACAGTACATGCTATCTGCATCGCAGCTCACGTCATCTTTTGAATTTGAACCTGCCGGTTGCCCGTTTCGTCGATCCAACATCGACACGAATCAAGGTCCGCCAGAGGGATCGACGGCTCGGACGGGCAGCCGGTTCCTCTTCGTCCCGTGTATGCAGAAAATTCTGCCCCGAGACTCCGGCGAGAAACGTCGGAACTTCTGAGGTAGATGCCGGATATCAATAGACTGGAGTGCGGTGGATGCGATGGGCTGCATGCGTGTTGTGTTGGGAGTCGGACTTGAGGATATATTTATCATGCCTCGACACGAGTCAGTCTCAGATCTGAATCAAAAACCAAAAAAATACCCACCGGTCGTCGTCTACAGATGCAGCCAAGCACAATATTCTGTGATTTTTTCCCGCTTATGCTTATGAAGAAATCCAGCTTGCCGAGATGCCCAAGGGTTCCGGGTCTGCATCCAACCCACCGAGAATCTGCATGCACGCATGCAAGTGATGAGTTCCCGATGAAGCACCCGGATCTGGGATTCTGAATTCTGAGCTGGTCTCGGCCGTTGCAGGCTGCCCCACATGCAGCCAGGGTGAGCACGATGCTTGGCGCTCATTTCCGCGATTTTGCCAGCGCCGTCATCTGCAGGTACGGCGCGCCCTGGCAGGGGTTCGCTTCCAGGTTGCAGCCATCCAGGCACACTCGCACACTCCCGCCAGGCACAAACAACCGGGACGGACCTCAGATCAAACACATCGGACGGCGCAATTCTGCCCAAAACACCGCTCGCATCGCACCATCTCGTTTCCATCTCCCAGCTGACATGCATCCAACGATCCGTCCGCAATCTGGATTCTGGACTCTGTTCTTCTTCAAGCGAAGCAGGGGACGGCCGACCGGGCAACCCTTTGGTCGTCTTCGAGATGCGCCGGGATCCCTGCACCTCCCAAGCCAGGAAATTGGGCGCCCGCTGGGAGCGGAGAACAGACCGCTCTTGTTGGCCGGCGCCGCACCCCAGCCCGGCCCACACCCTCCTTTTCCCGCATCCCTGCGGCGTCTGTGATTTGGCCCGTTTTTGGATGGCAGCACTGGCAAAATTGCATGGGCGCGCCAGGACAGGGGACGGCAGCACTGGCAGTCTGCTGTGCGCCCACCCTGGAAGAGTCGCTGGGTCCCGTCGCCTTTGGTTGCTGACGATGGCCCACGGCTCTTATAAACACCAAGCCCGCTCACACACCCCTGTCCCGTTCCTCCTTTCTCTCCCTCACCCACACGCTCTCTACCAGCCCACGACTCTTCAGTCGATTACATTCGTTCAAATACAACGCAACAAGCCTCGTGCTTCAACCGCTCCACGACCATCTCCGTCAATACACTTAATCGTCGAGTACATAATCTAATACCCGCACAAACCGCCAAAATGAAGTTCGCCACCGCCGTCCTTGCCCTCGCCGTTGGCGCCATGGCCCTCAAGAACGAGACCCTCGCCGTCACCTACACCACCCAGGTCGTCACCGCCATCACCACCTACTGCCCTGCGGCTACCGAGGTCACCTATGGCGGCAGCACCTACACCGTCACCGAGGTACGAGCGATTCTGGATGGAAGAGGCGAAAGAGCGGCCACGGGAGCGGGAGCTGGAGCGGGAAGAGTCCCCACACGAGCAAACTTGGGACGAAGTCGCACAAGTCGCACGCAGTGCCTCATTGCCACACCCCCCGCACTGCTCTCCCGCTCTCACACCCATTCCACCAACCCCCTCAAAACTACCCCGACCGTGAAGACTAACCCGCTCGCCAGGCCACCACCCTGACCATCTCCGACTGCCCCTGCACCATCAAGGTCCCCATCACCACCGTCTCCTCGGTCATCTGCCACACCTGGTAAGCCAGCCACCCTTTTAATCAACCCATCCATCACTAAATGCTAACCCCTACCCCAGCAGCACCGCCGTCTACCACAACAGCACCGCCCCGACCGCCGCCCCGACTACCACCAAGACCCCCATCGGCACCATCAGCAGCACCCCCGTGCCCTCGTCCACCAAGCCCGGCGCCCCCATCGCCACTGCTGGCGCCGGCCGCGTCGCCATGCTCTCTGGCGGTGCCCTTGCTGGTGTGCTTGGTCTGGCTGCCTTTGTTCTCTAAGGGAGCTTGGCTGGACTGGAAGGGAGTTGGTTGGGCTCTGAAAAGCTGGGTGTGATTTTTATTTATTTGGGAATCTGTCTGGCTTGATGAGTTGGTTGGTGGATGATGAGTGAAGGGGTGGAGGAGAGTTGGGAGGTTGGATGGATGGGATGTTGGATTCGCGGGATCTCGCTCCGATTTGGCGGACGGGATTCTGCAGTCACCTTTCGCTCCCTTTGGGGTTTCGGGGAGGAAGAGAGAGGGGGTTGGCGGCGATCCCCTGTGCCGGGTTGCTCGCAACGTGGCACGGGGTTTTGTCTTGTCGTCTTTTCCCAATCTCTCTCTTTTTCTCTCTGCGACCTCGGGGGAGTGTTTACTCCTTTGGACTGTGTTCTGCTGCGGGCAAACTATCGACACTTTTCAACCCTCGGTGTCGGGACCTGTTCTCGGCGTACTTGGCCACACTCTAGTTTCTTTTGTTGGTGTCGTGAAGAGGTTTTTACTGTTGCGGTTCTTGACGTGCCCTGTGCTTGGTGATTCCATGTTTGATGTTGACTGTTGAGTCGGTCGAGTGCTTGATGATTCCGTGGGGAGTGACTGGGTGAGTGAGGGATGAGACATTACACCCGAAACACACGAGGCGATGGAGGCTCAATGTTTCGTGCTCTATTGCGGAAAACCTGGCTTGTTGGTTTATCGGGCGCAATGCATTCCAGCAGCCCTGTTTCGGTTCGGCGCCGACCGCATGCCATGCCGCCCGTCTGATCCACCCGTCGTGCCTGCGGCGGGCGGCATGGGCGCGATCGACGGCATGCCGCGCCGGCGACTTTATTTTGACGCATCTGTTGTCATCCAATACTCTCTCGGTGAGGCATTGTATGTACAGATCTGCAAAATACGCCAACCGCCCGTCGTATATGCGGTGACTCGGTCCTGAGAGCTTGAGCCATGACAGAAATTGGTTCCGTCTTAACCGCCATGCCACCTGAGTCGGATACTTTGTTGCTGTTTTTTTAATTACCCTTTCAAGTCTGTCTCGTTATGTTCAGGTAGCCGATCCTGAGAAGATAGAATACCGGCGGCATGCCTTGCCAGTCTCGCCAGTGAGTGAGTGCCGATGTGCAGTGAGATTTGGCTTGAAGCGAGTGGGCCTTCAATCTGGCACTGGCAATCTTGAAGACTCTAACGTTAATCTCCTCCCTGAATTCATCACTTCTTCCACTTCCACTTGCCGACGAGAAAATCACGGAACCCAACCCAGATCATTACCTCATCCAAGATACAAGATAGCCTTCCGCGCACACACAAATGGACGAATTCCATCTCTCCGTTGCCGTCCCATGTGCTCGGCTTCCAGCGCTTCCAGTGACGCCAGGCTCGGCAACGCGGCCGCACAGACAGCCAATGGCCTGAGTGCACGCGCCGATCCCCCGGACCCCAGCCCGAGCTCCAAGGGGCGTCGGGGTAACGGAATGCGGGGAGGCTCGCGTGGGACAGCTTACACCGCGGCTGTCGCGACGTCCTCGGGGTGGATCTGAGCCATCGTGGGCGATGATGTGCAGAGGCAATTGCTATTAAAGTTGACTGCTTTGGGATTCATTCGTTTGTGCCTTTAGTCTTAGACTCTTGTTTCGACCACACACGACTATCCGTCGCTTGAGTAGACCAGGCAGAATACAGACTCACGTCTCTGCCCTTCACTGAGCCGACGCATCCCTTGGACTGCCTGCCGCGAGGCAGGCCTCTGGCTTGCAACCATGGACCATCCGCAGGACCAAGTCCAGCACCACTCTCTCAATGACCCCGAGAGTTTCTGGGCACACCAGGCCGAGCACCTCTTCTGGCACAAGAAGCCCTCAGCCGCCCTGGCCCGGACCACCAAGGGGCTCAAGACGGGCGAGACGCACGACCACTGGGAATGGTTCCCCGACGGAGAGATTTCGACATGCTACAACTGCGTGGACCGCCACGTCCTCGCCGGCCACGGCGACTTCCCCGCCATTCTATACGACAGCCCCGTCACCAACACCAAGCAGCGCATCACCTACAAGCAGCTGCTCGACGAGGTCGAGGTCTTTGCCGGCGTCCTGCGGGAGGAGGGTGTCAAGAAGGGGGATGTCGTGCTTGTCTACAGTATGCCTCGCCGTCTCTTCCCTCGCGGTCCTCCCACGTGGTCCAGCGGCTAACTTTCTCAGTGCCCATGATCCCCGCCACCCTGATTGGCATTCTCGCCATCAACCGCTTGGGCGCCATCCACGCCGTCGTCTTCGGAGGCTTCGCCGCCGGTGCCTTGGCCCAACGCATCGAGGCCTCGCGGCCCGTTGCCATCCTGACGGCCTCGTGCGGCATCGACGGCAACAAGCCACCCATCCCCTACCGCGACTTCATAGAGGAAGCCATCCGCATCTCCCCCTGGAAACCACCAAAGACCATCATCTGGTAGGTGCCCTGGACCCTTTTTCGTATCCCTCGTGGTGACCGACTATGAATAGGCAGCGAGATGAGCTGCTCTGGCGGCCCACCCGCAAGCTACAGGGCGAGAGGAAGTGGAAACACCTAGTCAAGAGCGCCCGCGCCCGTGGTAAGCGCGCCGAATGCGTGCCCGTCAAGTCGACAGACCCAATCTACATCATCTACACCAGCGGCACGACTGGCCTGCCAAAGGGCGTATTGAGAGAAGCTGGTGGACACGCCGTCGGCCTCCACCTCTCCATCTCGTACCTCTTTGGCATCCATGGTCCCGGCGATGTGGTAAGCAATCCTCTCCCACATACAGTGGCGGCGGCCTGCCACTGACATGACCAAAGATGGGCTGCTTCAGCGACATTGGCTGGGTCGTCTCCCACAGCTACACGCTCTACGGGCCGCTCCTCACCGGAGCCGCCACCGTTTTGTACGAGGGCAAACCAGTCGGCACCCCCGACCCATCCGCCTTCTGGCGGCTGGTCGAGGAGTACAAGATCAACACCATGTTCACCGCGCCGACGGCCCTGCGCGCCATCCGCAAGGAAGACCCAGACAACTCCCACATCACCACGATCGGAAAGCGCGGCGGCCTGAGAAGCCTCAACGCACTCTTCCTAGCCGGCGAGCGATCTGAGCCCGCCATCATTACCATGTACCAGGACCTGCTGAAGGAGTACGGCGGCGAGAACTCGCAGGTCGTCGACAACTGGTGGTCTTCGGAGTCGGGCTCGCCAATTTCTGGCATCGCCCTGGTGCCGAACGCCGGCAAGTGCAGACTAACAGGCATGAAGGAAGAGCACCAACCCCTGGGCATCAAGCCCGGGAGTGCAGGAAAGGCAATGCCCGGTTTTGACGTGCGGTACGTCTCCTCCCCCTATTCCACCCTACCCAGCAACCCAACCTCTTCCTAACCCACCCCACCCAGAGCCGTCGACGACTCAGGCACCGAACTCCCCCGCGGCAAGATGGGCAACATCGTGCTGGCCCTCCCCCTCGCCCCGACAGCCTTCCGCACCCTCTGGCAAGACGAAGAGCGCTTCTACAAGGGCTACCTGAAGCGCTTCGGCGGGCGGTGGCTCGACACGGGCGACGCGGGCTGGATCGACGAGCGCGGCTACATCCACATCATGGCGCGCACCGACGACATCATCAACGTCGCGGCGCACCGCCTCAGCACGGGCGCCCTCGAGCAGGCCGTCACCTCGCACCCGCGCGTCGCCGAGGCGTGCGTCGTCGGCATCCCCGACGCGCTCAAGGGGCAGATGCCGTTTGCGTTTGTCACGGCGGCGGAGTCCGACGTGCCGGACGCTCAGTTATTTGCCGAGATCCAGGCGCTGGTGCGCGCGCAGGTCGGCGGGATCGCCTCGCTCGGCGGCATGATTCAGGGGAGGGGGATGATTCCCAAGACGAGGTCGGGCAAGACGCTGCGGCGGGTGCTCAAGGAGCTGGTGGAGAATGCGGTGCACGGGGAGTTTGACAAGGAGGTGAGCGTGCCGTCGACGGTGGAGGATGCGGGGGTGGTAGAGGTGGCGAGGGAGATGGTGAGGGGGTATTTTAGGGAGCAAGGTGCGAGGCATGGGGCTATTGAGGGGAAGGCGAAGCTTTAGTTTTTGAAAGGGGCGGATGGTGATGGGATGGAGCAAGCGTTGGGTTTGGTACGGGTTGTTCATCGACATATTGGATGTGTTATTTTGCGAGACAGTTCTTTCTATGACTCAAGGTGGCCTGGAAAACGAGAGTGTTGTCGGCAGATTCAGGGGGCGGCTTACACCACCGGCTTCTACCTTGAGAGACATGGCAGCATACCACTCAACATCAGTGATTCCTCCTTTTAATCCATTCTTCTTATTTTTGGTTTCTCAGAACTCTCTGCCTATACGGGCACACCATACTTTATGCCGCAACCTTTACCACCTCCTCCGACCTCACCCCGCCCTTTCTGGGCTTGGTGGGCTGGACTTGCTTAGGCTACGCATTGGATATGGAACTCCATGACACCGGCGGCGGCTGGGTCAAAATCCTGACTGCTGTTGGGCACGCGATAGTTGATTAGTGGTGGATGATTGTTTCGGCGACTTGTGTTTCCCACGCTAGGAACCCATCCACCCATCAAAACCTAACAGGCCCTTCATAAGCTAGCTCCAGACCATTGTTGTAACCCACCGACGGTTAGTCCAACCCATCTCCCAGAAATAGAAGGGAGAAAACAGAAGAAACAAGGAAGCCACAAACCCTGCTCAACCCCATCTTCGGATGCCACCCACACTTATTAACCCCCACTCCCTTTCTCCTCTCCTCTCGTCACAGCAGACGAACAACATAGCACGATCAAGCAACTCAACCCGTTCCTGCACAAAATCGCAACGTAACGCAGCTGCTTCTTGTGGCAAAACAATTAATGCCCACTATCGTACCTCAGCACGGCAATGATGGATGACCTAACATATAACGAAGAGGGGAAGCAAGAAAAGGGGGGATTGGAAAGCCCGGGAAGGAGGTTACACCATGATCAACACCCAAGACTAATATCTACGCTAGTAACAGTCAACACTAGGCCGCCGCCGGCGAGCTAGGGGCGGTGATGATGAATGGGACGGTGATGATGACGCACTGCACTACCCCGACGGATCGACTATCCCTCCCGATACCGGCCTGATTACGCCGTGTTGGTGTGTTTGTGTGGGTGGAGGAGGGGAGAAAGGGCGATGTTGTGTGTGTGTGGTGTGGCAGACGGAGTCTAGGTGGGGGAGGGGGGAACAGAGAGCACAGACAGTTCCCATCACGAGGCCTGGTGGCACGTTGGTACTGTACAAGGCGTGGGCGGGGTGTATTCTGTACTACGGAACGGCGAAGGATGGTTTGTGATAGACTTTGGGGATGGTCCGTCCCGTCCGTCGGTCTATCCAGCGGTGGACAGCCTGCTGAGGGGAAGAATGACTGACAGGCTGTCCCGTCGAGGGCGGCGTGGTGTAGGACGAAACTGGCTCGGTTTGAGGTATATCTATGCATATGGTAAGGAGACTAGAGAAGAGATTAGCGGTTTCGGGAGGCGGAAAGAAGGTGTGTCGTTCAGCGAGGTGAGGCGGGTCAGCGACTGGGCAGTAGGGTAGTCGTGTGGAACACGCGGGAACGAAGACGGTGATGTCGGGAGGAATAGCCCCCGCCCCCGCCCCAATCCCAGGATTGGGGACTGTCGTGTGGTGGAGCCAAGGCAGGAGATGAGCTGGGACGTAGCACAGCACAAGGACCGTCTAGACCCCCATCTCGATAGTGCGGGTGCGATGGTGTGTGTGTGACCCGAGGGCGGTGGATGCCGCGCAGGGAGTGGGCGAGCAGCGGGTAGGAGAATTGTCCAGCGAGGCCCTGCAGAGAAGGGTTACAGCGACTCGAACGTTCGGGGTGCGTCTGGGTAACAGTGGACAGGCTCGAAACGTAGACTGGCGCTTAGAGCCGAGACATGGCAAGCCCAGGCGGGTGAGCTGGGTCTCGTGAGCTCGGCTGTTATCGAACGAGGTTGGGATGACAGTCGAGGACTTGCCGCCTCTCCTCCCGGATGCCCAAGTCTCGGGGCGCGGAAGCGATTTCACTGGTAGCCCAACTTCTATCAGCTCGGACGCTGGCACCCTCCAGCGTGACTGACCCGCGTAAATAGAGCTGCTTGCAGGCTCGAGGTGGCAAGATCTCAAGACGGGCCCACGAGAACACAAAAGTCAAAGTAAACAAAACTCGGACCAACCAACGAGTTGAGGCACCGTAGATCTTGAGCTCCAAGACGCACAAGCAATGCAACCTATCCCTAGCGCCATCCTGTCCAACCTCCCAATGCAGAATGCAAATGCAGATGCGACGTCGCGATGCAAATACCCGTCAAGCGCTCCGTTTCACGGTGCTACCAGAGCCCAGTCAAGCCTATCCAGACGTCGGCGCCCATGCAAGGCAATATATGCTGCAGCTAGACGTGGCCGGAGCAAACAAGACAGCCCCCTTACACAGTAGCCTTGTCCCACAATCCCCGGCGCCCCCCCTGGGGATGGGCAAAAGAAAGAGACGGAAATGAAAAGTGAGGAGGGCAAAGATGAGCGACAAACGGCGGGCGAGGGGCGGTGTGTCAGCCCGTGGGAGGGTCGGCGGCTGGCCGCTGCGTGCTCCCGTCGGCCTTCGAGAAGGCTCCGAGAACACTCTGCTGGCGCCGAGCGGCGATTTTAAGATTGGCGAAGCGCGCCTCGGGAAGCCGCTTGCCTGCCTTCATGCTCTCCAGCACCCTGGGCGGCGTGGTCGGTCAGTCAGCCAGCTGGTCCTGCACAGTATCCGTAACGATCCGAGACACACACGGGGTTGCCGAACAGGACGGACAAAGAGGAGAGAAGGAGGGTGGGCGTAGCGTGCAGACGGGAACTCACCATTCGACACCGACAAACTTGATGCCGCAGCCGCCAACCCGCCGGATCTCCTTCTCCAGTTTGCCGCCAGCCAGTCCACCGCCGGCGCCCCCGTTCGGGCCGGCCGGCTTCCCCAAGATGACGTGGGTAACCTGGCGGCGGCCGAGGTGCAGTGATATGCGCGCCCCATGTTCCGAAAGCAGGTGCTTCAGCTTGTGGTCGGACACAAGCGGGAGGGTGCTGCCGTTGACGTAGATGACGAGGCTGTCAAAGATGTTGCGCTTCTGTGCCGGCTTTGCGTCGTCGTCCTCATGCGGCCCTTCCTTTGCCTGACGGGCCAGGGCCAGCCTCTCCTCGGCCGCGACTCCGTCGTCGCCACCGTTGATCTTCCAGCCTTGTTCGTTCACTTTGTTGCCCGCCCCCTGTCCCGCTGGCAGACTCGGCCGCGACGAAACGTTCATGGTTCCGGGCTTCCGCAGCATGTCGGCAACGCTATTCGCGGCGCGGGCGCGGACCGCGTTGGGCACCAGCATGCCCAGGCGGGCGTCAAAAGCATCGGACCCCATGCCCACCGAGTCGGAGATGCGCGCGCCGCCCGAGTTGCCGGCCCGGAACTGGCTGTTCATCTTGAGGTTCCGCGAGTCACGCCATCCTTGCGGCCCGCGGGTTTCGGCGCGCTGGTGGCCTGCCCCAACCGAATTCCATGGGTCAAAGTTGCGGCCGAGGCGTGGCTCAGCCGGAGGAGGCAGTTTGGGTTTTGGTGGAGGCGGCATGTGCAGATCGGAACCGTCAGGTATTCATGCCATCGGTGTTGGAAAGTCAATTCTGTCAAGAAGGAAAGAAGAGGAAAATGAACAAAACAGTGAAACAAAGGCTGGAAAGAATGGCCGTGGGCACAGCGTCATTGGGCCCTGAGCAACAAACACTCCACCGCGACTGGAAGGCCCGACTCGCGTCGCCACGAGGCAACCATCATGCGTTCCTGCTGGGAAACACACGCGAAGTCACATGAGACGAGGCACAGTCCACTTTTGCCTGAATTCAACTCTCAACTCTCAACGCTCAACGCTTTCCACTGTTTCCGCGCTTTCCACCAGTTTCTGGCACTCAGACAGCACCCAGCTCAACCACACGCCACGCCTCAACGCTCGGAAACGCTGCAGATCAGGGCAATCGTGTTGCTGTCGCCACCACAACACGTCGATGTTTTGAGGCAAAGCAGGGGGTTGGGGACTTCGTATTGTCCCTGCCTCCCACCCTCCCTTCATCATAGATCCCCTTGTTTTCTCGTTTCTCTCATGCTGTCAGACTCGGCTGGTTTCAATGACGAGGATTGAGAACAAAGACGAGAGGGCAAGACTTGGCCGTGCAACCAACATGACAACATGGCGGCCGCTCCGAGTGGGTGGCCAAAGCCCTGTGACACCTCACAGCGTCGCATCGCCGAGGGCATTCTGGCCCTTTGGGGGGCTGATTCACGTAAAAAATGGAACCTCAGTCGAGAGGACTCGAGGGCAGCCCTCCTTCGCACCGTTGCTCTCTCATGGCTGGAGGTTTCAAACAGAAACCCGCCGCTGCGACCCGGAGGCCTGAGGCCGAGGTCTGAGAACCGCGGGGCAGACTGAGGGGCAGACGGGCGCAGAGAGGGCTCCCACTGGCGCCATAGTATGATCGACGTCGACATCAGCACTGACACTGCCGATGTTTCTCATGCTCTGTCTGCCGTTTCCCGTTTCCCGTTTCCCGTTTCTCTTCATGCACGCCATGGCGCCCATGCCACCCGTGGCATCCATGCCATCCATGCCGGGCTTTCGATAATGCCCGGGCTATAGCAACCCCGAGCCATTGCGCCGCATCCATGCGTCCAGCCAGGTTCGCTTGGGGAGCGCGGGAGGAGAGGCCTGTTCCCCCCCTTTTCCCTCGAGATATCGGCGGCTGTCTGCTCCGGCTGCGAGAGAGCGCGCCGCACACTGTATACAGAATGCAGAATATTGCCATCACCTCGAGGGGGGCTGCAGCACGTATGTACGGTAAATCCCACGATCTGGCGATGTGGGTTATACCGGCGGGTGCTAAGGCAAGGCATGCAACGGGTTCCCTGCGGCGCCGCCTGTCTCTGCCCCTTCGTCCTGCACCCCGTGCAGCCAGCCAACAGCGGTTCATGCACAGCGTGCGCTGCCGATACGCAGTAGCGCAGAAGGCAAGATCCGGGAAAAAAACAAGTGCCTCGCCCCAATCCATGCACTGCATCATCTCGCAACGTCAAGGCATTTCGACGACGACGACAGACAGTTAGATAGACAGATAGACACCAAGCATCAAACCTCACCCCCTTCGCCTTTGAGGCCCATCCTGATCCAATTCGGACCTCCTCCGGCCGGATTCCCCCTCCCACTAACCGCTATTTAGCAGCAGCCCGTGACGCCCTCACCCAGACGAGCCAGACTCGGTAATAATCACGCACCCACGCCGCACGAGCTGGACACCGCAATCGCCAAAAACTCCACCCCCTTCCAAGGTCCCCTGCTCGCTTGCCATGCCCACACAAGGGCACAGCAGCAAGCAGAGAGAGGGACGGGATCATGGAGCCATCATCCATGTTTGTCCACAGGCCCCCCTCCCCGCGCCCTCCCGCTC
>FTCU01001074.1_pt1 | contig 14156 bp, 12 predicted proteins | sample 1639521 | NCBI WGS metagenome assembly FTCU01 (sample SAMEA3914864, study PRJEB12502) | metagenome | biome: forest; material: soil | place: USA | collected 2012-03-12 | depth 0.3 m
CGGCTCTGGCGAAGCTGGGCGCAATGTTTGCGCGGAGGGATTGAGATCAACCCTGTGTGGTGTGGATGAGTTGGCAGGATGATGGGGAAAGAAAAATATGGAGCTGTTTTTTCGTACTGGGTCTGGGAAAAGTTCAGGTTCAGGGCATAGATTTACATGGAAAGCGGTCGGTGAGTCGCGTCAAAACAAGGAGAGGAGGTGTCCCGAGTTTGGTACCAAAAGAAAAGCTGTCATGGCCGCTGAGGGAATCAAGATCTGTGGTGAAGAGGTGAGGTCGTGGGAGAGGCCCAGGAGGGAAGGGTACCTTGCGTACAGTACATGCACACTCCCTTTGTTCTTCGAGCACACAATGAACTGGACCTCACACCCTCGGATCAAAGATGTCTTTTATTCTCAGTCGGCCGCGTGGGGAATGCGGCACGCGAGATGAAAGAAGCAATGTGCAAAAGGTTGGGAAGCTTGCGATTGTGCTTGTGGGTGCCACGTTACTACATGTCGCCGCCAACTTTCTTTGGTGGCGAGTGGCATAAGACCGCGAGGTCCGAGGCGCGTATCCAATCCTGCGTCCTGCCAGTTTTCGCCGATTGACTCTGTCCAATTCGTCCCGCCCTGCAGTGCCTCACCACGACAACCCCGTCCATCTCAGCGCTCTCACCGACCGGTCCGTCTTGGGACAACGCCATCTTCGAGGGCTCGCGGAGACAGAGGGACGCCCTCCGCGAACAACTTACAACGAGACGCACGAACAACGGAGACGCGAACAACGCAAAACAAAGCAAGGACAATGCCGCTGACGAAACCACGCCCAGCGACGACGAGGCAGGGGCCCGGGGGTGGGAGGGCGTGTCACGCCGGTGGATTCTCGCAGGCCCGGCTGGACAGGCTGTGTGAGAGCCTGCAGCCGCTTATGACGAGGCGTGTGACGGAGGCGGAGATGGAGGAGATTTTTGGGGAGGCGGAGGGTTATGTTTTGGGGGTGGCGGGAGAGAAGGGCCTGGGGGGGAGGGAGGGGAGGGAGGGGAGGCGGGAGAGGGTTGCCAGGTGGTTTGCTGGACGGCTGGGGTGGAAGGTGAAGAGTTAGAGAATAGAGTGCTAGGTGCTGCAGTGGATGGGTGAATCCGGTTGGTTCCAGATTGGGCGGCATTGATTTGAGTTTGTTCTGTTCCAGATCTGGTCTGGTCGAGGCCTCGAGGGGGGTGGGCTTGTGAATGGGCTGCTGCGCTTCAGCGATGGCCGATGGGATGAAACGGGACGGGAATATTGCACTCTTGCGCGCAGGGTCCATCGCATGCCTGGACATGATCGCATTTGTTACCAAGTATAGTGTAATTGGTGGAGAGGTCGGCGATGAATCCGACGATCGGTGTACATTATAAGCACAGGCCGCACAGGGGCCAGTGGCCGTGTACCCATTGCCAATAACTACATCCATGTAGGTATGACCCAGGGCTTGAGAAGATGGAGGCGTACTAATTGCACCGTTGCCCTTTTCTTCCTTGAATTCCACAAACTCGCATGACAAGAGCTCTCCTCAAACCTCCCGCCTCAGACACTACACAGTAAGGGGATTTTGGAGCAGCCCTCGATCGCTCAACGTACATAATGGCTACCACAACCATCCACCTGCGGGCCGAGACCAAACCTCTGGAGCGCCGCTCACCTTGTGGGTTCCCTTTACCCTTCCTTGCCCTTTGCTGTCATGCCGCCCCCCTTCCCCCACCCCCATGCTCTTCCAGCGCTGACAACGCTGACAACGGCCTTGCATAGTGTCCCCAGCTTCAGTCAAGGCGCTGCTCGAGGCTGGTTATGCTGTCCGTGTCGAACACAGCTCCGCGCGCATCTACAAGGACGAAGAATTCACGGCTGTGGGTGCGTCCATCGTGCCCGAGGGCTCATGGGTCAATGCCCCGAAAGACCATATCATTGCCGGGCTGAAGGAGCTTCCCGACGACAAAAGTGAGTACTGTGTAGGCAGTGCGAAGTGGTCTTGAGAAGGCACATGCATGAACTGATGCTTTCCCGCCAGGCCTTTTGCCCCATACGCACATCCAATTCGGCCACTGCTACAAGAACCAGGACGGATGGGCTGAATATCTCGCACGGTTCGCCAATGGAGGTGGTACCCTCTACGACATTGAATTCTTGACCGGCCCGTCCGGGCGTCGGGTGGCTGCTTTCGGATACTGGGCTGGCTACGCCGGTGCGGCCATCGCTCTCCTGGCATGGTCGCACCAGCTGCTCCATTCAGGGACTCCCCTTGGCCCGGTGCCCCCCTATCCATCGGCCCCTGCCTTGGTCAGCGATGTCAAGTCGAGGGTGTCGGCGGCTCGGGCCGCCAACTCGGGCCGCCCTCCTCGGGTCCTCATCATCGGAGCCCTCGGTCGCTGCGGCACCGGCTCGATCGACCTTTGCCGAGCCGCGGGAGTTGCTCAGGAAGACATCGTTGGGTGGGACATGGCGGAGACTGCGGCGGGCGGTCCGTTTCCCGAGATTGCGGCCTCTGATGTCTTCATCAACTGCGTTTACCTCGGGCCTCTGTCCCCCCTTTTGTCACGCTCGACTCGCTTGCGAAGCCTGGCCGACGCCTCCGTGTGATTTGCGATGTCAGCCTGGATCCGAACAACCCGAACAACCCGGTTCCTGTGTATTCTCAGTACACAAACTTCAACGAGCCTACACTTCCTGTTCCCGTGGACGGAGACGGGCCGGAGTTGACCGTTGTGAGCATTGGCCATCTCCCAACCTTGGTCGCTCGCGAGGCTAGCGATGAGTTTTCCGGCTTGCTGCTACCGAGCTTGCTCACTTTGAACAAGCGAGAGAGTTAGGGCGTCTGGACGAGGGCCGAGCAGAAATATAAGGACACTGTCAAGCGATTGCCGACGAAGGAAGGTTGATAGACTCTCCAATAGTGGCCGAGCATCGGGATGGCTGACGTAGAACTTTTGCGATGCTTTACCGTTCTAGTTCAAGTACAACGTGTGGGTAAAACTAGACATGTGCTGTTAATCGTATCGCCTTATGTCGGGGCGTGAGGCAAGCCTCAAGATTCGGCCCCCGGAAAGGGACATTGAGATGGACAGCACGCACCCCCGCCGCAACAATTGCCCCTTGGAGATGCGGTCCTCAGGCGTGTCACAACTTCCTTCATGCATCAGCCACTCAAAGCACTGACACGCGGCAATGGTCAAGGTGATGGAAAGCATATAGATGCAATATGTGGCTGGTTGGGGAGATCTTGCTGGTCTATTAGGCGACCCTTCCGAGGATCTTGAGTGGTGGTAGGGGAAACGTGCTTGAGTTCTAGTCATGTTGGCTGCTTTCCTGGGGGAATAGGAAGCCAGCTAGTTTTGAGTTCTGAGCCGTGTGGGGTGGTGGCCTCTTTTCATCTCGGCCACCCTTTGAGGGAAAGGATGGCATTTAGAGTCGCTTTCAGGGGTTTTCGCTCTTGATTCCTCATCCAGGGGGTCAACGACAGAAAAATACTCTAGTCGTCCCAGTCTTGCTTTTGTGATTAATCTTGTAATCTTGTCCTCGCTATTATAATAACAAGCATGTCTAAACTTTTACATGGAATCCTTGAGGATCCGGTAATCCAATCCCGTGTGAGATGCCTGGGTGACATCTGCCGCACCTCGGCGCCGCAGCGCCGCGTGAGCTTGTCATACCTCCAAGTCGGACTTAAAACAAGCATTGCGGCGCTGCTATTTTTGGAATACACAGACCCTATCTCAGGTCAGCACTCAGCCCCTACGGGAGCCAATCCCCGAGTTCGGCAAGGATAACTCAGATGCCTAGAGAAGTAAAGATGAGGCGATTCACTGCAGGCCGCCGTCTCAAGCCGCAACAACAGGACATGGCTTCGGACGCGGCCGCACGACGAATGGCAGGCTCTCTAAGTTGACTACATAATCACAGGAACCAAGCCCACACCGGTAGCCGCCCCCTGACCACCCAATTCACCCGGGGGTGGGTGGGAGGCAGCACTGGTTTGGCCTGATGTGAAGCGGCGGGAGGACGAAACCACGCCCCCTGAGGCCTGAGTTGGACCGCGGGTGTCTGACACCCTCTGGCCGACCAAGAACGGGCACATCCTTCATCTGAAGTTGCGCAGGAAAGCGAGGGAATAAGAACGCCACGGATTCTCGGGATTAGGCGATCCACTTCCCCAGCTTGTCCATGTTTCTTGGCTACTGTGCTACTTTTCTGTCTGATACAGGCTAGACTATACCTATTCTTCTCACTCAACTCTACCGCCATACTTCCACTCCTGACAGAGGACGAAAAGGCAAAATGGCTCAACGTCAGCTTAGGCATGGCAAGTTTCAGGAAGACTTCTTCGGCTGCTGCAGCAGCGGAGAGATATGGATGGGCTGCTGCTGCCCGTGTATCTGTGAGTCCTTCTTGTATTGGACGGGGGTAATGCCCCATGTCCGACTGAGAACGCTGGACTGACAGAGTGCATAAGTGGTCAACAAAACCCAAGACTTGATCGACAACCCAACCAAGAGTAAACCCGACAAGTGCGGTCTCTGGGGCTGCGCCTGGTGCTTCCTTAATATGGCCGGTGGATGGGGTCTCATGTAAGTTTACCATCTCTTTCTGCGTGTTGGATTCTGGATGTCTTGTCCTCTGCGACTAACACTACCGTCCAGCCTCGGCTGCCTCCAACGCAAATCAGTCCGCAACTTCGGCGACAACAAGATCGAGGGCGGGTGCTGCGGTGACTTTTGCACCAACTTCTGTTGCCCGTGCTGCGCCGTCATCCAGCAGTACAAGGAGGCCGAGTATCACAGAGACCGCAGGGTCATCCGGGAGGGCTACAAAAGCCAGCCAGGCATGCATACTTAGGCTCTGGGTGTTCAAAGGGGCGGCGTTGGGTAACGGGCTCCCTGTGAAAGCGCGGGCGCTGATGGGGGGATCCTTCAGGTTGTCAATTTGGGTAGTTTTCTGCACGACGACTAGACGCAGCGGTGTAATTGAGATTTTTGAGTGATAGGGCCGGATAGCCGGAGATTACGGTGTTTCTTGAGCCAGAGACTGATATCTGCGTTCCCATACTTTCCAAGTTCTTTCTCCGTTGCCACCAAGAGGCAAGATTTGTGCCAGGGTTTGTTGTCTTACTTCCTCATTGGCCCAGAAAACGGTTCATATTGATTACACAGGTCTCCGGCTTCTGCGACTCTTCTTCTTAGTTCGCTGCCAGCTGGGCGTGAGTTCTCCAAACCCCAAGTTTGCCAACTTGCTCGCCTATCACTGCAACAGAGACTCCTAAAGTCCATTCCATATCGGACGCCATGTTTCAACTCCTTTCCCCTTTTTCTAACCTCTCCTTGTTCCTTTACGCTCAATCGACCGCAGCTACTTGGCCCGCAACCGCCTCCATAGACTTCCCCCCTTATTTGTAGCATCACCACTGTTTGCCGATACCTCCTCCACCCCAACAACCATCGACCGCTCACCCTTCTCTTCTTCAGCCTCCGGCGCTACATCAACACTCTCCCCAGCCATCTCCTGGACCACTCTCTTGGCCTCTTCCTCAACCTTCCGGGCCTCCCTCAAAGCCTCCTCCTCGGCCACCCTCCAGGCCTCCCTCCCAGGCTCAGCCTCCCACAATGCCGTCCGCTTACCCGCGATCCACGTAAGCATGTCGTCCCGGAACCTCATTACAATCTTGGTATGCTCGTGCTTCTCGCCCCACTCAGCCACCATGTGCTCGGATATGGCATTCACCAGCGCAGCACATTCCGCAGTCCTATCTTGCACGAAAAGGTGCCGCCCAATATTCGCCATGCGGGCCAGGAAGTAGAAGTTGAACCGCCCTTCTTCACTGTCCAGACCCTGGATGACCTCTTCCAGCAGCCGCCGCCGCGTTCCCTCGTCGTCTGCCGGCGCGTCAATCAGGTTGCTGGCCAGCCCCGGCGGCTGAAGCTCCGGGAGGGGCCAGGCTGAGGCCAGCTGCCGTATGCCCTTGGCGATGACCAAATCAGCACCGGCAGCGTCCCCCTGTCTATCTAGGCAGAGGGCGAGATGGCGGTGGAAGGGCGAGCAGACGATGAAGGGAAACCGTGACCACATCTCGGTAATCGGTTCGAGATGGCTCAGGATCTTGAACAGCAGGGGCACCATCTCGTCGGGCAGGGCGTCCATCGATAAGATCTTGGTAACTACTCAACAATGTCAGCCATAGCTTCTTGCGCTTTGGGGCGCGAGCGAGGCTTCCAAGAGCTCGAGACAGCTTAAAGGGGAGGCATAAACAACTCGAATTTGACGTACGGCCCTCAAGGCTCGCCATGAGCTCCTCAAACGAGCCCCACCACGGGCTCATGGTCCTGCCATCCTGGAGCACCTCAAGCGCCAGCTCGGCACCCCGCTTGCTGTCTCCTAGTGCAGCCACAACCTCGGCGTTGGCGACGATGCTGCCCCCCGCGTACTTGTCCCACGGCACCGAGCCAAGCATCTCGCCGTCGAAGTTCCGGCGCCAGCGCTTCAAGAATGGCTTGAAACCCGGGTCGTTGACCACCCTGGATCGCAGGAACTCCGTCTCCCGCGCGGCCCTGTCAAGGTGGCCCTGGGCTCGCACTGCTTTGACCCATTGAAACCTGGACTGGACGGCCTGCTGGCATTCGCCACCTTGAACGTCCGACGCCTGGAGAATCACGTCTTTGAACATGTTCTCCGCCTTTTCAAACTCTCCTTTCTCCAGAGCATAGTTGGCGAGCCACATGCGGTTGGCCACACTGACGCTATTTCCTGGCCCGAGGAACTTGTCCGTGATGGCGGCCATCTTCTCCCTCAGTGCTAGAATCACCGCCGGGTCCTTGGAGCCGCGCCTCTGCCAGCGTTCAAGGAGGTGGGTGCAGACGATGTTCCAGAGCCTTGCCGTGGGCGCGTCCTCGGGATTCTCGTCGATCAGAAACTCGATATGCCGGTGCACGTCGCTGGTGTCGGACTTGTGCCACTCGTGCTCGGGCGGAGGGGACTCGAGGCACACGACCATGATCATCAGGAAGCGCTTCTTCCAAACGTCCAGGACCTTGGACTGTGACAGCCAGTGTTGGGTGCTGTAGCGCACCAGCGGGTGCATCTTCAGGACGCCCTCCTCTGCGGTGGGCGTGACCATCAGGTACTTGCGCAACATGTCGAGATCCTGGCCCAGCTTTTCGGCCGTGTCGTCGCGGCGGGGAGACGGGTGTGTCCGGGGATCGAACGCGCCTATTGCTTTGCCCGCAAGCTTTGCTATGGCGGCAGACCGACGGCCCTTCTTCTTGAGCTCCCCGGTCTTGGCTCTATCTTGCTGCTCCGCTTCATCCTTGGCCTGTTTCGTCTCTCCGCCCATATCCCGCGTAGTCCAAAGAGACCACGCAGTATTGTGTATCTCGGTGTGGAGGTCCCGCATCCAGGTTTTGTTGAGGGCGCGCCGCCCTAACTCGACGCGCGAGAGCGCAGAGGTGACTGACGAGGGCACGATGTCCCTCATGGTGAGTTTGGGGAGGTGTTTCTCTATGGCATCCACGTACAGCAGCTCCAGCGCCCATTCAGGGATGCACTGAGCGCTGAAGAAGCACATCAACGACAGGAGGTCAACCGCCGAAGGCTTCTCCCGCTGCATTTGCTCCAGCGTGATGGCCCATGTGCCAAGTACCGAATTCGAGCTGTGGTACCGTCGGACCTCGTCGTATTCCCATTCGAGCAGTGCTTTCCGCTTCTCGTCTCCGGCTTGGAACATGTCTGCATAGTCTCGGACCGAGATTTGATCGGCCCGGTTGTTGATGTAGGCTGCCGCTTGAGAGATGGACAGCGGCATGAAGTCGAGGAGGCGGACCACCTCCTGTGCCACCTCTTTCTCGCAACGCTTTTCGAGCTTGGTTTGGAATAGCTCAAGCGCTGCCTCTTCGCCCAACTCGGGCACGAGATAGATCACGTTCTTGCCGCTCCCAGTGAGCTTCTCAGCCGCCTTCGTGGTTCGCGACGTCACCAACAGGAAGCCGTTGCTGCTCTGGGGCAGCAGCGTCTGCAGTTTCGGGTCGTCATCGCTGAGAATGGAGCTATCATCGAAGTTGTCCAACACCACGGTCCACGCGCCGTTCTGTTCGCGGCCAAGCCAGCTGCCGACACGCCGAAAGATGTCGTCGCGAGAGTCGCCCGGTTTCTCGAGGTTCAGCCTTTCGGAAATGGCACGGATAGACTCCTCGAGCGTTGCCCGCGTGGTGGCGTTCACCCAGAAGACGTGCGATCGGTTCCGAACGCCGTGTGCGTACCGGATGGCGAGCTGGGACTTCCCGATGCCTCCGAAGCCCACGAGCGCCGCTCGGGCTCCCGGCGTTTTTGCTTTTCCCGCGATCCACTCCGAGATCTCGGGCCGCGGGAGGAACTCCGGGTCCGGCGGAAACGGCAGGATGGATTCTGGCTGTGCGGCCTTCATCTCTCTTACCCTTGGCCTGTCTACGGGGCTGTGCAACATCGCCACAGCCTTTGCCGCTGCTGCCGCTGTCCCTGCCGCGTAGGTCTGCCACTTCTTGTTCTTGTGGCTGTCGGCGTAGTCGCAGACGGACTTGATGACGAGCGTCGGCAGCTGTTGAACGATACCGGCCGCCTCCATCTCGAAGCCAATGATGTTTTCTGCTTCTGCGACCGCATCCCGTGCCACTCCCGACTTCATCACCGTGTCGCCTGTAGCGACGGCCCCGACAAAGATGGCTGGCTCGAAAGCGGAAGTGTCGTCAGCAGTGGCGGCGAGCCGTTCTTCGAGCCGGCTCCTCTTGACCAGGAAATCGTCACTGCACCCCAGAGTCTCGCAGGACCCTTCGAGGGCGGCTTCACAGACGGCGTCGGTCTCCTTCTCGTGATTCTGGCACTGGCAATCTCGAGCCTTCTGATGCTTATGGCGATAACTGGCCTCGTAGACTGATCACACGTCAGTTACTGGTTTTCTGTTTTGTGATTTTCGGTCGACGCACGCTTGTCGGACGCCGCTCCGGGAAACGCGTACTCGGAGTGCGTCTGCTGCATGGCCGCCAGAAACGAGGCCGTCTTGATACGCACAGTCTCCTTCCCGTGGGTTGTGTCCAGGATGCCGAGGATACTCGCGTTTTCCGCCATGGGCGCGGCGAGGTTGTTCTGGGGGCCTTGCTTCCTGCGAAATCCGTCTGGAAACCGCCGACCAAAGTCATACTGGATCACCGAGCTGCCGATGACAACATCCCCAAGCAGCATTTCCTTGCCTCCGGCTTTGGGGACACCGCCGCAAATGCCGACGAGCAGCGCGAGATTCAAGCCGAAGTAGCTGTGGCGGAGGTCACTTGCCACGATGGCGGCGTTGGCTTTGCCCATGGTCGGTTTGCCGCCTCGCTGTCTCAGCAGCGCAACCACCACATTGTGCTGCTTCATCCGCCCGTGGGTGTATGCATTGGCGTCTCCGGGAGCCTTGCCCAGGGCTGCGCAGACGTCCTCGTCCCATATCTGATCCAAGGACGCGACAACAGCGTCAAACTCGAGCGGCAGCGCGCAGACAATGGCGATCTGAAAGTCCTCGCGAGAGGAGGGCGGCTCGAAATCCATTGCCGCGACACCCTAGAGGAGAGATTGTGGGTTTTGTCCGGAACTATGCCGGACAGACATTGAACTCAGACAAGGCACTTCAGCTGAGGGGTCAATCATGGGCCCATGGCTTGGGCGGGGAGAGGCCCGCACCTGCGGGCGACTTGTGCTTGCATAATGGAACCGAATCCTTGTGGCATGACATGCATCAGAGCGGCGCAGCAGAGCACGACGCTTCAACGGACCTACATCGAGACGCAAGAACAACAAGAATCAGGTAACCTGAAATCCTTACAACGTGTCTTCGCAACCACCAGCATGGGTGTGTCCCGGCTGCTCTCTCCTTCTTTTCCCTCGCCGAGACTTCCGCAAGATGATAGGTACTTTTAGCTCGGGCCAGCCTCGGTGCTATGCAGTCGGACCCGACACGGCCTAGAGCGTCTTCCCTCCACAGTTGAACACCTCAAGACGCTATCAGATTCAAAGGGCCAATCCTATCCGCCGAACCCGCGCTGGCTCCCGAGAAAACGGCGTTTGCCATACACTACCGCACCCCAGAGTCGTAATCTGTGGGGTGCATGACTGTGCAGCGGGTAGAAGTGCTGTGCTCTCTCGGCAATGCAAAGCCTCCTTCAAGGACAGTGAGGACACTGGCACAAAAAGTTCCGAGCAAGCGAAGACTTCCGCAGCTGTATCCTAGCACGCCATATAGAACTGTCGCGGCCCAGAGAGACTTTCCTCCCGAGCCTTGTGGGCCCCAACAACAGCCTCAACAAACAAGAAACACCTTTCCACGAGCATAATCCCCTGCTCATACCACCAAACAGCCTCCACCCCCAACCCCAAACCAGCCCCGCCACCGTCCGTCTACCCCTGCCACACCTCCGGTCCGGGCGCCTTGTAGCTCGTCCGCACGGGGTAGTACGACCACAGCAGGCCCGGGTCGCTGGTCTTGTAGGCGCCCGGGAACGCGACCAAGCCCGTGGGGCTCCCGCTCCCGCCGCCCGTGACCTCGACCTGCCCGCACGCCAGGTAGAACTGGGCGCCGCCGGCCTTTTCGGCCTGGTGCAGCGCGATGCTCTCGACGCGGACCAGGTACTTGCCGCTGGGGACGGTCTTGGGGACGGTGAATTCGACGGATTTTTTGTCTGGGGGGTGTTAGTATGTCGGTTGGGGATCGGGGTGGAGAGGTGGACAGAGGGAGAGATATACTGTATGCCGGCCAGGTCGTCACGTCCGAGGTGAGGGCGGCGCCGCCGTTCTGCACGGCCGAGATCTCGCCGACCTTGAACCACACGTTGCCGGCGCCGTCCCAGGTGTTGATGTCCTTGCCGTCGGGCACGCGGGCCATGTAGAAGGAGACGGGGCCGAAATGGGTGACGGCCGACATGGCGACGAAGCCCAGCTGGGAGCCGGCGGCGACGGTGGCGGTCGAGGTGCCGGTCTTGTCCTGGAAGCAGCGGATGTCGACGCCGTTAACGTCGGTCACGCCGTGGTTGTCTTGGTAGTTCTTGGTCCGGCGGACCGAGGTCCATTCTTTTTCCTCTTCGACGCCGTTTACGATTAGTTTGGGGAAGCGGTCTGTGGGTTAGCTGGTGCCATAGAGCCGTTGCTTGACTCGATCTTCGAGGTGGTACCTACAGTGGGCCTCGACAGCGGCTGCCATGAGCAGCAAACCTGGAAGAAGCTTCATCTTGGCCGTGCGTCAGGACCTGCGGTCGGTGTTGGTTGGAATGGAAGTGAACGTGTCGTCTCTGTGGCTAAGGGGAGAGAAACAGAGACGTGGAGATGGCCGACGGGAAGCCAACATTATAGCACAGAAAACCAAGGGAAACCCCAGACTATCCCGCCATCAAATGCCGGCATCTAATAACAGAGGCCAAGATTCAGCTAATCCTGTCACTCATGTGGGCCAGTTCTATACAACTTGTAGACACAGCGTGGCCCTGAAGCGGTTTAGCCTGTTGGTGTAAATGAAGCCGGGGATGGTGCAACCAGGTGATACAGTCAATGACCACGAGGGACACGCTGGGCACAGTAATGTGCATGTCACGGCCTCGATCTCAATATTTTCAGTATTCCCAGGGTCCGTGGTAGACCAGTTTCAACGGCTGCTTGTCAGTGGCCGGCATGGGAGCTTCTTCCCAACTAGACCCGTTTGCTAGAGGCTTGCATTTTGGTGAGGCCGGCCTGGATCTGCCCGATGATGGCCCGGGCGAATCCGTCGGTTCTTGATGGTTATACGGCCAGCCTGAAGCCTGAGCCTCTCTCCGGCCTCGAGGAGCTGTTGAAACCCAGCTTCAAGTAGCAAACCTGAAGCCATCGAGCGGGCCCGAGAGTTCCGGTCTCTCATCAAGTCATTTCTATTGACCTCTCAATGAACGACCTCCCAAGTCCCAACCAAGCGAGGCCGAGCTCAGCAGACGACGAGTCTGAGGCGAAAACTTCCGAGACCGGCGTGAATGGGATTGGTGGATGAGAGAGAAAAAAAAGAAGAACAAAAAAGTCAAGAGAGCCTTGTCTGCCGCATGCTGTGCGCGTCGGAGCTGCTTCATCAAAAAGAACAACAATTGTGATTGGCTTCTCGTGGCACACAGCAGATACAGTACTCGACCCAGCGCGCGTTGGAAGAAACGAAACATCGATGACGCCGCCCACAGGGCACAAGCTGCACAGCCAAGGTTGTGCCTGGGCAGCGTGGATCCGCCCTGTCAAGAGCTCAGGGCAGGGTTCCCTGAGTTGCGGGGGTGCGGACTGCGGAGCGACGGGTGTGGGCGGAAGCTGGAACCCCCAATGCCGGGCCAGCCGAGCATGGGCCGCGGGCTGTGCGCTAGGCCGAAGAGGGTTTTTTTACCTCACGGACAGGGACTGGGCAAATCACAGCGCAGCACCTGCTGCTCGACCCTCCGAAACATTTGCGTTGCTTCTCGAGCCTCTCTCTTGTCGTGAAATTCTCTCCACCGCGCACTCTCCTCCTTGCCATCCTCCGTCCACCAGTCACCTGCCGAAGTCACGGTCCCTATCTTCAAGATGTTCATGGCCTCCCGCATCCAGACCCGCGCCTTCTCGGCGTCGGCCCGCAACGTGAGCCAGATCCTGCCCCATCATCCCATCCATCCACCACGCCGGCATCGGTGCACCGCACCAGTGCACATCAATGCCCTCACGTCCCTGCAGTGCACCCGCCGGGCCGCCCCGGCCAGCGATGATGGCATTGGCATTGGCGGTGGCATTGACGCCGGCATTGGCCATGACCCCCACACAGACTACCGCGCGAACGAGCACCTGCTGACCGCCTCTCCCTGCAGCTCTCCAAGGTCACCGTCCTCGGCGCCGCCGGCGGCATCGGCCAGCCGCTGTCCCTCCTCCTCAAGCTCAACCCCAGAGTCTCGGAGCTCGCCCTCTACGACATCCGCGGCGCCCCTGGTGCGTCGCCTGCCAATTCTCCTCGCACGAGTGCTGACTGACCACCCCCCCAGGCGTTGCCGCCGATGTCTCGCACGTCAACACCAAGTCGACCGTCAAGGGCTACGAGGCCACCCCCAGCGGCCTGGCCAACGCCCTCAAGGGCGCTGAGGTCGTCCTCATCCCCGCCGGCGTCCCCCGCAAGCCCGGCATGACCCGCGACGACCTCTTCAACACCAACGCCTCCATCGTGCGCGACCTGGCCAAGGCCTGCGCCGACTCGTGCCCCGACGCCAACATCCTCGTCATCAGCAACCCCGTCAACTCGACCGTCCCCATCTGCGCCGAGATCTTCAAGGGCAAGGGCGTCTACAACCCCAAGCGCCTCTTCGGCGTCACCACCCTCGACGTCGTCCGCGCCTCGCGCTTCGTCAGCGAGCTCAAGGGCACCGACCCGGCCGACGAGAACATCACCGTCGTCGGCGGCCACAGCGGCGTGACCATCGTGCCGCTCTTCAGCCAGAGCAGCCACCCGGAGCTGTCGTCCAACGCCGAGCTGGTCCACCGCGTGCAGTTTGGCGGCGACGAGGTCGTCAAGGCCAAGGACGGCGCCGGCTCCGCCACCCTGTCCATGGCCATGGCCGGCGCCCGCATGGCCGAGTCGCTGCTGCGCGCCGCGCAGGGCGAGAAGGGCGTCATCGAGCCGACGTTTGTCGACAGCCCGCTGTACAAGGACCAGGGCATCGAGTTCTTCAGCTCCAAGGTCGAGCTGGGCCCCAACGGCGTCGAGAAGATCCTGCCTGTTGGCAAGGTCGATGCCGTCGAGGAGAAGCTGCTCGAGGCCTGCTTCGCCGACCTCAAGAAGAACATTGAGAAGGGCAAGGCTTTTGTTGCGCAGAACCCTGGCAACTAAATAACCCCCCCGACTTCCGTAGCTTCTTGGTAAAATAACAAAAACCGTTACTTGACCAGCCAAGAGTGCCTGTCCGCGTCCACCAGAATGACCCTTGTGACTTGTTCTTCTCAATTCTCACCACAAACCCGCACTATTTGCCCACAGAGTGGAAACATGTCATGACATATTACTATAACCCACCCACGGCATGTACACCCCCCTCTCGCTTCTCATCTATCCACTCTACTCGTACAACAAACAACCCAACAAACAAACCACCTCCCCGCCCCCCTTCCTCTTCCACCACTCTTTTCTACCC
>FTCU01003327.1_pt1 | contig 14152 bp, 18 predicted proteins | sample 1639521 | NCBI WGS metagenome assembly FTCU01 (sample SAMEA3914864, study PRJEB12502) | metagenome | biome: forest; material: soil | place: USA | collected 2012-03-12 | depth 0.3 m
ACGATGGAATTGAACGCCATTTGAGGCGCCGGGCGGAAGCCTAGGGATGAGGCACAAAAGAAAAGACAATGAAGAAAATAAGAGAGACAACAAAGATAAGCAATTGTCATCTGGATTGCTCCCTGGGGTATCTAGTTCTATGAGACGACTGAATTTCTATGGCCGGTATTAGTCTTTGATGAGCCTTCCCCCTTGTTGGACCGGGAGCCAAAGAGACTCCTTCCCCTGCTCTTCTTGGTCGTTGTCGATTCCTGTCCTCGCAGAGTTTGCAGGTCGATATGAGACTGGGGAAATACCCCGGTCTTCCCCTTGTTGTTGGTGCCAGACCAACACCAGTAGTCTGCGTAAAGACCTGCTCACCATCAGTGGACTTGATAACCTGTCATACAGCTCGGAATCGACTCACACTGCACATTTGAGATAACCTCGCCCTTGCCAAACGGAAGCCACGGCGCGCCTCCAGCCCCTGGCTGCCACTTCCACCGGGTCGTCACACTCATGCCGTTCTCCCCACCGACCGGGATCTCGGTCTCCTGCGGCGGCCGCAACTCAATCGCCTTTGTGGGAAAGGCTCCAAACTCGCCGTCATGCCGCCCCAAGCAGAATTTCCCACCCCACTTCTCAGGGTAGATGATGCCCACAATACGTGCGCCTTCCATAAACTCGAGCATGTCTGCCTCGTACTTGGGCGGCTTCTCCAGCTTGCCACGCCCTGGTCGCCGGTAGTGGTCCTTGACCGCCATGGCCGTCGCCAGCCTAGCCACGTTTTCGGGCATCGGAACTGGGGTGGGGGACTCTGGGAAGTGCAGGTCGAAGTCCAGCGGGACCGAGTCGAGAAGCGGGCCGTAGCACACGGATACGCCCGAGATGGAGGGAACTGGTTGAGGGTGCCGCGCGAGGTGGCGTAGCAGGTCCTCGGAGGACCGGAAGACAGTGGCGTCGCTCTCCCGGACAGTGGCGCCTGCCTGGACGCACCATAGACAGGCGTAATGGGTCTCCGTGCTGTTGCCTTGCCTGAGGTGTGATTTGAAGAGGAGCCGTAAGCGGTAGCGGGCTCCCGATTCGGAGGTACGAATTGCTTCGGCTGCGAGCGGGGTTAGTCTGTGTCAGATTCGGGTAGCAGGGTGACGGACTGCCTGCCATCCTTACCTCTATTGTCCTTGTCAAGTTCCACCTCGTCCAGGTCGTGAGCATACCCGCAGTCGCCACATGCCCCGACCTTGGTCGTCTCGTAGTGAAATGGTACCGTGATACCGTCAGACGCCCGCATCATATCACTGCCCCCAGCCCCCATAGCCCCATCGAACTCATCGGTGATTTTGATGCTGTCCCAGTGGCCATCTTTCCTGAACCTCGCAGCACCCCTACAGAGACCCTTCAGCTTGTAATACGTGCTGCCCTCCCGTATGGCACACTCGGGAATCCGCGGGCTTGCGGGTCTCGACCTGCGGCGATCGCTGGTGAGGCTCGACTCCTTGAGCAAGTCTTCGAACCCGACGAGGCTGGGGTCTGAGTCGGTGGTGATTGTGGAACGCGTCGCAGATAGTTTGGACCCTATCGCCTCGGACGCCGGGCGATCCACCTCTGCCGACCCTTCGGCGATGACAAGGGAATCCAGGCTCCCTAGCATGGCGGACGAGGATGAGCTCGTGTTTGACACGACTGACGTTCTGGTGTCAATGGTGCTGGGGCTTGGCGCTGGGTCAAACGTTCTCCGCCGCAACGAGGTGTTGAGAGAGAGGCCCTGGGATCGGGGGGCCAAAATTGGACCGATCCCGGGTGAAGCGGGAGGGGTGAATGCGTCGCGGCCCACGTCGTGTCTCGCGGGCTGATATGGCCCGTGGGAAGCAACGGACAGGCTCCGGGTAGGCCGTATCCCGTCCGGAATTGGGACGTGGACATCGTCTTCTTCCAGGCCGCCACCGGGACTGAACGGATTCGTAAACGGAGATTGCGGGGCAAGCCTCGGGCTCTGTGGCGGGAGCCCGTTGGTCTCTGGGGCAGGCCTCGGTTTGGACAAGGTCCGCGGGCGCATTGAGCGGGCAGATTGCGGGCGGGAAGTGGGAAGTGGCCGGGTTGGGAGCGGGGGTAAGGGAGGAAAACCGCCTGGTGGTATTGCAGGGCTAGCTGCCTCAAATTTCAGACGCCTCGCGGTGTCGACGATGTCGAGGGCAAGCGCCTTGGTTGCGGCTTGCAGGGCGGCATACCTGGACTGGTCGAATTCGTCCGGGTGAGTAAAGTCATCGAAGTCCCAGAGAAGGTCCTCGAGCTGTAGCCGCCTTCTCTCGAGGGAGGCTGACGATGGATTACTCCAGTTAGCAGGCATGTCTCAGGCTGGTTGGCTGTGCGCAACGCCGTGTTCCTGACAGGTTGTCTCACCTTGCTGCACCATCACGTCCCCGAAGGCATTGCCGTGCTTCTGGGTGCGGTCATCCCACAGTACCTGCACCTTGCTCAGTGCCCGCTCGCCTTCACGCACGAGGGCCTGTGCGGCCCTGGACATGAGATCGACATGGTTGGCGGAAGCGGTACCCTGGGGAGGGGCATGGGTGGAAACGTTGTTCAGGGCAGCGGTGCCAGCGGCAACGACGTCCCGGAAGGGCCGGATGAGGAGGTCCTCGGCGTCGACTGCCATCACCAGAATGCCGCTGACGGCACGAGATGATCCTGTCAACTTGCCTGTGTGAGAGTTCAGAACAGGGCCTCCGCGGGTGCGGGTGCGGATGCAGGTGCGGGTGAGGGTGCGGGTGCGGCCGGAGACGCGACTCAGGCAGGCGGAGGGAGAGGAGATGCAGGCAGGTAGACGCAGTCACAGGCCAGCCAGCCAGTGGCAGGGTCCTCGCAGCGTGCGCAGGCTCCAGAGCGATGGGAAACGAGGAAAGCAGGTGAACCTGGTCACCACGGAGGGCTGGAGGGCAGACAGCACGGCGGCTGCTGCTGGAAGATGGGAACTCGGGCGTCGTTGCATTGCGCCAGTTAATTAAGTCTGTGGCCTGGCTCGGGAGCGACACGAGGCGGGCCCAGGAAATCCCCAGGGCCTTCCTGCAGCAGGATGTGGCCGAGAACACCAAGACGACCCAAGACGCAGCTTTTGGAACGCAGAGCGGCATGCACGAAACGGTTCGAGTCTTGGAACCTGCGCTACCGAAGTGGCGTGGGCAATGGGGTTGATGGCCCAGGGAGCGCAGCAGACAAAAGCACGGGAAGGCGCCGCGTCTGGTGTCGCAAGGTGGGGGTCTCGGTCGATGCATTTGGGGCGCGGGAAAGGGCCTCGAGAGCCAAGTGTCGTGCTCTGTCGCGCCGCCCTCATTCGCTGCCGCAATCGCGGATTCTGCAAGGACCCGCCCAGACTCGCGGGACCCAGTTTGGGTGCAACGGTGTGGATTTCACATGCGGCAGACAACGTGCTGTTGCTTATTCTGCGCCAAACACGTCGTTTCGCGTTCCAGCCTCTGTTGGTCAATTACCCACGTTCCTCCGGGCGTGCAGAAGCGCATGAGAACACAATACTTCCGTATTCCGTAAGGTCCCAACCTTGGCCTGTCTCCGCCGCCTCTCGCGCAGCAATGCGGCTTCCGTCGGGAAGCCGACAGCAGACTTGGGAAGCCCGCTGCAGACAGCACAGTGCCAACCCAACCCCTTGGCCTGGCGACCGCCAACGTGGAGTTCTTTCTCTGGCGTTGCTGACCGACAAGGTCTGTTGCTCAACTTGGGCGGTTTGCCACGCCCCGGTCTGCCACAATAGTGCAGAATATCCCGTTGGCGCGGCGGTTCTTGGTGGCCGGGCTTTTCATTCTGTATTCTGTATTCTGTATCCGTATTCTGGCTGTACCCGCTCTTGACGGCAGCAGGAGGGATCCCCCATTATTTCCACTTGGCGCCAACCATGCAAACGCGGTGCCCATCATCGCCAAGACCACGTGGGCCATTCTCTCTGTCTGCATTGGAGAGTCAAGAGACCCGACAAGTAGCACCCCCTGGTTTCACTGCCTGGCCGCTCGGCAGACTTCGGCGCGTGTTGCCTCATAGCGTTACCGTGAGGCAGGCAACTTAACGTTATCGAACCGCTCTGGCGGGGAGGGGCGAGATCGACCAGTCCTTTAAACGAGCTGAAACAGGCAACTCAACCGATCCAACCTCTGAGGTCTGGGCAATGGGCCATGCGCATACACTCCTCGAGAAGGTTGTCAACAAGGAGGGGGCTGGGTGGAGAGGCGTCTCTTCGTGCAAGTCGTCGGACGAGGGTTGGTCTTGACAACGCCATTCACACTGATTGCCAGCCCTCCCGACTGGGGCACGCGGTGAAGCGTTCAGGGATCGCCCGGCAAGCCACCATGCAGACAACGACACACGGGGGTCTGCGGCTCACAGAGAATCAGATGGGAAGAGGGTGAGTTCTTGGAAGCTCACGACCCCCACAGGGGTAAGGCTGGCCGGGGTTAACCCCCCCCATCCGCGCCATTCGACGGCCCCTGGAATGTGCCGCGCTTGCTTTACCGAGTTCGATCGAATGGGTTGCTCGATCCAGACCCAAGGTTCACACGTGCATTGGGGCCGGATATGTATATCGCACGCAGCACCCCACTCCCATTCCAGATCTCTGGAACCGGCTTCTGTTAACTGTGCCTGGTTGATGCAGTCCCCGCGCCAGCATGGGACACTTTTCCAGTGTGGGGGGGAGCCTGCGGGCATTCACCCCCCAGGAACGCCGAAACATCATTTTCTACATCGCGGGAATCATGGTGTACAAATTCGGCCTTGAAGCTTTTAACGGTTCCATAATCTCACTGGCCACCAACAGATACGACTACGAGGCTCTTCGCAACGGGACACCAAGCCGGACGTTTGAGAGAGTCGGCTTACTCACCGGCCTGAACCAGGCCTGCCAGTGTATCGGGTCCATCCTCATCGGGCCCCTGGTATGGCTCACATCCCCCCGCCAAACGAAACCCGCCGTCCCTAACTGTCAACCTCATCCAGGTCAAAAGATACCCCACTAAGAATGTTCTCGCCTGCGCCATTTTGATCTTTGGAGTGTGCTCAGCTTTTCTGCTTATCATCGACGCGGCCACAGGCGGCACCTTTATGCCCGCTTCTTGTACGTCTACTCGGTCCTTACAAGTACGGCTTGCGTTGGCTAGCATCAGTCGTATCCGTCCCTGGGTTTATTTGCAATGTCACCGCTGACAAAACGGGGATTAGTTCGCAACAACCCCCCGGGCGCCAGCGAGTGGCCGTATTATGGTAGTTACAACACGGACACCATGATTCCGGTTTACTGCGTGTGTGGCATCGTATACGGCATGGTCGAGCTAATCAGGAGGGTTATTCCCCGGGATATCGTGGGCGGTCACATCCACAAGTTGAAGACGATGGATTCTCTGGTACGCAGCCGCCTCCATGGCTCTCTCTGGCTCGCCCATCTAATTAACTGTGGTCAGGTTCACATCTTCTATGAGATTTCCGGCACCGCCGGCGCTTTTGTCACCGGTCTCGTCATCATCCCGCAACTTGGCAATAACATGTCGTTCATCGTCACCCCCATCTGCTTCGCTATCAGCGCTGTCATCTGGTTTTTTATCAGCGAGCTCGATTTCCGCCGCCAGAAACATACCAGCCTCCGGCCGCGCGCGAAGCTGGGCTACTGGAAAGCCGCCTTTAGCGGTCTGTTTCTTTTTGGCGAGTCCGTCTGGGTCGGCGCCAAGATTCTCTTCACTTCCCGCAAGTTCATCTGGCTCGTTCCGGGTTACTCGGTCGCCTTGTACGCCCACCGCTACCTCGAGAACAACATCGCGCCCCAAATTGCGAAACGGTATTTGGGAAATTCAGCTTGGGCACAGATCATGGTTGGCGGTTCCAACATGGGCGAGCTGATGGGTGCCTTTTCCGTGTTGCTCTTTACCAACGCTATCCAGACCCCCATGCCGTGGCTGAGGTTGGATGCCTTGATGCTGCTGATTGTGTGGTATATTCCTTTCTGGCACCCACCGTCGGACCAAGTCGGCCAAGCCTGGATTGTCGCGGCGACCTTCGCACCCATCTCTTACGGCTGGGCGTCGGGCGATGTCTCACTTGCCGCCTACATCCAGGCCTCGCTTGCTCGCATTGAATCCCAGAACAAGAACGTTTCGGCCCTCGGCGCCGTCATGGCCTTTCTTTACTCCTTTTACATTGTCACCTACGCCGTGGTGGGGACCTTGCTCGGGCGGTACCTCGACGGCGTCTACAACAAGAGCGGCGGTATGGCCGGCGGCGAGGTCCGCAGCGGCTTCGTATTCACGACGGGCGTACAGATGTCAGTTATTTCACTGCTGGTCTTTGCGTCAACCTTTGTTCCCAAGGGCGCGTTCTCGTTGAACCCCAAGATGATCTCCGACGACTCGCTCGACGACGACCATTTCGAGATCGAAGAGCAGCGGCCGGGGCCAGATGAGGGTCACAACCTGGCGGACGGGTTTAAGAAGAATACGAGGAGTTACTGTAGCAGCGAGGACGGATCGGAACCGAGGGTGGAAAAGAAGATTAGCGAGATACTGTAGGATTGGTCTTGCATGTATACATACGTGTCGGAGTCGTTGTATTTAAGGGTGGTTTATCTGACGCAGCTATCGCAATGGCGCCGTATAGGGTGTTTGACATTTTAATTCAAGGCTTCTTCATTCATCCCACGTTTTTGCTTCCTGTACTCCGTAGCAAGGTCGGAAACTAGGATATGGTAATGAAAAGTTGGGTGAAGTTTCAAGGTTAGGCCTTGGAAGAATCGGCTCCTCTTGAGCCAAGTCAAAATGAACGGAGCATAAAAAACTTTTGTTTTGTCACCCAAGCCGAACATCAATCTCTTGAGTCGCCAGCCGTTCCCAGGCCGCCTTCTCTACTCGTCCCAGAGCCACCCGGTATGCAGTCAGATCATCTCGCCGGATGGCCATGACGTTGTAGAACTCGTATTTTCCGTTTTCCCGTGGGCGACCCGGACGGGACCACTCCTCAAAGCTCACAGCCTCCGTCTCCTGGTCCAGCACGGAACCAGCTGACAGTTCGATGAGCTCATGCTTGTTGTACGCCGGCTCCGGGCCCAAGCATTGCGCAAACGGGTAACGGAGGACTCCAATCCAGTTCTTTTGGCCGTCGACAAGGTCCGCGGAGAGGCACTCGCCTGCAGCGTCGTTATGGAATGTCTCTCCAACGTCAAGCACAGCACTTCTGGTTGTGCACGACAGGTACTTGGCGCGCGCATGGGGTACCAAAGGATCTGTTTCTTTTCGGAGGGGTATTGGATACCAAAACCCTTGCGGCTGGTCGCCGTCGTGGCGGAAAAAGGGCCTCCCGGATTCCTCGCAGATGTGGCGCGTCCACCCCTCGGGCAACATTTGCGGACCCTCAAACCGCACCCCGCGGTACCGATGACCACAGTTGTCAATGACATGTGTCTTGCCCGAGCCGTCGACATAAGACCAGCTGACGGTGGAGGTCGTGTGCCACGAAACCGGTTGCCAGACAGAAGGGTCGTTTTCATGGTATTCGTCGGCATTCTTCCTCAAGTAGTCGTAGCCGCTGCGCCAGCTCTCCGAATTGAGGGTGCCATGCCAACCGACCCAAGACCAGCTGGGCAAACACGCGTCCTGCGGACCTCGCTGCAAACGACGCTGCAGAGGCCGGTGCGGCTGCCAGAGCAAGGCGCTGTCGAAGAACATCTGGGGCAACCCGCTGACAAAGCCTCCAACAAAGGTTCTGTTCAGGCTCGTAATTACACCTCCAAAAGCATCTATACAGTCTTCAGGGTAGGTTAAAAGACGCCGATTGTATAGGGAAATGAGCCGCGCGAAACGATGCAAGTCCGGCCACCCACTGTTGGGTAATGGGAGCCTTGCTGTCGTGACCCGTTGCTCTTGGTGGCAACCCTCCACCGTATCTTGGGCTTGAGCTTCATGCCATGCCGCGCATGAACATTCCCAGTTCACCGTCTCGTCTTGGAAGATAATCTTGCGCCCAGAAAACATGTGCTCCTGGAACGTCCAGCCCCGCGAGTACCAGGTGCTCCTCATCAAGACGCGAGCTTGCTCCACCAAGATGTCCGCGTTGGACTGGATGAACGGGAACTCCATGTTGTCGCCGGCAGGTGTGTCGTCAACCCGAGCACCATCCTCCAACCGTTCAACGCACGTGGGAGATGCTGGGCGCATAGCAGCCACGAAGGAATCGTCAGACTGGCAATATATGATGGAACCGGCGTCATCGTCTCCAGAGTCTCTGTCGCTGTCGAAATCCAGCCCATCGTCCTCCGAATCGCGGCGCCCCCGGAGTTTCCGCCTTGATGTGACACCCGGTATGCCCGTGAGGCCGTGATCCGCATCGCTTCCTGTCGCCGCGATGATGGTGGCAAAAGCGCCAGCAAATATGTCGCCCATACCGTCCAACTGGGCCTGCTTGTCGGGGCTGTTGTCCTGCACAATGCAGAATCGATCAGCCCAGAGATAGCGCTCTCCAAGGAGCTTCGTCAAGCCAACTGCGTGGGCAATGGTTTTGGGCATTCGAACAGTCATTTCCAGGGCGCCGCGCTGTTGGAGAAGCGCTAGGTTTGCCATCTCGGTGCACGCCAGGGATTTGGAAGGTCCCCAGACATAACTCAACGCAAAGTACCGCGTTCCAGGTTTGCCACGAATGAGGCAAAGATCTTCCACGTCAATCAGCCAGGCCGGACTGCAGGTCGGAGAGTGGGGGTTGTGTTTGACGAGTTGGCAGACATGTCCATGCTGGCGGTCGCATGCTGCCAGCCAGCCGCGAATATGGTCGAGATCGATCCAGTCTTGATTTCGACTCCTGCGTGCACCCGCTCCGTCTCGGGTATTGCTGATCGGTTTCTCGAGAAAGGGTAGGAATGCCTTCATCCTGTCTCGCAGCCTCACTCGCGAACGGGCGCCGGCGTCCGGCTCAGGTCTCGTCGCATGGCTGCCATTAAACTTGTGGACCAGGATGCTGAGTACGGAGGGCTCGGTATATGTCTCGGCTTGGTCGCTCACACCATGCTGTTTGTTCGTGGGTCGCATTTCGCCAATTCACGCGCGTGGCGGTAACGGAATTGGTGCCCGACGCTGCCGGAAAGGAGACCTGTTGATCTAACTTAGGTAAATTAGATTCCGGTAGCGCATTTCGTCGGGGTTTGGATGAAATGAAGGAAGATGGAATGCTCGATTTGATGTACAATGTCCGTTTGTCGACGGGTGGGAAGGAGCCTAGCCTAGGCTGACCAGCAAGGACAAGATTCCCCTGGAGGCGGTCGGCTGGAGGCGGTCGGCTGGAGGCACAGCTGGATTTGTCACTCGATGGATGCAGGCACAGCCACCCTCAGTGCTCCACATCACGGAGGCACGGAGCCAACAACAATATCTCTCAAGAACCTCAAGGCTGTGATGAGACATGATCCGGACGTGAGCGGCTGGGTGCATTGAATAACTGGTGGGCGGTTTTACAGATCTAGATTGAACTGCGGCCGTGGGCACATCCTGCCCGTCACACAGTCAACCGCCATGAAAGCAATGGAGTAAATAGCATTCTTTTCCCTCCTCATAATAACGTTACGAGATGTTGGGTATCAACTGGGATCAGTGCGCTCACACCTCCCCGCTCCAAGCCATCGCTTCTTCTCAACTCATTACGCGTCCGTTTTTAATTCCAACCCCCATTATCCCCAACCAGTCGGTGTCAACCACCAATTAGAACAGCGTACCCTTGACCTGCTGGATCTTGGAGACGTTGATGTTCTTGATCAGCAGCACGCCAACAATGGTCAGGACCATGAACGAGGTTCCGGCGGCCAGCATCCTCGTCTGGGCGTAGCCGTACGCCTCCTGGATGGCCAGTCTCTCGGGGCTGCCAATCTCGTAACTGAGCTGAGTGTCCAAATCCTCGTAGATGGTGTCCAGGTCCGGCAGGGCCTCCTCCGGAAGGAACATCTCTAGGGCGCTGCGGAAGGTGTTGGTCCAGATGGCGCCCGAAATGGTAGCGCCGATGGCACCACCCGTGGTGCCCACGACGTACAGCAGGGCGAGCGCGACGGCGATGTGCTGATGGTCGACGGCAGCAAGCATGGCGACCTGCTGGATAATGATGAAAATGCTGCCGCCGATCGAAATGAACACCTCGCACATGACGAGATAGCCAACAGACTGATCAGGGCGGCGGAAGTAGATCATGAGGCCCTGGGCGAGAATGTACAGGGGCACGGCAATGTACAGCAGCCACTTGAAGAGACCCGTCTTGTGGATGGCGTAGCCGACCATGAACAGGAGCACGCCCGAGACGACGCTGAACGTGTTGTCGATGTACCCGGCGTTGGACACGCTCAGATCGTTGACCACCTGGAGGAACGACGAAAAGTAGTATGCCCAGCAGTAGTACGAGATTTGGTATGTCGAGCCGAGCAAGCATGTGCCGATCACGGTGCGGTTGGTGAAGAGGGAGAAGTTGATCATGGGTGTCGGGGCGATGAGCCACTCGTAGACAAAGAACCCGCAGAGGACAACGAAGCCTACGACGATCATGGCAATGATGTAGCCAGACTGCCAGCCGTCGGGGGCATCGGCAGCAAGCGTGAACGGAAGCAGGAACACGGTGAGACCGCCCGCGAACAAAAAGACGCCAACGGCTGGGATGCAATGTTAGCATTCGGGTTCCCAGGACCGGCAGGTGGTTGGAGCGAGGCGGAGACTCACTGTCGAACTCGACGACGTAGTGCCAGATGCTCTGGACCCAGGTCCGGCCGCTGCTCTCGGGGACCAGGACTCCTTCCTTCTGGGCCTTGCGAAGGTTGAACTTGAGCACGAAATACAGAGGCGAAGCAACGACGGGGAAGATGATGGCAAAGGCTCCAAAGCCCCATCGCCAGCTGATGTTCTCGAGAAAAGACTCGGCCGCCTTGGGTCCGGCGAAGGCGGTGATGATGTAGGGGGACGAGGTAAAGGCATACGCCAGGCCTCGGTTCTTGAGCTTGGAGGAATCGGCGGTGATGACATCGACACAAAAGGTCATGCCGCTAAAGCCCAGGTTGTAGAAGACCTGCGCAGAGAAGCTTTGTCAGCGTGTTCCGAGACCGCCGGGGTGAGAGATGGCGAGGGCAGGTAGACTCACGAAGGCAGCGCAGAATGTAGACAGGTCCTGGCACGCGGCCATCATGACCAAGCCCAGGGTCGCAAAGGTCGCCATGACAAGGAAGCCTTCGGCACGGCCCCAGAGATCCAGAATCTTGGAGAGCGGGATGAAGCAGGCGGCCGAGATGGAGTTGGAGACGACGTAGATGACACTGAGTAGCGAGTGGGACTCGAAGTCGCTGGTGACGAAGGGAAGCAGGCTGTTGAGAATGGCACTTTGGAAGGCATTGACAAGGTAGAGCGCCCAGATACTGGAAGCGGGCGCCAGATGTTAGCTGTTGTCTCGGCCAGGGCTCGGCAAGACAGGCGACGACGTACTTGAGGAAGACGGCAATGAGGGTGGCCTTGGACCAGGACAGAGTCACGGCTTCGACCTCCTGCACACCGCGCTGCAGGCCCTCGGTGGGACGAAGGTCGTCCGTGGAGTCGACGGCAGCGGCATCGTCGGTGGCCTGGCCCTTCTCGCCCTTCTCTCCGTCGGCATCAGCATCGGCGGCGGAGCTGTGCTTCTCCTCGGCCGGCGCGCCGCGCAAGGCCCGGAAGATGGACGACACGGCCATGCTCAATTTGTTTACTTGAAACTCGGGGCCAGTCGGGATCGAGTAGACAGAAACAGAGGGAGGGCTCGGAAGCTGCCAGGCGCAAAGACAGTGGGCGACGGACCGAGAAGATGGAGAGATTGGAGGGCGAGATGTTCAGGCTCCCGGGCGGGCTCAGAACAGGGTCGCACTCTGCTCTTGACCTGCAGCTCCCCTCTCTGCCCGCCGCGGCCGGCCCCATCCCTGCGCCGCATGTTCGGCATGCCCAGCGGGTCGAGCTTGCGCAGCTAGCCCAGCCTGGTCCTCGTTTCGCCGCCGCGTGATGGGGCCATCAGATAAGATTAGATGGCGTGCAAAACTCTGCGCGCTGGCGTTGGCGTTGACGTTGGCGGCGAGCAGGGGATGTCGTCGGGGGTGTGTGGTGGGGAATGGTGCCACTGCCGCTGAGTGCCCGGCACCGGCATCGGTGTGCGCAGGGCTGGCTGTACACGGTGTGCCAAGGGCAGCAGCCGGCACTGTGGCATTGCCAGGAAGCGGCGCCAAACCCAGCCCAAGGCCCCCGAACCACAGCGCGAAGCACACGGGATTTACCTAACAAATCCACACATTTGGGGAAAACATCGGCCCCTGGTGGCTTGGCCTGAAACATTCTCGCTGGTTCAGCCCGGTTCAGCCCGCGCTTCTCCACCGGTGGCGTGCTGGCGTGCTGGCGTGCTGCGGGCGTGTAGCCAATGTGGGCGCGTGGCTGCGGGTGATGCGTGTGATGCTGGGTTGGGGTTGCAACGGGGATCTAATCAATCCATCAGATTAGATCAGAGTTTTCACGACCCTGGTCCCCGTTCCGGGCCTCGTTCGCTGTCTCGCGTCCTGCCTTGCCTTCCCTCGCCTTCCCTCGCCCGCGCTCGCCCTCCCTCGCTTAGCAACGCGCTCGGATTCGACCGTCGGCTCCCACGCGGGGCCAACATCAGGCAACCTGCACCCGCGAGACCCGTCCCAAGGATTCTGAACCTGTTGATATTTCTGTATCCGTCCACACCACCGCGCAATAGTCTCCTCGGCGGGCGGGGTCCTGTCTCCACGATGCAACCAACCCCATCCCCCCCGTCGCTCACAGGCCCATACTATGTACACGTAGGCTCACAGCTTCGAGTCCCGCCATCGGGGCGCTCGTTTTTCCACAAACGCTCGGATGCCCTCGGCAAAGTTGCCTCCCTGCTGCAGCCGCGGATACCACTCGTGCTCCAGTGCCGACACGGCGTCCTCGACGCTGCCCGCCTCCCAGCCCAGCCGGACCCCCACACGGCCCACGATGAGCGCATCAGGGCTGTTTCGGCACATTTCCTGCGCGACCTGAACGGCCGCAAGCGCAACGTCTCCCTCGCCTGCGGCCTCCACCACGCGCGTGACGAGCCCCCAGTCGTAGAGCACCTTGGCGTCGACACTCCGGCCCGTCAACACCAGGTCCATGGTCCGCTGCAGCCCCATGGTGCGAGTGAGTCGCGGAAGACACCCTGCCACGGGCACAATCCCCCGCTTGGCCTCGGGGAGCGAGAACACAGCCGTCGACGCCGCCACCACCACGTCGCAGTTGGCCACCATCTCGAACCCCCCGCCCATGCAGAGCCCGTTCACGGCCGCGATGATGGGCTTCTTGCCGCTCCGCCGGGGCAGCCCCGCAAGGCCTGGCGCCTCCATCGAGTTGACCACCCCCTCCTGGTTCATCCGGTTCCACTCTGTTTTCGCGTCATTCACAGTCAGCCGGGGGACTTTTTGCAGGGGCCGAGAGAATCCTACCATGGAGATCCGCGCCAGTGCAGAACGCTCGCCCCACACCCGTGATGATGCCGACCCACAGCGTCTCATCTTTGTCGAATTGCTCCCAGATCCCGGCGATCTCGCGGCTTGTGGCCTTGTCGATGCAGTTCAGCTTCTCGGGCCGGTTGATGGTGACTTGGAGAATGTGCTCCCCCGGGAACGAGACACGAAAGTGCCGAAATTCGAGGGGCTGGCTTCTCAGCGACATTGGGGCGAGTCCACGGGTGGGAGCTGGGGTTGGTGAAGGCCTGCGCAGTGGTAGGTCGCAACAAGGGCCGGGCTGGACGTTGGCTTGGTTTCTTTTCCCCGTCGCTTCTTTATAATTTTGTCCGTCTCGTCAGGGGTTGCAAGTGCAACTCCGTTCTCTTGGGATGGGCCTCGGAGGGGAGCTCCCACTCCAATCTAGCCTCCCTGACCGGGCACCTCGGCAGGCATGCGATATCGGTAAAGCGGTATCGATGCAATGTCGCCGAATAACATGCCCAATTGGATCCAATTCGCTCGCTCCCAGCTGGCTGGTTCCTCTTCACCTTGCCCAAGCTTTCCTTTGCCTCATCTACGTCCAAAAGCCGCGTCTGTCATGCCCCGCAATTGATCCCTTCTGACGTCAAGCCTTTCCCCCCCCCCCCCCCCCCCCCCCCCCACGACATACAA
>FTCU01003415.1_pt1 | contig 14144 bp, 24 predicted proteins | sample 1639521 | NCBI WGS metagenome assembly FTCU01 (sample SAMEA3914864, study PRJEB12502) | metagenome | biome: forest; material: soil | place: USA | collected 2012-03-12 | depth 0.3 m
ATAGCGACCAAGTTCATGACGGCGAAGCCGGCGAGGGTGAAGAAGACTGCCGGGCCGCGGCCCAAGGCGTTGAGGAAGAGCTGGGCGACGGGTTGGCCGGTGGGTGAGCCGGCGAGGGCTTGTGGGGACGGGCCCATGCAGAGGACCAGGACGAGGTTGAAGGCTAGGCCGGTGACGTAGGTGATTGTTGTTGCGTGGAACATGGCTCTTGGAACAGTAAGGGCGGGATTCTTGGCTTCTTCCGCGAGTCTAAGGGGGAGAGGGGGGTTAAAACATTGGATCGCTGAGACGGAAAAGAAGATGCGGTAAGGCTCATTACCTGGCAGTGCTGTCAGCGTTGGTCATGATCCAGGCTGGAGTGAGACATCCGAAGAGAAAGGCAAACCCCGGTGGGGTCCAGCCCGAATATGGCTGGAAGTCGGTGAAGGCGTAGGCGATGGTGTGTTTTTCTTTTGTCTGCACCAGCAAGCAAACGCAAGCTCCCAGTAACACGCTCATGTGAAACACGACGTAACCGCTCGTCAGTCGTGTCAACCAGCGGGTTGAGAGAGAGTTGATGGATGCGTGGGTGAGGACAAGGAGGGCCATGACGGCAACAACATGGCTGGAGGTGGGGACGTATGCGAAGTTGGATGCGATGGAGACAGCGGCGAGCAACATCTGGCTCGCAGCGTACTCTGAACTGGCGCTCCCTGCGATGACACCGACGAGAGTGATGTAACCTGTGTTGTACGCAGTTAGCCCACACGCATGGTATGGAGGGGAGAAGGTGGTGAAGGCATCCTGTGCCGAACCTGAAACTTACCAGACATCCAACACAAGATGGGAACTTGATGTTCAGGGGCCAGAAACTTCAGAACCGAGTACATCGCACCGGCGCTTGGATAGGCTGAGGACAGCTCGGCAAGGCTCATTGCCAGCGCCCATGCACCGGCACCACCGATGATCCAACTCCACATGATGGCAGCAGCACCACCCGCCTGAAGCCCATAGATCCATGTTGACATGAGAGATCCATAGATTCCGCTGATGCTCATCGCAAAGCTGAAGCTGGACCACGTGGAGAACTCGCGTTTGAAGACCTTAGAAATGTCAATATTGTCCTAGTCATGAAATGGATGGGGTGCCGCAAAATTCAGACCGGCGTGTAGCCCATTGCTTCCAACTTCTTGTCCGCCTCATCCACCATGACACCGTCGCTTGAAGGAGACGTGGGTGTGGCGTCTCCTTGTGCCCCATGGGGGGTTATGGGGCTGACTCGTGATTCCTTCTCCATGGTGCAAGCCGCCGCCGCGCTTCACTGGCGTTCCGCCGATGGCGTTTGAGAAAGGATGAGGGTGGTGGTGAGCAGACTGGACACAGGGTGGACTGCCGAAACACCCTCCAGGAGCAGAGCGAAGTGTGTAGGTCGAGCTTGTTTGGCTCCTCGTTTGAGGCTTCCGAAGGCGAGAATTTGTATCCAGCGGTGATCCATTCAAGCATCACCGTTTTCCGGAGAGGATCCTTTGCAAATGCGTCATATCTGTCTCTGTGTCTTCCCCGCAAGCGTACTTGCCATCGGGTAGCCGGTGGGAAGCCCCGAAGGCGGCGGGGACCAGTCTTTCCTCAACCGACTCCGCGGATCCCGGTTGATGCTGCGTCCTCAGCCTGCAGCTCTTTTCCTCGTACGGCTTGACAAGCCATTCATTCGATGCGTCCCGGCTCCCAGGTGGCATCGTGGGCCGAGTCGCAGCTCTCCTCTTGGCAGAGGGGTCACAGCCGCTATCGGAAGTCGGAGACGCGGTTGCCCTGCGGGTCGTGCTTCATCAACGAGTTGTTGCTTGGAGGTGAGAGAGAGCGGAATCACCAATCGGATTGCTCCCTCTCCTGTGAACCGCAGCAATCGCGGAAATGGGTCACCGATGGTTCCTGACCTGGACGAGCCTGTGGCGTCGGTTGAGGCCACTTGGACTGGATCTATGGACCAGCACCTTGCATGAAGCACCTATCAACATCAGAACCGGTGTGACACGTTTTCCGACGGCAGTGCACACAGCAGGTGGAGGAAAGCTGGCAGGATCGAGAGCATGACCTACCTACCCCCTGAGGGCTTGATGTCCCCATGGGGTTGTCGGCCAAGATCATGTCACTGACAGGTTGTTTTACCACAACACGGTATCAGGCACAGACTTCAAGGAGGTCGGTTTTGTCTCCCTTGGAAGCCGGAATAGCCGGAGCCGGTGACATCGGCGCAACCCCCTGGCAGGGCCGGGGGAGGGATTGGATGATCTCTGAATCCTTGCTGGCTTTGCCTAACGCGGTCGCGACGCCCAGGCGCCTTTCCGACCTGGTCCGGACCGTCTGGTGCAGTGCTGGTCATCATCCGCCGCTACTGGCCGCTGTCGGTGTGCTCAGGGTCGGGAAGCTCCCTGGTCTGCATCCCCGGCCCGACCCGCACCGCAGCCGATGACGGGGCAAGAAAAATGGGTTGTCCTCGTGACGGGGTCTCAGTGCATTTCCATCTTCGGGAAGCATACCCACAATTAGTCCAAACGGGTAGAAACATGCGAGTTTAGTTGCTGCGATGTTGAGCGGTGAGATCCATGCTCCTATCTCCGGAGTCCATCCTGGACATGCAGGCCTCTTGTGGCCGTCGACAGACTGTGAGCTTGAACGGGCCTTATAGTGTTGGAAGAGATAGCTTGGTTGTCTCGGTTGTGGGCTCGGAGGAGTGACAGCATCTCTTGGTGAAGTACCACGACGTGGCGAGACAGCAGAGTCGGTGGTGTCGCCCTTCTGGTAGCGTCTCCGTGCGCATTGTGACCCAAGACTCTGAGAAACCCAATACTTTCAAGGCACAGCAGTGGAGGGCTATCACACAACATGTACCAAGTTGTGGTCCCAAACCAAGATGTCCTGTGTATTACTAGCAGTATCTTGTATGTGATTTCCCCTCCCATCCGTGCAGGTATTTATTTCTCAAAGACCGTTCCGGAGATGACATCCTGATATTCCAACCCATTAACTCGAAGCCAGACAGCTCTTGACAGAACCAAAACGACCGTAGCGCACCCCCAAACATAAGAAACCTTCGAGACGAGAGCGTGCAATATCATCACTCTGGCAGGGAGGCACTGTCGGTCCAGCACCGACCCCCCAACAGCCTCCGCTCGCTTTGGAGTTCCTGTTTCCATCTATTTCGGACTCGTCTTCCACTCCCCGGCATCCTTGACCCCCTGGGAAACGGACCCGACCCCTCGCTCGACACCGGTGCCGAGGTTGGCGACGCCGTCGCCTAGGGGCTTCCCGAGGCCGCCCGTCGCGCCCGTAACCGTCTCGCCGACGCCCCGCGACGCCGCGCCTAAAACTGCCCAACAATGTCAGCCAATGGTTTCCTGTTTGGGGCGTCACGGGAGTAGTTCGGGAGCAAGGCTGCTCTCGGGAGCTCCCGAGAGCTTCCGGGACAGATGAAGGGGGCATAAAGAACTCGGATTCGACGTACCGCCGCCCAGTGTGTTGGTCAGCCCGCCGACTGTGTTACCGAGAGTCGAGGTCACGAGCTTGGCTGCGCCTGTGGCGCCTGAGTCGTTGTTGTTGTTGTTCATATTGAGGACTCAACTTAAGACTTTGATGGTTGATGGGGTGAAATGAGATAATTTCCCAGACTGATCTTTTGCCAGTTTTCGTTTGGTTTCGGTCTGATGGTAGAGAGATGAATTCCTCCCTGAAGCCGGACGCTCTCTTCCACTTATACGCTTTTCCCAAGGCCAAGCCTGCTGGCATCAAGCATGCTGTGGGCCGTCAGCTGCAATGCACTACGTCATGTCCCACCATCTTGGACCCTTGCCCAGAAGCTTCCCGCCAACGAGCCACGCGGCTAGGGTTTGTGTGACTCATGCAATCACATCACCGTCCGTACTAGTAGGGTCGGATGATGTCGGTGATTGAAGCTCACAGATTTTACCGTCAAGCCCGACTTTGGACGTTCGTCTCTTTTTCAAAACCACCGTGACGTCAAACCAAGCTTCATTCAGGCCAGGATGTGGACAGTGTGGTAAGCAATGGAAGTGCCACTTGCATGATGCGTGCTCTCCTCTCCTTTCAGGTTGCAGTGATGGATCAACAAAAGCGGGAAAATGGGCCAGGCAGTCATTGTGATTCTCTAACAGACCATCTGAAAGCCCGAGAAACATCTTGTGTACCCTGTGTACAAATTTTCCCCCAGCCTCTCCCCCGGTTATCTCTTCCCCAATCTCACCCACCGCATAGGTAGGTAGTTACCTATTAGCTGGTGGATGGTCCTGTCCACGAGAATCTAGTCGTATTCGCTGAGATCCTTCCTTCACCCTTCCCGTCCATGGAGGCTCCTCAGTCTGCGGCTGGCTTGGCTAAGCTACGAAGAAAGGGAGACCAGGGGTTGCACCCAGACCAGCGTTCGAACCTGGGCCGGAGCCTGGGTCAGGATCCCGGTCGCGCTTGAAGCCAGGATGGTCGGTCTTGGGGTTGCACTTGGTGGCATTCTTCCTCGCGCGCTTCTTCTTGGGATGGCCCCTGCGAAGGTTGTAGAGCCGCGACTCAAGCGCGTTGCGAGTACGGCCCACGAGAAGTGGAGACACCTCCTGGACAGTTGGAAGGCAACGGTGTTAGTTACAGGTACAACACGTGGGAACGTGTGGGCGAGAACCGGGCAGCAGAACTTACAATCATCTGGTTGTACGTGTACACCCTTCTATTCTGGTTGTTCCTCACGGCATCCAGACGCAATAGCTCTTGGTCCTCCTGGTTGGTCCACCGCGCCGAACCCCGGACCCCGTCATGTGCCGTCAATGGGCCGGCGACGGGATGACCGGCGCCAGGCAAATTGCCGAAGCCGTCTGGGTGGACCGGGGCTTGGTGGGCCGGATGGTTCACGCCGACGGCGACACCTTGATCACCAGCTTGGGGGTAGCTGGCGCCATGCGGGGGAAAGTTGAAGGCTTGGTCGACGAAAACGGCTTGGTGAGCGGGATCGTCTATGCCGACCGGGGAGAGAACTTGAGCACCGGCAAAGAAATCTTGGCCCATGGCGGGATACGCGTCGTGAGCGGGAGCCTGATCGTTATCGTCAGTTGGGTCACAAAGATAGGTTTCAAAGTGCGGAAAGAAGGGTTGTCCTACGGCAGGAATTGCGTCACCGGCGACAGCCTGTTCATTGTCGCCAGCTAGATCGGTGGGAAGGCAAGGTTCAGTCTGAAGAGATAAATCACCCCCCCAGGAAAGAATGTTGGCATCGACGCGAGCCTCGCCGTCGTCAAGTTTTGGGTCGATGGGAAAATCGGGATCCATGATCGGAATTTCGTGGCTGGCAACAGGCTTGTCGTTGACAAATGCTAGATCGACGACGACAGAAATTCCGAGCTGGGCAAAGAAATATTGTTTTGTGGAAGAAGTGACTCGCCGCCGAGTCGATTCCAAAAGCTGGATCGGTTCCGGCCGGGATTTTGGGCACTGCCGGCTGGTAGAGCTCAAGGAATGTCGAGCTTGTCGCCGGCAAGCCAACCGAGCCCGGTATTGCCGCGCCTTAGATCCCCGGACCCTTGTGAACAATATCTCTTCATCGCGTTGCGACCCATCATGGCTGAAGACGGGGTTCTGAGGACCGAACCAGAGTCACCGTGGCCAAAGAAGTGCCTACAGGTAGGCTTTGAAAAGCTATCTTGTCACAGAAGATACAGTCGGCGGCAAAGACAAGCAAAGGTCGACCTCATTGTCTGTTGAAATACATCACAGTGAGGTCAGCCGCGTTGATCAAGGCTAATAGAACAGGGGAGAACGGGAGGGTGAATCTGTCGAGGTACTTTGGTAGTTTAGAAAGAGATGCCTAACTTCCTCAGCTCCCCTCTTTCTATTGATTGGCTTTAGTGTCTTATAGTCTCCATCTTTAACGTTGTCGTGCTCGCAACGATCAGGTTACAGTTGCCAAGTTGTTTAGAGAACAGGTGACTTGAAAAAGGTCTGCAAGCTTTGCCACTGCAGATCTTCACAAGCGTAGACGCGTTGATCCGCAACTCGTAGCTAAAGCAAGGCATGTGATACAAAAGCACAATTTAGAGGTTAAAGACAGGCAGCAATGATGTGAACAGCTCAGACATGAAGGACAAAGCAAGCCACAGGACAAGCGACAAGACACGCGATGAAACAAATGATTAAACAATCTATGAGACCTGCGACGAAACAAACCACGAGGGAGCGACGAGGCAAGCGACGAGGCAAGCGATGAGGCAAGCAGCGAGGCAGGCGAGATGGGCAGCGGAGGGGGCTGCTAATGTTATGTTGAAGGAGTTAAACTTTTGGCAAAGAGGAATCAGTTATAGTATATAACCAGAACCCTTTTACTTCAAGCTATTAGTGTTTCAAGACGTTACCTGGAGTTGTGTTAACCTTGAGTGTTCACCTTGAGTGAATTATCTAGGGTATGTAGTGGCTTCAACGTCTGCACATCAACGTAATTAAGGGCCTTGAGGCAAGCACTTGGTTGTTGTGTAGTTTAATCTGTACTTGGCCGACTCTCGACTCCGTCTTCTCTCAGCATCAGCAGTGCCTTACCATCCCGCAGTTGGCCGAGTCAGCAGCGCGGGCCCCCTCCTTTCGCTGAAATGGACCATCTCAGCCTGGCTTCTTACCAGCTGGGGATTTTGTCTCGCTTTGTTTGAGAAGTAGATATGTATCACTCCACCGGCAGCCATGACGATGAATCCGGCATGAATCATGCTGGGGTCAGACTGGGTTAACACAAGCATCCAAGAGGCCTGCGGTCGAGGGGTGGATTTGACGGACCAAAAGACAATCATGAAGATCATGGCGTTCGTCATATCGGTAAACCAGTATGCTCTTCGCTCCCCAGAGCCCTTGTCGACCGCGCTCAGAAGCAGGAAGCAGAAAATACCCGTCCCGATGACGCCGACGTCGCAACAGACTGCGACGGGATTGATTGCCCGTCTCCGGTTGAGGAACAGCAGGGATACTACTTCGTAGGTGTCCGCTGCAATGCTGAATATGAGCTATGTCCTATTTTGTCAGTCAGGGGCTCGGGGGGGAATCACTGCACACCGGATCCAGCCTACCGGGAAAAATGATGGAAACAGCACATCGACTCGTGTTGTCGGCTCCGTTCTCCAGTAGCTGTACAACCAGGCAATGAAGCAAACAGCGCCGAGCTCAAATAAGACCGACACCAACCGCCCGACGGCCTGCGCCCAGTTGAACCTGACTCCTAGTCGCCCGACTTTTCGAATTCGAGGCACGCATCGTCCGCGCTCGGCGTCCATCGTGGGGTTTGCGTCTGCGTTGGCCTGTTTTTGGGCACGCTCAGGAGTCAGGAGCAGGTGGGCGAGCTTCAAGGGAGAAATGAAGGCCTGGTCATGCTGCAACGGAGGCCAGCGGAATAGGATAGACACCTCGGGAGACAGGGAGGAATGTTGAAGAAATATCGAGGTCGGGGCTCTCCGGCAGCGGGGTGCCGGGTGCCTTAACTTGGCTCCTCGCGAGGTTGCGGCACAGCACGGGCTCCTGCAAGGGGCGCTGCTCCGAGTCTGGTTGCATGCATGTTGGCTGCCTACAAGCAGGCTGTCGGGGCCGAGTGCATCCTGTCTTGGCTCCGCCACATCCAATCCAAATGGTAGGCGCCCATGGCCCCATAGTCTCAACATTCAGGTTGAACGTAACCTTAGACCAAAATGGCCGACGACCAAACTCGGATGCGGTGCACTGCCGCATCTGACCCCCCCCTGGGGTGATGGAGTACTCCGGAGTACTGGTCCACACAAATCCTCAGGGATTCCTGGAAGAGCCGGGCACCAGAATTTGAACGGAGTCTCATAACTGGAATCCGATGGATGTCGCAGGCTTAGAGTAGGGAAATGCGAGAGGAAAATAGAAAAAATGGGGGGACAACGTTAGGCACCGTCGCAGTAGCCATATGGTCTCATCTTCCAATGGAGACAAATGCTGAGCGTGATATTCTGAAAATCCGTCTAAGGAAACGGGCCAGGCTCAAGAGCCGTCGAAAGCAAAGAATGGAGTTCTGTGCGGACTTGACGAACTGTCATTTCCGAGAATGCAACCAAAATTCAGGACACATTTGATTTTGACGAGTAAAACCACAATCCCTCAACTTCTTGACCCGATTCCAAATCCCGACCCCGCCCCCAGGCCTCAACAACGACCCAGCCATGAGACACTCCATTCCCACCCAAGTCCAACTCCAGTTTCAAGCCTCAGCAAGTTGAACCAGGACAGAAAATGGACGCCCAATCCTCGCCTTCGGCCAAAATCTTCCCCCTCGTCAAATTCCACGCCACTCTAGCAACCCTCCTCCTAGCCCTCACCACCGCATTCACCCCAATCCCCCAAACATCGGCCTCACCCTCCCAGCACCACCACCATCACCACCACCACCACGTCGCTCTAACAAACACCCTCGCCTACCTCCACCTATGGTGTGCAACCCTCGGTTTCATCTGGTGGTATGCCGCCAACGCCACCACCATCGGCGACCCGGGCCCCGACAATGAGCAACAACAGCAGCAGCGGCGGGAGGAACAGCAGCGATGGGTGCAAACGGGCTAGCGGCCCGTGTTTCACGTGCTCTGTATCGGGCTGATTGCCGCGCTGGCCGGGGACATGGTTCTCGCGGGGCTGAGGGCTGTTGAGGCGGGCGGGGAGGGGTACAGCCATGACGGGTATTACGGGTGGGGGGTGGAGAAGGTCATGGGAGTTGGTGAGTCCCTTCTGTTGTTTTGTTGTTGTCTTTTCAGTCTTTGCGGCAAAGGAGGTGGTTTGCTGACGGAGAGACTGCAGTCGCCGTGGCCGTGGTTGGTGGGCCTGTCGGGCTGATGCTGGCCGTGCTCTGGCCTGGCTTCGGGTGGTATCTGCGCCGAGTTGGGCGGGTGGTAAGATGGGCCCTGCCGTACACCGCGTCGGCAGTTTGGTTTGGAATGCGGTGGCTCCTGTGGGGATTCTGGGTGACAGTGGTCTGGTTGTTCTGGGGGCTGCGGCTTGCTTTGCGAATCGTCTGGGGACCTGGCTAAGGTAGACATGGCTGAGGAACTCGAGGGGCAGAAGTATAGGGGAAGGGGGTTCCGTTCCCACTGGTTTATCGAGTTATACTGAACTCAAGACAATCATCGATGTCCTCTGTGAGAACGGCGTGAATGACTTCATTCAAGCTATCGAATGTCGGGTTATCTAGCAACATCGGGAATCAGTTGCTTTCACAGTCCGGGTGAAGCTCTCGACAACATTCACCCCACCTGAACGGGTGATTGCCAGGCAAATGGAAGGCCTGCTACTTTCCCGTGCAGGCTGGTGGCGGGGATATCACATACTGGCGGCCAATAGGCCTCCCCGGCCTCCTCACACTTGGTTCTCGTACCCTAAGTCAGGCAGTGTGCCACCGGTAGAGTCTGCCGTTCTCCGTTTTCTCTTTCTGGCTTTGTTGGTCCAGCACCACAAAAACACACACGAAATATCTTCCTCGAGTCAAGGGAAACAAGAAGTCTCCCGTGGTCGACGAACCAAGCCGAAGGTGAGCAGTATCCCATGAGAATCCTGAGGTGGCGAAACATCATGGAAAACACAGGACCACGGTGATCTCCACCACCCACAGCGTGGAGCTTTGAAGGTGGTGGTCATTAAATGGTCCCTCAACGTGGGCTAAAATACCTGGCTTTTGCTGACTCGGCGGCTTTAGTACAAGCTCCCGACATTCACATCACGACAACCAACTCAAGGTCATCGAAGCCACGGTTACCGAGGAAGCGAGGTACATTCAATACAATCAAGAGAACAGGAAGATACCAAAAGCAGGAGGGGTGCCATGAAAGCGGGAAGATGAGCGCATGCCAATGGATGAACAGATGGAAAGAGGAGGCATATACACCAAGAGGGGGGACATGTTTCAAGAAGAGACACATACACCAAGAGGAGGCACATGCATCGGGGGATGAGCATACGCCATGAGGAGGAGCCTACATGAAAGGGATGGACATACACCAAGAGGAGGAACGCACGTCAGGGCAGGGACACACGAAGAGGAAATCAACGATCAAAAAGAGCAACACCTAGCAAGAGGAGAAGGATGCATCGAAATGAGTGGCACATACAAGAAGAGGGGCACACACCAAGAGTAAAGGGCGTATACCAAGAGGAAAGACATACGAGGAGGAACATACATAAAAGGAGGGACTTACACAAGATGAGGGACTAACACAAGAGGAGGGATAAATACCAAAAGATGGATATGCACAAGAGGAGGGATATACAGAAGAGGAGGAATATACAACAAGAGAAAACGTCTCAGAAGGGGATGCGACACAACAAGAGAAAGGCAAACGGATTTATCGAACGCAAGCAAGGACATTCGATTAAGTACAATGACACAGCTCGAAAGGACGTACAATCAAACACAATGACCTTTTGAAAGAGGGACACACATTGAAGAGGAGGGACATACATTGAAGAGGAGGGACACAATTTGAGAGAGTGGGACACACATTGAAGAGGAGGATGCACATTCAAGAAGGGGGACATACTGCTCAGCACATCACGTGGAGTTAAACGGAGGACATCTTGTAAACCGACAAGATGGGCTCTCAATACAAGGGATGTGATGCATTTTTAAACTGACAATTGCACAACAAAAGGCACGACACACAATCAGGACAACGACGTACGATTAAGAACGAGGGTTGCTTCAGGAGGAGAGATATACTTAAGAGACGGAATACACTTTTAAGAAAAACAAATCACGAGGGGCCACAAGAAAGAGGAGGATACACAGTCAGGAGGGAGTGCATACAGGCATCAAGAGCGTCGGACACAATCGACAGAAGGAGGATACGAGCAGGACTGGACCTAAGGAGAGGCAAATACCTGGAAACCGAGGGCAAGAGGAAGAGGAAGAACATCAAACCAGAAGGCTCGGCTGCAGGAACTAACTCCAAGACAAAAGCCCAGCCATCAACCGGCTCCGTCCCCGAAGACGGCGGCCAAGACGACGACCAAGACAATAACCGAAGAACCGCGCATTTTCCTGCTGCAAGAGAGAACATTTCAGCCGTAAGGCCTGGCTAGAGGACAGGGTCAAGAGGGGGTACAGTGTCAGGGGGCTATACTGAAAGAGGGGAGCATGGTCAAGAGGAGGAATATACCAAGAGGAACATACCAAGAGGAGGATGTACGAAGAGGAGGAATAAACTAAGCGCGGAGAAACATGGGACACACTGGCAAGAAGCAGGACAATCGACACGAAGACCTCCCAACACAGGCGGTACACGCACGACCGTACAAGAGGCGGAATGGAAACATGATCAGCACTTGTTGATTGACGCTGGGAGGCACCCGCCAGTGTCAGAGAACACGAAGAACCAAAGGCCACGCAGCTTCCCACGACGAAGACTCGACGACAAGCCCTCGCGACCCGGCCATGGCCACAAGATTGATAAAACGAGCGAACACATTAGCAAGAGGAGGAAACGGCCAGTATGGTTAGATTCCACGCGCCGACTCAAACGCGCAAAGCAAGCCACTGCAGTCCTGACCGTGGTTATGAGAGAATCGAACAGTTTGTGAGTTGGGTTTGGAAAGACGAGGCGGGCATGAAATTGAATTACGAGACGGCATCTATCACAGCGCGTCTTTGCTATCACCACTGTCCGAGCATCCGGACCAAGTGCAGCAACCAAATGCAGCAAGGAGATTTTCCTTTGCCTTCAGGCTCTCTCCTTGACCTCCTCTGTCCCTTTCCTTAACGCGATCCTTCTTTCCGCGCCTCGTCTGCCACACACTAACCGCGAGGCAACCGCAGAAACGCAAAGCCCAGATCATGACCAAATAGCCCGGAGCTTCATCACAAGAGGATAGTGAAACAGTGAGAGATGTGGAGAGCAACGAAAAAGATGACACACCGTTGGCGAGAAGGGAGCCACACATCTGGAAGCATCAAGCGCGGATGACACACCTGGAAGCTACAGGCATCCCTCAATCATCAGCGACAGAGCCCCTCCTCTAACCTGAGACAGCTTTGGATACTGAGGCAAAGAGCGTCACTCATGCCACGCCCGGACAGTTGCGTCAGTCCATGCAACATCGCCTGCCAGAGCCACCCCCCTTTGACGAACTTCCCAACACGCTGCTGGTGAGTGCGGCTCACCGCTCTGCTTTCACGTTTTTGCGGATCCCGCAAGCCAGAGAATCATCTCAGCCTGGGGCAAGTGGTAGTCAGTTGATCCTCTCTCTCTGCCAGTACCGCCTCAGCGCATCATACCCGTTTCGTAAGACCACCCGCGTCGGCCCCGCGTTCTTAGAGATTGTAACTGGCGTTACCTGCACCCTCGCATTGGATCAGCCAGTCGTGAAGGCAAGGGGAAAGCTGAAGCAAGCCGTATTATCATTTCTGCGAACCATCAGCCGCAACCGCACTCTCAAAAGACAGAACCAATGCATCGCGCCCATGATTTCAAACACAAGACACGACGATAAGCACACGGGGTCAGCCAATGTAGAGCAGACGGAGCAAAGGAGCACACAGAGTGAGGCAAACCAGGCGAAGCGATGCTACGCAGAACGGGGCAACACAGAACAGGCAGAGCGAGGCCGCTGAGGCGAGCCGAGGCGGTGTAGGCGACAAGGTGACGCTCAACATAACATAAGCACGTCAAGAGAAGGAGCACGCAGCAGAATAGTGATAGAATAGCATTGCGCAAATCAGTAAGAAGCGTCCCTGGAAGTACCAGCCGAAAATATGCCACCCGAGACTGAGCTGGACCTAAGAAGGCAGGAAAAGACCGACCAACCATGTCCGATATCCTCAAGGCAAGAATCTATCAAGATATCTGCCTCTTCCGAAATCAAGCTGAGTGGATCGAAGACACTGAGATCCCTCTCCCTCTGCTTGTTCCTCCGATGTCCATTCCGGCTGACTGGCGTGGTAGATAAGATGAGCGTGGACGAGAGAAACGAAAGTAATGTTGAGAAATAAGCGCACGGAATAGGAAAAGAAAACGATTTCGCAAGGCATCCATCATTCCTTCCGTTCCTCATGTCTCGTCATGAGCATGCCCAGATATGCGAAACCAAGCAGACGATATCCGAGACCGGAAACTCCCAGCAATGCCAAATGATCCGAAGCAGGCTGATCGTGAAGTCGAAACCGAACGAGGTCCCAAAGGGAAGAAGCGCAGGCAACCTCGAGAATCTCGGCCCGTTCAATGCTTTTGGTGAACCGTGACGCCCCTCAAACTCCGTGCGATGAACGACTGAATAGCGAGCTCAGGACGCAGAACGAAATTTTACTGCGAGGGTTGTTAGCACCAGGCACTCGTGATAACCACAATCATGCCTTTTAAGACAATGACTTACAGCCATGGGGCCAGGAGGGGGACCCTGGGGAGGGTTGCCACCGAACGGCGGGCCGCCATAGGGGCCGCCAGGACCCGGCGGACCACCATGAGGCGGCATACCACCCATGTAATGTGGGGGGGGAGGGGCCGGGCGGTAAGGTGTACCTACACCGGAATTGTTCTGGGAGCGACCCCAAGACAGACGAACCCGCGAGTTACCGATAGGGTAACCCTGCATCTGGTTGATTGCCATTTCGGCCGCATGGCGATGGACGAACTGCACGAAGCCGCAGCCCTTGCCGGGGGGGATCTTGACGTAGGTGATCTCGCCAAAGCCCTGGAAGAAGGAGCGAAGCTCGTCCTCGGTGACGTAGCCAGACAGACCGCCGACGAAGACAGTCGTGTTGTTGGGATCAGTGAACTGATTCATGGGCTGCATGGGGTTGAACGCTGCGCCCTGATTGTAGTAGGCGGCGGGGCCGCCCCACATCGGACCGCCGGCAGCAGGATGACCGGGAACGGGCGGCATCATCTGGTTGGCGGCGCCAGGGCCGCCGTGGCCACCGTACTGATGGGAGCTGTGGCTAGTTAGGCGCTGTCTGTGTACGATATCAATTGAAAATGACATACCGAGTCTTGGGGGTCGCAGTGGAGATGCGCATGGGGCGATTGCCGCAGTAGACGCCTTGCATCTCAACCAGCGCGCGCTGCTGGTCCGACTCGTCGCTGAAGCGGACAAAGCCGTATCCGCGGGACTGGCCGGTCATCGCGTCCGTCATGATCTTG
>FTCU01001890.1_pt1 | contig 14120 bp, 10 predicted proteins | sample 1639521 | NCBI WGS metagenome assembly FTCU01 (sample SAMEA3914864, study PRJEB12502) | metagenome | biome: forest; material: soil | place: USA | collected 2012-03-12 | depth 0.3 m
CTGGACGCAGCGTTCGACGGCATCTTCCCGGAGCACAGTGGCCGTGACCGTATCCGCCGCCCAACAGTCGACGTGGACACCTCGGATCTCTCGGGGTCGTTTGCCAAGCTGAAGGTCAACAAGACGGACAGGCTTGCGAAGCGCTTCAACGTAGAGCCGGGCCCGCGCGCGCCGTATCCGCCACTCCAGCAACGGAGGAGGCGTACCTCGCGGAGCCGGAGCCGGAGCCGCCGGACCAATCACTGGTGAAAAGAGACGGAGGGGTGTGTCGGATGCTGGTGGTGGTGCTTTTGCCGCTGCCCAGCCTGCCCTCCTCTCTGCCGCTCCGTTTCTACGACCACCCAAGTCGTCGCGGTCCCGAACCTGGTGGGAGCCCGAACCAATGAGAGTCGCGAGGAGATGGCGGTGACCAGACAATGTGCAGCTGTGATAGAGTGTTCCACGGCTGTCTGCTGTCTGCTGCAGAGATGTGTCAATAGGCCCAAGCCACGCACGCACGAAGCCGAGAGAGTGGCGAGCTGTGGTTGGCCCCGGCCGGGAGGGGAAGGCAGAGAGGAGACTGGAGAGAAAAGAGGGGGGCTGGGGGCGTCGGGCGCTGCAGGCAGCAGCAGGATGTGTTGGCTCTCCTCGGGCCGCAACCGGTGCGGTTGGGCCGCACATGTGAGTCAGTCGACCTTGGGCGAGCTGGAACCTCCGAGACACTCGACCAACTCGCCCCAGGGAATTTCGGTAAGTTTTGGAATCCCCACTTGTTTTTGAATAATGGAATCGACATCAACCTAGGTACTCCCCGTACACTGCTTCGTACTAGAAACAGACATTCCCTGATCTCAATGATTTCTTTCCCAGGTACTGCTTGCTTTTGTTCTTTGTGTGTTCGCTCATTGTGCTCTCCGCTCTCCACAATTCCGGACAGACGCTCCGCTCCCGCACTGATCGACAAGGTGTGTTCGAAAAGGGAACAATTGGCAACCTCGTGACAAACTCGCAGTCTGCACGCTGCGACGAGCCGAGACTTTTCTCGGTCACGGAGCCATTCACGGACCGCAGCCATGGCGTGCCCGGAGGCAGCTGGCCCTCGTTGCCTTGCTTCGTTGGAACTGGCCTATCAGAACCGCCCTCTTTCCTGCAAGTGGCCGCGAGTGCCCGACTGTGCGCCCCGACGCTTTTCGGCTTTCCACGTGTTGGCACGGTTAGTTAGCCTGTGTTGCTGTTGCCCGGAGTGAGGCAACCCCGACCGACGCCCAACACAGCAAAGCATCCTTGTAGGCTGCAAGATTGCATGCTGGCAGTCTGCAAGGCAGCAGCGGAAATCAGATCGGGAGCCAACCCAACCCAACCAACAAATCAGGGCGCCCTAGGATGTGCAAAGTGCAGAGCGGACGGATATGCCCCTTCCCTCGCTCGGTCAACCAACAATCAAGTTTTGTTCGCCCTGTCCAGGGCCACCACGCAGCAGCAGCCCTGATTAATTAATTAATTGTTCCGGACCGGTCTCGAGTCGTGTTATTCTTCCACAGGTTCTCTCTCTCTCTCTCTCTCCCCCTGCCTCCCTCACCTCTGCTGCACCAACCCCTGCTTTTTCAATTTCTACTTTTTCGTGCTCTTTGCAAGACACTCACTCACTCGCTCGAATTGCATAATTACATTATCTGCCCCCAGTATGCATATCCCAACATCATCATCAATACCGTCCCTCCTCCGTCTGCCTATTTATTTCATGTCTCGCTCGCCCTGTCTGGCATCTTCCCTCTCTCCCTTCTCCCCATCTCTCTCATCTCCCTTCTCTTGTTTCACAAGCCCGCAATAACACTGCCTGCCCTCCTCCCAATGTTCGAGACTCTTTTTCTCATTCCCCACGGTGTCGCAGCTGCGCTCCAAGCAAGGATCAGACAACAACAACGCCTACCCAGACATGGACATCCCCGACGATCCCAGCAACACCACCACTACCACGGACTACGAGTCCGGTGACAGTGAGGGCGTTGATTACGTCTACGCTGGCCAGAAGATCGTCGAGGTGAGAAAACCCCTCAAGGGGCCGAGTCCCAGAAGAAGGCCGTCTCCCAGGGCCCACCATCGCACCACTTCTCCCTGCGTCTGCGGGTCACACCGACCAGAGGACCATGTCGAGAGCATTGCATCCGGCGAGGACACAGACACCGGAGAAGAAGGACCGGGCCCCGGCCATCACTCCCGTCCGGGAAAGCCCCGTAATTGTGACCTCAGAGCACACCGCAAGACCAACAGAAAGTTACATGAGCACAAGACCCTCCACCTGCAGGCGCCCTATATAGAAGAGTACCCGGACGACGCACCACGGCCAGCCATTCTCTTGCGCGAACACAAACTCCTCCGGAGGTGCTCAACTTCCGATGCAAGGCGCCTCCGGGGCTCAGAGGACCGCTCCTTGTCGGCCCAGAGAGGCAGGTCTCCCGGCAAGCACCTGCCACCGCGGCCACCTCGCTTGGCTTCCAAGGGCTCTCACAAGCATCCAAAACCGCGCAAGCGTCGACCTGATTTTTCACCAAGTCATCAAGGTACGCTTTTTTTTTTCTTGGTGCATCTCCTGGGTTGCATTGTGACACGCTGACACTGGCTCCAGAAAAACACTCGGAGTCTGGTGCTCGGAGTTCTTGGTCCGACTCCGACGAGCCGGAATCTGCCGCACGGCCCTCGCATCACAAGCCTGACGCTGAGTTGGCCTCAGTGGCTGCTCGGAGTTCGGCTTGGGATGAGAACCCGAAATCGGCGCCATACTCCTCCTCGTGGCCTCTCCACGCCGGTGCCCACCTCCAGCACCGGCGACCCAAACGTCGCGGCCACGACTACGACGATGAGGACAAGAGCGAGGAGCATGACAACCTCAGCAACCGCAGCAACAACAATCGGCAGAGGCAAATCACAGTTCCTGTGCGTGAGAGGCCTCTGGAGCGAGAGCGTGAGCTTCAGCCGCCACGACGGCAGAGGACTCGGTCTCCTCGACCAGAAGGCAAGCACGTGCTTCACCCTCGGCCTCGCCACCTGACTGTCCACGGCCATGCCGACATGGCTACCATGGATCAGGGCTACCGCTCCGTCGCCACCTCGGTCTGCGAGGTGTGGCGTGGTGAGGCCGAGGATTGGGAATCGCCCTACGCCTCAGCCAGCGACGCCGACTACGAGTCAGACGTCAAAGAGCCCATGGGGCTTCTGCACATGGAAGACTTGCCTTCACGCAGGCCATCATCCCCTCACCTCCTCCCACCGCGCGGGGAGAGACGGGACTTTGGCTTCCAGGCGGTGACAATTCCCCCTCCCTTGCATCCTTGCCACCCTTCCCCAAACATGGATGAGCAAGTGGTCGGTTTTCCTTCTGGCGTTTACCGTCACCGGGTTTGGTCCGCTCCAACGCGGAACGGGCATTTTATTCTCAATGGGCCGCTGCTTCTCACCATGGGCGAGGATGCGATGACGGAGGAGGACGGCGTGTCGGACATGCTGCCTTCCTCTCGAGCATCTCGCTGGTCGAGGGGCGGCGCCCTGACGGGCCCGATCCAACCCCTGCGGCCGCTGTCCCGCGCTGTATCGCCCGTTTTCTCGGCCAGGAGAACGCGAGACTTTCTCTCGCCTATCCCGACGAGGACAGCGCGATTTGATTTTGGCGCCTGGGGTTGTGACCGGGCCTCGAGGAGTTCGCTGAGGCCAGTGGGGCTGCGTTGATGTTTCTGTGTTTGGTCTGCATTGCGTCCAGCGTCCGGCATTTCAGCGTTGATGTTTCTGTGTTGGTCGGCATTGCGTCAGCGTCCGGCATTTCAGCGTTGATGTTTCTGTGTTGGTCTGCATTGCGTCCGGCGTCCGGCGTTTTGAGAAGGGCATTGGTGTTGGATAGAGAAAAAGCATGCCCGTCCAAGGGGGGAGCGGGCTTCGGCGTTTGGTGTTGCGGCGCTTCTTGGGTTCCTTGGGTTGAAGGGAAATGTTCGCATTGGTGGCGTTGGGTGGCATGCCTGGCTTATTTCCTTCCAGGCCGTGGCAAAAACTGCCACGGCCTGTACACAGTCCGTTCTTGATTTTTTGGGCGGCGCATTGCTTTTGGGCCACGGCAAAAACTGCCGTGGCCTGCTTCACTTCTTCCACCGCCAGGCCTGGCCACGGCAAACACTGCCGTGGCCTGCCTGGGTCCGGTCCCTTCACGATTTGACCTCAAGAAGGGTCATTTCTACCCACGGTCGTGGCAAGAACTGCCATGGCCGGTTCGGGTCTTGTGTCTGTGTTGCCTGATTTCCTTTTCCCAGCTGGCGATGGTAAGAACTGCCGTGGCCAGTTTGGGCCCAAGTCCGTTTGCGATTGGCTTTCTGGGAGGAGCACTGCTATTACTAGACGCATGGGACAGCGTTGGGTTTTGGGCTGGGTGCATTTGGGCGGCGTTCTAGATAGGGCATTGCCTGGCGTTCTAGATTGGCATTGGGAGGTGCATTGGGAGGAGCATTAGAGGAGCATTGGGAGGAGCATATAGAGGAGCATTGGGAGGAGCATCAGAGGAGCATTGGGACTGGTGCATTGGGACTGGTGCATTGGGACTGGTGCATTGGGAAAGGTGCAACGCATGCTGGAAGGCGACAACACGTCCCTTCCCATAAACGTTTTCTCGCGTCGCTTGATTTGGGGTTCATGTTTCTCTGGGTTGCTTTCGTTGTTGTCATAGACTCTTTGGGTGGACAATTCAGACTGGCTCCGCCTAATTAATTCGTCCCAGTTGCCTCTCTGTCTTGTAGGTGCTCTGGCGCACAGTGACTCCTCTTTGTGGTGTTGGCAGTATGTGTACGCCCGCCCCTCTAGCATTGCAATTAATACCGCATGTGGCGATCTCACGGCTCAAACACCAACGCAGAGGCCAAATCTCGCTCGACACAAGAACATCTGGCACTCAAGGCCAAGTATTTAAGACGTAAAAGGTCTCGAGTCTTCTGCCATGTCCAAGTTTATTTGATTGTAAGCCGTCATCGCAGTTATTCGAGTCTCCAAAAATCCCAAGCAACAGCAACAACAACACAATAATTACCTCATCAGCAGGCAATTAATACGACACAATGAGCATTGACGACCCCCCTTCCACCACATCAACAACCTCCTCTCCCTCCACTACCACCGGCAGCACATCCTCAACCACCTCCCCTTCCCGCCCCAGCCTCACCCGCAGCGTTTCCTTCCTGATCACTCCTCCCACACCCAGGCCCGGGAGCCCTGCCCCCATCCGCACTAGCGGCAGCAGCAGCAGCACCACCACCCCACCTCCATAACATACACTTTCACAAACGGCAACAGCGGAAGTAGCAGCTCTGGCAGCTCTCGCAGCACCTAATCGGTTTTGGACAATCCACTGTCTCTTACCAAGCACAGAGCGCTGCCGAGGGTGACATCATGGTACGTTGTCGTCGTCGGAGAGGACCTTGATAAGGAGCTGCATTTATTTGTTGGTTGAACTGGTTGCCTGAGTTGGAAAGAAAGTGAGGGATCCTTTACTACTTCCAGAGATTTCAGAAGAATAATATTAGATGGCTCAGGGAGCCTGGCATAATAGATTCTCTACGGAGATGCCTGTTTTTCACTGCCTGGAGAAGGACTTTTTGACTTGGCTGCTGCATCGCATTCGACAGTCACCTTGAATACGAGGATTATTACAGTACTCCGTATGTACTCCGTGCCTGCTCTTGCCAATTTCTGCGCGATGCCATCTTGATGTCCAGGCGATGCCCAGATCTAGAGCCGGAGGGAGACTCCCCGGCCCGTCCTGAGGTTAGGCTGGCTCCATCAGTTGCCACTCTTGTCTGCTCTACGAGTAAGCTGCCGCTCTCATTGTTTTCTGGTCAGCGTTCGATTCCAAGCTTCACCTTCTTGACATGAATGACTGCGCGTCATCACCCCTAGTGGGGTGTTAGGCCGGAGGAGGGATCCCCGGCCCATTCCCAGGTTAATTCGTGGACCTGACCGGCGTTCCAGGTGTGCAGCAAACTCTGGTTCTTTGGTCGGCGTTCCCCGTCCCCCTGACGTTCACCAATAAGCATGCAGGCGCGTTTGTGGCTTAGTTGTGTGTGGAGAACCCTGCTGCCCCTGCGTCCATCTACCGCGCGGGAATGCTCGGAGGCGGTCCCTCCGTGATGGTTCGAGCAAAACATGGGGCTCGGCGGCTGAGATTTTGGGGTAGATCGAGGAGAAGCCGTTGGGGTGACGGGTCTTCCCCAGATTTACCCCACAGAAGTTCCACAGAAGCTGCAGAGAAGCCTTGGGCTGCCCCCGAGGTGCCCCAAGATGCATCAAGATGCCCAGCCTGGATGTCTGAGACCAAAGGCGTGTCGCGCTCCGTGTTCCCGCATTGGGACAACCGTTACCACAAGAGTCCCCAGGATGAACAGTGCCAGCAACACCGGACGCGACCAATGCTACCCATCACATGTCACCGGTTAGCAACCGATCACAGTCTGGGTGCGGGCACGCTCTCTCCATGCCACCGGGGTCTCGGTGGACAGGCCGGAGGATCGACGACATGTCGGGTTGGGACGGGCGTGGCCGACATCTCTGGTTATCACAAGATAGATCTCCAGGCCATGAAGACATGATCATGTATAAAGAGACGACACTCTTCCTTGGATGTCTCCCTTTTCCCCCCATTCTCAGCACTCAGAGCATTCTCAGCAGTTTAAGCCTCTCCTTCCTCAAAATCTTTCGGATCTTTAGGCCTCCAGCCGTAAAACCGTCTTCACCATGCAGCTTGTCAACCTCGTTACTCTCGCCCTGGCCGCGGTGGCCGCCGCCGTCCCCGTCTCGGAGCCCGTCTCGCAGGCCCCGGCGGAGGACAACGCCGATCTTGCCAAGCGGGACGACCGTGGATCCTACACCGTCTCGGGCCTCGGCAGCCGCAAGCAGGCCATCCTTGGCGCCGGCGGCAACACTCTGGATCTCGCCATTGCCATGCTCGAGACGGAGCACATGACTACCGACTACACCTATGGTAAGGAGGACGAGCTCTAAACAGATATCTAATGACACACTGCTGACTGCTGACAACAAACAGGTGACGGCAAGACATACGATGCTGCCAACTTTGGCCTGTTCAAGCAGAACTGGGGCATGCTCCGGGCTTGCGCATGGCGCTACGGGTTCAAGGGGCAGAGCAGCAACGATTGGAACAACGGCAACCGGCTGAAGTGAGTGAGCCTTGAAAGAATCGAATTATTAGCGTTCACTTGAATGCTAACATCAGAGACAGCTGGGATGTGTACGCCGACGTCGCCTCGCGCTGGGACTGCCAGGAGTACTATGGCTACGACAAGTGGATGGCCGGCCACCGCAACGGCGAGACGGGCCTCAACAACCCCTACACGACCGACATCAACAACTACAAGAGCGCCGTCCAGTGGATCCAGAGCCAGATCGACTCCAACTCCAAGTACAAGAGCGACGACACCCGCTTCTGGGTCTACGTGCCTGCTATCTGAGCTACTATGGGAAGGTTGATGGTTGAGGTTTATTCGTGAGAGCTGTGCTGTATCTTCTTGCTCTCGAGTACTCCGACTCTTCTTCGTGGGGGCGGCTATTTCTACTTGTACATGTACCGATAGTGGTCCCTCCTGTTTGTTTGCGTGTCCTGTGGATATTGCGGACTTGAAACTTGAGTTTTTCGATTATTCCAGGGTTCTTTTAGGTTTCTACGCATTATTCTTGAGCTTAAATTTCTACTATCTTCTGGCCTGGTTGGTCAGACCCGAACCAACATTGTTGGTGTGACTTGACGACAGGGTCACGGGGTGACAAAGAAGACAAAGAGGTACCCGGTCCCAGTGACAAAAGGGATGCAATACGGGTATGCCCGTGGGGAAAGGAAAAAAAACAGCGCATCCAGCTGTTAATTGGCCCCATTCAGAGACTCGAGTATTTCGTTTGTTTACCCATACTCCCAACCAACTGTCGGCAAGTTGAATTTGTATCGATCACAAAGTACTCAATTACTCCACTGACATCGTATTTCCGCGAGATCACCATTCTCTTTGTTCCCTCAGGGGCATGTGGGCACCCAGGTTCGCGGCCCTTGGAAAGCGGTCACATCTGTGATGCAAATAAATACCAAGTAGATACCTAGATGCCGAAGACCGCTTAGTTAGAAACATCAACAACGACAAATCTCAGCCTGTTTACCACGACATTACTCACATTAGCCACAACAATGCCCCGCTCTGGAGGATCTCAGACAAGCAATGCCTCAGCTCGACCCAACAACAAGGAGGTGATACTCTGGAAGGATCCACATGCCCGACCCCCTTCCCCAAGCAATTCAGAACCTGGCGAGGAATGCTGGGTCTGGGACCCGGTTCGCCAATGCTGGCGCCTCGAACCTGACTACAGAGGGAATCCCCCAGATTGGAGGGATACTGAGGCTTGGGAGGGGCGATCGCGTAGAAAGAAAGGCCCCGCAGGGATGACCAACCATATTTCGGGGAACACAAGCGGCGCTCCCACAAGGAACGTGATTGGGATGACAGGCAACGGCAACAACATTATCACGACGATGTTGGGGAGCCTCATCAGCGAGCAAGATGGTGCTATGACATGGCAGAAAAAAGGAGTGTCCGCGAGAGCACGAGACATCCCGAAGAGGGCGGTGCCCGGCGTCGCGGAAATGGAGCACGACATTATGATTCTTACGAGGCAGAAGGCTATCATGGCGAGTACGATGGACAAAACTTCGACGGGCACAAATATTATAGGATTTCCAAGAACGGCTGGCAGGCAGACTACGACCAACTCGATCGCGAGGCCATGAAACTCTGCCGTCATTAACAAGCGAAGGGAGTTTCCTGACTTGACATGCTCCGAGGCATCATCACAGTCAGCCATGGAAGCTCGTGGAACTGAAGGTCCTCGCGGGTACCGAGCTGGCGCAATTCATTACCGTGAGAGTTAGGGAGGAAGAGACATATTCAGCTGGGCTGAGAAGACAAGGCCTGGAGCTCTCGTTTGGACGTTGGTTAAGGGGAAGGGAAGGGGTTAAAAGAACAGATTTACCCGTACATAGCGATAATTAAGCCCGGTGCTTTACCTTTTCCATTCAAGTGTTAGCCGATCTAGACCATTAAGATAGGGGTTGGTGTTGCAGTTGATCTTGGATCTCCAGTAAGGGAAGTGAAGTCATCTTGTCCTAGATGCCGGCAAGCTACGGACGTGTCGGGGCAAACAATGGGAATCCGCACTTGTTGAGACTTTGTTCGGGAGAATTGGACAAAGAAACCAAGGCCGAGTGATGCGAGACTTGACTCAGCCGGGACAAAGACAAAACTCGGCAGAAGATGCTAGAAGCCAGCTTGTTCAACCCTCCTTCTTGTGACGTATGACAAAGACTCGCTTCCGCTGGACACAAAGAGAAGGCAGGAAGACCATCTTTTTGGCTGTGCAATCCATTTAACTCTCGAGTCCTGTACCAACTATCGGGTACTCGAACAAGCGGCTGTTCACCGTTTATTCCATGTCTGCTCCGTCTCCTCGATAGCCATATAATCCACCTGCGGTTACACTGCCTTCACCACTCTGTTTCGACTCGCACACAAGTCATCAATCCAACACCACATCAAAAACACACTCAAGAGCAAGAAAAACAGCAGAACATGCCTTCCACCAGCAACAACACCCAATCCGGCTTATCCGGGTTCTCCGGGTTCTCCGGCTCCTCCGGCTCCTCCTCTGTTTTCTCCGGCCACTCGGAGCCCTCGCCCACCAGTCCGCGCCGCGGTGCCGTCTCGGTCCAGAACCCAAGCGAGTACAAGAAGCTCGAGAACCGCATGAACAACAAGGACAAGCTGATGGAGTACAAGTACCGCAGCGCATCCTCGACCTGGTGAGACAAGAGAGAGAAGCATGATGCGAAACTCGGGTTAGTAGACTTACTCTTGTCATCGGGAATGACAGGGGAGTTGCCCTGAGGGATTTCTTTCCACTGATTTACCTGGCTGGCACCGGACCGTATTTTGAATAGAATGCTACGAGTTCTATGAACCAATTGACCCGATAATAGAGTGCAAGTGAGTGTGCAAGTGAGTGTGCAAGTGAGTGTGGAAGTGAATGTGCAAGTGAGTGTGCAAGCGGATGCGGTAAGATGAAGTCAAGTTGGAAGCTATCTCAAAAACAAAAGGCAATAAGCAGGCGCACAGAGCTGAGATAAGATTAACCTCCACACCCCCATCCTCACTCAGTGTGAGAGAGGAGGGAGGAGGAAGGGACGGAAAGAACAAACGCAAACCAGCGAACAATTAACCGACGGAAATCCTCATGAGTGCCTTCCTCCATTTTCCACCTGAGCAATATCCCAAGAAACACCGCGCTTCCAATCCCAGAACAAATTCCCATGATACCATACCATTCCATCCATGTGACCCAAGACGCCTTTCATCCATCCCAGCATAACCCAAGCCTTAAACTACCTACCTTAATTCCAATGGCCGACGACACCCCTCGGTCCCATCAGGATGACCTCCAGACCCTCCATGCGGCCGCGCAGGGCGTTGTTCTCGGTCTCGAGGTTCCTGTTCCTGTTCTCGAGCTCCAATATGTACTCGACAGCCTTGCTGAGGATGGTGGCCTTGTTCAGCCTGCCGGCGCCGTTGCCGGCAGAGAAGCCGGTGTCGCCAGCGGCAGCAACGACGTCGTCCTCGAACTCGACGTGGCCGCTGGCGGCGCGGCGCTGCTGCTGGGCCATCTGGCGCAGGGTGGGGACGGCGTCGCGCAGGGCGACGATCTTGTCGTTGAGGTTGTTGCGGTAGCGCCTCTCGATCATGTTGTGCGCCGTGCGGCGCGGGACTCGGAGAACCGGCATCGATGGGGTTATCCGGCGGGAGGATCCCGTCACCGGTTCATCATCATCGTCGTCATCCTCCGAGGAGGAGCCGATGGACTTGCGCTTGCCGGCGGCGGCGCGGGATGGGTAGCGCCTGGTGGTGGTGGTGGCGGCGGCGGCGTCCTCATCGTCATCGGTGGTGGGAGGGGACAGAGGAGCATCGACCGTGGAGACGGACGACGGCCGCTGCTGCTGGATGATGGGAAGGGTGGCCATCATGGCTTGGGGCGATTGGTAGAAGTTCTGAGCGGGGACGGTGAGGTCCGCGGGATTGACGGCGGGGCTCATGATGGTCGAGTTGGATTCCAGGTTGGATGGTGGGCAGGGAGAAAAGGGCTGGGTCGCAAAAAGGCTCTCAGGTGCGGGGGAGGAGAGATCAGCAGTTTCCCAGGACCGCCAAGCGTCGGCCGCTGTGGCTTGCAAGCCAAACGAGCTATTGGCGGAGAGCGCCGGAGAGAGCGGCGACGGCGGCGAGGCGGCTGAGTCCGACGCGAAGTCGGTGCAGAAGGCCTCCGTGTCAAAGAGAGAGTCGGGAGAGAAATCAGGATAAGTTTGCTGCTGGCTTGTCAGCGCTGTTTTTGTTGTTTTGTTGGTATCGTTGTGTTGTGACTCTTGGTAGCCATGTCTCGGAAACACCAGGGCCCGGGAGGGATCACCAGAGACGGTGAGATGGCAGGGATGGCAGTGACGGCAGGGATTGGCCGATGGGCAGAGACCAGAATAGAGATCGACGTACCAGCTCCGAAGAGTACGAGTTGAATGGCATCGCCGACGAGTCAAGGAGTCTGCCAGGCATGTTGGGAGACGACAGACGAGTGCGAATGTGGATGTGGATGTTGTGATCGGCGGATGAGGATCGGTGGCGTTGTCAACAGGGCAGGCAAGCAGCAAGCTCTGTGGCGAGTGGAAGTGGAACGATGGCTTGTACTCCGTAGATAGGAAGCTTGCAAGTGCTGGATGATCAGACCAGGAAAGGGGAACACCAGGACAGCAGTTCGAGGCTTATTAAAAGGAGTCGGGGGCCGCATCTCTGTCGGCATCACTCGGGCGCCCGCCCGCCTTGGGAATCGCCGTTTGCTCGGCTGCGTCCCGTTATGCGGCACTACGATGCGGTTGGGGTGCTGTGGAAAAAGCAACAAGGCAAAAAAGCACATAAATCGATCCATCTCTCCAAATCATACGACAGACAACCTGGAAGGCACTGGGCCGGGGTCGAGTCCCCACACGGTGCCGACCATGCCTGGTGAGTGATTCCCACCCCGGGAGCGTGGGGCTCGGAGCCGCCCGCCCAAGCCCGCTGGCCGCCCAACGAGAGGCCTGAATCTGCACCTCTTGCAGCGGCGTGCCCAGCGCCTCTCGCCCCGCTCCTGCCGATGGACCGGGCTCTGTCGTTCTGGAACCTCTGAGAGAGTTCAGCTGCTGCAAAGTCGAGCCCAAAGTGCAGCATGGCTTGCAGGTTGACTGCATGAAGTCGGACATGTCCTCCACGACTCATATCGCTGCGAGGCTTTGAGCAAGCCCAGAGAGACACGGCTCCGTCTATTTTCGGTGACCATTTCGTCGGGCGATCAATCCTTCCTCCTGCGGGGGTTGGTTGGCTGCCAATCCGTGATGGGATGGGACAGGATGGGATGGGTTGGGATGTGGACGGTTGGTTGTTGGGCTCGGGAGACAAGGGTTGCTGATTGGCATCGGCGCCGATTCCGACGCTCCATGATACGGCTCGCTGCAGAGTGCTGCCTTGGTCCAGCTCCCAACGTGTGCGTTTCCCACACCAACTCCCAACGCCACAACGCGGTGCCAGGACCAGTTAGATTGCGTTTGCATGGACGGGGAGACCATGCGCACCGCAGTGCGACCACACACTGAGTGATGCGCGACGCTGTCAGCTCCATCCATGCTCGAGAGAGCTGAGGGGAAGCTCGGGCCTGAGCTCGCTCTCCAAACAAACAGCTCTGATCCTTACCTCTGTTGCCGACACGGAAGACATGTGCAAAACTCCGGGGAAACGTTGTCCAAGTCTCCAAGACAGAAACACCGACCCGGCAGACCGGGACCCACCAGGCCCCATCCAAGCTTCCGCGAAACCGAAAGGCTGCCACCACCGTGCCGGATTTCTGGCGACAGATCAAAAACACCCCGGCCGAATTTTGGGGCGCTCGGCGCGGCATCGCTCAGAATGGGCTGATGTCAGTCGAGGGCCCAGAACCCCGGAGACCCCATGCCCAGAGGCGAGTGTGCATCAAGGGGGCCCCACAAAACGCGTGACTCGGCAGCGTCCGCCGCCGAAATTGTTAGCCCGAAGGGTCTCAGCCTGCTGCTGCACTGCGACCCTCCCTGCAGAACAGCACCAGGCAAGACCTGGGTCGGCATCGCGAGAAATTATCGTGAACAGCACACATTGGGAAAATAACGAAAGCCTCCTCGTGCAGCCTGCCGCTCAAAACGGACCACGACCACCCCTCCCTGCAGACCGAACGATTTCGGGGTTGGGAGGGAACGATTTGTGGTCAGCGTTTTATCTTGCCTTCGGGCCCTTCCATCGTTTTTCGGGAGCGGGATTCCGACGGGTTGCGACACACATTCTTAGTGCAAGGGGTAAGTTTTTTTCCCTTTGCAGGTACCTTAGCTAAAGATGCCTTTTTTTCCAACTCTCCTCATTCCCAAACCCTTTTTCCTTTTCTGTTTTCTTTTTGCCTACTCTCTTTTTTCCTTTTGCTCTCTTTTTTCCTTTTGCTCTCTTTTTTCCTTTTGCTCTCCCTTTTGCTCTTTTTTCCCCTTTTGCTCTCTTTTTTCCTTTTGCTCTCTTTTTTCCCCCGTTTTCTTTTCCTTCTCTTTTTCTTTCCTTCTTTTTGTGCAGACACATTCTGTAGGTGGTGATCGAGGGGAAAGGCTGGCCGCTGTCGGTACATTGGCAGGGGTTAAAACATTGGTACGCAACCACAGCAGGCAGCTTGCTTGGTAGCGGCTCCCGCCCTTCCCCCGCCCAGCACCAAGAGTTTTGAGTCCACGGGTCCTCGATCCTGATTCCTCGAGCCAGACTGCTGTTTTTAGGGTGAGTCAGCGAGCCACACAAGCTTTTTTTCCAGCCCTCAGGCGGGAAAATTGCTGCCGCCACCAAGCAGGCGGGATGCCGTGATTGCCATGTGGCCTGGGATGGTTTGCTTCTTGCGGCTGGGCCGACTGGGCAGCGGGCGGCCCCGCTCCGACTGCCGGCGCCGGCCAGACGAAGGATGCACCACCACCACCACCACCACCA
>FTCU01003358.1_pt1 | contig 14053 bp, 22 predicted proteins | sample 1639521 | NCBI WGS metagenome assembly FTCU01 (sample SAMEA3914864, study PRJEB12502) | metagenome | biome: forest; material: soil | place: USA | collected 2012-03-12 | depth 0.3 m
GACAGTGAAAACGGACGCCGTGTCAGCCAGGGCGATGAGGGACGATGATGCAGTCGTCCTGTCGAATCTCGCTCGGCCCTGCCAACACCCAACCAGCTGTCCCTCAGCTCATCTCGAGTCCTCGACGTCGACATTTGAGCCCCGACTCGACTCGTGAGTGGACCCCCAAGGCCTCGCGCTAAGAAAAGACACCATGTTTCACGTGTGGCAGCCCGGGGCACAGCCCGACTCGAGATTGACGAGTTATGCGCGTGTGTGCTTTGCTTCCCTCGTTCTTTCTTTCCTTTTTCTGCGCAATGCTCCTGAGGAATTTGGCCAGCCCTCGGCTCTCCCAAGTTTTGCTGTGAGCGTCAGGGCCCTTCCCCGACCGTGATGGACCAATGCATCCGGCACCAAGATGCCGCGCAGGACCTCGCCACTCCATAGTGCGAGGGTCTGGGCCTCAGGGTCGCTGGAATTGGGCTGTTCCTGGATGATTTTCCAAGTGATGTCCGCTTTGGGCGGAGCACGTTGGGATGGCCGCGGCCCGCAGGCGCCACATCCGGCATAGGGAGTGGAATGGAAGGGGTGTCGCTTTCTGTTGTTTCATGCTCGCTGCAACCCTGCTCGGAAGTATTCCGCCAATCAGACAACCTGCCCTGGGGATCTGGAACCCCCGGCTCGGATCGCTACCACCAAGGCCCGGTCCCCATGTCGTCGAGATGGACCTCTCCCGGGCGCGGCGGGCGCGGCGGGGGGGGTCATAAGCCCGATATAGCTATTCATATCTCCCGTCATGTTTGCCTCCCCTTCCCAGGCCTTTCTTTCCCCCTCCCGCTCGCTGCGTCCGCGTGAAGCATTTCGTTCTCTACCAAGCCCGGTTCTTGTTGTTTTCTTCGTTCCTTACCCGTTCCCGGTTCCAGTCAACCGCACTCGTTCACTTTCAGATAGACCCTGTGGGCTTTACCAACATTCCAACATTCCTTTCTCACCACCGCTGGAAACGGCTCTCACCATCATTTTTGCGCTGTATTACCACGCACGCTTCGCTCTTGTTTAAACGCGGCCATCTTCCGTTCCCGAGCTTGCTCAGCATCCGTAGCCGTCCCTTCCCATACTCACCACGCACTCACTCACTCATCCGCAACCATGCGCGCCGCTCTCTCCCTGCTCTCCCTCTTCCCGGCTCTGGCCGCGGCCACCCCAGCCCCCATCTACCCTGGCTACAAACTCCTCTGGTCCGACACTTTCGACGGCAACCCAGGCCAAACCCCGAACGAAGGCAACTGGAACCTCATCACCGAGTAAACCACTCCCCTCCCTTCCCTGCCCTGGTCCGATCTCATCACTAACCACCCCCCCTTTTTTTTCTCCGCAGCGTGCACACCAACGGCGAAGTCCAAACCTACACCACCTCCAACCAAAACCTACAACTAACCGGCGGCTCGACGGTGCAACTGATCCCCCTCAAATCCGCCTCCACAGGCCAATGGACATCATCCCGCATCGAGTCCAAATCCGTGTTCACACCCTCGGCCGGCAAACAGACCCTCTTCTCGGCCGCCATCCGCTTCGGCGCGAACCCGCAGTCCCTCAAGCAAGGGCTGTGGCCCGCGTTCTGGCTGCTGGGCGACGCGATCCACCACGGCACGCCGTGGCCGCTGTGCGGCGAGCTGGACGTGATGGAGACGGTCAACGGGCTGCCGACGGCGTACGGCACGACGCACTGCGGCGAGGGCGACGGCGTGGGCGGGCCCTGCGACGAGCCCAACGGCCGCGGCAAGGGCGTTGCGCTGGATGGGGATGGCAATGGCTGGCGTACTTGGAGTCTGGTGGTGGATCGGACGAATGCCGGTGGGGATTGGAGAGGCGAGGTCATCCGCTGGATGGTGGATGGGACGGTGTTTCATGAGGTCAGCGGCGCGGATATTGGCGTCGAGGCCATCTGGTCCACGCTGGCGCACTCGCCGTTGTTTATTATCCTGAATGTTGCCGTGGGCGGGTCGTGGTGAGTACTTACCTGCTTCCCTTGTTGAGCTTGTGTTTTCTTGGGGAAGTGGTCATGCTGACGAGACGGAACTAGGCCTGGCGCGCCCAACACCGCGACCGCGGGGAGCTACGGCTCTATGATGGAGGTCGAGTACGTCGCTGTGTACGAGGGGTAGACGATGGCGTCTACGGTTTTGGCGTTGACTTTCATGGGATCTTACATGCCTGGATGATACCTCTTGCTGCGTCAAGTCATCAAGGATGAACCTTCTGTTCGGGATGGACTGGCACTACCATGGCGTGGTGCCGAGGACGTCTTCTATTCTGTTGTACATATTTTCTCCGATTAGTGCCTCCTGTACATGTGGCGGGCCTTGAGTCGAGTTAAAACGAACTTTCTAGCCATCGTCGGCGCTCAGAAGACCGTCTCTTGGGTGTGTTTGGTTTGAGCGCGGTGAATCTGGGTCGGATGCATGAAGCGGTAAATATTTCAGCGCCATCTTGACAGAAAAGGTACCTGGTGCCGGACGGGAGAATGAAAAGCCAAAAAGCTTGCCGCCTAACTCTAGTTACCACGCAACTGAGCATGTAGGCGGTTACGAAAACCCCCACGGGATTTTACTTTGGTTGAAAGCTCACCGCCCAGCTCTTTACCACTTACCACGCAACTGGGAGGTGGGCGGCTACGAAAATCCCCACGGGACTTTACTCCGCGGGATTCGAACCCGGGGCCGGAGGGCCCATAAAGGTACCCAATTGTGCACCTCCAGAGTTGACCACTGCGTTATCTGGAGGGCGGGTTATTGTCTGGGCATGCGGAACGAATATATTAAGCCCGGGCGCAGGAAGGAGGACGAAAGCTCATGTGCAGGAAGGAGGGCAAGTGGTCGGTGCGTAGGGGGATTTCGTTGCCCCGGTCGCTGGGCAACAACACCCAGTTGATGGGCCTCTTCACAACACCAGAGTCACCCCGTGGCCGCCATTTCTTCCACTCTTCTCCTTGCAGTCAACCATCCGACCCAACACTCCATCCGGCTGACCACAGGTTGAGCAGCTCCGTTATGGCCACGGCCTTTTTCGGTCGTGTTTGAGCTGATCCGATTTGCGCCGTTGTATCTCAAGTCACAAACACACCGAAGAAACCAGCCAAGAACAAAAAGAGACCGCCTCTCCCATTTCCATCACCACCAACGATCAAAAGACAAAAGGAAATCCGACGTGGGCCTGATTCGAACAGACGCTCCCGAAGGAACAAGATTTCTAGTCTTGCGCATTAGACCACTCTGCCACCACGCCTTGGATGAGTGGAGATGGTGGAGGAGTCGCCTTTGAATCGGGGTTGGGAGGGTTCCACCGAGGACGAGTGTGTGTGGGACTTTGAGGTTTGAACGGTTCAGGGGCGCTGAAGCGAGATGACGACCAAGAACCACCAACGTCAGAGCTACCATGCAACACACCCCGATTCCTCGTGAGTGCTCCGAGAAGTGAGTCCGTGCTGGTGCGGAAGACTCTTGACCTGCTGGAGTGGGTTTGTCGACAACTTGTAAACGTGAGGACTGCAACGAAAAAGAGACGACTTCTCTTTCTCAGACCCAGTATGTCAACTCTGGAAAGGGGTCAGTTCAGCCAAAACAAACACGGAAAAAGGAGACGCGAGGGGAATCCCTGGGGAAAGGGAAAAGGAGAGCACTGCGATAGTTTGAGAATTCAGTATATGTCATATCTTCGTCCGGATAGACTGGCAAAAGCACATTCCACTCTCATCCTCGCAGGGGCCCCCGGCAACCGGCTAATAGTTCGCCGCGTCGCCACTGCTCCTCGTGTGCCGCCTCCCTCCTCGCGCGTGGTCTCAGATCCCATCCCAGAGCGGACGTTCACCTCGTCCTTCCTTGACCCCTCCCCCAACATTAAACAAAATACACGCCTCTCTACTCGACACAAGCCACACAACCTCAACACCAAAATCAAAACAAAAACCAAACACAGGGAATCCATAATGGCGAGAGCGCCGCCGATGCCAACAATTGAATGAGCGGGAAACCATGCTGCAGTAACCACCCACTTCAAACTGTTTCCTACCAAAAACCAAAAGAGAAAAAGGAACGTGTACAATGCCCCGGAAACCTGGAGCGACCAGCGCCGACTGAGGCAGCGTGTGCGGCGGCCTCATGGCAAAACGATAAGGGGAAAAAAGAAAAGAAAAAGAAAAAGCAGAGTTTTGGAGAAAGAAAAAGAATGTATGGCCCGGCGAAGGCCATTTTGTGGTGAAAACAAGGTTGCTTGCAGCCGTCGAGGTTGCTCGGGTGCGGGCGTGCAATGACGCCATCAAATGCGGCGAGGGAAGTCAACGGGCGTCCCCGAGTGAGCGCGATTCACCGGCCAATCCTTGGAGCAACATCAACAAGTCCTAGTCCGTTGCCCCAATCGTGGTGTCCGGTTCCATCGAGAAGCCCGAGTTGAAGTCGAAAGTCCCTTCCTCTCCCCCGGTTCCGTCGTGCAAGAACGAATCGAAATCGAAATCGGTCAGCACATTATCCGACTCCAGTGGGTTGGCAAAGCCGAGGTGGAAATCCTGGTTATACATCAGCGGGGAGCGCACGATACGATGGGTCAGGGGTTTCCTCACGATTCCGGTAGGGTCCAAAAAGTTGGTGGACTGGTTGGGGTCCGTGTGTGTCGGAGGGGGGGGGACAGGGGCGCCTTGTGGCTGGGGCGGTTGCACAGGAGGCCCGTTGGGGACCACCTGGCCTGGGTTGACATTTTGGTTCTTGGCGAAATTCGCCGGATTGACGGGCGTGATGGGTGTCGCGGGCGTTGGGCCCTCTTGAGGCGCGTCGCTGGTGTCTGGCGCAGGAGTGGCAGCAGTGTTGGCGAGGTTCGGGGTGCTCTTCTTTTGGGCGGCGGCCTGCTGAAGATGAGGACGTTAGTCTTGCTGTGCCCAGGGAAGGCTGGACAAGGCTCGGACAACATACCTTGGCTTTGGCGCTCTTGGTTTCCTTCTTCTTGGGCGCCGCCTTGTTCGCCTGCTGTGGGGTCGGGGGAGCAGCGTTGCTGACTTGAGGGGAAGCGGTCGTGTTGCGCGCGTTCGCAACCGCCGCAGCGGCGGCCGGGGCGGATGGCGGAGGCATGGCACGCTGGTTCTGGGCCGGAGCAGCACCTGGAACCTGAGGCTGCGGGGGCTGTCCAGGCATCTGTCCGTTCGGTCCTCCCTGTGGCCACTGCATCGGGGCTCCTTGTGCACCCGGATGCTGCTGTTGCTGCTGCTGCTGCTGATGTTGCGCCTGCGCCTGCTGCTGCTGTTGTGCCTGGCGCGCAACCATCATCTGCTGCGGGTTCATCTGGCCATTGAACGGCGGGTGGGAGCTCGGGGGGCGCATCGCGCCGTTCATCTGGGCCGTCATGCCCATGTTCATACCGAAATGCGCCGGTCCTAAGTTAGGGTCTATGTTGGCCCCAATGAAATTCATGGAGCCAGGAGAGTTGCGAGACTGACCTGCGCCATCCGGCAGAGGAGATCCCATGTTGGCGGCGCCGGCCATCTGCTGATTCGCGCGTTTCATCTGCTCAGCGGGGTTCGGCGAGGCTCCGCTCCGTCCGCCCGGCGGCGAGGTTCCCTGGAACGCGGGGGCATTCGGTCCAGGCGGCGCGCCAGGGCCGGCAGGACCGCCGGGCCCGGTGCCCCCACCCACATCCTGCTCCTGGCGAGCCATCATCAGCCGCTTCTTGTTCTGCTGCTCCAACAACATGAGCTGCATCTGGTAGTCCTGAAGGGCGTGGTTGCTGCCCGTCGCGGGCTGTCCGTTCGGCGCTCCGGGTCTCATATTGGCGGGGCCCATTTCGCCCGGGTTGTAGTATTGATTCAGCGAGTTGCCGTCGGGACCTGGCGGCACCATGGGCGAGCCCTGGCCTTGCGGACCAGGAGCGTTGGGCAATGCCTTGTTGGGCATTTGGTTACCATGGTGCTGCGTCATGTTAGTCGAGTACGTGGCAATCTTGGCTTGGACGTGAGGAGAGGCAACGGTCTGGAGCTGGTCAGGATTCAGTGAGGTTGGGTTGATCTTGTGGTGAAAAACAGAAAGAAAAACAATGCCTGCGATGAGTCGGGGCCGGTTCCTACCTGCTGCTGTCCGGGCATTCCCTGGCCCGGTCTTCCATTGGGCATCATGACGGCCTGGCCGGGGTTGAAAGGCGTTCCGCCGTCGAGACGTGGTCGCTTGGGGGGCGAGGGAGCGTTCTCAGTGCCGCCAGGCGAGGCAGGTCTTGCGCGGTTTCCGTCCATCTCCGAGGGATCTCGCTGCATCTGGCCGGCTGCCTTCTGTTGGTGAAGCATCTGCATCTGAGGACTACACGCGGCGGGTTTGTCAGTGGCTGCTGCCAGCGCAAGCTTGGGAACAAAGGGAGGGCACAAACTTCTGGTTGTTCGCCATGGCCGCTCGTTGTAGCTGGCCTGGCTTCATGGCCATGTTCATGGCGCCGTTCGGCATCCCCCGCATCATTTGTTGGTGGAACTGCTGCTGGGCCAGTTCGGGGCGCATTTGGCGAAGCACCTCGCGTTGCTGATCCTGTCGCAACCGGGATTGTTGCTGTCGACAAGGTTAGCCACGGCCGCAGCCAGTACAGACAATATCAAGGTTGAGTCGGCGCGAACCTGAGTGTGCGATACGTAAAGGTTGACCTGGTTGCTCGACCCCTTGCCCTTCTGCGAGTTGAACATGTCCCAGAAGAGACAGAACCATTCGTAGAGAAAGCAGTTGTCGGCGACGGGGGTAGGCACATTGGGCGCCGGCAGGTCGTCTGGACGCTTCTGGTCCAGGCCGTCCTTGGCGTCGGTGTCCATGGCATCACCCAGGCCGTTCCCAAGCGGGTTGCCATTCTCGTCGCGGAGTTTCCCGGGGCTGTCCTTCATGACTTTGATCTGGGGGTCCGCTTCGTAAACGGCACGGGCACAGCTGAACATGTTGTAACGAATGAAGTATTCGTAGATGTAGGTGTTGAGGAGGGTCCGGCTCGAGTCGTTGAGCGGCATCTGTGGGGGGACCGACGGCTGGGGAACGAGCGGGCCATTATTCATCATGGTCATCGGGGGGCCGATGGGACCGGCTGGGCCGGCCATGGCGGCGTTCATGGCGTTCATGTTGGGCATGCTCGCCATGTTATTCATGGTGGGCGACTGCTGGCACGCAAGGGTCTGCGCGCGACAGGATTGCCGACGTTCTGACACGGGGTTCGGGATTCGTCGCGTTGGAAGCGCGACGTTGGCTGCACGGGCGATCCGATCCCGCGACTCGAATGGCGATGCGCGATGGATTCGCAATCAGTGCGGATTGAAAGGAAGCGTCGGCCGTTACCAGGGTGGCACACGGTGCGTTGAGAGCCGGCGAGGCTGTGCGGTAAGCGTGGGCGAAGACGCCGAGCGATGTTGGGTCAGAATGACCAACTGCGGCGCGTCGACAAGCAACGGCCAGTGCGATGCACGGTAGGAAATTGGGGAGGCCGTTTCGATGGAGTGTGCCGGAATTGATGACGTTTGGCTAACCACGTTTAATCGAGTGCGAATGATGACGATACTGTCGAAGGTGCAAAAATGCGTGCGTGTTGGGCTGTTGGTATCTCGCGAGGTGCTTCGGGCGGAGGGGCGGTGGCTGGGCCTCTCTGCGCGATTCGGCGTCGGATGATAATCCGTACCTGCACCAGACTCGGCGCAGTGGCCACCACGGGCACGGCTACGCTTGGGCGGTGCGGGCGGTGCGGGCGCTGTCGCAGCCTCTGCCCTCGAGAGTCTGGCGATGGGCGCAATTGTCGTCCTCGGCGGCGACACTGCTTAGCCGCTCGGGCAAAATCGGTGAGGGTCGACGGGGCGACGCCGGGAACATCAAACTGGCATGGCTCGGGGGGGAGGGGGCTGCAGTATGGAGATGCCACCAGTTACAGGGACCAGTGCGGATGCAGAATGAGGAGAAGAGAAGGACGGGGGTTGGGATTTTTGGAAATTTCGGCGTCGCCTTGAGCGTAATGGGGGGGGCGAGGACGCAAGAGCGACGGCAGGCGATTGGGGATGCTCTGCCAATCTCTCGCAGGGACGGAGAGGCGGCCCTGCGCAGTTTCTGGACCGGCTTGTGTGGGGTCCCGCGTACATCTGAGACTCGGCGCATTGATGCCTGGGATCTCCGGCAAACTAGGCACCCTTGCAGCCATATGAGGCAGCAATTCATCACACGAGGTCTTGGCACCCCGGTACTTGCAATCGGAGCACAAACAATTCGCGTTATCCAGAAAATGCAGCGAAATCACCCGACCGGCCACGATGGCAAATATTACCAATTTCTGTTGCTTGCTCGAGCGCGCTCCAGCGTGTTGCATTGGACAGCCGCCAGAGACGCCCGCTCAAAGCGGTGGTGACTCAGAGGTGTTTGCCAGCCTGCCTGGCCTGGCGCTGGTGAGTGCCGCCCAATACCGCAACCGAGACGAGCGACGGAGATGTTACCAGGTATTAACTCACCAACTCCCGGGTCGGCTGGCCGTTGCCTGTTGGCCGTTGCTTGTTGGCCGTCTTTTCGCCGTCCCATCAATGCCCGCTTCCTCCCCATGCTACAGACCCGTAACCCAAGTGCTGAATTGGGCATCCGCTGGTGCCACCAAGGCTGCCAACATGCTTCTACCGCCCCGTGACACAGACGACGACGGCGGGCTTGCTTTGCACTCACGGCAGTGGAGCTGCCGCGACATGTAACGCTACCCTGGTGCCACGTTGGGCAGGGATCTGGCACGCCTTGGTTGGCAGCTGTAAATCCCGTCGCTGGCGTCGATGCAAAGCCAGTACGAGCACGACCAGTTGGGTTGGCTTCACAACTTGGATGGGCAAACCGGAGTGAAATGATGAGTGCTCCGGAGTTAACTCTTTGTCAAACCACGCGGCCGGTTTGCAGAAATTGCATTGCTGACAATGTCAAAGTTAATTGCTATTCGCAGCCAAGATTTTATCCGAGACATGGCTCTGCGATCGGCGGCTCGGGTGCGCCCAGGTGGGCCGATTTTGACTTGGATCTCGTTCTCGTCGATTCTCAGCTCAGAAAAAAACCACGTTGACTCGACATGCACGACGTCATCCCTCGTCCTCGAGAGTCGAGCCGCCCCTGGAGTCTGGTGGCTGCAGCTGAAGGAGAGTGCGTGGCTGTCCTGGCCTGCCTGTCTTGGGCCTGGCGGAGGTGTGGACCGGCCCGCTAGGGGTTGACAGATCCCCGCGATTGCCCTTCGCGGTCAGTGATATGCTGCGTCCCTTGCATTAGCTGCGGCCGCGAACTCTCGTCACTCCCGATGCATCATGCATTTCACCTGTACACAGTACGCGGACAGGCAGACACTGTTAGCCTCATTCCAGGCTGCACTTGGGCCGTTTTGCCGACATTTTCAGCGCCCCCGACCGATTGCTCCACGCGACCAGGGAACGCGTGCAGCATGCGTCGTGGCAGTTTGCAGCGCGTCTTTAGGTGGTTGCGGGGGAGATTGGGGCCCCTCCTCACCTCCAGCTAGCGAATTCCCAAAAGATCGACAGCGCCTCCAACAACCGGGGTCGTCCGGGGAAAGCCGCCTTGCGACCCACTGTTACCCGGAAGCACCAAAAGTCTGCTCATCTCCCGGCCTCATTTCCTTGAACGCGTGTGGAGACATGGAATGAAGAGCCTCCTTATGTGCATCGGGCTGCAGACCGCATTGCCGATGCGACGAGCGCTGTGTGCAGAGACTGGTTAGGGATTACAAAATCAGTGCCGGCAATTGTGGCCTTGGGTTCTCTGAATTCTATGGACCAGCTCTGCCTCTAGGGACTTGGTTCATCAACAACTGCTTGGTGCTGCGAAGGGGACCGTGGATCTATCTTGATCATCCCTTGTGCTCCTTTCCTCATGACTCCGGTGCACTCAGAACCCCGCCTTCCTCCCTTGCTTCTCCCGACTCGGCCTGAGTGGCGATGTTATCCTGCTGCCCTTTCCTCATCACATCCTCCACGGTGCCAGCGGAAAGCACACCCCGCGGTTCACCGGGTTGTTGCTCTTGACAGGGGACCTATCTTTTTTCTCCGTTGCTCCCTAGCCATCACGTTGGAATTGGGCGATTATCGGTGCGAACAGGTCCTCCAGCTCGGGATAGTCAAAGGTGGTTCGCACATCGCGCTCCTCCGGTTTTCTGGGAGGAACTTTCCGCTCCCAGGGGTCGCGGAAAATGTGGTGCAGAGCAATCCCGTTCCACTGCAACAAATCTGGGTCAGTGTTTTCTTCTCTGGGTACTCGGAAGCACTGTCTCGGGAGCCTCGGGAACCCTTTGACTCCCGAGACAGCCTAAAAGGGGGGGGGAGGACTCCATTTGTTGCTTACAGGGTCGTGACGGTGGCGGTCGCGATTCGATGCCAGGAGAGGAAAGGGGACTGGCGACGAAGGCTCCTGAGAGAGGAGGAAGTCGGTCAAGGCAGCGAAGTGGGCTTCTGACGGCCGCCAGAGCCGAAACGTAGTACGTGTCCTGTTGGGGTGAAGCCACAGATCCAGACACTACGTTGATGTCAGCCACAGGCGCACAAGGAGGTTCAGAACCAAGCGCGAATCAGGTACATACTTCGGTCCCTGAAGTTCCCCTGTCGAAAACAACGACGCCGCCAAAGATGCGATCTTCGGCCCAGTATCACGCCATGTCAGCCAAGCCGTCCGGGTACTGGTCGTAGTCCATGTAGTCGACGTGGAAGAAGAGCGTTGGCCTCGGCTCCATTTGCGGGAAAGGATGCTGGCGTCCGTCGACAGTGACCAAGGGTTCGGGATCCTTCCACCAGACGACTGCATCGATGTCGCCATCGTGGAGTTTGGGCTCTCGCTGAAAGAGAAGAACCGCAATTTGGTGTACTGCGCGGGCAACGAGCTCAACCAAGCGCAACTTGAACTGCCGGGACCCTATTTCAGCGCTCTGGTAGGCTTGCATGGCCTGGGGTGGTCAGCGAAGGCGTCTAGGAGGGACATTTGTGAGATCTTTGTACCGATGGATCGAGCCGAAGGACCTTAGGATCGAAAGAATCCCGAAAGGCCCTGGTTTGGTCCATGACATCGTCGCAGAAAGTCTTGTGTTCATTGAGGGGATGCCGGCGACGAAGGAGGCTTCCTACTGTCTCCCTTGCGGTTGAAATCAAGGGCAACCCATCAACCAGCTGGGCCACGGTGACTTCAGCCAGCTCGGTCGACAAAACATTCTGGATTGCCTGGGCCAGAATGTGACTGTGTTATGGGGCCAGAAGTTCGGCCGACACCTTGGAGTTGGAAGGCTGTCGGGGCAAAGCCGTGGCTGGCTCCATGTCGGCTTCGTCTGATGACTGCGGCTGGTAATTTCCAAATCAACTGTTAGGGGATGGTTGGCGTTGGTTGTTTGGCTCTCTAGGGTTGGGGTGGTGGTGAGGAAGAAGAAGAGGTCTAGGAGTGAGTCGGGCTTACCCCGCGATAATATTTCGTCGGTTGTCCCGCAGGTTTGCACAATGGTCCCCTTACAGCTTGCCCCTGATAGATGCCGAATGTTGCAGGAAGCGAGCCTTTTGAGGACGAACTGAAGTTTGAAGTTGGGGTCGGGAGGGCCGAGCGAAGTGCAATGACGCGCTTTTACGTTTGCCACTAATTAAGAGTGATGTCAAAAATTAATGGCGCTGCTCAACTTATGATCCCATTCTTCAAGGCAGGGCATTGTTAATACAGGTAGGTGTCAAAAGTTTTGCCCTTGATACGGCCAAAGCCAGGGGCCCCGCTGTTTCTGGCTCGATTAATTATCGACTCTCTGAAGCTGTTCATTGAACAACTTCGGGAAGTGGGGCCACAGGCCAGTCGAACAGCTAATATTCGGCTGGGAAGGCTTGAAACCTCCCATCTTTCCTTGAAATTCATCACCATCTTCTTCGTTTCTCACTTCCTCTGCAATACCTGCTTTTGGTGCCATTCCGGTATCAGTCCTGTCCACTGGCATTGGATTCCCAGTAAGTGCGGTCATTAACCAAGGTAACTGTCTCTCCCTTCACCCAATCTCTTTTATTTTTTTCTTTCCTGCCTCTCTTTTCCCTCTCTCTTTCTTTTTTCTTTGTTCTTCTTCTTTTTGTCTTCTTTTTTTCTTCTTTTTTCTTCTTTTTTCTTCTTCTTTTCTTCTTTTTTTCTTCTTTTTTTCTTCTTTTTTTCTTCTTTTTTCTTCTTTTTTTCTTCTTTTTTTCTTCTTTTTTTCTTCTTTTCTATCTCTTGCCTTTTTTCTTTCCTCCCCTCTTTTTGTTTTTATTTGTGTATAAGAGAGAAAAGAGAAAAGAGAGAGATGGAGAACCCATTCTCATGTCGGCCGGGCGGCAAAACTTTTGACATCTACTTGCAGGCTGCCTCTTTAACCATCGAACCGCCGTGCGCGACGGCCAGGAGCATTTTCAGAGTTGTCACATTCACAAAAGGGCTGGGGCCCACTTTGCGGTACTAATTACCAACGTCTCTCCAACGCCCATGACCAAGCCCGCGACACTCCCCACAACACCCATAACCAAGCATACGGCACCGCCCATTCCACCCAGTACCAGGCCTCCCGAAGCAACCGCCAGAAAATGCTCCTTAGAACCCACCGCTTGAGCTTCTCATATCGCAACTTCTTGTAAAGGAATTCTTTAGCAGCCTTCCGCAGCTTGGCGTTGAAGGAGCAGGCGACAGCCAAGCAAATGCAGTACGTCAGGACAGGAACGGCGATAAAGGAGGCCGTAAAGCCGCGAGGCAGACTGATCATTCCATCGTCCCCAGCGTTGTTGAAGTATGGGAGGGCAAAGAACGTCTACGCCCCAGAGGTCAGTTAGTAGTAGTCAACGTCTGAATTAGGAAGGGGAAAGGGAACCTACGGCCAGAAAGCTGATCGGTGTGTAAATCACCGTGACAACGGTGAAGACATAGACAGCCCGGTTCAGCTCTATCCCCTTGGTCGCCTCACGGAGCGACGTGGCGCTGAAGAGCTGACTTAGGATTAACAACAGACGCAAATCGGGTAAGGAGGAAGAGGCATAAAGTGATACGTACTCCATCTCGGAGGTTCCTAACCTCCTCGGATGTGCGATCGATAGTGTTCTTGATGTCGCGGCTTTTTTCCTGGACCATGGCCAAAACGATGCCCCAGGCCAACTCGGTGGCTTGTAAGTCGGCCTCGTCAAAGATTTCACCAGGCCGGACCTCGTGAGTCCATCGCTGGTATATGTTTTCCCAATCCCGAATCGCTTCATCTACCCACCCACGGCCAACCCTCAAGGTTTCTAAAAGGATGAAGCAGAGACCCGAACGCTCGAAGGAATCGTCAAACAAGATGCTGTCCAGTCCATCGCTCCTGAGTGTTGCTCGCAGCTATCTCGCCAGGTTCCAGATGGAAATGTCAGCCTAGGTTCCCAAGTCTGTAATTAACTGATTCGAGGTTCAATTTGGAGAGGAGTGAGAAAGCCACACAATTTCCCCACCATCAAGATGACCTGTGACGTGATTGATGGTCATCTCCCACATGCTCTCCCAGTGCTTGATGATTTGGATCGAGAGGGCTAAAAACTGAGAGACGCCAGTACAACGGCCGCAGGGAGCGATTCCATGGAGTTCCCATGTTTTCCTGTCACAGCTGGGAAGGTCCTCCGGTGGCATCCGCGGGTCGACGAAGAATCCGGAGTCGTCAGTGAGGCAAAAAGTCTTGTAAGGGGCATCGCGAGTCAAGTGCAGCAGCATGCAAATTGCGAGTGCGTGCTCTTCCAAATGAACATATTGAATATTAGCTTGGTTGGCCAGTCGTACTTGAACCCGGAGAGGCGATCGAAAGAACTGGTCAGATTGGCAGGGTTCGATAATGGGATCGCGGTAAAACTTGATGCGGAAATAGCGCATAACGTACATTATAAGCGAGTGGATCATATAAGCGAGTGGATCAATTTCACACGCGACGCGTCTCCCTACACCAAACACCAATTTCCTCCACCATACCAACATGTCTTCAACTCCAGTCGAGGCTAAAGTGATTCTTGCACTCGAGGCTCTTAAAAAAGACTCTAAGTTAAGCCTTCGGGCTGCAGCAAAGA
>FTCU01002037.1_pt1 | contig 14043 bp, 16 predicted proteins | sample 1639521 | NCBI WGS metagenome assembly FTCU01 (sample SAMEA3914864, study PRJEB12502) | metagenome | biome: forest; material: soil | place: USA | collected 2012-03-12 | depth 0.3 m
CTCGTCAACAAGCGCTGGTGGCGCCACCAGGCCCTGATTGAGCTGTGGGATGCCGACCTCCACAACCTCCGCGCCACCGCCTGCGAGGTCTTGGCCAAGCTGATCATCGAGTCCGAGGAGAACACCGAGCACCTCCTGCACTCGGTTCTGCTCAAGCGCTACTCCATCTTAGTCGACGGCCATCCCACCCATCCCGTCAATGTCATTGAGAAGGCCGTCGACCTGCACGCCCTGCGCGTCATCGGGTCGTCGGGCTACCAGAAGTGCATCAACTTCCTCTGGCGCGGGTGGCTGGTCCAGGACGAAAACGACCCAGCCACCTTCATCGACTACAGGGACAAAGACAACACGTCCTACTGCGCCCATCTCGATCCGGACCGCATGCGCTCGCCCATGTACCAGAACGCCACCCAGATGCTCATATCCTTTGCCTACCTGGGTCTGTACACCGTTGCCATGAACACCGTGAACCAAGGCGGCGCTATCGACCTTGTCGAGATCTTTCTCTACCTCTTCACCCTCGGCTTCATCTGCGATGAGTTGACCAAGTTCTGGAAGGCCGGATATCACATCCTCAACTTCTGGAATGCATTCAACGCTATGCTGTACGGCCTGCTGACCACCAGTTTTGTGTTTCGCTGCATGGCCCTCAACCACGGCCTGGACGACCCCGACGGGCTTCGCCACCACTACAGCACTTTGAGTTACAGCTTTCTCGCCGTGAGCGCCCCCATGTTCTGGACGCGCCTGCTGCTGTACCTCGACAGCTACCGTTTCTTCGGTGCCATGCTGGTTGTGCTCAAGGTCATGATGAAGGAGTCCATCATCTTCTTTGCTCTCCTGGCCGTGATTATCGTTGGATTCCTGCAGGCTTTCATCGGGCTCGACTATGCCGACGACCGCGTCATCGAAGATATCTTCTTCATCATACAGTCCATGGCCAACGCCGTGATGCAGTCCCCCGATTTCAGCGGCTTCGAGAGGTTCCAGCCACCGTTTGGCCTGATTCTCTACTATTGCTTTACCTTTGTCGTCATGGTACGCTGTCCCTTTTTCTTGTGCTCTGTTCCCTCTATCCCTGCTATTCACGTACAGAAATAACTTAACACTCACCGTCCCAGGTTGTTCTCCTCAATATCCTCATCGCTCTCTACAACTCGGCCTACCAAGACATCTACGACAACGCCAACGACGAGTATCTGGCCATGTTCGCCCAGAAGACCATGACCTTTGTCCGCGCCCCGGACGAGAACGTCTTCATCCCCCCCTTCAATCTCATCGAGATCTTTGGTCTTGCCATCCCGTTCGAGTGGTGGATGGACAAGAAGACGTACGAGCGAGTCAACGACGTAGTCATGGGCATCATCTACTCCCCGCTGTTGCTCATCTCGGCCTACTTTGAGATGCGCTGGGCCCAGGGCATCCGCGCGAACCGCGCCCGCGGCGACGCCGACGACGACACCATCGAGGAGTGGGAGCAGATGCTCGGCCAGATCGACCTCGAGTCGGACGGCTGGAAGAAGAAGGTGGATCTGGCAAAGAGCAGTTTCGAGGAGGAACCGGCCGTGGTCGAGGTCAAGAAGCTCAGGGAGGAGGTGGAGAGCTTGAAGGCGCTGATCCTGTCGTTGCATCAAGCGTTGGGCGTGGAGAAGGGTCAAGGTAAAGCCGAAGATGGCGAAACCTAGACACGGCTCCGAGAACTCATGGGCGGTGTTAGCTATTAGAGTTGGAGTGGGCATCTAATCTGTCTTGTGTACCGTATGTACATTGCGAAGTTGGAACGGGCGCATCAGGTCGTCACAGTTGTATTGTATAGCCCCGCGTGAAGAAAGGGGTTTAGGAATAGTAATATAGGGCCTGCCTTTCCATATCACGGGTAACCCTCGTTAATTCCAAAACACACAGCCACCGTCTGCTTGTCAGCTCCCGAACGATTCCAATGGCAATTCAACATCCGAGAACGGCCAGACATCTGATTGGGTGCCCGAGCATCGTCCGCTCAAGACACGGGGATTTCCGATCGGAGACGAAGGATTCAGGATGGATGACACATCCTCACAGCGAGCCCGGAGCTGCAGCGTGACGACAGCTTGGCAACCGGGGGTAGAAAAGCTTATTCCAACAGGGGGTTGGCTCACGAGGAAGTTCGACTCAGGGTGAGGTGAGGACACGGGACGGGCCGCTGTTGCGTCACGGATCCAGGATCCTCCCGAGCAACTGGCTCGAAAACACGACCAATTAGGAAGCTAGTACGCCGCAAAGCAAGCCAAACAATGTTGGTCTTCTCTTCTAAAGCTACCCCTCGTTCATGTTGTTGAGGATACAGCCATTGCACATCCATGCCGCCCTTGGTCCCAGCCCACAGATACTTCTACTGTATGTATAGCCTGGCCCCCAAAACTCCTGCCATAACAAAGCCCAAGCAAATTTTATGTCCATCACCATCCCAAAAGCAAAACCGGTGACCACGCTGCCCAATTAACAAAATACCTCCTCCGCCCATAAGCCCACAAAATCCGTCCAGCCAAGCAAAAGCAAGGGACAAGGGAAACAAAAAGGAAAGTAGTGTTACATGTACAGCACCACGCCTCCCTGAAAACAAACGCCTTCACTTCTGACTGACACCTACAGCAAGGTTCCAGGTGGATGCGACGAACGAGGCGACGACAAATCAACGAAACACGCAAACACGGGAGATGAGACGCGTCACGGCCTAGCTGGGCGCACTTGAACACGGTCAACCGACACAATCCAGGGGGTACCCGGAGAATGACAAGACACTGAGCAAGACTCACACTCCGCCTCCCATGAACGCGGCCAAGTCATCGAGTTCCAACAACTGCCTCTCGAAAGCCCCGCAGAGCTCCATGGCGGTCATATCGACATCCGGACCGGGCTGCGGCGCCTGAGGAATGCCGCTGACGGATGCCGTTGACGTTGCATCAGGCGAGTCCGCCTTGGGCATCGGGCCCGGGGGGGGACTCGCTGTGGCCGGGGTCGACGCGCCGGCAGATCCGCCATTGATGGTCGTGATGCCAGGTCGTCTCGGGGCTGGAGGCTCGCTGTCTCGGCCCTCGATGGTGGCCGACAGCGGAGCGTGAGAGCCAGGACCCATCGGCTGGTCGTAGTCCATGGCGTCGGGGTTCGTGTCGGCCTGGCTGAGGACATCATCCTTGACGGAAGGCGAGGGACGGTGGTTGGGCTTGTTATCTTCGAGCGACTCGCGAACGTCGCGTGGAGCAATGTTCACCTCACGCAGAACCTTAGACATGACGGAGAGATGGCGCTGCCAAGGGAGAACCAACGGCCAGGACTCGGCTCCGTCCTGGCAAAGCCTCAGGCTGTCGCGGACGATTCCAGAAGCCGACTCGGTGACGTCGGGCGGCGCGAGGCCCTTGAGCGTAAGATAGGCAACCGTCGAGCCGGCCGTGAAGGCCGAGAAGAGCATGAAGATCGGGAAGCAGAGGATGCTGTCCTTATCGGCACCATGCTCGAGGGCCAGGAGAGAGTGGATGATGCTGTGCGAGGCGGCGAAAATGCGGTCGACGGCTTGCGCATGGGCATGCGAAGACATGCGCCAGCCCTCAAGGGTGAAGTTCTCGTCGGTAACGACCTGCAGGATGCGGCGCCGGTTCACAAAGATGGTGCCGCAGTTCAGCAGCGAGTGGATCATGGCATACGTGTAGCCGCTGCCCATGGTGATGTGGAGGTTGATCTGACCGGGCTTGTCGGCGAAGTGCAGCGGCAGCGACTGCCGGATCGCGTCGATATCCTGCTCGAGAGCCAGGCACTGGGCTTCGGAAAACGTCTCCAGAGTGGTCGTTGTCATCATCTCAACCACGTTGCGCCAGGCTTTGGTCGCCAGGACGATGTGGCCGAACTCGCCAACCTCGGCCAGAGGGCCGGCAGGATCCGCCATGGTCGACGGTGGGGGGCCATTGAGGGTGCGGACGTAGACCGGGCTGCCAAAGTGATAGTTCATGTCGAGGCACGGCAGCGACACGTCCTTGACATCATGCGACGACAGAGCCGGGTGGCGGCCGGGGCTGCTGGTAAGGAAGCAGTCGAGAATGTAAATCAACCAAAGGGTGCGTCGGAACGACTCGTCCTGGAGGAACTGGTCCGGTTCGGGCTGTTGATGGTGGGTGTGCACGACGCGGTACATCTGAGCCATCCGCGCGGCCTGGCCGAGATAGATGTAGGCGCGCACGGCATTCCGGCAGCCCCACTCGTGGATGACGAGGAGGCAGAGGGACTGGATATCGGCGAGGCTGGGCTGGTCCAAGGCCTGCATGATGAGGCCGATGGTCTTGCTCGCGAAGTGCTCGGCGGCGGCCGAGCCACCGCCGTGGCCGCCATAGCGACGAATCATGGCCGGCGAATGCCTATCGCCGATGTCAGCGCCATTTTTACCAACCCAAGGGGCCAGGTGGGCCGGCGATTCCGGCCGGACTCCACGCCCAGCCGGAACCTTCGGGGCGGGGGTTGCACATACCGAGCACCAGTCGTCAGCAGCGCACTGACCATGGTGGGATCCATTGAGGTGTTCTTGAGCTGCTGAAGAAAAGACGGCTTGTGGAAGGCCACACAAGCCGGCAGGGTCTTGGAGATGACGCGCTCGCATTCTTGCATCAGCTCCGGGGTGAGTCTGTGAGGAGGAGGGCACTGTGGTTAGCCCAGGCCGGACGCCATGAAACCCGATACCCGGCCCATCTCATATCCGGGCATCGCCATCATATTGCCAACCGGCTCTGAAAATTCAAAAAAGAAGAAACGGGAAAAAGAAAGACGAAAATGGGTGCTGTGTCGTCGGTGCCCCCCCCTGGTGCTCAAACGGATGCGACAGCCAACGACCCGGAGCTTCTCTGCCAGGAGCTCCGTCCGTTTGCGCTGCCAAGGCCAAGACCAGTCGGGGTGAGACGGGAAGATGCGCACGGAGCAGGGGAAAATTGAGTGTGCCGGGTTGGGAAATGAAGGCCGGGCGGAGAAAATTGGGGCACGCCTGGCGCCTCCGGGAGCCAGCGCTGGAAGACGCAGGCTCGGCGGGTGGAGGCAGCCGGGAGCGGGTGGTAAAAAAGGCGCTGCCGACGGGGCGCCCGGCAAACAGAAAAAGAGCGAGAGATGCGGCCCCCCGCGAAACAGAAAAAAGGCGCCGACACGCGGTGGGAAACGGTGCAACGCGCAGAATTTGAAAAGGGAGAGAGAGAGAGAATGACAACAGAAAATAAAATGAGAGAACGTACTTTTCCGTGGTCGTCGAGACGTGACGCGACACAGTCGAGGCGGGAGGCGCCTGGCGGTCGCCCGACGTGCTGGAGACGGTCCGTTCGCTGGGGAGAGACTCGCGCGCCCGCTGCTGGACGCGTGCCGGCGACACTCCGTGGCCGCCGTGGCTCATGGACTCAGATGGCAAGTAGCAGTCGTGCAAGCCCTTTGCGCAGTTCTTGCACGGCGCTCTGCCGTTCTCGTAGACGCACTTGGTCTTACCCTTCCGGCAGCGCACACATGCGCCGCCGGCGCGGAGGGCTGTCGATCGCACGACCGACGCCATGGTGTTTGGTGTCGCTGGGGGTCGTTTGCTGAGGGTTGCGGGCGTGTTGAGGGCAGAATGCGTCCTCCAGAAAGACAAGTTGGGTTGAGAAAATGCGCGTTGGGACTGCGCGACTGCGCGGGGCCCGAGACTGGACCGATGGGGCCGGAGGATGATGAATCAAGGCCCGGGGCTGTGCCGAAGCAGGAAAAGTCGATGGGGCCGGTGCGGCACCAAGGGGAGGGCAGGAGGGCCTGTTGGAAGATGGAAAAGCCGGGTCCTGGGACTCCGGCGCGGTGAATGGCTTGGTCGGGGAAGGATGATGGAAGGGGGAAGGAAGTCGAGGACGGGGCAGGACGGGCAGGACGGTGGAGGGTGGGCAGGACGGGGAGGCGATGGGGTAAAAAGGGCTCGGGCGGACTCTGGAACCTCAGGAAGCGAGGGAAGGGAGGCGGCGGCAGCGCTCACGAAAAAAGAGAGGCCACAGTCGGGCGGATCGGCTGATGGTGCCGGGGTCTGGAGGGCGACCGGGGGGGAAGTGGGTACGATCGAGAGGGCACCAGCAGCACCAGGCAGCGCAAATGCGCCTGGGCGTCGGCCGCCACAGCCCGGCGCGCGCCCGGGCGGGACAGAAAACGATCCGCACAGCGAGGGCGCCTCGCGTCCCCTAGCCTGCGTCTTGGTCCGCCTGCTCCTCCGCCGATTATCCTATTATGATCTCAGAGATGCACCGACATACATAGTACGCATACACAAAAACTCTCTCGCATCTCGGGGATCGACGTCTTTTTTCTTGTGGTGAGTGTTCTCCCTCCTGCCCCGTTTTGCCCCGTCGTCCGTTTGGCGCGCGCCCGACGCCGAGACACGGATGCCTCGAGCCAGCATCAATCCGGCGCGAACCCAGGCCGCTGATCGGCCATCACCCCGACACGGAAACGCGGCAGAAGCCTTTGCATCCATCCATCCATCGTCACCGCAATCTGCCTTGGAAATCCCCGTGCAGACTGCCGCTTCGGTGTTTTTTTTTTCTCGTCTTCTCGACGCTGCAATGACGCGCAAACGGGGGTGCCGTGCATCTGCCTCCCCCGCGAAAGCCGCCCGGATCTTCCGTTACATCCGTTACATACAGGGAGCGCGGGCAGGCGCAAGCAGCAGCAGTTGGAGGTCATGTCAAGTGACGCCGGCTGTAAAGCCGCGACACGGCGCGCGGGCCAACCTCTGCTGCCTTGCGCAGCGCAGCGCAGCGCGCTCACGCACACGCACACGCACGCAATGCGGCGCTCTCCTCTGGCCTCCGGGTTGGATGCGGGCCCGTCCCATTTGCAGCCCCACTCTTCAGGTTCCGGCCGCAATCGCGCGCTTCCCCGTCTCGCTCAAAAATAACATGAAGCCAGCCAGTGCCTCGCTCTCTCCTCCGCGGGCTCAAACGCAGCTCCAAAACCCGCAGCCGGTGCCTGTAGATTGTTGCTCCTCGGACCGACACTCCAGAGCCCGGCCCGCCAGTAGTGAGCGCAGACACGGAAGTTGCGCGCAAGGAATGCGACCTCGATCGCTGCGCAATGTGGGGCCGTGTTCCGGCTTGGGCCGTGTCAGATGCGATGCGGTTTCCCTCCCCTCCATTTCTCCATTTTTTCCATTTTGCTACTCAACCCTAACGCCCCTCTCTGGCTTCTTATAGACTCCCATCCAAATGAACCAACCTGTGGGGCCTTGGTTCTTTTTGTGCCTCGCAGGCCGTTTCCGGAGGTCGCCGCGCCGACGGACGCACCGCTTTGGGGACAGAGAGACCAGCCTTGAAACAAGTCGGCTCACACGCGTCCGGCGTCCCAAGTTCCACAGTTCCCGAAGCAACAAACCCCGCTCGGACACTTCGGCCGCCAGACATTCCGACGCCGGACAAGCTGTGGATCCCCTGGCTTCTCCACCGTCCTCGACCTAAAAAGAGAGGTATGGGTTCTGTATTCCAGCAAAGCTGGCGGCACGTCGGCGGGGTATCTACGAGCGTGTCGGTCGGCCTGTGACTTGTTCTCCCAAGCTTCTCCCTCCTGCTTGTCGTGCCTGGGGTGAAGGGCCAGCCCTCGGCGGCACGACAAGAGGGGCAATTTCCGGATGCGAACCCCGGCTGTCGCGATTGGGGTCAGGGAAAAAAAGCCTCGGGGGGAACACGACACCCTCGGGAGCGGGTGGAGTCGCCGGAGGCTGCGTCGACGCGCCATGGCCCATGGGCCAACTCCTTCCGTGGGTGGAACCGAAACTGTGTGAGCTCGGTCTGGCCACTTTATGAGAGACCCTCTCCGCCGCTGGCCGTCTTCTCCCAAGCCGTCTGCGACTCGCGCCCACCACCGTCCGTCCCCGTCCGCAATTCCAGCCATCAGGCTAAAATAGTATGGCCGCCGCAAACCATAAAAAAATAGTAAAGGACCAAAAGAAAAGAGCGAGAGGAGCGTGTTGATGTACATACTTATCTCGCATCGGTCGCTGGTGAAGTCGGGGTCGCTCGCGAAAAACATGGGTTCATGTACACTTAGCCATTGTTGCAGCCACGCGCACGGCCTCTGACAGAAGGGGGGCCAAAATGTTTGGGTTCTTCAGGTTGAGGCGGCGGGCTGGTGCAGGCCCGGCCTTTCTCCTGACTGCCGAATCTGCAGGCGATGCACGGCGGTGTCCGCCCCGTCCAATCCGGACTACCGGCCGACCAAACCAGACCAACCAGAACAACATCGCATTGTCATGGAATGGCAGACGGCCGTGTCGGTCGAGGGCCAGCCAGCCCTTGCCCAACGCAAGCGCCGGAAGGGTCGGAGACGCAGGCTGTGGGCAAGGCGCGCGTTGCGCCTTCGCCGACGGTCCACAGCACCTTTTCAAAACCCGCCACGGCCGCCGTTGGGCAGACCCGGGCGGGCGGCACAGCACCACAAACGCCGCGGCTGAATGCGGACGGGGGGGGGTTGGTATGTCGCGAGCCGCCGGGCAGTCCGAAAGGCCAACCTGACTGTTTCCGAAGCCGACGGCGGTTTGGTTGTGGTCAATCAACTGGTATCACGATCGACCACCTCCCTCTCTCGTCCATTACCGAGTCTTGAAGCTCGGTGGTCCAACGCGACACGAGTCGACACGGCCTTCGGCGCCTGCAAGACCCGCTGCGCCACGAGTGTCAGCAACGCCACCCTTCCCGCGCAGGTGGCCCACCGGAACGGAGTGCAAGAGGCGGCTGAAATGTCATCAAGAGCGGCGGTGCCCTCGATTCCTGTCCACACGCCGGTCCGAGCCGCTCCGGGGCTGCTGCGATGCGATAGGGCAGCTTACACGGTATGCACATGGTTAAACGCCGGTTTGCGTTGCTTGGCAAGGGGCGTACGCGCGCTCGTACGGAATACCGTGGTAGGGCGCCCCAGCATACGCATTGGCCTGTTTCTGGAAGGGAAAGAGTGCCGTCGATCTGTGGTTGAGCCGTCATCTACAATCCCACAAGAGATAGGCTCCATTCGGTGGGGTGCCTGGAAGCGGCCTTCTCATACTCCCCGCGTTCCCAGGGGCCCACAGCACCGTCGGTCGGAGACACCCTCAAACAGCCGAAACACATCCCAGCAGCGCGGGGTCAGTCAAAGACGGGAAACCACTGCACTCGGTGACATGGGGCTGTCTTGAAGCTCCTCGGCATTGGGTTGCAACCGCTGTCTTCTTCAGAAATGGTGCAGACGAAGGAGTGGCCTATTGCATCGCTTTGACAGCGATCATTGCAAGCTGTCCATCCCGACCCAGAGCCCGCGGTGACGGAGCCACCTTGCGGGAGGACGGAGCTCGAAACAGCCCATGTACATGGCGGCAAGCAGGACGCCGACTTCCCATTCCCCCGCATACGCCTTAGACAGCTCTGGGACAGTACACCGATAGTAGAGAATCTTTCCCGGAAAGCGCTCGGACTGGCACGGCAGAGAAGAGAGACAAGGAGGCGGGTTCCGTTCCTCGCCAGGTCCTCCGACCGACGTCAAAAAGTGACTCTTCTAAGCACGCCCAAAAAAAAACCCGACACAGACGCCGTGGTACATCCCTCTAGACGCTCGGCGTCTTGACCTGAACCGTGCCGTCGGCCATCCCAAAGTACGCAGCCACGGGCTTCTGCGCACCGCTGGCCACCTCCAGCCCGTTCTTGCCGTAGAACAGGCCGGTCTCGGCCACGCCAGGGACCTTGATTAGCCTATCCGCCAGGGCATCGACCGTCCACACGCCGCCGGCTCCGCTGCCGCTCTGGGTGCCGCTCTCGAGGTCCCTGGCAAGCAGGAGCGGTGCAAACGGCGCGTCAATGATCCACATGCCATTGTCCGTGACGATGGCGCCCGCCTTGCCAGGAAGGCCGGGGCGGATGCGGGGGTTCAGCGAGCCCATCCGCAGGAGCTCGTCCAGAACCCTCGGAGCGGCCATGGGCAGCACCTCGATGGGGATGCCCTTCGTCCAGGCGGTGCCCAGGCGCTGGGCGAGCTTGCGGAAGTCGGCGACGCAGACGAACTTCTTGGCGCTGGCGGCCACAATCTTCTCCTGCCACAAGCAAGCCCCGCCGCCCTTGATCAGATTCAGGTCTTCGTCCACCTCGTCGGCGCCGTCAAAGGCAACGTCCAGCTGCTGGCCCGCCGGGAGCTTGTTGATGTACTGCAGGTTTAGCGCGGCGGCCTCGATCAGCTGCTCGGACTGGGCGCCCGTCGGGTAGAAGGACATGCCGGCCGTGGCGGCGGGGCCCAGGGCGGCAATTGCCTCCACAACGTAGACGACGGTGCTTCCGGAGCCGATGCCTATCCGGGTGTACTCGGGGAGAAGGTGGTCCTTGACGGCCTGGAACGCGGCAAGACGCTTCGACGCCTCGACGAGGTTCGCCTGCTCCTCTGCTGTGGTCGCCATCCTGCGCGGGTTTGGCGGTGCTTTTGCCGGCCGAGAACCAATGTTGGAGGTCAAGGGGGCTCTTTGATGGCTGGAGGCGGCGGGGATGGCCGCAAGGAGTCCGGCGCGGGTGGAGGAGAGGTGGTGCAGGCGAGCAGCAGCGCCGAACACCGGTGCGGGCTGAGACGCGGAAAAGCTGAGAGCGGAAGCAAAAAGCGCAAAGTGGGGTGGGTGCGCGAGCGTGTTCAGCCTGGTCACTGTCCCTGCAGCGATGCCGTTCATGGGCTCCTCGCGGTGGCTTCCCGTGTGTCGAGATGGAACTCTTGAGGCAATGGAAGGCCACAGCTTGCCGGGATGGAGCTCTCCCTCTCCTTCCGGTCCAGCCTCTTCCTATTGCAAACGAGGAAGGCCAGGAAGGCCGGGAAGGGGCGAGCTCGGTCAGTCAGCGACGGCCCCACATGGCGGGGTAACGGGCGGGCCCCGAAGATGATGGATGGCCTGCCGAGCCTTCCTCGCTCACTGCCTGCCGAGCCTGCCTTGAGCCTGCCAACGTCTCACACCGGGGCAGGCAGCAGCGCAGCGATCACATTCTGGCAATTGGATTTCTTCACATGGGCGTTGCTGTCATGGTGTGGCTGTATTGCAAAGCTGGGATGCTCTGTTCATTCACCTCCCTCAGACTATACAACGAACCCGACACCCATCCATCCCTTCTCTCTGCTTCAAAACGACAACTCATTCGGACGATATCATTTTCTTACTTTTTCAGAGCCATCCAATGGGTGTGCTGTACCCCTCCGACGAAGACGGCCTCGCGCTGAGCTCGCTCCCGCCTAGTGCTTGAACCTGAAGTCCAACCTCTTGTTGCCCAGGTCGGTGGTTGTGTCCAGATAGACCACCCGCTCCTCCGGTGTCATGGCATTCCACTTGTCGTCCCTCTGCTTGTTCCGGAAGACGTAGTATACCTTCACCAGCGCGTACAGCGCCACGTTCATGGATAGGATGCCGAGCAGTTGCTGGTTTCCGCGCTTGTACAGCGGCGCGTCGTCTGGGTGAAGCAGTCAGCCCCTGTCCTTGTCTCTCTCGCCCTGTCTCTCATGCCCCGCAGAAAAGAAAAGAAGGGAACTCACCGGATCGGTAGATATTCGCCGCGACGATGGAGCCGGCTTGCACAAACATGTTGTAGCAGGCGGCGGACACGGTACGGGAGCGGACGGCGTTCGAGTTCCTCGAGTTCCATGCCACTTGGATTGGATGCGCTAGCGATGTCGCTGTCAGTTCATCGCCACAAGTGTGGGGATGGCACGGTGTGTGTGGCCCTTACCGTTGGGGTAGCTGAGCAGCAGGCTGGTGACCGTCCAGATGACCCATTTATCCGCCTTGGACGTGTCGACGGCGTTGAGGTAGATCAGGAAAGGGAACGCCCAGATCTGCGACACGCCGGCCACGAGCGTCAGCTGGCCAGTTATCTCCGCGAGATAGGATATCCCAAGCATCGTGATGACTATAGCTGGCGTCAGAAATCCCAATTTCGGAAGCGTCGTTGGCAAGGGGGTGGCCACCACTTACTGTGGAAGACGGTATAGGGGATCGTCAACAAGTTGGTCTGGAACGTGTCGAAGCCCAGGCCCTTGAGGGAGAGGGTCAGGTACTGGGCCGGAGGAATCATGGGGATCTGGAACGTGAGGCCGAGGATGTACAGCGGCCTAGACGTGGTCAGCCGACTGCCCAAGCGCGCCTCTTGCCCAATCCCGGAGTTGGTCCACCCACCAGAGGTCAAAGTCCTTGAGACTCTGCCACAGAAGCCCGAACGTGATGGGTTCGCGATTGTGCATGCTGCTTTTGGTTGGGTCCTCTCGCAGGACTCGGTTCACAATGATCTTCTCCTCACTGAGGGAACGAATGTGTGGTCAGCGTCATTCGGCATCATCGGGTCAGGGCACGACGGTTCATACCGCTCGTTAAACCACCCATTTTTGCCGCGGAACCAGCTCGCCGTCTGACTCGGCCCAGCTGGCATCAGCACAAAGGAGAAGACGCCAATGACGAGCGTCAAGAGGCCCTGCCCGCATGTCAGCCATGCTACCTTCGAATCGTCGATTGTCAAAAGGCCCAAATCATACCTCGATCAGGAACAGCCACCTCCAGCCAGAGCTACCGTTGACACCCCGCATGTGCAGGATTCCGTACGCAAGGAGGGCAGAGGCGATGTCCGCGAGACTCATGGCCGTCCAAAAGAAACCCAGCCGGAGGGTCAGCTCATGGTGTTTGTAGAAGTACGAGAGGTACAGGATCACCTGTCCAACTGTGTGAGTTCCCGCTGACGCCGACCGATAGCATTCAAGTATGCTGAGAAGAGCGTTGACTCACATCGGGGATAAACCCTCCCTGCAGCACGCCCAGCAAGCAGCGGCAAACCATGAATGATGTGCGCCCTGATAGCCAGAACTGCCCGCTCGCGACAAGGCTCCAGAGAGTCATCTGCATCGGGATCCAGCGGTCCGGCCCCAACCACTTAGACAACAGCTGGGACGGGAGCTCCGAGCAGAGAAAGGAGAGCCTGAAGACGGTGGTGCCCAGGTTATAGTCTAAGCCCTGGTCAGCGCGCTGTGGCCATGTAACACCCACTCAAGGCGCAGGGCGGCCCACTCACCGTCCGTGGTCATGCCGAGTTCGGGGAGGAAGTTGTCCGTCAGAGCTTGCGAAATGTTGGCTCGGTCGAGCTCGAGAGCCATGAACATGATGCAGGCCCAGACCATGATCCGCCAGTCGATCTTGCGTAACAACGTCTTCTCCTCGCGCCAGGTCCATCGCACGAGCGGATCAAAGCGATGGGTGTTTTCCCTGGAGACGAATCAGATCACCCGGTCCTGGGTATTCCAGGGACGACGATGCTTTACCATTCGGGAGGCGGTGCATACTGCTTCGCCGTTTCGGGGTCATCAAACACGCTGGGCTGGGTTGGGGTTAGCCCCTTTCCGCCTGACTTCACTCCCACGGCGAGCCGGAGAAGATGGAAGAACTTGCCTGTGTAGCAATGGCATCCGGATCATGGGCCTTGCTCTTCTGGAACCAAAATCGCTTTCCGTGGTAGGGCTCTCCGAGAGCTGGGATCGTGTTCACCGAGGTTGTTGACGAATCCGGGCCGAACTTGCTATCCGGATCTCTCTCGACCTTGAGAGGCTTCTCTCTGACAAGGACGGTGGCCATTGGGGGCCGTTGGTGTCGAACCAAATCCGACGGTATTCAAGTAAAATTCAGGGCTGGCTCTCCGCACCGCGGTGGAATCGTGGTCGCTGCGACTCTGCTTAGCATGGCCCGACAAGACCAGCTGGGGGGCGTCCCTTATAATAACATCGCGACACCAACAAGATGTTCTCTTGTCAAGAGAGGCGCGAAGACCCAGGTGCGCTGGTCTACTAACCATTGCGTACACCGCCCGCATAATCACGTCTTGAGTGGAACTTGGGCACCATTGCCAGCTCGCAGGGCATGTCGGCCGGCGTGGGCCCATGCAAGTTGACGGGGGCCCTGGCAACCCGGACGTCTGGATCTCAGCCGCCAGCCGCCGTCATGCCATGTTGCCCACGTATTGCAACCACAGCTTCCCAGGTGCCAAAGCTGCTCGCTCTCTCCCCCCC
>FTCU01000727.1_pt1 | contig 13965 bp, 17 predicted proteins | sample 1639521 | NCBI WGS metagenome assembly FTCU01 (sample SAMEA3914864, study PRJEB12502) | metagenome | biome: forest; material: soil | place: USA | collected 2012-03-12 | depth 0.3 m
GCCTCCCTAATAGGAGAGATACTTCGTACCAGAACGTTGTTTATTCAACCCCCAATGCCCATCTACTTTACGGCCGATAAAGCAGATACCTATCCGGACCCGCCCCCACAAAGAACCGCTACCCCTCAAGCCTCACAACAATCCGAATCCCCTCCACCCACACCGTGACCCTCTCCTCCCCACCAGACAACGCGGCGCTGACCCACAACCGCCCGTTCTCCCCCTCCAACCGCCAGTCCAACAACGGACTATCAGAGCAGCCCGACTCAAATTGCATGGCCCAAAGACTCCGAAGCTCGGCAATAGCCAGCTCATTCGCGAGGTCCAGATCTGGCGTAGAGGTCTTGATCTGAGACCTAACGTTGGGGAAGGCGGAATCAGTGGAGCTTGTCGTCGTGGATTGTTCCTCCGTACGGACGAGGTACATTCGGACGTTTTTGGAGCTTGCGGGGCGGGAGACATTCGCCGCGAGTGCGTCGAGCATCCGGGCTGGGAGGCGTAGGTCTGAGGGGTTTTGGGGGCGGCGGTTGCTTTGGCGGAGGTTTGCGAGGTCGAAGGCGAACTCGGGGTCGTTTGGGGGTTCGTATGTGAATGCTGGAGCGCGTATGTCAGAAAGGGGTAGATCGGTAAAAGAATCTGTGACGGGGTAGGCTTACTAGCTGGTACGCTGGGTGTGCGTTCGGCCGCGGGCGCTGGGACGGGTAAGAGATGGGGCCGGATGACATCGTCGATGAAGGTGTGGGAGACGCCGAGGGCGACGGCATCGGCTGTGGCGTTTCGCATACGCTGGATGTACTCGGCTCGAATGCAGCCGTCCGTGTTAAACTTGTCGCTGACGTAGACCAGGGCCTCCATCAGCTCAGAGTTGTCGGGTGCGCGGCTACGGGGCCGTGTAGACGAGCGCCCAGGGACATGCGACTGAGCTAGACGCTCAGCGAGTTCAGAGGACTTGACATTGGCATAGCTAGGGTGAGGCTCGAAGTTGATTGAGAGTTGTTTCTTCAGATACAGGGACTTGGAGACGCCCTCTGAGCGGTCTAGGACTGCTTCGTCCGTCGGCGTGACGAGAAAGACGAGACCCTCGACATCGTGGCGAGGGGATTTCACGACGTTGGCCACGCCGCGTTGGTTGATCTGCCATCGATAGCCCGGCAGCGTTGCCTTGCCGAGAAAGACGCTGTCGGGACAACGCTGAGCCATCTGGGCGACATGCAGGTTACTGCCGTAAGCAAAGTAAGGCTGGGCCATTTTGCGCGATGTAGAGGTTGCTGCCAAGGGCGAGGATGGTAGAGGAAGATGCTCGAGCAAGGCTTGGGTCAGAAATGTGAATAGCGGGTTTGAAGACGAGCTCATGCCGGGGGTGACCACCGCAGGTAGTAATGCAGCATTGCGGGGTGCAACCCCGACAGCGTGAGGGGTGAATGAGGCCTCAGAGCCGCCGGGCCTGTTGGGCCGTGGTCTGTTGGACCGTGACTTGCATGCCCCCCCCCCCCCCCCCTGTGCCTGGCTGTCGGCAAGGTGTGGGCCGTGGGGTAGCTGTCATCAGGGGTGCGGCCGTTTCAGTTAGGCACAATAAAACGAGCCTGGCCAGCGTGGAAGACCACGGGCACGGCGCCTTGGCGTCTGTGCGCCTGTGAACCCCCTTGTTGCAGTTGAGGCGCACGTCGTCCGCTGAGGGGAGAACAATCAGATCAAGCCAGAGGGAGGCTCGGAAGGTCTTGTTGGCTGCAGGCGGCAGGGCCCCAAAGCTGCGGCGCAGCGTTCACCCTGGCTCGCCCAGCTCACGCTCATTGGTAGGTGAAAGCCAAAATATTGGCCTCAAAACTCAACAAAGAAAGGGTCATCAGCAACCAGACCACATCATTGGAACTCACCTATCAAGTGTTTCCTCTCGTCAAACAACAAGTTCCAAGAGAAGGAAAACATTAGACCGGATACAGCGTTGTCCATATCGCCAAGTCAACCAACTCAAATGCCCAACCGCCATGATTGGCCTTGCTGCACAACATCTCGCCGTCAGTGTTCAATGCCAAGCGGGTTGTTGACCAGTTTTCAATCGCAGGCTGGCTGCCTTTATTACAGTGGTCTCCATCGGGGAGTCCATCCGAAAACTTCATCAGCCCCTGTTTCCAATGAACCGCTTAGTCCTCCACACAAGGTACAGATAATCGCCACCACGTCCACTGTTGATGTCGGTGGACATACGAGTCCATCCGGCAGGAGGGTTGCTGCCCTGGTTATCATCAGATCTCCAGAGCGCGACGTCGGTGATATGTCTGAGTTCATTAGCCCTGCGCCCAAAAAATCAAGCAACCAGTTCAACGTTGGGGCGTGTGCGGTACTCACTCCTCCGCTTGCATCTCATGAGACACCTTCAAGTAACGGTATGCGCCACCCGCGCCCTTGGCAAGGTCGCTCTGTCCGTCTTCTCCATTGTCGGTGATATTGATCCAGAGATTGTTGGCCATCGCGCGAGGGCTCGCGGCCCGGCAGGGGGTCAGCCAGACATACCTTTGAGGCGGTTCGCGGTTAGTCTCCTTGACCTGGGGTACTATCTCCATTCTTCGAGAGGAAAGGGGATGGTATAAGCTGCTTACTCGCCACCTTTGCCGTTGTTGATGTCAGCAGACTTGCCGTTGATCTCGTCGATGCTGCCATGAGGCTTGTCATCGCTGTAGGAAACCTGGGTTTACTGTTTGTGAGTCTTCAAATCTACCTCGCCACCATGATACACCATGAAGCTTGGAATGGGATAGCGTACCTGAAAGGAGGAGACGAAGTCTTCGCAGTGGCGAGAGGAGTTGGGAGGATCGTTGGCGAAATTCTCGGAAGGCATGGTGTGTGCGTGTGTGAGTGTGTGAGGTCTTGGAAGTTGAGGTTTTCTAGGGCGCCGAATAGCTAAGGCGGGTTTGTGTGCTGTTTTGCGATGTGAGACGTAAGGGCAAGTGCGAGAATGATGGTTTTTATACCCGGAGTGGTCACTGGTCAGGGTACCTCGTTACCGTCAGCTCATACCCGAACGGCGTATGTTCGAGTCCCGGTGGCTAGCTGACGTGTCGATTCTAGAACCTGACTAGCGTGGTGACGACTGGACCAGTGGCAATATGCCAACCTCACTATGTGAGTGGCTATCGCGGGGAGTTCATAAGGAGCCACATTGCGTGAAGAACGTTGCGAGTATCAGCGGTGGATCTAGACCCCATGAGCATCCAACCACATGAACAGCCAGGCCGAGAACACTCCACGCAGTTCGCTAGCGCAGTGCGCTAGTGGAACATCAACTCAGCTGAGCGACAGGAACCCACCCCAGATTCAGCTTTCGTCGACCAGTGGACAATTCTTCAGCCCAGAGCTGGCATCTTCGTGAGCCACGCAGTATTGCCGGTTCGGCCCGCGCAGAATCCACATGGACATTCGGAGTAATTGCTCCGTGAGTTTCGCCCGGCTCACCCTATCGACGGCCCGGGTGAGCCAGAGCCATGCCCGAAAAGAGTGCAATATTCCAAGTACAGTTGCAACGCCCCGTCGGTATTGACTCTACATCATCGGATCCAAAGAACAGCGGCATGACCAACTTGAAGTTCAACTTGGCAACGAGGTTGCCCAAAGCCCTCGGCGAGGTTCCAGCCGTCCTCAAACCCGAAGCAGAAGCAGACTGGGGCGGACGGTCGAAAGGTTGAAAGCGAGCAGCTGGGGAATGGTGGGCGGGGGGAAAGCTTCGGGAGGGAAAAGCCACATGCCGATCGCTGTGCAGGGCAGTTTCTCCATCGCCTCGAACATCTCGGCCTCCTCTCGAGAGTCGGAGCTGTACTTTGGAGATATGCGGGTGCCCAGAAGCATTCGGGTGCGGGACCAGCGCTTTTCGACCCAATCCTCAGCCTCGTATTGGAGGTATCGTGCCAGCATGTCCCGCGACCACACTGCCTCTGCCTCCGGTTCCATATCCCGTTCATCCCAAGTCTCGCCCCCATTCAGACGCTGCATGCCCTGAGTTGGCCAGGATGTGGTGGGGCAGACATAGAGGCGGAAGCTGCTGCCGTTGTCGTTTTCTCGGCTGACTTGCTGATTTCTCGTCACTCCAAAAAGACGTTCCAGTCGCTGCCAGTTTCGCAACATAATATGGGGATCATCCCTGATTGGGAGCTGGCGGAGGTCGAGCTCAACACCAGGCCGCGGGTCGGCTTGAAGCCAGTCGCAGGCTCCTGTTAGATGGCCTCGCCGACCGAGAGGGAACGTTTGGGCAAAGTGAGAGCGCCACCCGCCCCCTAATGGGGGAGCGCCCATGCCTCTCGAATCATTCCGGAAGTCGACGATACAAAGTAGGGCACGAAGCTTACGGAGGATGTCGGCAAACGACGTCGCTGCAGCCGGGTGGAGCATTTCTGGGGTCAACTTCGCACGCTCCTCCCACCGGTCGACCAGGAAGTGGCGAGTATCTTGGTCTAGCGCAAGGTGGCTGACGCTGTAAAGAACCAGGTTAGATGGCGTAGAAACCTAAGTTTGCGGCTATGAAACGGAAAGGAGGAAGACATGCCCTTTATCGTTATAATCGTAGGCTCGCGCGTCGTGCAAGAAGTCGACGAGAATGGCTCCGAAGTTGGGAATGGGGTCCCTCTCCGGCGGCAACCTGGTGGACTCACGCAGCCGGGGTCGGACGTAAACGACGTCGTACTCTGAGCTGAGATATAGGACTTGCCCTGTACCCAGGGGCAGATGTATGTGGTAAAAGCTGAGCGCAGCCTGTCTCGCCTCGTGACTGACGCGGAGGAGTGAGGTGAGGGATGAAGCACAATGTCCGCGGCCCCGGAGACGGGAGGTATAGCTTCGGCCGCTGACAATCCGACCCAAATGGTTGCGGTCGGCGTACTGGGGAGCATCGTTGTCGCCGCCGTAGACATCGACCTCGATCATGCGGTGCTGCTGGAGAGGAAGCAACCAGATGCGCAGACGCAGTTCGGCGGGGAGGCGGGAAAATGGCGCCCATGTTGACGGGGACGGGCATGTCGGCTTCTCCTGACGACTAAAATACACGTCGTTGAAGAGCAGTGGCGTCGGGTTTAGGTTGTTTCCCTTTCCCACGGCCTCGTCTGGGGTTTTCGGGTCTGTATTCCGGTCCATCATCGATCGAGATGTGCAGGAGTGAGGAAAGGGTCAAAGGAGACCTCGTGGCGTGCTGCGGGCTTTCTGCCTTGTGCTGCATGATCTTTATTCCCTTACCTATGCTTCAAGATCATCAGATTGCGGCTCTGGACTTTGGGAGCAGCGACAAACAACGCGGCACCCTGAATTCCTGATTGCGTGGCCAATGAGCCACCGCCCCCGCGTTCCCCCGCAACTTTAGCGAAGGGTTGGACCCTTGACCCTGAACAGCACGCCCTTCGAACGACAACCGCCGGAAGCGTTCTTGTGCTATATCCTCCCCGGCCAGCCATCCCATGCTCTTCTGCTGAATTTCCCAGCCTGCATTCACGGAATCCTCAACCCTATCCTCCCCCGTCATGGCTTCCCAACCCTCACCCACCACCCTCCTCGCCTTCGGCATCTCGGGTACGCCAACCCTGCTGTCCGGCGGGCGAGGCTTATGCTACCGCATCGGCGATACCGTCCTCCGACCCTGCGACGACGAAGCCGAGTCCCAGTGGCTCGCCCAGCTGAGCCGCGATCTCCTCGCTCGCTCCCCAGCCGGCTATCGCCTCGCCAGCCCAGTACCCTCCGTCACAAACCCGAACACCTTCGTCGTAGACGGCTGGACGGCCTCTTCATTCGTCCCGGGCCGTGACTCAATGGAGAACTTCCCCGAGCTCTTCCGCGCCGCGCGGCTACTGCATTCGGATCTCGCGGACTTCGTCACGGAGAAGCCCGCGGAGGTGGCAGGGAGGCTGTTCAACCGTTGGGACGAGGCGGATTACGTCACCTGGGGGGAAAAGTCCCTGGCCGATGTTAACAAGGTGAACACAGAGATGCTGAGGCAGCTGCAGCCCGTCTTGGATCAGTTGAGCGCCGAGATGCGGCCGTTGCCAGAGGAGAGTGCGCAGCTCAAGTGCCAGCTGGTGCACATGGACTTGTTGGGGAATGTGCTGTTTGAGGATGGGCTGCCGCCTGGTATTATCGACCTCACTCTTTATTGGCGGCCTGTGCTCTATGCGGAGGCTGTTGTGGTCGTCGATGGTCTGACGTGGTGGGGGGACCTTGGGCCGAAACTGGTAGACATGTATCTTCAAGATTGGGAACTTGAAGACTACCAGGAGTCTTCGGAGGTCCGCGTGCAGCTGCTTCTCAGGGCTTTGTACTGGCGCTATCTTACTTTTGCGATTGATCCGGATCTGGAGTGGGTCAGGATTCACCTGCCACGGGCAGACTTTAAAGGAGCCGCTGATGTGTTATGTGCGTTGGCAGCCTCCCATAGCCGAAGTTGAGCTGAGATATCATCACCTAATGAAATAATCATTCCAGATCCTCCTATCCGTTGTAGTAATCTTATTGAAGACTGAGTAGCACATACTCCTGCACTCAGCTAGGAACTTAACACAGCACGTCGTACCACTCTGGACCCGGCAACACTTCTCGATGAGAGCCATCGACACTCTTAGACTCCTTCTCATCCGCACCGACCTACCCCTTGCGCGATGTTCTCTCCGAGGCAATTCTGTTTGCGTTCCCAGACCATCACCGTCCCTGCAACGGCTGTAAATGATGCTGGCCATGAAGGTTTTGTCAAAGACGCTCAGCAGGTAGCTAAGGTAGTTGTGGTAAACGCGAGCCAGGGATTTCAGGAATTCGGCACTGTTCAGACATCGAGTAAAACAGTTTGGGCCCCTATTTCAATGAGCTCTACAAACTAAACCACGGATGAGCCAGCACCGCCTCTGCTGAAGGACGCTTCGACACATCGAGTTGCAAGATCCACCTCATCATCTGCACCACCTCCTCGACCTCCTCTTCGCCCATATCATCCGGCTTGAGGGCCCGAAACTCATTCTCCAAAGGGGAAAAGTCACCTGGATCAACGAGCGAGAAAGAAGACCGACTCTGACCTGCCTCGGAGGTGGGCGAATCTGGTGGAGTGGCCTCATCCTCGCCGTTGCCGTCGTTATCCTCACCATCGCCGTTGTCGCTGTCGCCGCGATCCTCGTCCCCAGAGTCACCAATACTACTTCCATCACGACCTGCAGCAATCCTAGACTCCTCTAGTCGCTTCCCGTCCGGACCGTAATATTGATCACGACGCCGCCAATGCGCAGCGAGTGCCTCCGGCAGCGGGCCCAGTATCTCAGACACCTGGATGAGATGCTCGTCGTTGGTCTGCTCATCGGATCCCGCGTATCCATCCAGGCTCTCGAGCCGCATGAACAGCGCCCGTCCTGTCAACAACTCAAAGACAAGGCATCCGAACGCCCAGATATCGACTCCTTTCCCAAAGGGAATCTGGGCGGTGATGAGGATGGCCTCAGGCGCCCGGAGAGCCACTGGTGTAACGACGGTGGCAGGCGGGTTCCGATCAAAGAATGCGGCGCCGAGATCGGCGAGTTTGACCACAGGGTCAAGCTGAAATGACACAAGTTCCTGGAGCGGCGACGGCTCCAAGAGATATAGAGGTGCCCAGCGGTCGACCTTGCCGTCGAGTCGGCGGAGTAGGTAGCCTTCACTTGCGGGCTGCTGGAGACCAAGGGCACTGCTGTCATCGGGAGGCCTCCTGAGTGACGGGATGGTGATGTTGGCGAGAATATTACCAGGGTGGAGGTCGCCGTGGACGATACCCTGTTGATGAAGGGTATGGAGTCCGAGAAGGGTGTCACGGAGGACCCGGTGGGCAAGAGACTTAGGGAAACGCGGCCGGCGGTCCCAAGGCTCGAGGTTCTGGTCCTGGAATTCAGGTCGACGCTTCAGTAGGGCACTGATGTGTGGCCCCATCGGATCCATGACCAGACAGGTATGGCGTCCATTTGGCCCAAGCACTTCAAAGGAATCACGGAGGCCGACTATATGGCGATCATAAATCTCTGAAAGAGACCGGTATACAGCCAGATTGCGGTCGACAGTATCCGAATCCAAGCGCGCCACAGGAACCTTTACGGCAGCGAAACAGTTCGAGCTTTGATCGACGGCAAGCCAGGTTGTCGAGAAAGCGCCGTAGCCGAGTTTCCGGATGATGCGGTACCGTTCGTTGAGCACGTCACCCAGTACCACGGGATGGTAACCTCCCGGGTGGTACGACTCGCCCCATTCGCATGCGGTGCCGTTCGTCTCAAAGCGCCAGTCGGCCTCATCCCGGGGATCTCGGTTTGACGGGGTGCTGGGAGGGGAGTCGGGCGACGCCATGGAATGAACTTTGAGATATTGCAGAAAATAAGGGCACGAAATATTGGGAAAGGGATTTGCTCGTGGGGGGTTTCGGGGGCTTCAAGGCCGCTGCTGGCTGCATAGAATGTGAAGGCGGAGTGCGACGGATGGAACGAAGAGGGGAAATGGCTGGAGCCCTAAGCCCCTAGAGCCAACCGCGCGACAGTGCACTATCTATTTTGGCTGGAACAGGCTAGAGGTACTCAATAACCGTGTGGCTGCAACGGATTGCGAATGTAAACTGCTGTCTCGAGCGACCACAATCAACACGAGACGACCGAGGTCAAAGGCGATATGTAAGATATACACAAGGCTAAGAAAGCACCAGGCCACCGAAAACACAAGCCGCAGCCAGGGCAGTCTGCACGGTGCGAGCGGCTCCCACCCTTCCGCTACTCGTCGATGTGGGGACTCTGGTACTGGCCGTAGTTGTAGTCGACGAGAACTGCTTCGAGGCCAAGCTCGCCAGACGGCTCGAAAGGCTACTCGCAACGGCGCTGTCGATCTTGACTGCGCAAGGAGTGCCTTGAGCACCAGTGCCGGTCTGGAGACCGAGCGGGCAAGTCGTTGCGCTGATCGTGGTTGTCGCCGCCGCCGTTGCAGCATCGTGAGTGAACTGGGCGACTTGGTGAAATTGCGGGCATGCGGTGGCCTGCAGAATGTCGACATCCGCCGCGCCGGTGAAGTCCGGACCCAAAGGACCGTCGCCACCCTTTTCGGGATACAACATTGAACATGAAAACCCCCTTGTTCTCCACACGGCCGGTTGAATTGCAGGCGCTGTCGGCGTAGGACCAGGACCCGGTCCAGCGCAGCAGGTATCTAGCATCATACAGCTTCCCGGGCTTGCCATCGGTGTGCCACGTGGTGTAATTGCTGACAGCGATGAGAAATGTCGGATCCGCAGCCGAGGCGCCTTGAAGCGTCTCGAACCGTCCAATGGCGAAATCAATTCCCCCTCCGTCGTTCCAGTTCACAGTTCCGTCGCTTTGCAGCATCCACATCTCAATGTTCCAGCGCCACACCCAACTCAGGTTGCCGACTGTCGAGGTCGGGAAGTTCTGCACGGCCAAAACGAAGGGAAACGTCCAGTTTTGCATGCGCATATATTTGTCGTTGCGCGGGAAAACGACGTCAACCTCGAATGGTTGAGTGGTGATATTCGGCGGGATCGGCTGCAGCGAGCTGGCAACCGTGACCCCTGCCAGAGCCAGGGCGATGATGGTTTTCCAGCACGGATTTTCCATTTTCCTGTCTTGTTGCGTCTTAAAGAAGTCCGCTAAGAATCCGGATAAAGCGGAGACAGCTTCTCATGATTCAAGCCCGGGAAGAAAAGGGGTTGAGCTATGGGAAAGCACCTGTGAAAACGTCTTGCGACCCAGTTCAAGGGCACCGCGTTGGTTGAGAAGCTCGCACTGCCTCGAGGCAGAATTGGCTCATGTTTAGCCCACGTGCTCTTGTTATCTGGCTAGACCGGCAGCGGTTGAGTGAGTCTGGCTCTGCTCCTGTGCTGGTGCAGACCTACCTGGTAACCAGGTGGCTGGATGCAGAACCAACAGACAACCAAGCCACACTAACGTTGGCAACAGAACCAATAGAATCAACAGCCCGTCCTCGAGAGTGGAGTTAATAGCCCAAGCTTATTAGAAAGCATGCCCCCTGAACGCCCTGCATGGACTTTGTGTATGCGATCAATGATCAAGGCCCAGCCCCCGATGCCTGGCTGGCTCGCTCGCCCCCGAGGCTCTGATTCAACAGCACCAACCAACGAGTGTCACAGTATGCCATAGCAATGCCGCAAAGAAGACGCAAGGTTGCATTCGGGCACGCTTGCCTGCTGGTGAGACTGTCCGCTTTGCCCAAACGGGGCAGTTTTGAGAAAGCCTCGCGCAGTCGCCGTCCAAATGTCGGACCGTGGGCGGCAGGTCTGGAGCACAACTTAAGGGTCTCCCGAGTCCTTCTTCGATATCTGTCCGTCTTGTGCTTGACATCGGCCCGAAAACAATGATTAAATGATACACGGCGATTCGCAGCCGGCCGGCCCTTGTGACGTGACCGACGTGGCCGACGTATATCGGTGGCTCGTCAAAACACGCCGTGGACGCGTGAAACTGCGGCTGGGCGGGCCGATGGGTATGACATACCATGATACCACAACTGTCCGCAAAGTGGTGGCCAAGAAGTCGAGGGTCTTAAGGAAATGTTTCGTTCAAACTCCTACAAGACTTTGTAGGTTCACATTTTCAAGCAGCAGTTGAGTTCCTCCGCCAGAACGACCGCCCGAGCCGCAGTGCAGATCTCCTCCACGCACCATGCCAGGTCTACTTTGCATCAGAAGGATTTGGCCAAGAAATTGGGGAACGCGCTCCGGTACGAGCATGTTCTCCGCAAGATTGCCGCTGTAGCTGTGAATAAGCACAGGGACAACCCGGTTGGGAATTAGCTGAGTTAACAAGTGATCTCGGTAGTTACAAATGACCTCGCGGGGGTAGGAACGGAGCCGACTTGGTTGCCGGTCGCGGCCGCCGATATGGGCAAGCTTGTTCTCCTAGCATTCCGCCAGTAGCCCTTTGTAAGGTTCCCAGTTCAAAGTCAGGAGGTTCCCGCTTGGCTTGCGGCTGGCTCGCGGCCAAGGCTTTCCAACAGGCGCACTGCTCTCTCGCCCGCCTCTTCATGGGTGTCCTCATTCAGCCAGAACGCCGAAGGCGGCATGAACCTGGGATCGTCCCGGTATGTCTTCACCAGCCATTCAGCCGCCGAGGTCGGGTCGTCAATCCACCGCTGGGGTATCCAGTGTATCCATTCGTAGTTGGCCCCGTACCCCCGCGGCAAGGGCCAGAGCCGCTCGATGAGGGACGGTGGCAAAGGGCGCGGGTTCCGCTCTCTCGTACGCGGGTGTTTGTCGTAGCTTGGGGTGAAGTCGTAGATGTATACGTTGTTGAAGTCGATGATAACGGCGGTGCCGTCAGGCTTGACTATGACGTTGCGGGCTTCAAGGTCCTGGTGTCGCACGGCGGCGTGCCACCAAATGAAAATGTCGGCCTCGTAGATGCTCTTCAGTACACGGATCCGGAAATCTTCAGATGGGAGCCGGGTGTAGTCGACAGCTCGGCCATGGTCATTCTCGGCACGTGTGATTATGTCGAGCATGCATTCGCCCTGGACGAGTTCGATGAGGATCATACGAACCCACCGCTCACCGACGGGGAAAGTCCACGACCCGTGGTAGGCCGGTACGAAGCCCATCCCGCCAATAGCAGGCTGCATGGTCCTATAGGCCCAAGCTTCGATGGAATAGTCCCTGTCGGCAAAGGACATGCAGTCGTTGTAGTCGAAGATCCCGGGGCCGGGATCGCCGAGGGGATAGTCGACTCCATCGTAGATCTTGGCGATATACTCGGTAGACCGATCTTCATCGAGAAAGCAGGTGACCACGTGGGCTCCGCCTCGGTGCCGGATGGTTTTGACACCCGTTACAGTTAAGGCGCGCTCAGCAAAGGGGAGGTCGAGCGAGCCCGGCGGGCTCGTATCCAAGGGCGGGTTGGCGAGCGCAAACTCGACGCGGTCAATCTCCCACAGGTCCTGGCCTTTCCAGCGGCTCCAGTCGACGGGTGGGCGGGGACTTGGCCCGTAGGCGCCGGTGAAGGGCTCGGGGGTACGTGTTTGCGGATGCGGAGGGTTGTATTGACGCCGTATCGTGTGCTGATGTCGTGAGTCTCCATTGCGGTGAGAGGGTGATGTAGAATTAAAACTGGGCCGAAGATATTGGAACTTGGAGGGTTAAATTTGTGATCGGAAAGGTGAATGGAGATATCAATGACGTAAATGTAGGTACCTTACCTAGCCTGAGGTAAGTGCAGGAAAAGAAGAGGCGCCGGGTTCAAGTGTCGGCCGCGTCCGGTCGTTCAGGGCTTCACGTCGTGTTGGGAAATCGGAACTGCAATCGGCGGCCACGCAAGGTTTCCTCCAACCCTGGCTTGGTTGGTTAGGTTGGTTCAAGCTGGCGGGCTGGCTGCCAGTGGCGGGCGGTCCGACTGGTTGTTAGCTGTTGGCTGTTGGTTGTTTGCCCAGGAGGAGAATGTCACAGCCCGAAAATAACGTTAGGACTAAATAACGTACCGAGTTAAGTTCTATGCCAATCACCTAGAGCCCCTGTCCCTGAACAACACCATACCTCACCAACCCAAGTACGGCTCCAAACAAACAAGCAACCGGCGGACTGACTCCGAACCAGCAGCCACCCACATAGCTCGTCGCCGTAACAACTACCCACCACGGATCATTCGCCAGACTCGTGCCGTTGACGAAGCCCTCGTCAATCCACCCAATTTGCCACAGCCGATACACAGCAGTGTAAATCAGCCCGACAGCCGCAGCATTCAGCCCCCTCAGCGCGCTCTTGACCCATCTCCATCCTCTGATCGCAGCCCACACACCCATAGTACCGTGCATGGTCACCAAGCCAGGCGCAAAAATACCCAGAAATCCCAGAACAGCACCCAGAACGGCCGAGTGCCCGCCGTTGATCGCAGTCAGCGCGCCCAGGTAGACAGCAAAGTTGAAGTTCGGCCCCGGAAACCCCTGGATCAGCGCCAGGCCGATCAAGAAGTCTCGCGGCGACACCCACCCCTCGGCCACGACGTACTCGCGCAAGAGCGGGATGACGACGGGCCCGCCGCCGAAGATGATGGTGCCGGCCAAGTACATGTTGCTAAACAGCCTGTAGAGCAGCGGGTTGTTGGGTATCACGCCGCGAGTGATCATCACGGCGACGAAGGACACCAGGAACAAGGCGATGATGAGGAGGCCCCATTTCCATGTGAGCGGGAGTCGGTGAGACTCTGGCACAATTCGTTTGTCCTCCTTCCCCTCCTTGTTAGTTTGGACCGGCGATGGTTGGCGGCGAGGAGACGGCGGTGGGGAAGCAAGTGCACTGGCGTCGGCTGCATCCCGGTTCGACACCGGAAGCCCCCCGGCGAGGCGATTGCGCGTCTTGGACGAACCTGTCGTCCGCACTGATGCTGGCCGAGCAATAGCGGCGTGAGATGCTGACGGCTCTGCCTCCAACTGCTCTTGCAGCTCGAGTTCCTCGTCATTCTGGGTTCCCCTCTCGGCCTCCGTCTCGGGCACCTTCTTCTTATTCCGCCGAAACAGTCCAGCCACCCACAGCACAGGGGGATGGAGCCACCGAAAGTCGTAGACCACCGAGATGATCCCCGCGATGAGCATGAGGAGAGGGAAGTACCACAGCGCATTGTACAGCAAGCCCGCTGCTGCGCCCAGAAAGACCAGGAGTCTCGTAAGCTTATCAGTGATGGCCTTCTGCGCGAGTTGGACTGCCGCAAGGGCAATGATGCCAACAGTCGCAGCGTTTAAGCCGGACAACAGCGCATAGACCACGCGGGGGAGCGTCTCGCCGATATTCGAGACACCCACAGCGAGCCCAAACATTCCCAGAGCTCCTGGTAAACTAATAACCAATCATCGTTAGGTTGTCTCGCTGGAAAGAGGTGGGGGAACAAAGACAGGGCGATGGCCGGGTTACCTCCAAATCAAGAACCCAAACACGGCCGCAGGGAACCCATCGTGGATCAGGTTGATGCAGTAATGCATCTTTGTGCTACC
>FTCU01001106.1_pt1 | contig 13955 bp, 18 predicted proteins | sample 1639521 | NCBI WGS metagenome assembly FTCU01 (sample SAMEA3914864, study PRJEB12502) | metagenome | biome: forest; material: soil | place: USA | collected 2012-03-12 | depth 0.3 m
CAACCCCCCTCCCAACAACCACCACCACAATCACCCCCACCCCCGCCAACAACGACACCGACACCGACGACGACACCTCAGTAGACAAAACAATCTCCGACTGGCTCGCCGAGCCCTCCAAACCCCCCTCCCCGCCAAAACCCTCCCCGCCAACCCTCTCCCACGCCACCGCAGACGGCACCCCCATCTGCCGCGACCCAGGCATCCTCTCCCTGTCAACAGAGCTCGGCCTAGGCGGCTTCAGCCTCACCTCCCCTTCCCACGCCTCCACCTCCCCGGGTTCGAACGAGATCGACATCACCACGCCGGGTAGGAACGGGAGTACCATTGATGTGGCGATGGAGTGGTTTGTTGGGGGGCAGTCGCCTGATGCGTCAGTTTCTTCTGGTGGTGTTGAGGGAAGCAGTGGGAGGCAGGCGGCGGTGGTTACGCCTGTGACGTTGGATGAGCTGGTGCAGAGTGTTGAGGAGGCTGTGGGGTTGGCGAGGGCTAGGGCGAGGGCGAGGGCGGCTGTTGTTGCTGGGAATGGGTCGGGGGTGGGTGGGGGCGAGGGGAGGAATAGGGAGTTGGATTTTTTGGTTTTGTGATGGGAGCGGGGGATGGGAGAGGGAGGGAGAGGTGGAGGTGGTTGGTTTTGTTTTGTTGGTTGTTGAAATGAAGGGTTAAATAAGCGTGAGGTTGTGGGGGTTGATGATGATTACGTTTTTGGACATGTCTTGATGCCGGTGTAATGTATAGATGCCCTGAGGGGATAGTAGAGGAGGAGATGATGAATCAAGCTGGCTTTCGCCTTGTCACTTGCAGTTGACAAAATGGTTTTCTGTGATGTTGTGTCTGCACCCCACTGTCTAGGTACGGGTCGTTGTGGGTGCAGCACTTGGACAAAACAACAGGCTTTCTGTCTGGTTACCGCTGAACCACTGATCCATATCCCTCCCTTTCTTGCAATCAGATACCTCTGCGGTTGTCAAGCTATGAATCATGCAATGCAGCTCCCGCTTGTTATCCCTACTAATTAGGCCCACACAGGTGACCTTCCATCGACTTGGCCCGATTTCCTGGACCCCAGCTGCGGCACTTCCCGCAAATAGTCTGACAGAATTCGGACGGTCTCCGGTTGGGTACCGGCCCGACGAATGACAAGTCTAGATCGACGACAACATGGACACCCTTGCACTGGGAATCGTCAGCTTGGCTCTCTGGTGGCGAGAACTCGGCGATGTCCGAGACTATTGATGCTCAGCTTCGGAACCGATTTGGCTGAATCAGGGTTGTCGGCAATGACTTTCGCAGTATGAACGTTGAAGTTGGGGCTTGGTGGAGTCTTGCAAAAGGGGAAAAAATGGTGAGACCTTAGTGAGCCATTTCTAGTTTGGTCAGGAGTGTTTGCTCAGGTTTCCAGATATGCTTGGCTACCTAAGGGTATTATGAAGAGTCGTCAGCTAATTAGTTAAGGGATATGCTAGGTATAAGTGTGAGTTATCGTTACATGTGTCTGCATCCTAGAGTGTGCTGGGTTGTCCAGAACCGTGGGCGTGCTCGACATGAAGTGGAATGCGGCTGACCAAAAAGAGATCCGCGAGCTGGTTCGAAGGGAGACCTTCTCCCACCCGTAGAAAATAAACCCCCTCCGCCCTGTGGAAGGAGTTCTCTTTGCCCCGACCGAGGCGCGATAGTCCTCGACTCCTCAGATTTGCGACCTCAGGAAGTGAAGAAACTTTCCCAAGGGATGCGGCCACCCCAACCTCTCATCGCAGCTGTCGCTCTCGACGTGTTGCAAGAGCGCGCTCATGAAGGTGAAAGGCTTGCTGCAGGTCGGACATTCGAAATAGTAATCCGAGCTGTCCTCGCAGCTGTACTTTTTTGACTGATAGCATCTTAACGCGATGTTGTCGACGCGATCACGATCCGCCCCAGACTCGCAGGTGCCGGCCTCAAGATGCAATACCATGGCCGACTCGGAGATGAACATCCTCGTGCATCCCGGACACTCGACGTCTTGCAAGGCGTGGGTTTGCATGTGCTGGAAGATGTTAGCCGACCGGTGCTTTGGATTCAGGGTGACTACTGACGCTGTTCAGATTTGAAGGAGCCGTGAAGTACTCGCGGCAGATCTCGCACATGTTGTGTACGTCCACATCGTGCCGGGTGAGCTCGCAGGGACTCAAAAAGTCAAGCTTGCAAACCTCGCAGTAATTGTGATCGTGCTCAATGTGCTCATCCAAGTCCCACTTGAACAAGAAGTCAGGCCGATCGGACTCATCGGAGCATATCTCGCAAACGTTATGGGAGCTGGAATCGGCCAAGTGACGCTGCTTGGCAGACGGTGAACTGAAGTATCGTTGGCATCGTTCGCAGTACGTGTCGGGGTGCCATATCCGATCGTGCAATTCCCTGTCGGACTGGGTCCTGAAGGCTCGCCTGCACTCTTCGCAACACGCGTCGGGATGCTTCGCCAGAGCATGCTGCTCCCATGCGGACCAGGAGCCGAAAGCTCGCTGGCACAATTCACAAGTAGTGTGACAAGTCTTGTCGGGGCGCTCGGCCGGAGCAGGAGCAACAGTCGCAATCTCAATCCGGCTGGGGATGCTGGCTTTGGAGAGAGCAAGGCGGTCTGGAGCAGGAGCAACAGTCTCGATCTCAACCCGGCTGGGGATGCTGGCTTTGGAGAGAGCAAGGTGGTCTTTGAGGTACTGGACAACGGCGCGGTGGTTGTGTTGGTTGCTGCCCAGAGTTTTCAGGCGAGCAGTCGCAAGCAGCGCGGCATCAACCGACTGGTTTAGCCAATCGCCCAGCTGTTTGTGAGCGATTCTAGCTGCCATATCCTTGAGGAGGTATGATTTCCACATGAAGAGGCAGTCTTCTCCGAGACCGAAAAGCTCCATAGTGATGGCGCTTTCGCTCGGTGGGGGTTCGGCTACCATCTCGACGCGCTCTTCGGGCGTGTCATGCGAGGTCGTAGACGAGGCCGTGGACGAGGCCGCACGCTTGGTCAGAATCGATTGAACTGCGAGTTCGCGCGTGGGCAAGACTGGCTCTACGAGCGCCGGAGGCTCAGGAGCGTCGGGGTCGATGTGCTCCCACAGACCCAAATCGCTGGCCATCGCTTTGAGCCCGAGATACCATCCTGCCCAGTCATCGTGGCCTTTGAGAATGACTGTAGTTACAGGAGGGGTAGCGTAAGGAGGAGAAGAGCCGCATATGAGCATGATCGTTCACTCTGCAAGAAGGTTCCGGTTTGAGGAAAGACTGGACAGTTCCTACGAGTTCAAGACGCGTCGTTCTGAGAAAGGAGCGGAGCTGAGAGCGCTAGGCCACAATGGCTCGGGCGCCCCACACTTGGAAAAAGCAACAAGACGCCGAGCCTGCGGCACTGATTCGTGGGATTCTTGGGTGTTCTGCCAGCCGCTCCTGGAGTTCTGAAACCAACGCGGCGGCATCATCCAGACGTCAACACTCAACCACCCGTGGGTCCGTGCATTTGCTAAATCAGCCACCACTCTCCTGCAGAGAATGCGCCCTCCGAGGCTGGCGCTCAGTCGGAGCTCGCCTTGGACAAAGCTGTCACTCACATTCAGGTCCCGCGCCAACCCATGCTGTAGAAACAGTTGCAGCACCCGCATGTGAGCTTGGGCACGTGCTTTTGGATTGTGGCTTGTGGGGGTTTGGGGGCGGAGAAGGGAATGATGGTCCTCGCGGCTTCTTCCGGACATGTCTCGTGAAGTCAACAAGCCTGGTCTCGAATCGCGAGCTAGGAAAATATCTATTGCCATCTATCTTAGATCACGCGAGAGCCAGCTTGCAAAGGAAACGCAAAACCGGTGTATAGCTATCAAAATCCTCGCCGCACGGTGATTCTCGAGGGCGTGGTCCCGCCATCGTCCCGACTTCCTACTTGTTCAGGGACCTATAGCAGGATATTCCCTGCTACAATCTTTCCCTGGCCTTTACTTTCCTGTCGTGGCCTTGCTTCCACCAATGCCTCCCGATCCGGATCCCGTCGTCGAACTGACGGTCAGCCCACCCGGGCTCCCGCCTTGGTTGCTGCTGCTTTGAGAGGAGCTCGAATCCTTGGTTGAGGCGCTGCTGACTGCCGGGCTGATTACAATGCTTGGAACCTCGGGTTTGTCGCTGGTAGTGTTTGTGCTGGACATCTTGATCGTTTTGAACGACGTGTGAGGAGATTTTGTTGTGCTGGTGTGTGCTGAACGGCTGGAGTGACCTACGGAGGTGTTTTATGCAGAAATGGGTTTGTGGCAAGTGAGGTGTGGGTTGACAGTTTGGAACGGCGGTTGGAATGGCTGGTGATGAACTGGGTGTCTAGAAGTGCTTGTTGTGATGTCGGTACCAAATGCTGGTGGTTGACGGTGTATATATGCTCAAGACAGCAAGGGGATAATTTATGCCACTCGGCTAACAATGACAAGCCCTTCATGTTTTCTGTCAAAGGACAGTGAACAACGAGCCCGTTACACATGCCACCATCCTCAAAGCGGCAGCTGTATCGGCGCCTTTGAGGACGCCTTGACCGAGGAAAGGAGGCAGTGCGGCCACATTCCAGCCAGATTAAGTACGGCACCCATGCCACGGGTTAAACTGCAGTGGCCTCACGTTTCGCAGTCTAGGCTGCCCCCGTATAACCGTGCATGTACAATCTCGGGCGGCGCACCTGTCCCAGGGCGTCACTGTCAGCATATAGAACCCTAACCCCAACAATGACTTCGTAAGTTCGTCATACACTCCCCGTTGACTTGGACATATTTGCTTTTGTTGGTCATCTTGGCGCTCTCAGACCACTCCCCAACACGTACTGATTCAGGTACCTACGCTATAAGCCCCTCCTCCCCTCACCTGGGCTCCGCAGGCTCTGCCGCTCCTCCGACATCATCCGTTTCACGGTCCAACAAGTCCTCACCACAGTGCCCCCCTCGGCGCGTCCTCATCGCCCCTTTTCATCAACTCACTCGCCATGGAGGAAAAGGTCCGCTCGTTCAACAACCTCCCACGGCCGGAGCTGACGCCCAGTGGCTTGCCCAACCACTGGGTCTTTGGCGTTTGCCATGTCGAAATCTATCCACATGGAGACCTGGTTATGGCCGTCCACCCACAGAGCTCATTCCTTCTTCAAGCCGACCGAGCGCAAATCCTGTCGTTGGGAACGGCAGCTGACAAGGCTGAAGCCACCATTCCGTGTCTCCTGGATGCATTCATCACGGGTGCTGTGGATCCTCAGGCCCGCCAGCCCACCGACCCTCCGCCGTTTGCACCTTGGACCTGGTCCGCCCTCGATTCGGAGACTGCCGAAGCCATCCAGAACGCGCTCAGAAACCACGGAGTCAGACCCGAGCTGTGCCAGGTGGGCATCTGCTCTGCAGAGGAGCGGGATGATTTGGAAACAGCCCGAGCCCTGGTCTTCAAGATGTTGCTGAAGGCTGTGTTTCCTCGCTTTCCCACAAGGCTCGATCCAGGCGATTCCACGAGATGCCATGGCTGTGGCATGCTCGCTGAAAGCTTTTTCCAGCCACTCAAACCGTGTGCAAGATGCCAGATCGCTTTTTATCACTCGAAGAAGTGTCAAAAATGGCACTGGAAAGGTCACATGCACCTTTGCTTCCCTCCCGGCAGTGTTCCCGACTTCCCCCCCTACACGTACTACCACGGCCGTGCACGTTCGGATCTGGCCGCTCTGGCACTGATGAGGTCACTCAATCTTCACCCGCCTCCACTTCGAGCCAGATTAGAGTAGGTCTTCCCCTGAACATAAGGTCGGAGCAAAGCAGCTGACGCAACTCCCCTAGTCTGCCTCTCTACCGCCTGGTTCTCACTGGCCAAGACACGCCGGAGAATATGCTGCTGCTATTTGGCCCGCAGTGGGAAGGCCTGGATATGAAGGTGGATCTCGAGAGAACCCGCCTCGAATGTCTGCTCAACCCGCCCCCTGGTTCTTCAAGCCACGCCAGGACTGCTGTGCTGGACGATGGGTCCCTTAATCCATCTCCACGACCGGCAACCGAGGCTGAACAGAAAACGGTGGACAAAGTTAGAGAGATGCAAGCATTGGTCCAGCAGAGAGTTGGTGTTGGAAAAAAGCCATCTCCAGCCGACATGCGGGCCATCCTCCTGGAGAATTTTGGAGTAGACATCCGCTTGGAGAAGTTTGGAGACCCCTGTTCCACGGAGTCTGAAATCTACGTTCTGGCGACGAACACAATGGACCTAGGTATTCCTGTTGGCGGGCACAGAGCTTGACAGCTTCCGATCGAATGATTTTCAGGGAGGTTTGCGGAGGCTCGGGGGTATTGTTGGGGATAACTCGAAAACTTGCTTAGGAGTACATCAGCTAAATCAGTTGACTGCGCATCTCGCAGCATGAAACTTTCTACGAACTATCCGCTCCTCACGCAGCGATTCCTTCTTTGCAAGTGTCTTCTTTCGGTGGAGGTTGAGGGATGAGGAAGGAGTGCTGAGCAAGAACTGTGAAACGTCATGGTCATGACCACCAAGCCAAACACTTCGATCCAAGCCGGCGAAAAGAAACACTGTATTACAGCAACCAACTTGACAGCAGAGGACTCCATTCCTCCCTTTCCTCACCTCCGTACACCCCCACCCACGCATTTCAGACACACAGCTCGGTCAAAACAACACCACCACCCCCCCAACAACACAAACCACCCACCGCCACCTCACCACCCTCACCCCCGCAACAGCAGCCGCCGAAGGCGCAGAAGTCGTCGGCACCGCCCTCCCAGTCGTCGAAGACGACGACGACGCCGTCGAAGAAGTACCCGACCCGCGGGCGCCCGACCCCGAAGGGTTAGGCAAGTCATTAGAACCGCCAGTCTGCTGCGGCGTGGTATTCGACGTCGCCGACGTGCGCAGCGACAAGGCGTCGGTGCTCGCAGAGCTGGCGGGGCTGCTGCCCCCGCCTCCAGAGCCGCCAGAGCCGCCGGGGGCCTGGCATTTGTTGTCGGCTGTGCAGGTGTTGCCTGAGGGGCAGTAGCCTGCGCCGCCGGGGCAGCAGACGCTGCCTGTGGGCATGCAGCTGGGATGGGTAGGTGGTTAGTTGTTGGGTGTGGTTCGGCTGGAGGTGTGGGGGGTGGGAAAGGGGGGGTGGGGGGTACCCGTTGCCGCAGACGACCTTGCCTGCGTCGCAGGTTGGGCCGGGGGCCTGGCATTTGTTGTCGGATGTGCAGGTGTTGCCGGATGGGCAGTAGCCGGCGCCGCCGGGGCAGCAGACGCTGCCGGTGGGCATGCAGCTGGGGTTGTTAGCTGTTGGCATGGTCGAAGGAGGGAAAAGGGGAATACCCGGTGCCGCAGGCCACCTTGCCTGCGTCACAAGTGCCGGCGGCGGGCTGGCACTTGCCGTCGGCTGTGCAGGTGTTGCCTGCGTTGCAGTAGCCTACGTTGCCAGGGCAGCAGACGCCGTCGGAGGGCATGCATCTGGGATGGTTAGCTATTGGTTGTGGTTCGGATGTGTGAGAGATAGGGGAGGGGTGTACCCGGTACCGCAGACGACCTTGCCTGCGTCACAAGTCGGGCCAGGGACCTGGCATTTTCCGTCGGCTGTACAGGTGTTGCCTGCCGGGCAATATCCGGCTCCAGAGCAGCAGACGCTTCCGGTTGGCATACAGCTAGGACCATTAGTGTCAGTCTCAGTCTTGGAGAGGGGAGGGGGGTCTATACCCAGTTCCACACACTACTTTGCCCGCGTCACAGGTAGGACCAGGAGCCTGGCATTTGGCGTCGGCGGTACAAGTGTTACCTGCTGGGCAGTATCCAGCGCCAGAGCAGCAGACACTGCCGGCAGGCATGCATCTAGGGCTGTCAGTCCCGGTACCGAAAAGGGGTAGGAGGTGCTGTACCCAGTTCCGCAAACCACCTTGCCTGCGTCACAGGTCGGGCCAGGGGCCTGGCATTTGGCGTCGGCGGTGCAAGTATTGCCTGCAGGGCAGTACCCAGCGCCAGAGCAACAGACACTGCCGGTAGGCATGCATCTGGGATTGTCAGTGTCGGTATTCAAGAGGGGGAGGGGAGAAAAGGGGGCATACCCAGTTCCGCATGCCACCTTTCCTGCGTCACAAGTAGGGCCGGGGGCCTGACATTTGCCAGCGGAGGTGCAGGTATTTCCTGCCGGGCAGTACCCAGCCCCAGAGCAGCATACGCTGCCGGTGGGCATACATCTGGGGTTATCAGTATCGGGGTTGGCATTAAGGAGGGATGGGCATACCCGGTGCCGCACTGAACTGTGCCTGGGCTACAGGAGTCGGTGTTGCAGGTTTGGCCGGTCTACGAAATACTCCTTATCAGTCTCTTGATCAACACTGGGAAGCGGACGGGCCGTACCCGGCAGCACCCGGTCACAGGCAGACAGTAATAGCCAGGGTCGCAGTATCGATCTCGTCCAAGCCTGTGCATTCATCAGCACACGCACCGCTTATCGGGAAGATTTAGATGGCCTACGCGACGCAACATGCGCTCCCGACCGGCATGCAGCCGGTCCCGCAGGCGATCTCGCCGGCCGTGCAGGTCGCCCGGCGCGCAAACTGGGAGGCCGGGTTCGGCGTCATCTCGGGGATCCTGTCAAGAGGCTCCATGGCGACCTCGCCGGGAACGACCCGGCGCACAAGCATGGAGGCCGGGTTGGGCGAGATCTCGGCAATCCTGTCGAAAGGCTCCAAGGCGAGCCCGCCAAGGAGGGCACGCATGCTTAGCTCGGCGAGACGCATCTTGATGAGTCTCTGCCGTGGCTCTGCGACGGCGGTCTTGGGACTTGCTTGGCACGTGGTGTACCGGGAGACTTAACAGACGCACGATGGCAGCGACGAAGGCAGGCGAGACAACCAAACGCCATACCAGTGACACCACCGCCGAGAAACAAGAAACGACAGACCCCGTCCTTTATGCCCCACCACCACACCACATCGCAGAGCGGCTCAACGGGAGCGCCCAATATGCACATCCAGACCCAGAACTATCAATCTTGGCATGGCACACCTGCAGCGCCCAGCATTAGGTAAGGCACATACTGGGCACCGCTCTGGGACGATTCCCGAAGGCCCGCGCCGGCGGGGCCAGCCCCCATGACGCTGGCCACTCAGCCGGCTGCAATTCGCAGGGTGTCGAGGCCCATCGGATTCAGCTCAAACCTGCTTGCAGCGGCGAGCGCAAGGCTGCCAGGCTTTTTGCCCGCGACGTGGATGTGCTGGAGTGGGTGGCGTGGTTGGTGGGTGGCGAGAAAAGCCACATGGAGTCTGGGCTCGAGACTCAAGCGTTTGCCAAGGAGAGAGCCTTGGTTCTCGGTTATCTTTTCGGATGCGGGGTAGCATTGACGTTGAGACTTGAGAGCGTGGCATGTTTCTGTGCGGAGGAGGAAGAGAAGGCTTTGTTGGAGACCACCGACAAGTTGCTCTCGGCTGCATCTTCGTTTTGTCCAGAGCGTATACACCAGACAGTGAGACGAAGATGTTGTTGAATCAGGTGTGGGAGGGAGAGGGCGGGCCCAACATCTCGATACAGTTCTTTGAGCTATCTCTGTGCAATGGGCATGGTACGTAAGCTTTTGACAAAAGTTTTGGTATTGATCCCATATTTTTCAAGGACGAAATGACTGCAAATGTGGCGCGAGGCGTCATCCAAGTAAGTGGCTTGTCTCAGAGTGGTTCAAGGTGGCCTCGGTGCTGCACTGCATCCAACAGACTCAGCCTTGCAGAAGCCCATTGTCAAAGAGAATCCCGATGACTCGAGACAAGAAGTAGTGGGGCTGAGCCTTCTCGGCTCATTGTCTCGTGGGCGAACTAAAACGAACAAAGGTTGTCTTTGTGGCCCAGCTAGGGAACTGAAGCGGACAGGTCCCTCCGAATGCGTCATTGCTCGAGGGCCGAGGCAACATGAATGAAAGTGTAACCATCCCTTTGAAACGAACTGGTCTCTTTGTTCTTTGATCTAGATATGACATGCGTCCGTCACTCAGATCTTCACTTGAAGTCCAGCAGTAACCACCCATCCTGTCTCTCACTAACACCTCCCCTTTGCTCGACGAAAGTGCAAGATTTCGTTGTGATAGCTGTCTCATAATGGCTCATGTATTGCCTGCTCCGCCAATCATTCCACTTACGGCCCAGGAATTGTTAGACCAAAAAGAGGTCTCCTTCTATTTATCGACAGTCCGGGACAAGGGGCGTATACCGAGGGGCCGGGAGGTCACAAATGAGTGGCACAGCAGACTTGTGCTTCCCAAAGCAGCTCGATTCCACGGCTTGAGGCCGCCACCGAAGCCGGATAGGCGACAGAGACCATGGTACAAAGTGCCTGCCAATCTGTTGGGAGTCGGCCATTGGAACAACAGGGTCGCAGCCAGACTCGCACGGGACCGAATTGACAACAGGCTCCAGCCGTGGATGGTTCAACGGATTCATACGCTCGGATGGGGCGGAAACGGCATCGCCTGTCTCGTCCAAGGCAGGGTCATCCCCGGCGCTCCCCCAGACATTTTTGTTGCCAAATGCAGTCTGAACAACAATGGGCCCTCAAACGCCGCGCTCAGGGCAGAAAGGAGGAAGCAACGGGTTAGTAGACGCGAAACCCGCGCTGCCAAATAACGAGCTGACGGTGTGGCGGACAGGTGTATCGAGGTGCTCTCCACGTCGTTCAGACCAGAGACCCCCCGCCACCGCCGCCGGCCAACCTCGCAAACCCAAATCAAGTACTGCTGCACCTCAACAACTTCATGTTCCTCGACTATCACGCTCGCGGAGACCTCCACAAGCTTTTGGGCACCCTAGCGAGGAGGGCCGACAACCTACCACCTGGACCACAACCTCCGGTGGTCCCGAATCGAATATTGTGGCTGATGTTCCAATGCTGTAAGTTTACTCTCGAGCCCGTTTGATAGTTACCACTCCAGGGTTTAGACCTTGTGAGATACTAACCTCACGGCGGCTCAGTCGTGCAGATGGTGATCGCGTTGGAGCACCCTCCCCGAAGCGACTGGCAAGTCAGTGCCCGAATCCACCACAACGGCTTGTATAACGGGCTACACCCATTCAGTGAACGCATCCCCCCGGACCCTGGGCCCATTCCAGTTCCTCCAGGAGTCCCACTGAATGTTTGGAACGGCGAGGGCGCAACAATCCGGGGCACCGGCTTTGTTCACTTTGACATTGACCCTCGGAACAGTAAGCGATCCCCTGACTCCCAATTTTCAGAGGTCAAGTGACCTCCCGAGTCCTGAACATAGCATCTAATAAAGCGGACAGTCCTTGTTGGCGACAGGCACCATGGTCCTCCGAGTGACCGTCATCTCCGCTTTCCCGTCTTGAAAGTGGGCGATTTCGGCGGCGGAAGGGATATTACCGCCGCTGTCCTCGGTAATAGGTAAGTTCGCCTCCATTCACACCCCATATGATAGGTAACTTGACAATTTCTCAGGGTCATGATGTGGCAGCTTCGGAAGATGTCCAAGTTACAATACTTCACGCCGGTAAGCCGACACACGATAGCCTAGGAGATGGGGTGTTATCTTGCTTATCACTAACTTCGTACTGAATAGGAGCAGTTTACTGCGGAGTGGGATTGGGTGGGCCCAACCAACCCCATCTTCATAGAGCCGCCGTTCGACACAGCAGGCAAGTTTAGCTGGAAGACGAACCTCTATCAGTTCGCACTCGTGAGTAGCTCCCAGGGGAACCCAATTCCAATACAAGAATCTATCTAACGTGACCCCCAACCCGGTCACCACGGGAAGATCATGTTCGCCGCCATCACGCTCAAAGATCCCGTCATTTCCCCTTACCACGAAGAGATTCCCATCCCCGACCCCAACGGCGGGGCAGGACGGATAAAAGCGTGGTCCTACGGGGGCCACCTCTTTCATAAAAACTACAATCACGTCGATCGACACCTGCGGGAGCTGGTCGCGCAGTGCCTGTGCGACAAGCCCGCCCACAGGCCGGACCTGGCCTTCCTCAGAACCACCATCGCCAACCACCTGCAGGCCCAGAACTGGGCGGGAGCTGACAGTAACGCGGCATTGGCACAGTGGATAACGGACAACATTGACAACCCGCCCCCAGTGCCTGGTCAACCACAGGGGCCGCACTGGGTTGATAGATGAGCGTGTAAAGACAAGGTTGCTGTACCCTTGGGAACTCGCCCCTTCGCACAGCGGATCCTAGCCCCAGTACGGATTTCGTGAGGGATGCTTGGAGGAATGATTGTGCCTCTGGGTGAATGCATGGTAGTTCAACACTTGGGATCTCTTGAACTCGGGAAACTGGAAGAAGGGTGGGAGAAAAGGGGCGCAGAACGAGCAGGACAGAGGTGCTTGTAATGCTGATGTGGTGTGTGACCAAATGAACCTTTTTGATATGAGATAATAAATAGATGGATATCGCTTAAACCTAGGTACCTAGTTCACTGATCATGTACAAGACGCATCTCGGGACACCTAAACACAGAGAAACCGCGCCGTCAAAGTTCAAACTCGGCGGTCACGACAGCAAGTTCTACACTGAACTTGTGGGTCAACAGATAAATAAAATAACTAGAAAAAGTGCCGTTAAATCCCCCCCAAACAGAAACAGCTAAGACAAGCCACGCCGCCCGCCATATCGATACAGCTCTATCTCATCACTAGCATGGCGCACCCCCTCCAGCGCCTCAATGTCCGACTCCGTCTTGTCCCCCGAAACATGAGACGCCTGCGGCCGTATCGCGCTCCCTCTCGGCCCCGAAGTCTTGTCGTTGCCGGAACGGAAGCCGAGAGGTCCTCCCGCTTGAAACTGCGAGTCTGGTCCTGCGGGCTCATATGTCTGTCCAGTGGAGACGTTGAAGATCTTGATCTTGCGGAAGAGAGGCGTGAGCGTGGCCAGAGAGGAGGCGGTGATCGCTACGCCAATTTCGACGGTTGACCAGGCGGCGATGGGCTCGTAGGTGTAGAGGTAGTCGGGGTTGTCGAGGACGCCTGACGCATACGGGATGCGTACGATGGATGCGATGGAGGCTCTGGGCACCAGTTAGTAATGAGCAGTCTTGTCTTGGAGTTTGTGGCTACTAGGGGAACACCCGTACATTGAACCGAGTGCCAGAACGGCGCACACAGAGATCTTCTTGCGTGTCTCCATCTTCGCCTTCCACACCAGTGTCGCCGGTAGGATTGGCAGGATCCAGTCGGCCAAGACGTTGAGAAAAACGGCCATGTAGGTCGGGACCGTGGCAAACAGGGTGCTGTTGCACTCGCCTTCGCCCTTGACCGGGCTATAACGAGTCCACTGATACTCGATGGGCCGGCAAGCCATCAAGGCGATGAAGAAGTAGCAAATGTTAAAGACGGTGACGGTGCCCATCAAAATCCAGAGGATAATGCGCTGCCACCGCTGGTGGGAGCATATCCGGAGCAGGAAGAAACCAACGACCAGTTTGACGAGGGCGGAGATGACGATGTAGAAGAGCGAAGCAATCCAACGCCACATGACGGCTTGCGGTCGATCGAGGGGGTCTACATGTTCAATGTGCTTGCCCACGCCGTAGTGGACGCCCAGGAAGGCGACGGCGCTGTAGCCGATGTAAAGGGCCTGAGAGATGTCAGACTCAGAAAGCGAGAGGTCCACTTTAACAAGAGATCATCATACCAAACAGACCATGGCGAGCCAGTCCTCAATGTAGAAACGTCGAAGAATAACACCCATGGAATAACATCGGAGGGAGGTCGACACGATGGTCAAGATCAACAGGAGTATGACGACGGCCTCCAGGCCCGCCCCGCGATCGTCTGACATTCTGGTGATGGTGTCTGACCCGTGGGACGGACTTGAGAGACAAACGCACAGCGTTACAGAATAAGGTATGCTTGGCAAGAAGGATTCGCAGGGGCGGGTGTAAACCGATTTATTCACTTGCATCGAGCGGACGGCGGGTCGATCATCTCGATTCACTGTTGCATTCCTCGACAACCA
>FTCU01000806.1_pt1 | contig 13929 bp, 17 predicted proteins | sample 1639521 | NCBI WGS metagenome assembly FTCU01 (sample SAMEA3914864, study PRJEB12502) | metagenome | biome: forest; material: soil | place: USA | collected 2012-03-12 | depth 0.3 m
ACCTCGAGAGCACTTGCAGCACCTTCTTCGCTTCTTCAGGTTTCTTCGCTTGTTCCTCGAATCCTCCTCTCCACCTTTTTCTTCCCTTTCTCCACACCAATGCGACTTGGCACCACGCACACACGACGATCGACGTTGCATTCTGTCTGTTTGTCTGTCGCAGCTGTGTGATTTCTGCTGCATCTTGACGCCTGTCAACACGTTTCTGAACCTGGCAACACGATACAACGGCCATTGGCCAGCGGCCCAACGGAGCTTGGGCTGTCGCGGACCGGAACCCGGGCGGGGGTCATCGTTAATGTCATGGCCATGGCCACGGTCAAGGTCAAGGTCATGGTCATGGTCAAGGTCATGGGCCGGGGAACCGCCTCCGTGAGGATCCCGCGTCTAGTGTACATACCTCGACGGCTGGTGCTGGTGCTGGTGCTGGTGCTGGGCCGCGGCGGGCCGGGATGCCAAGCAATGCAGTGCGCGTTGCATCTCGACGCCGTGACCGCCCATCTCGACGAGAACCTTGACGGATTCGGCCATGACCAGCAGCCGGGCTGGCCGTTTTGCGGCTCTTTTCTGCAACATGCCGGAGCTGCAGCATGCGCGCGGCCGGCCGATCGTCCCAACAGCGGCCCGTCGAGTCCTGAGCACCCAACCTCTATCCTATCCTCCCGTCCGAACCCGACAAAAGTACAGACGACGCCCGCCACTCAAATCGACATGTTGGCACGACCAGCCCCATCGTCGGTCAACCGTGGGCGACAGCAGCAGGACGACCCCGCTGTCGTGGGGGTCCTTCCGCTGACGGCTGGTCCTGGCAAAAGGTGCGATGCTGATAACGCGCTCAAAATAGCATCCCGGCGGCCCTTCGCTTCAATATCGCGCCCCATAACATCGCTGATATCGACAGGCCAGCGCCGGCATCTCCCACGTTTCCCGTGGGCCTGGTATGCCCTTGCGGGACCCCCAACAAACCCAGCCGGGGCATAGCCGATCTGGCCATGACGTTGCCTTCTCGACTGATAGGAGAGATGTCGTGATACTTGCACCGTGGTATTGCCATGGCGGGAAGCGCGCGTGCACTGCCGGGCCAGCACCCGCGAGTTCAGGGCATGTCGGGGACCCAGGGCCTTCAGGGTAAACACTGTCTCCACCCGGGTTTCGACGTCGGGCGACCCTCTTGATGATCCGCCCGCCGCATGGGGCGCCGGTTTTCACATTGACCTGCCGATCGCATCACCCTTTTAGGAAGTCCGGACCCTGAGCCGGGCGCTCCTCGAATGACAAACCTCGTCTCCTTCCACGCCCCGCGCCGTTGCTCTCACCAGAAGGACAACGCCCCCCTTGTCCGCTCGAGGCCTCCGCCCAGCGGCACGACAGCATCTCAATCGGGGTTGGAAACGTCGTTGCGACCTGTGAGGGCCGATCAGAGATCCATCCCAAGCCCATCTGATGCATCTTGCAACCTCTGTGCTCGGTCCCGTCTCACAGAGGAGACGCGCACGAACTCGAGCGTTAAACTCGAGCCCGTGCGCAATTAGACTTTGATGCGTGGGGAGCCTCAACAGCGCTGCCTCTTTGGGCACGGCTGTGTAGCCTGAGTTTCAATCCCCGCAACGGCCAGCAGGGTTGGACTTGTGGTGCCGAGAGTTGGAGATGGTCTCGTCCTCCCGGGACCCCAAGCCGAGACTGGGCGCCCGCCAGCCAATGGCCTCATCCAGGGCGTCCCGGATTGGGATCTTGCTTCCTGAGCGGCTGTGGCACGGTCGCATGGATGCGTCGCGTTAGCCCTCACTTGTGCTTGGACCTCCCACCAGATCTTTTGGCTGCCACTGCCAACACCAGAGCGGACGGAAAACTCTTGTTGGAATCTGGCGACCCTGGCCAGGGAGTCTCATCCACCAAGACTCGGCATTCCAAATCTCAACAAAGAGCCTAAAGCTCAGAGGACCGGGTGCGCCATACGGCCTTGTGGGTCAAATGACGGGCCGGTCACCGTTATTGGGGCGGCTGGTTGGCGCTGGAGCTTTTCTTCCAGCTCCTTTGGAGAGAGCTGTCAGGTTCCACAGCAGCTCCTGGTCGTCAGCCCAGAGCCCCAGACTTTCTGAGACTTACCCGCGCTTATTATTGACGGCCGCGGCTGCGGGCTGCGGGAGTTGCCAGTCTGCCGCCGCTCGATCATCCCAAGTCGAGGGCTCCACAAGGATGCAGTAGTCTGCAAAGCGGCTTGGCTTTGACTCTCCCTGATAACGTTAGGGGTCAAGGACCCTTGACGTGACAGGTCGGTGGGGTTTCCGTGCAGCACGCCATGGAAACGGCGCCCTCTTCATCTTCACTTCGATCACGTTCCCTCCGCCCCCCCACCAAGGAAACTGTCAGCTGGCCATAGGATATATCTGACCGCTCTAACGGCCAAGGTTTATTATCTGACGTTAAGCGCCCCAGGAATCCAGAACCACAGAACCAGGCAAGGAAGGCCCTGGGCCGCAATGCTGCCCCCCAACTACCGGATCACCGCTTGCGGCGGCACAAGAGCGTTACGGAGCTGAGACCGTCGCTCCGCCCATGGACAAGAGGAAACGTTTCCTTGCCTCTCCCTCGACTCTCGCGCCGCTCCTGTCGCGGATTGCCCATGTCAGTGCGCAGACAAGGGGTGTTCCTGGCACCCCGTTTGACATGGGCCATCATTCGTCAATCGGAAGCCCAAGCTCCTCGGTCGCAGGCCCCCTGACACTCATTACCCGTTTTCTTGTGCCCGCCATGGCCTTGCGACAAGATTGCTGAGGTCCGTTGACGAGTTTCTCGCAGCAAAGAAGGAAACACCGGGGAGGTCCGGAAGGGCTCGTCAGTCCCTTGGAATAATCGCTTCCCTCTTGACCCGTTCGAGGATCGCGGAGTTTCCTTTACCCTCACCTCCCCTCCATCATGACCTGCGCGTCGCATGTCTCCATCCCCCCCAAACACGATACCCCACCACCCCACCTCCCACACCCTTGCTTGCTCCTGGAGCTTCCAGTGCTCCCCGTCCGCTTCCGCAGGTCCAAGGCGGCGCCGTTGGATTCGCCAATGCAAGGTCACACCGATGAGGCGAGAGGCAGATTTACCTCGCAGCATGCCCACGTTGTTCGGGGAGGGGTGCATGCTGCGAGGGGTTTGGGATGGGGGGAAGCAGGAAACAAAGTCGTCCGTCAAGGTGCCCAGCATTGGCAAACTTTTGCCATCTCAAGCTGAACCCCTCCTTGACCTTTCTTGGGCCAGCGGCGCGCGGCACCAAACTAATTAGCTGCCCACGCACATCAGATGAGCGTTGCGCGCCGCCCGGCATGCCTGATGCCGAGCGCTCGTCTCTCGGATTGCCATGCAATCGCCTTTTGAGCTGGCCTGGACGACATGGAAACAAGGCCGAGGATTCCCTCCCGTCTGCGAATACGTACGCACAGAGCATACATACAGCCGAGAAGTGCTTTTGCTTGCGCCCCACACCTGATCCATCCGAAGATCCAGGATCAAGGCCAGTGCGGCGGCGGCGTGCCCTGGCCCGGTGTGTCTACCACGGCCCTTTTGGCACCTGCTTCTTGGCCGGCGTGAATGTGCCCACAGCCCCTACCCGACCCTCAGACGTAGAGTGTCTCCCGTTTTCCTTTCTTATGGACGAGCCCGGCGTTATATTTGCTCTGGTAGCCGCCCTCTGCTTTTCCTCGTTCACACCCTCCCACACACCCCCCTTCCATATTCCCCTGCTCACCTTTCTTCCCCCTTTGGGCCTCTTTTTTCCCTTTCAGTCAGATCTCACACGCCCTTACCCACACGTCCACATACACGTCACTTGCCTTCCCAATGATGACGGTCGCCGATGGGGCTGCTTCAAGCGCCTAAATGACACTGACACCCTCCTTCTTACCCTCCACCCCACAACCACGAGCGTGTCAACCATCAGCCTTCTCTCAACGGCTCACTCTCCCTCACATACAACGCGAGCGACTCGACAGAACCCCAGCTCGGACCATCTGACAGGCTCTGATATTGACCTGGGCGCCATCCTTTTTCCTCGTTTCCGGTCCGGCCGCCACTGCAAACAAAGTCCGATGAGCTTCGCAGGGTCCATCTTATTACGCATTGTTGATCCCGACCCTCTGCCTTGATTCACGCCTCGCCTTGCTTTTGCTTCGACCTCTGGCCGCCTGGGTGGGCCCATATGTGCCGTCGCCCCATTTCTGATATACCCCCATTCCGCCTGCGTCTTGTTGTTTATATAAGTCGGAGCGAATTGCCGGGTCTTTCCTTGCCCTCGGCACAACCAACCAACCCATCTCATCGCCAGCATCAGCTCATCGCCCTCTTTCCCTGGCATCCCGCCGTTGCATTCTGAGGACGGTCCCGCCCAACGTCTCTTTTTCTTCATTTATATACCTACCCGTACGTCCCGCTGCCACGGCTCCTCGTCGTGCCCTGCTCAGCCCCTCATAACGGGCGACCTGACATCCACTCTCAGCCTGCCAGCTATCTCTATACCTACCCGCCACCACTCACTCTCCTGCATCACCTCTCACCCCGTCTCCGCCGGAGAGAGAGAGAGAGAGCGAGAGAGGGCCAGCTTGGCCAGCCAAACCACCAACCAACCGCCTACTCAGACATTAAAACTCACCCACTCACACACATCAGTCACCATGTGCGACTTCATCAAGAACTTCTACATCTACACCTCGTGTATCGACCCAGGCGCCCACTTCTTCGGCACCGAGGTCGAGGGCAACCGCAAGCGCTCGTGTTCGCGCGGGCCCCACGAGCGCTACATCATGTCGCCGGGCCAGTGCCCGCTCTGTTACGGCGGTTGAGAGAGGGGGCCGCACCCCTGCGGGGAGGAGAGAGAGAGGGGAGAGAATGCTAGGCCGGGTCGGGTCGGGTGGCCAGCCTGCGTGTCTGCTGTAATGGACTGGGTGTTGGTTTGGGGCGGGGAGTGGCTTCTCGTCCCGGTCGTGTTTTTGTGTGTGGCGAAGGAGAAGAGGAAGAAGAAGGAGGAGAGGCAGAAGAACGGCTGGGTATCCCCTCGACCCAACGGACCGACAAGCAAGAGAACCGAAACGAAACACAACAGCAAAAGGGCACGTAACCAACAAACAAACAAACATATCGGCAGTGAACCCAAGCCAACCATGGGACTTTTTCCTCGAGGACGAACGGACCGGACCAAATCGAAACACACGCCAACCAAGCACAAAAGAAGAAAAACCACCACAAACAAGCTTCACACCACCACCGCAAAAAACCACACAATCTCTCTCCCCCCTTCTGTTCCCTCGCCACCGACCCGGCCCGCCTCGACGCAGTCCCACTCCCCCCTTCCTCTCCTGCAAGGAACAGCCATCGATAACCCGCATCTGCATAACGACCAGTCACGAAACGAGCCCTTTTTTTTCAACGGCCTGTTTTCTTTTTTGTGTTCCTCTTTTCTTTTCTATGTGCTTTCTATGTTCTGTACGCTGTGATTTCCTACTTTGAACTTACATTGGCCGGCGTTTTCTTCTTTTTCTTTTCTTCCCTCTCTGTCGTTACTTTTTCCACTTGGTTGGTTGGGGTTTGGATTGTGGGAGGGCACAAACGAAAGCGGACGAGACCCATGGGAAAATGGCATCTCTCTCTCCTTGCTTTTTTTTTCTCTCTCTCTTCTCCTTTCATCTTTTCAATTTTTTTTTGGTTCTGCTCGGCAGGCAAGGCAAGCAAGCAAGCAAGCACGGGACGGAATGGAACGTCAGTACGTTGGAAATGACTTGCAGCAAGCAGGCAAGTAAGGCAGGATATGCCGTGTGTGCTTCTTTGCGACGGCAGCAGCGGTGGTAGTGGTAACGGCGGCAGGGAAATCTGGGTGGATGGGACACCGCCGGGCTTGGGTCGCTGCGCGAGTGAGCGAGCGCTGACTGGGTACCGCCGGAGAAGACGGGCTGTGCCGAGATTCTGGACGGCTCGGGGGCGGGGGGAAGGACTGGACTGGATTGGGGCTGGAGGGAGCGGCGTGGGAAGAGGCTTACTTGGTCTCGCCTCTCTGAGGTTCGGGTTGGGGGGGATGACTGGCCGAGGGGGGGTCGGTGGGTGGGGTGGTGATGAAGGTCCGGCCTGTTGACGCCATCTGCCTACCCACTCCATCCGTCTATCCGTCTAACCAACCAGCCACCCATGGGGGACTGGACAGCGGAGCAGTCCCTGATAGGCACTTGTGGAATAGCGTGTGTACACTTGCCATGAGAGCAGAAATACGTTTTATCTATCCATCTGGACACCTTCTTTGACTGCTCTGTATTGCGTTTTCCATCTTGGCAGGCCCATCGCGGACGGGGTCTCACAGGTGTCTCACTTCTGCATGCTCTACTTTCTTTCCTCGCTCCTCGGTATCTGCGAGGCTACCCCTTTCCAGAGGCGTCGACGTGCATTAGCCGGCTGCATAGAAAGCTCGAGAAGTGTGATTCAAACGCCAATCCCGTATGGCTGCAATGTATTCCCGCGATTGTTGACGCATGTTGCCGGTACGTAAGTTAAGACGGGGGGTGTGGCGTGGTGGTGGCCACCGCGAGGGCCGTAAGTGGTTACCCTGATGAGACATCGCGCACATGCTCTCCTTAGACAACGGTCGAGAGCAGCATGCGGAGCGATCCTGCTCATCGCTGCTCTGGGCGGTGAAGATCACGGCATCACCCGTGAGCGAGGCCCTGGATTGGCCGAGGAGAGAGGGAGAATCGCCCAAGGCCAAGGGGGCGTGGCAACTATGGTCCACACCAGAACATGCACCTCTCTCTGTTCGTAACTCTGAGTCCTGCAGGCCGGGTCCCTTATTGCAGGTCTTATGGCTGCAACCGGGCTCAGGGGTGGGAGGGGGCCGGGGGGATTATGTTCACTTGGGTGCCCCGTGATCAGGTTTCTTCTCGCCATGGGTTGTGGTTGATTGGTGGGAGCAAGCTGGTCTTGGTCTTGCTGACCGCCCGAAGGGTCAAACTCGCCGACATAGTGTCTGACGATGGTCTCGGTTGAGTCCCGTTGCTGGGCCTTGTTGGTAGCGTGAGGGTCAATATCGCAGTAGATTGTGCCAGGTCTGGGTGCGGTCAGCAGCTCGGGCAACAGCCCAGTCAGATCACCGGGGCAATCTATGCCACCGTAGAGAAAGTCGGATCTTGACAATTCACGAGCAAGTAACCACTGTTGCTGGTGGCGTGGTTGGGCGCCAGCCATGGCGCGGTAAGCGGCGCGAGGGGGTAGAAGAGGAGGGGGGAGGGGGAAGCAGGTGTGGGAGGGCTGCCGTTCCGCCCCTCGACCGGCGAGTGTCATCCGAGAAGGTATGGGGGGGCCAAGAAGACGGACGAGCCCCGTCGATGATGGCACCATGATGAGTTGGCAGAGTACTATCCGACCCCCCACCGCACACAGCACCCGTGCTGGTGGCCGCAGCTGGCTCGCCTCGCTGGCGGCCGATGGAGGCGGCCAGAAGGGAGTATAGCAGCGCTAAGCTATAGCCTGACGCCAAGTATCCACGTTCCCCTCACGTCCTGCTGCTGGCGCCTCCCCTTCCCCGGTGGATGATGGAGCGAAGACCCGGAGCTTTAGGGTCGGTGTTAAGGGCAGCGAGGCTGACCTCGGAATCTTGAGGGGGGCGCTGGCTGGCCCATGCTGGTTTCTCTCCGCACTTGGTTTCCAAATAGGGGCTCGGTCTAAACCCAGCTCGACGGACGTTGTGTGAGAGTGGAAACGGACAGTATGCTAGGTGGGCCCTCGGCTGGGGGGGGTGTGTTATTCGTGGAGTAGTTGAGAATGGAACGCATGAAAACCTCTGCACATCATATGGAAACGGCCACGAGGGGTAGGTGTTTTGCAGGAGCTACACTAGCCCGCTCTGAACGCTGCAGGTGGCAGAAGAGCTGCGCGATTATGTCGATCCCCCTCGGAGCGACCAGGAAATCTCCCATCGCGGAGGAAATGTGATGTGCTCGACGAGTTCCGAGACCAGGCGGAGCCGGACTTGGTTCCCCTTCCTGGGAGGACTGGCATGGAACGAAACGCTTCCAGGGCCCAACGGCCAACGGCAGCGCGCCGTACGCGCCTCCCCCCCTTCCCGGTTCCCCCACCTATTACTTGACAGCATGATACCCAGCAAACTGTTGCGGGTAGCTGCATGCAAGAGGTTGTGGCGTCCTGGTCCCGCAGTAACCTCTCTCCACTTGGCGGAGGTCAGACTTCTCCTCCTGAGGTCAACTACATGTACACCCGGATCCTGCCCAATCAAACAGGCTGGCCGCCTCTCCACGGACAAGGGTAAGTGAGCGAACGATAACGGCCTAGATCGGGGGAGGAGAATAATGCACGGGGTGTTGTGCACGAAAGGGCAGTGGACGTCCTGAGAATGGTTGGCAAACCGCACAGCCCGTAGATCCCCCCCTGGCGTCGCATGGATGGCACACACTGCACGGGCAGGCAGGGGCGGGTATCGGCCGCGTTGAACCGCGAGGGCTGATCCGCGGCAGCTTGACGGGGGCGTGGCCATCGGAAACTGGAATTGGGGCCGGTGCAAGGGGCGAGCCGGTCCTTGGAAACTAGGCTCGAGCACAGCAAGGCATGGCCCAGGAAGGATGCGAAGCTGGTGGGGAGAGATTGGCGAAGAGGCGCTTGCCCGTTCTTCCGGGGGGTACTATTGGGCAGGGAATGCGGTTTCGATCTGGATGAATCGGATGGGCAGCAGGCATCTGCACTTGCGGACACAACGCTCTGCTGCCGGTGACGGTAACCAATCCGGTGGACATCCGTGTTGCCGTGACCCGTCCGTAACGGCGAGGTTGACAAAAAGGCATGCCATGGCGTCCCTTCCTCTTGTCCCCCCACTCAGCTCGCGAGGGAATCAATTTACCAATTCCATAGCTGACGATTCTTTGGTTCCCTTGGGGATCGAGATGACGGCGAGGCACGACTCATTGACAGAGGACCCGGATGGAGCCTGATGGGGCCGGATGGAGCCATGTCCATGTCAATGCCCCCAATGCAGCGCCAGGACCCGCCACGGCCATGAGGCAGTCCGTTTCCACCCCGCCCGGCAAGACGGTACACAGTAGCAGGACTGTAGCAGAAAGGGGAGGCGCATAGCCAAGTCCAGGGGCACTGACCGCCAGGCCCTTGAGGGAGCAGGTCGATCATTGAGACAAGCACTCCTGTCCCGATCGGGAAAGGCGCAGTTGAAAATCACGGACCCCCCGTGTCGGTCCGGGCCCATCGGGCGGGTCTTGGCAATGTGAGGCGTGGAGTGTGGGGCCGTCAAGGTTTTGGGGACCACGAGCTCAGGGAACGCAGCCGGGCGGGGGCGCCGTCCCATGTTTGCTGCCTGCGGCTGCTTGCGGCTGCCCGTGCGTGCGCAGGAACTCGGGATGGACCCTCAGCGCGCGGGCTGTCATTTCTCGTCCCGGTGTGGGCGCAAGTGTGATGGCGATCGTCCCGGGACAGGCCGGCGGCGGCTCGCCTCCCCGTCTTTGTTTTCTGGCTTGTCGGGGCATGCGAGCAGGAGTATCCGTAAATGTCGAGACCGGGGCCCGGCGGTCTTGGCCCGGATTGGCATATCCGCGCTGGCTTGGGACATCCGAAATCCAACGGAGCGTGCCGAAGAGGAAACGGGGATCTCTGGTCGGTGGGGTTCGCACTGAGACCATCCGGCAAAGCTTCGGGGAAAGACACGGCGTGCGGGTTTTGCGAAGGCAGTCTCAGGCAGTCAAGCTGCTCTCAAGCAAGCCACATCGACCAGCAAGGCCTAGTTTTGCGTCCGAGTTCCGAGCTGTGGAGAATGCCACATGTCATGCTGGCCCCTGTTTCTGTCTTCAGGACGGCGTTCCTGGAGACCGGCTGATTGCCCCCAGACCCCGTCTTGTGGGACGGAGCCTTGGTGCCGCAGGTCGGGAATGGTGCGAGGAAGGGAATTGGGACTCGAGGAACAGCCAGCCGGTAGCGCTAACGTCAAGGCCAATAACCAATGGCGTGCCGGAGATGAAACAGGCGTGGGTTTTGTGCTGGCGCAGAGCAGATGCAAGATCTCACTCCCGCTCGCTCTGTCCAGACTCGGTCTCTCATGTTGAGCGTTTGCTATCGAGGTCGCTGAGTGGTGCTGGAATCCGGCCTTGTTGGTGCTTCCATGCTTCAGTCCGCCGCCGGCGATTGCTGTTGATGAAGATGCAAAGTGGTCGAGGATGGCCGAGATTTGGATTTTCGTTGTTTTTTCTTTTGAATTTTGTTTCTTGTTTTTGGAGGCCCAAGCCAAAAACACAACTTCCTTCCCGCAGCGTTTCTGGCGCGCCCAGGCAGCCAATCAGACGCTCTTCACCCGCCACAGCCTTCTGCCCCACCCATCAAGCTCAACCTCACCAGCCTCAACATCAACAGGAATATCTCTTGGCAGTGGCTTGATCTGCTCAGGCAACAACAGGCAACTGCAGACAACCCCAGGCAACTCCAGGCAACACTCGGCCTCTTAATTTCAGTGACTTCCAGTCATCAATTGGCACCTTCTCTGGCTTGAACGAGACTCGAACGATGATGATCACAGTCAAGTGAACCAAACCAAGTACCTACTCTCCGAGCTGCCCATGACCGAGGACACTGTCGATGGCGGAGCTTCGGCGGTATGTCGCGGCGGGCTGTCTGGTCTTAAATGCCAACCTTCCCGACGAGCTCTGGCTGCTTCTGACGCCGGGAAGTTGGCTTCACTTGGGCCCATTTGGAGTCTCCCGTGATGCACAGAATGGAATGGACGGCAGAGATGGTGGCCGGGATGGCGATCATCACGAGTCATGCCAGCCACGGTTCCTCGCCCCAGAAGCCCAGCGTCTTCTGCTCTCCCCTACCGGGTGCCTCGCCGCGCACACCGATCTCTTGCGCAAACGGTGGGTTTACATGACCTGCTGTGTCCGTACTGAGACCTCCCGGCAAGTCGTCTTCCGGGTCTACCTCCTTCCGGACGATGTAGACAACCGCATCATACCGCGTTCGAATCCTGCACTGCGGAAAGCAAGGCTGGGGCTCATGGCACAGCTGGAATACTCAAGGAGCATCTGGAACGGGCGGGACACTGCCGCGTCGTCTCCGAACACAACTCCGTTCGACAGCCCCGACGCTGCAGGCCGCCCGCAAGGCGATGAGGGGGACCAATCCTTGCTGCAGATGTTCAACAGCATCCCTTCCCCTGATCCGCGGCCCGACGAGATTCGCGACTTAGACGCTCGCGATGCCGCATATAGGCTCATGGACAGCGACGTGCCTGGCCTCGCCACAACCCTCTACTCGTATCAGCGTCGCTCCGCCGCCGTGATGCTCCAGCGGGAGTCCCAAACCCAGCAGGTCTTGGATCCTCGCCTCATCAAGGCGACGGATCAAGAGGGGGCTCCCTGCTACTACGATGAAATAACCGGCACATGCCTGCGTGAGCCGAGACACTACGATCTGCCTCGTGGCGGCATTCTTGCAGAGGAGATGGGTGCAGGGAAGACGCTCATCTGTCTCTCCCTCATTCTGGCGACCCGCCACATCCCATCGAGCCCTCCAGAACACCTACGCAAAACCGAGCCTGTGATACGCCGTCGAGTCGGAAGCCTTGCTGATATGGCCGCAGCCTGCATCACCCGCAACTCGGTGCCGTGGAGGACCGCGTTTGGTGCTTTGGGAGCAGACGGCCTCGACCACCCTCACTGTGTCGACGCCATACGGAGGAACCCGGGGCTTTACCACCTCCCTCCTCCGATACGCCGCCGACAATCCCGAAAAATGGCTGCTTCTCCCCCACCCCCGGTGCTCTTGAGCCACACTTCCCTCGTCGTCGTTCCCCCCAATCTCGTGCAGCAATGGAAGCAAGAGATTGCCAAGCACACATCAGGCCTGGCAGTCTTTGCTGATGACAAGGACAAGGCGCTTCCACCGGCCGAGGAACTTGTCGAGCACGACATTGTCTTGTTCTCGTCGACACGCTTCGAGAGGCTGGTGGACGAGCGTGGCGAGCTCCTCAAGACGCCCTTGGCACGAATCCATTTCAAGCGCTGCATCGTCGACGAAGGCCACAGACTCGGCAACTCCAGGATGGGGAGAAAGAGCAACATGCACCTCGTCATCGACCAGCTCCATGTTTCGGCAAAGTGGATAGTCACAGGCACCCCCTCCAAGGGATTATTTGGAGTCAATGACACCCCGAGCCCGCACCCCGACGGCGGACAACCTCAGCCCAACAGGCGGCAGGTAGAGTCTTCTCCGGATCTCGAAAAGGAAGACCTGAGGCGTATCGGCTCCATTGCAACGCTCTACCTAAAGATGCGGCCCTGGGCTAACCATTCGACCGAGGCGGGGGACTCGCCGGCCGATTGGGCTGTCTATGTCTTGCAGCCGTGGCATGCACCGCTGATACCCGGCCGGGTAGACTGCCTGAGGACAACCCTCGAGTCATTGATCGTCCGGCACCGATTGTCTGAGATTGGCGATTTATTACCATCCGTGGACGAGAAAGTTGTCTACCTCGACGGCTCCTTTCAGGATCGCCTTGTGCTCAACCTTTTCTCCATGATGATCATCTTCAACGCAGTCCAGTCGCAGCGAACGGATCAAGATTATTTTTTCCACCCGCGACAGAGAAAGGCTCTCCTCGAGCTCGTGTCCAACCTCAAGCAAGCGAGTTTCTTTGGCGGCTCATTTTTCTCGCCGGATGAGATCCACAAGGCCATTGACACAGCCGAAGAGTTCCTGAGGGAGGGAAAGGTCCAGATTAGCGCCGACGACGAAGCGCTGCTGCGGAGTGCCATTGAGTTTGGTCGGCGGGCCGAAAGGAACGACATCAAGCGATGTGCCAATCTCTTCCACGAAATCCCGCTCTACGTCCAAAACTTTCCCTGGGGCGCCGGCCGGGAATGGTCCCTCGATTTGAAGGACGGCGACCCCGTGTGTACAGACTCTCGCATGATCTCGGCACTTCAAAAGTTTCTCCACCCCTTGGTCGACTCGCCGACCTCATTGCAGCTCATGTTTGACAGCGGACGCTTTACAGAGCGAGGCCGGGAAGAACGGGAAAAGGGGATCGAGGACCAAAACCCAGACACCGGGCAAACAAGCCAACCCAAGGCTCTTGCCGGGAACACCCAGCTCGGCCAGGACAACAGCACCCCGAACAAGCGGCGCTCCGCCATTCTCGCCAAGGGGCCGCTCAAGACGGAAGAGACGCCCGTGGCGGCCGGCGCCACCGACTCCGGCGTGGCCGCACAGCTCGCGCAGACGCAACTCGTCTCGACGGCGTCGGCCAAACTGTCGTACCTCATCGACCAGATCGTGAAGCACCAGGAGGCCGAGCAGATCCTCGTCTTCTACGAGAACGACAACGTAGCCTACTACCTAGCCGGCGTGCTCGAGATCGTGGGTTCCCACCCCGCCCCTTTCTTTTTTTGAGTCCTCACCCCCCTAACCATTCCGTCGTCACAGCTCCAAATCCAACACCTAATCTACACCCGAAAAGGCCTCACCGCCGAGCGCCGCGCCCAATACGTAACCACCTTCAACCACAACCCCAAGTTCCGGTAACCTTCCCCCCCCCGCCCCCTGTCCTTCATCGTAAACAAACAAACAAACTGACCTTCCCAGCGTCCTCCTAATGGACATCACCCAAGCCGCCTTCGGCCTCGACATGCATTCCGCCTCACGCATCTACTTCCTCAGTCCCGTCCTCAACCCGCAGGTCGCGGCGCAGGCGGTCGGGCGGGCGCGGCGGGCCGGGCAGCGCCGGCGGCGGCCGGTGAGCGTCGAGACGCTGGTGCTGCGCGGCAGCGTCGAGGAGGTGGTTGTGCGCCGCCGGGGGGAGATGAGCGCTGCTGAGCAGTGGCGGTGTCGGAGTATTTTGGATGATGGGGATGTGTATCGGTGGGTGCGGGGGGTGGGGATTTTGGAGATGGATGG
>FTCU01003180.1_pt1 | contig 13923 bp, 19 predicted proteins | sample 1639521 | NCBI WGS metagenome assembly FTCU01 (sample SAMEA3914864, study PRJEB12502) | metagenome | biome: forest; material: soil | place: USA | collected 2012-03-12 | depth 0.3 m
GGGTGGTGGTTTGGCTCAAGCCCCTTTTCTGGACGTTTCTAGTGACAAAATGCCCCTTTGCCGAACGTTCCTGGCGACAAGACGCCCCTTTCCCAAGATAAAAGATTGTAATCTGCCATCGCCCTGTCTGTGTTTCCTCTTTCTTCAAGTCTAAATGAGCCGTCGCAGATCCTAACACGATGCCAAAATGTGAGCTTGCCGTTCTGAGTTCGAGGCAGCAGGTTTGATGGGGCTTCAGAAGCGAACGTACCTCGAGGCCGGCCAGTCTTTCGCTCTGCTGCTCGCCTCACTTTCTCGGAGCCAGTAGAACCTCCTCGAGCTTTTTCTTGGACCCCTGGAGCTCCAAAATTCTCTGGGAATGGAGATGTTTGTTAGTCGGCCTTCTTATTGCTGAGTATGGCTCTGTGTGAACTGTCATGCCTACCTCTTCAAACGTGTCCTTGACGTAGAATCGGACCATCGTCACCTCCTTTTGCTGGCCGATTCGGTAGATCCTGGCAAGGGCTTGCTCTTCAATGGTTGGGTTCCTGTGTATTGAGCATCGCTTGTCAGTGGTTGGTCGGAGGGAGATGAACAGGGGGTGGGAGTTACCAGTGAGGTTCGATTAAGTAGGCCTGAGAAGCCTCGGTCAAGCTGGTGCAATCTGTTAGAAAAACACCCTTGACAAGTCAACAATGGAATTCGAGGGCATGCTCACCCAACCGCGCCGCAGGAGAGAGTCAGCAGAAAGACCTTGACCGACGGGTCTTTTCTGAACTTCTGGATGACGGCCTGCCTGTCCTGCTGCGGCGCCTTTCCATCAAACCGGACGTACTCAATCTTGGCTCCTTTCAACCCCATCTCGACGAGGTCTAGCGTCATCCTCCAGCTCGAAAACACCACACTAAGAGTTGTTCTACACGTCAGCAACTGCCAAGCGCGGTACTTGTCAACTAATAACATGATACTGACCTCTTTGTCTCATCTGGCAACTCCTGAGCTCCAAGATGAGAGCCGTGGCTTTGCTGGAACGCTCCATGTGAGAAGGCTGGGCTGTCGCACCACGCTCCTCGAGGCGAGTCCAGCTCAGCGAGACAGGCGCGACGCTGTGGCTCGGCGTGTGTCCGCAGGTGATGGGCTGTTTTTTCCGGAGGCGTGGTTGAGCACAGTCGCTGCAGATGTAGGCCAGGCACGTCGCAAAATACGACCTCGGGGAGGTCGAGGTGACGACCTCGTGTGTTGTTTCGCAGGTAGAGTCGCAACTGGAGCAGGCAATGGAGGAGTTTTCCCGGCACACGTCGAACTTGTCCTGGGAAGTTAGGAGCCAATCTATGGAATCCGTCATCTCTTCGTCTTCGGCGGCCGCGAGGTGGTGTCTGGAGTCGTAGTTTAGGCCCAAGTCGCAAATCATGCGGAGGGCGTTGATTCTCTGCATGACGGTGATGTACGAGCTTGATCCGAGCCCGCCGCCGTCCCCATCTCGAAAGGCCTCCTCAATCTTGGCCATGGCCTGGTCCTTGACCTTGTCGTAGAGCTCTCTCTCCGGGGCGCTGAACTTGATTGGGAATTTTCGGTCCTTCCGTTGGGGTAGTTTAATCGCCCTCTTGGGGCGCCGCAGGATCAAGCCTCCTGAGAGCTTTCGGAGCCTGTCGACGGCCTTTTCAATCTCTCCCGTCTTCCAAATCTGGCCGATGTCTGACTCGAACCGCTTGGCCTCGTGGTACGGATATGCCCGGATAAATTTGAGCAGGGCTGCGGGGTCGCCGATCCTGTTCTGTATCGGGGTGCCCGTGACGGCCCATCTTGCCGCGGCCTTGAGGTCGCAGACTGCCTGGGATATCTGGGACTTGGTGTTCCGGATTACATGGGCTTCGTCCAGGATGATTCGCTTCCAGGGGGTGGAGAACAGAAGGCTGCCAGCCGCTTTCTGCCCGCCGCCCCAGTCTGCCCTCAATGTGTCGTATGTCGAGATCACAATATCGTATGAGGCGAGCTCGGCCACCTCCGCAAGCCTCTCCTTTCCGTAGTGGCGGCGCCACTTTAGCTGATCCGGCATGACATGTCTGGGAAGGAATTAGACGCTAGACGGTGCGAGGCGGGGGTTGCTAATCCGAGTTCATTAACACTTACTGTTTGAGCTGCTCCTCCCAAGTGTCAAGAACTAGGGTCAACAAACGACAGATGTTAGCCTCAAATTTCATGTGGTAATCAGTAATGAGTATGTGACCAAGGTGGCTGCACTGACGCGGTGGTGGTACAAGGACAAGTGACGGCGTCCTGAGGGAGGCTGACGAGAATGGCGAGGTCTCTTTTTCCAGAGCGACGAGGGCAATCATGGTCAATGTCTTGCCGAGACCCATCGGATCAGCAACAATGCCGCCGCAAAACTCGGCTGGTTCTTCATCCTGGGAGGTTCTGGAGATGCGGTTGACGTAGCTGGGTAGGTCTGCCGTTAGCCAGCCTGGGGCTGCTGCTATCTTTCACACGGCAGGCAGGTTGGTTGCCACTTACTACGCCACAGGGTGGGTTTGGTCGTAATCCCAAAAATCAAGGGATTTGGGGTCGAAGTTCCAGCCGGCTTCTCGTCGGAGTAAGAAGGTCAGGGCCTGCCTCTGGTGTCTGATTACATCACAGCCGGTTATTGTCAGCACCCGGTTTGGGAAAGGAAACGATCGAAAACAGAACTTGGCTGACTTCTTGAGCAGTGAACGGATGGGATTGGGCTGGGGCGCCTCGGGCAGGTCCTGGTGCGCGTCGAGAACGGCGAGGACGTCGGATTCGCTGGGAATGTCCTGGAACAGTGCGGGATCAAGCTCCGTAGCCGGCCGTCCCAGTTCCGATGTCATCGGGCATCCCTGGATGTCGAGCGAGGAGAGGCGATGGGGGTTGCAGTATCTCGCGTCGACGTCGCAACCCGTGGGGTCCTGCAGATACATGTCGACGTTCTGAAAGAACTCGCCGACGTTGTCTATCAAAGCTTGTGGTCCGTAAAGGATCATGGACACCTCGCACGGAAACGAAACCAGCCCGAACCGCCCCGATCTCGCCTGTGTTCTTTGCAGTTGCGAGCCGCGAACCGTGCAACTCACCTGAAGCCGGAGGCTCGGCTCATCCTGCAGTGCTTCCACCACGGGGATGAAGTTAAACTCAAACTTGCCGTGTCCAGATGCATGGCCGAGATTTTCAGGGATAAACTCTTGATTCGAGCCAATGGTGATGGCGAAGGGCTTCTTCAGCTCCACGTCGCTGGCAGGCGTGTCCGTATCGATGGCAGGCGTGTAAGTGCCGAGAAAACCGTGAATCTGTTCCTTGAAACGTCAGCCATGAGGCGAGGGAGGCAGATAGGTACCAATCTGAATCTGACCATGCCATAGCACACCAGTGGCTCTATGAAAGGGTCGGCATCCACAACAAGCTGCTGGGAGGGTTCAGGCTGTGGCAGGTCAGCCGCCCCCTGATCGAAAAGCGGCGCAGGCGGAGGCCCCCTGGGCTGCACGCCCTCGTCGCTTTCCCGACGGCGTCTTTTCTGTGATCCCCTCATGGAGTATTGTTGATGGATGAGAGAAGGCAATAACGGGCAGAAGAATTGGCAGATCGGGACAGAGGTTCTTTTCAAGGCCAGAGCCTTGTGCCAACTTCACCAAACCCTGGGCTGTGCACTGCCCCCTGTTTCCATGGATAAACCTCGCCCAATGAGACAAGCCCACGATGCGAGGAGGGGCTCATTCACTTGTGGCGTTTTTTTCGTTCGCAAAAGTTCGCAACAAAAGTTCACTCAGCTCCGGTTTGACGATGCCGGATCACGCGTCTCCATTTTTTCCTACTACAAAGGCCGCGTACCCCTGACTTGCCCCCGGCTTGTCTTGTCCCTGAACCACCACCTCTTCTTCTATCACCACTCGTAGCAACTATGCCGCTCAAAGCCCCGCCGCCCGAGCTGTCGACAAGCAGGCAGGCCATTCAAAATGCCGTGAAAGATGTGGAGCGTACCATTCCTCTCGCCGACCTCCACGATTTTGCCTCGGCAACTCTCGAAGATGTCAGGCGCGCAGCCCTCGATCTTGAGTGCCAACTGGCCGAACGCCAGTCCCTGCGCAATATGCGCCGTCTCGACTCCCTCTTTCAAGGCCTCCAGTGCTACTCCGAGGTGATGCAAGTGCTGTGCAGGGGGACCCACAGCCTTCCCTGGGTTTGGGCGCCTCTCAGCTTCATCCTGAAAGTTTCGAGCGATTCCACCGAAGCATTCGACCGCATCCTCCGGGTCTACTCGCACATTGCCGAGTCCCTGAGCGGCTTTCTAGTGCCCAAGGAGTCGCTTCAAGGCAAACCCCAACTTTACCCCGTCTTCGCCGTCTTCTACACAGATATTCTCCGCTTCCATTTGGCCGCCTACCGATTCCTCTCCCGTCGCTGTGAGTCCGAGTTGGCTTTTTGGTGGGTACCTATTTTGGGTCGCTAACCTCGGAGGCCACTCTGGAAAGAGCTCTTCAACACCACTTGGGGCCGGTTCGAGCCTGAATTGGAAACCATCCTCGACGACCTCAGACAACACCAGGAGCTCATGGACAAGGAAGTCAACGCATGCAGCGCAGTTGAAGCCAGAGAAGCCAAAGCGATGAGAGAGTCCTTGAAGCGTTCGAGGGTCGGCAGTCTGGACCAGCTAGACAAGGACCAAAAACAGCAGACAGCCATGCAGATGCAGGGCTTCCTCACCTGGCTCCGCCTGGACGATTCGGATCAGATCTTCCTTTTTGAGTCGCGAGCCAAGATTGGAGAAGCACACCCCGACACGGTCAACTGGATTCTGAATAAGGACAAAGTGTCTTCCTGGCTCGGATCAACCCCAGACACGCCATTCCTGTGTCTTCAAGGAATCGCCGGCACAGGGAAATGCGTCATGGTCGCCCGGCTGGCATCCTCTCTCGACGAATCCAAGACTTCCATCGTCGCCCGGCACTTCTGCTCATATACCCACGACTCCTCGACGCAGTACGACCAAATTCTCAAGTCTCTGCTAGCCCAATTTGCCCAGCACAGCGCCGACCTGGTGGCCCACATCCATGAGGAATACGTCGGCAAAAAGCAGACCACCGGCCAGGCCCTGGAACGAATAGTCGAGTTGGCCGTCGACCTGTTGTCCGGCCCTGGTCAACACGGCATCCGCATCCTCCTGGATGGCCTGGACGAATGCCCTCTCGACAAGCAACGGTCTCTTCTCAGACTCTTGCCACGCCTCGCCGACACTGGGAGCAACTGCAAAGCCTTGGTGTCGACCCGAGAGACGTCCCGGTTCTCGGCAAGGCTACAAAATTCCGTGCTCTCGCTTGCCGGAGAAAAGGACAGTCTGAACGAGGCGATTACCACATACGCTCGTCGTCGTCTCTCGCACCCCACAATGCGTGACAAACTGGGGCAACTGCACATCTCAGAAAACGAGACGAGGACGATAGCATTCCAGATAAGACAACGGGCTGATGGTACAACAGCATCACTCTTGTCCCCTGTTTTTCCAAGTCGAGTGTTTCTAACGCTAATACACTGTGTGACAGGAATGTTTCTATGGGCGACCCTGGTTTTGAACTACCTCGCGGCAAACCTTTTCACTAGCCGCCACGAATTCCTGGAGGCGGTAGAGACCCTCCCTCAGGAGCTCGAGGCCTTGTACGTGCAATCTTCCAACCCGTGCCCCTACCTAATAAACTGCCAACTTTCTCGTGGCCTGACAACTGACTGGGAGCAACTTGGGCTTCAGCTACGAGAAACTGCTCTCGCGGAGTCTATCCAACTTGGACGCTCGCTCTGCCCTGCGCCTGAAAACGCTCTTCGGCTGGATTGCTTTCGTCAAACGCCCACTTCGAAAAGCTGAGCTGCAATCCGCCCTCTTGTTTCAACCAGACGAGTTGGTCATACCAGATCAGCCTGTGCCACCTTACATCCTTGACGCTTGTAAACCCCTCGTCGAGGAGAGACCTGACTCGACGCTTTCCCTCATTCACAGCTCGGTCAAACTGTATGTCGCAAGTCCAATACTACAAAGCATGCATCTAACGCGGAGTCAGGTATTTGCAAAGCGAGCGCTGCAGCAATTTCATCCGGCTTGACGAGAAATCAGTGCGCGGTGATCACGCCATGGCCATGCTCCGTTGTGTCCAGGAAGCTTTTTGTAGATTCACCCCTAAATTCTTCCAAAACAGTCGCCTTCATTCAGAAGCCATACGGGGAGTCTGGGGCTTCATTCCGTTTGCAGCCGAGTTTTGGGCCGTCGAGCTGCAAGAATGGACTCCTGGTCCGACCCAAGACTGGCATCCCCAGCTTGAAAGTATTGCCCGCAAACTGTCAGCCCAGCTGGCAACACTTCAGCATGGGCCAGACACCCACAAGTTTTCGGGGGTGCCAAACTATGAACTGCAGCGAATCCGGTCATCCTTTGACGGCCTATTATGGTACGACTTTGCACTCAATCTGCACGCTCGCAACTCTCCGCAAGCTCGAAACCTTGCGTCAGACCCAGGAGGTAAGCGAGCAGCTCCCTACTTAATTACGGGCGGGGTTGAACACAAAGAGGCAGGCTAACACGACGACTCAGTCGAGATAGTGCCTCCCACACGTGTGAATCACGTCCTCGAGAATTACGAAGCGGCCGTACGGCACATCGTCGAGAACCAGGACCATCCAGATACCACAGCGTCCGAATTCCAATCCTTCTGCACCAACTTTGGCCGCCACGCGTACCTCTGTCGCTACGCCACCTGCCCCCACGCCACGGCCGGCTTTAACAGCCACCAGGAACGCAAAAACCATGAAAATTACACCCACAAACTGAAGCTCCGGTGCCCCAAGCCGGGGTGTCACTACCCGCCATTTGGTTCACGCCAAACCTTGAACCGTCATATCTCCCAACAACACAAAGAAAGAGAGAGGAAACCGCCAGCCGTGCGGCCCATTTCGAACCGGGTACCTCCCCAGCCCGGGAGCGGGCCGTCGTTGCAGAGGATGAGAACACCGCCGGCGACGAATACGAGAGCGGAGAGGCTGTCGCCCTTCATGACGCAGATCCCACAAGACCACTTCATGCCCCCCATTTACGATTTTGTCCAGTTTCCGCGAGAAAGAGATGAACAGCCGCCGCCTATCCTTTCAGATTTCGGATTCCCCCCGCCAGTCGCTCTGGGGGAGGCAGCGGCAGACGTCGCGAGACAGGACTCGCCCAGCCTCGTCTCAGATCTTGACGACGAGCTTTTTTTCCGGCATCAGTCTGTTCCACACCAGAGAGTTCGCCCAGCACCAGGGGAAAACAACCGGTCTCTTCTGCAACACAGAACGCCTACCCGTTCAACGATGGCTCTGGTGGCCTAAATGACCTGCCATTCCCGCTCATTCCCGAAAATCCGAACCCCCAGCTTTATGACCAGGCCGGTCCTGGCGTGACAGTCCCTCCCCGAAAACCGAGCTTCTTCGGCCCGCCACCGACGATGCAGTTTGATTCTGATGCCGAGAGGGACCAGTTCTGGGCCATCATCCAGAGCCCGCGAGGCCAGATGGAGATGGACAGCATGGAAATCCTTCCGTACATCGACTTCCAGATGCCCGACATGATAGGGCTCAAGTTCTTGACATGGGGGGAACTGAGGAAGTTCCTCCACAGGAACCTTGTCGCCTTGTCGACCCAGATGCAGAGCGATTTGGCTAGCCATCGGATCGCGCAGTACAAGAGCGTTTGGGACAAGCTGAAGGCAGCAGGAGCCATGCCTCCGGCTGCGGGCGGCATCAACCCGGATGACCGCTCGCTCTTCAATGGTCATAACCCGACTGGCCCAGGGGGGTCGGTCTGGCCCTACCCGCAGCCGGCTTCTGAAGAGGACCTGCTGCCCCCAAATCCTTTCGCCGCGAGACAAAGCCCACCCAACCATCCTCCGGAGCAACCGGCCACTTCCCCAAAATTGAGCTCCCCGCTCGTGAATGGGTTTAACTCGTTTGGGTTTGAAGATAAACTGGATGAGTTATGGGAGTTGACCCTCTCCCAAGCAACGTTCCCCCCGCCTCCCCCGTCCATGAATAGTTTTCAGAACCTCAGTAGCACCGTGCTACCAGTCTCTGCCACGAGCCCGCTCCCGCACAACCCGCCGCCCCCATTTACGTCTGACCCGTGGCCGCCAACTCTTCCAATGGAGCAACCGGTCTCTTCCATGTCACAAAGTTTGTCCACCCCTTCGACAGGGGGACTACTGGTCCATCCCTCGGACCCCTTCTTTAATGCTTGGAATGAGTTCAAGTTACGGCAAGCTAGAGACCTTCATTGGAGCGAAGAGATCAACAGGCAACTGATGAGTTTTGATCGCCAAAATGCCTCCGATCCTTGACTCCTCCCAGAATCCGCTGTCTGGAAGGAGCTTGCGCGCACCGTCTCCGAAAATGGCCGCGTGGCAGAGGTTGAGCGACCGTGTCGCCGAACAGCAAAAACAAAATTCTTCTACGAGTCAACTTGATGGCTCAAGATTATGCGTCCTTTTTTTTTTTCAGCCTGGGCTGAGTGCTGGTAGTAGATGGTGTCTGGCTTATTTTTGGTGCTGCAAGGGGTAGATGGGGCACAAAATTGAAGCATGGGATGGACGCTGTTCGGCTGCAATATTCTTTTCTTTTTTCTTTTCTTTTGTTCTTTTCCTAGGCAAAGGTTTACTCGGCTCTAACAGTATAATTCGTCGATGCCGACTCACAGCTCCTGCTTCCTCACTGATATAGGTACCTGATGCTGTATACCCCTGAGCCCCTGACTTGCTCCTAGCTTGTCCCGAGATCACTACCTCCTCTTCACTAGCAGCAGCTATGCCGCTCAGGGCCCTGCCGCCGAGCTGTCGACAAGCAGGCAAGCCATTCAAGATGCCTTCCAAGATGTGGAGCGCACCGACCTCTAACCGACCTCCGTGACTTTGCAGCGCGCGGCCCTCGATCTTGAGTGCAGGCCGGCCGAGCCACAGAACGGAGTCTCCCATACTTGGTGTGTCCGGCCGCCAGTATTATGTCCGAGGGGGACTCCTTTACAAAAATGAGAACGGCAACCCTACCATCTTCAAAGCCACGTATGTCATCAGCCCCAATTATACCCCCATCACCTAGCTCCGTCATATTTCCAACAATCTCTCAGACGTGGAGACGAGCCCATCGTTTTGAAGCAAGAATCGAGTCCCATCCTCGATCTGTCCCGACGCCTCGCAGACGAGTTTGCAGGCTCCCGTCGGCTTCGGATGCCTATTGAGTTCAACGCGGAGGACCACATCCTTGTCCACCCCTACTTCAAAGACCCCCTGCTCGACTTGATGCGGGGCCGATCCCGACTTTCCTCCTGCGGAGCGGAAGAAAATCCTGCGGCACGTAGGCAAGGCAATCCAGGAATTCCATCCCAAAGACTGGCTTCATCTCGGCACGTCCCCCCTAACTCCAGAAACCAGAATGCAGAGAGACCTAATTAATGCCTCTAACCATTTGGGTTCTCGGCAGATGTGAAACCGGACAACATTTTTGCGAATTGGACCTGTGACAAAGAGGGGAACAAGACAGTCACCGATGCAGCCTGGTCGTTAATAGACCTAATATCCCGAAAACTCAAGCTCGCCGCTCACCGGCGCATACTGCGACGCGGCCTCCCCCCCAAAGCGCGCCTTCAACCACTGCTGGCAAGCCTTGGCACTACCATCCCACGCCGCCGGGGTCCAGCCCAAGAAGTCGGGGAAGATCGAGTGCCAGAAGAGTTGCATAGGGTTCGGGGGAAGCGCGTGGAGCTGGGACGGGTGCTTGCCATGGCGAGAGAGCTCGAAGACCACGGCGGTGTCGTAGTCGATGATGACGGGCTGCGGAAGGGGCTGTTTGGGGCTGTGCGCCGCCGGCGACAGGGAGCCGGTCCGTAGCACGACGTTGCGCGCGGCCAGGTCATGCTGGTCGACACCCGCGTGCCGCTGCCGCGCAATCCCGTCCAGCACGGCGGCGAAGATAGCAAGGCGGTCTTGTTCGGTGTAGGAGGCAAGCGTCGACGGGGCCAGGCACACGGTCCGGATGCTGGGGCCGTTGATGTTCTCCATGAGCACTAGGCGGACGGCCCGCTGCGCCTGCCGTCCGGCGTGGGTGATGGGTAGGGTGAAGGTCCAGGAGCCAAAGTACTTGGGGGCAAGCAGTCCGGCGCCGCTGCCGGTTTGGGCCGTGTTCGCGAGGTGGTCGAGCGCAGCGGCTTCGTGCGTATAGTGGACATCGGCCTGCCAGGCAACAGGGAAGGGCTCGTGTGCGGCCTCCCGGTTCTCTCGGAATAGTAGAGCGGATCGAATATTTTGGCGACGGCCTGGTACGGGGCCGGCAGAAGACCACCTTGGCCAAGGCTAGTAGGGCCAGGTCCAGGGCTCGCGTGCGGAGCAACAGAGCAGACCACCAGCTGCGGGCCCCGGCCGTCTTCCACAGCCAAGGGGCTGAGGATGGTAAGCTTGGCGGTAGGGGCGGCAGGGGCGGGCGGCGACGGCGACGCATGTGGGTGCTCGAGAGGAGGATATTCCATAACTATGCGAGTCTGGGTCACCTTGTGCAGGTCGACGTCGCTCCGTTCCTGCCAGGTGCCCGGGCCGTGGTGGGGGTCGCCAAAGGGTGGCGGAGGAATGTGGCGCTTGATCTCCACGGCAAAGCCCGGCCGGTAGGGGCAGGCCGGCTTCTCCGGATCTGGAGGCGGACTCCACAGCTCCGGGGGAGGGCCGGGCTGCGGGGCAAAGCGCGGGCGCATGTCGGATATCAAAGGCGGCATCGGAGTTGACGAAGGCATGCTGGAGATGTGAGGCCGATGGTCTCAAGTGTCTATCATCCCGTATTCCCACTCCGAGAGGATGCGGGCTTCCCTCCTCGGCTTCCTCGCCAAATCCTACAACAACACTCCGAATCGAGGACTCGTCCGCAGCCAGCAGGTCTGTCTGCCACGGCCCACGACTCCCTCGGCCTGGATGATGGCTGCGCCGGAATGGAACGAGCCAAGGAGGTAATTAGCAGCCGAAGTTGAAAGTTCAATCACTTGACCTCTGTGCCACGGACCGCCCCATGTGTGTGACACACCGCAACAAAGCAATGTTGCAGAGTCTGCACTCCCAGGTCCTTGTTTCAGATGGCCCGTGCATGCATGTTTGAGGGCATGCAGACCCGGCCTCGGATCGACCGCAGCATTCAACTTGCAGGAAACATGCAGGTGCCAGAGTCACCAAGTGATTGAAACGCCAGTGATGGACAGGGACGGAGGCCGCGCATTCAAAATCAACGCAAGGCACTGGCATTCCTCGCGAGCCAAACAGTTTGCGGCGAGTTTCGGTTCCGCGACGGCCACGATGGGACGAAGTCGCGCCAACCTCACTTAATCAATACTTGGGGGCCATGCCTCCAACTCACCGTCGGTTAAATCAACTTGGGTTTCTTTGGAAAAGGGGTTTGCCGTCTGTGCAGTGCATGATTGGGGGCAAGTGTTTGTCGGTTAATTACTGTGTACTCGTTGGTAGGGCATGTTTGTCTCTGGAGCAGTTGGCCGGGTTTTTCTCCTCGCTCGTCGAGAATGGAATAGCCTTTGCTGGCTATTTATGCGGATGGTGAGTTGGCAGCGTCCCATCGAAGGTGCCGGGCCCAACGAGCAGGGAGACACGTCGTCCCCTGCAGACAACGCATCTGATGCTGGGGAAATACAGAGTGTCTCCCAGAGAGGTTGCTTTTCCCACGGGTCACACTTCTGGAACGCGCAGGACTGGGAATTGCTCCCTCTCGACGAGAAATCCCTTTTCCACGGATGCGAGAAGCCGGGCGAGGCTAACAGACCGTCAAAGCGGAAAACCTGCCAGACTCGGGGATGCCAAGAGACCTCGGAGGATGGATAACATGAGCTAGCGGCGATGCTCCCGTACTCGGTCCCAGCTTGACAGGCGTGATTTGTTTTGGCCCAACTCTTTTTGACCAAGCCAGAACGGGAACAAGTCAACGTGATGCCAGTCGGAGTGCGGTAGCCGCCTGCCGGCAAGTGGCCTGTGTAAAATGTCCGGGGGGTCTGGGTCCAGCCCAGCGCGATCCAGCGCGAGGGCGCCAGGCAAAGCCAGCCCGGCCGGTCCATTGCAGAGAGCCCGCGCCATCTCATCTCAATGCATATTGCATTGGCGGCACCAACCCACGCCCTGGGGTCGCGCCGCATTGTGGGCTGTCGCGGGTAATTTCCGCAGCCGGGAAACGAGAGAGAGTTTCTTATTCTATTTTTGCGCATTCCCCGGAAAGAGAAGCCGACGAGACGAGGGGGGGCTCCATAAGACCGAGGACGACCGAGTGTGCCATCTTGTCAAATGTCATCGGGGGCCGAGTGCAGCAGGCGAAGCTCGTGTTCTGCGAGGATTTTTTCAATAAAAAAATCCCACGGCGCTGATGAACGATTGATTCCCGGTTTCCCATCACAAAGCAAAAAAAGGCACGTTGCAGGGGAGGGGTCCAGGGGCGGCGGCAGGAGTCGAGCCAATCAGCCTCCGCCGTGCCACACCCATGACCGCATGTGGTCTCACTTGACTGGCCATTCAGCTGGAGCCAGCGCCTTCCCTATTTGAGACCGACCAGGGGTGTCCGGGCAGATTAGTTGGCGCCTCGCTGGACAGGCAGGAGCCAGCCAGGTTTTTTTCTGCAGGCAGGCAGGAAAAGTTGTTGCGGTCAGCTCCGGCAGGAACCGCAGTTGCCCGCGTCACTGATCGTCTTCGCCCGCGATTCGATGACGTTGGAGAAAGCCAATCTCTCTGGGCCGCGGAACCAGCGGGCCCAGCCATTCCTTGGTCACTTGGTCACTTGGTCAACCCACAAAATCCACAATCCAACCGCCCGCCGTTCTGTCGCAGCCCAATCGGTCCCTGAACACTCTGTCTGCCACCGCACCACGGCCCTGCATGACCCCTGCAGGGACGTGGTGGGATCAGATTGCTTTGCTGACACGGCGCTGGTTGCCACGCTGTGTGACCGTGTCGCGCCCCAAGTGCGCTCGGGACGCGAGGGGCAAGCCAACCGCAGCCAACGTTACCACCGCAATCTCCACGCTTCCATCGCTTCCATGCGCGCGCCCGTGGTTCCCCCGTTCTGACAGGGCCCCTGTCGCCAACGGTCCCAACTCCCAACGAGCCGCCTATCTGCCCCTCGCCCTTCCTGGTCCGTCGTCCCCAGCTGGCCCCCGACTCCACGAGCTTCTCGAGGAGCCGGGCTGCCGTTTCTGTGGAGCTTGCAACCCCTGGTCCGCTGTGCACCAGCCAGCCAGCGCTCATTGCCCAAGCGCGGCCCAGAGCCGCTAAGGGTCAATCTCGTATTCCTCGTCTGATTCGGGCAAGGCGTGGGTGGATAGACCAGGCGCCCCGGCGTTTCTCTTTCCAGGGTACGCCAGGGTCCTGCTGGGCCTTGCTCTCAGCCCCGTCGAGGACGCCCGGCGGCCCTCGGCCGGAGGGGACTCACGATGCCCGTCATCAGGGAGCGTCCCCAAGGTGCTTGTGCTTGTGAATAAAACCCTCCGGGCGCCGCCTCCGCCCCCCGTCTGCTTTCCTCTCTCCTCTCTCTTTTTCTTCAACATACACGGTTAATATACACTAATACGCCTTCGGGTCTCGCGTTCGTTCGCTTTCCGTCTGCCTTTCTGTAATAAACCACGCTCGCTTAGCAAAACCAACCCCCAACCGCCAGTATGCGCACTTTCGCTCTCACCCTCGGCGCCCTCGCCCTCCGCCTCGCCAGCGCCCACGAGTACCCCAACTGCGTATGTCTGCTCGCGTTTGAGAGTCTTGTCACGGCAGCCACTAACAGCCCCCGAAGGAGTCGGACAACTGCTACCGCAACCTGATCGACGAGCGCTTCGCCGCCGAGGCCGTCGCTTGGTGCCCTGAGTTTCTCGCCGGCTCGACCGAGATCATCCCGACCGACTTCGAGAAC